>Ga0209777_10000971_pt1 | contig 43966 bp, 37 predicted proteins | sample FrelakmetHBP12HB_FD_187147 | JGI IMG/M metagenome (GOLD analysis project Ga0209777, IMG submission 187147) | Freshwater lake sediment microbial communities from the University of Notre Dame, USA, for methane emissions studies -HBP12 HB (SPAdes)... | ecosystem: Environmental > Aquatic >...
GGGCCGTTGCCGGCTGGAAGTCCCGCCCGCTCGCGTGCCCCGGGTCCGGTCAGATAACCGGGGGTGGTGACGAAATCCAATTTTTTAACGAAGGTTCTGGGGGACTGCTGGCGCATCAGGTAGATGGTGCGCCAACAAAAGGAACCCACATCGTTTGCCCCGCCGCTGCCGGGCAGGCGCACCTTCGGATGGCTCCAGTCGCCGATGACAGTTGTGTTGACATTGCCATAGCAGTCCATGGCCGCACCGCCCAGGAAGCCGTAATCCACATAACCCGCCTGGGAGGCTGACATCACATCGTGCATGCTGGAGGCCGCCGAGGCCTTGTAATAGGTGCGTGAGTCGCCCACGGAGATGGGCAAGGCCGGCACCTGAGGCCCGATGCCGCCCGCCTCGAACATGATCAGCAGGCCGGGGGCGTGCGTGCGCTGGGCCAGCATCCCCGCCACGAGGGGCAGGCCCGTACCCACAAAAACCGAGCAGCCATCCTCCAGGAGGCCGGCAGCCACGCAGGCTAGCAATTCCGTCAGGTTGTAACGATGCTCTTCAGTCATGAGGCACCGTCCGTGGAGGAGGTTGAATCCGGCTGTAACTTCATCACGTGTTTGAGGTGGGTGAGCTTGCGGAGGCCGCCCACTTTTTCCAGGTAGGCATCGAAATCCGGTACGCCGAACACGTATTCCTCGAAGTAATTCCTGGTGCCCTCCGGCGTTTTGGAGACCTCCAGCCAGTGGGCGATATGCTCCTCGTCGAAGTAGTAGGTGACAGGCATTTCAGTGGGGTGCGCCCCGAAGGGAACCTCTATCACCGCGTCCACCAGGTAGAACGGGATGACGGTGCGCCACGGCTGGCGCTGGATCTCCTCGTGTTCAATGATCTCTTCGGTGGTGATGATCAGCCGCCGGGCGGCACGTGCCAGCTCAAAGTCCTCGACCATAATGCCGTCAATCTGCGCATTCCCATACTGGTCGCAGCGATGGACGTGGAAAAGCGCCACGTCGGGGTAGCAGGCTGGAACCAGGCCGATCGGCTTGCCGCTCCAGGGGTCATCGATCACCCGGGCGGAACTGTGTTTGATGGTATCTGTACCCAGCATGGACCGCACCGGCATGAACGGCACACCCATGGCCGCAGCCAGGAAGCGCCACTGGAAACCAGCGTTGCTGATCTCGCCGGTCACCTTCACCAGGCCGCTCTCGACAGCCCGGCGACCGCAGGGTGATAATCCCCGTAATTCATGGCCGAAGGCATAAGCCACTTCCACCCGGCTGACGCAGCCGCCGCCGATGAGAATGTCAATGTCATGCACGGCGGTCTTGCCAATCACCGTCAGGTTCCGTTTGCGCTGGCGCACCAGTTCATAGATCAGCGCCATGGGAATGCGGATATGACCAAAGCCTCCCATGGCGACAAGACTGCCATCCGGCACATATTTACGAATGGCATCTGCCACCGTGGTGCGTTTGTCGGACCGTTGCCGGGATTTGTTTTCCCGCACCCACTGGCGATTCTCATCCGGGTCATGCCAGCCGATGAGTTCGCCATTGTTCTTAATCGGATCGCTCATGCGAATCTCCGCCTTTAATGGTTACAACAAAGGATACAAACATTTACATAATAACCTTTGCCTGATGGGGTATCGATACGACTTTCATAAAGTAGATTTTTCATAGTCCCATCTCCTTCAGCCCCCCTTCCCCAAGGAAGGGGGGCTGAAGGAGAATTTGGATATTACGAGATTCGCTCGTAATATCCAAATTCTTCGTTCTTCCTTGTCTAAAAGGTATCGAAGACATTATTCTGCGAGGTTAAAGTAAATATCCGTCGGCTTGAGCTTGGCATTCCGCAGGAACCGTCCCCGGACCTTTTTGCCAATCCAATTTATGTTGGCTTCGTCCGGGTCAACGCCAATCAGGCGTCCCAGGAACAGAGTATCGCACTCTTCGAATTCCACCTGGATCAGCACGAACGGACATTCCGGCAGGAAGGCTTCCGATCCAAAATAGCAGACGGTGAAGGCGTGGATCTTGCCTTCCGGTTTGATCTCCACCCATTCGGTCTCGCGGCCGGAGTACATGTCGTGGCTACGCGGGGTGGCATAGGTGTAACCGCTTTGCGGTTCGCGGGTGACAATGAAACGCCCATTCGCCAGGGCGGCGAAGAAGGGGGAATCCTGGCCGTATGAGTAGTTGTAGTCTATCGAGTAAGGTTGCTTGATCACAATGGGCGACATTTGCTTCAAGACTGAGAGATCGTCACCGGTAGGGAACGGAACGCTGAAAACGACCGTTCCTTCCAGATTATCTTCAATTCGCTTGGAAATTACTTTCTTGGACATGGCGGCTTGCTCCTATTTTTCCTGTTCCAGGATGCTGACGGTCACATACGTGCCGGTTCCGGCGTGAGAGTGGATGGCGCCGCGCCGCGCTTTCGGGACCTGCAGGGCTGGATCGCCAAAATGCTTCTTGATCGTCCCCTGGAGCTGCCACAGCGCGAAAACTGCCTGCATCAGCCCGGTCGCGCCGACGGGATGGCCGCAGGCGATCAGTCCGCCGGAGGGGTTGACCGGGCAAACCGGCTTTTCGGGCAGGTTCAGCCCGTAATCAATCCCCGGCATGAACGTCTTGCCGGAGGCTGCAAGGGGACCACCTTCCCCATAACGACACAACCCCATATCCTCGTACGTCTGAACCTCAGACGAGGTATAAGCGTCGTGCAGTTCCACAAAGTCAATCTCGTGAAGCGGATCTGTGATGCCGGCGTTCTTGTAGGCCTCACGCGAAGCCATCCGGCCGGCGCGGAATGAGTGCACACCCGGATAGCGGAATCCCTTTTTCCAGAGTTTTTTGTAATATGTGCGCGCATCATCATTCAGTTCATTAGGCAAGGCATTGTACTTGTAGAAATCCTCATAAGACTGGTGAGGCCGGTCAGCCATGCGCATGGCATCGGTGCCGCGGCCAATACCGGCGACGGTCACACGCGGGAGGCGACGACCGGCAGCCTTCTCCAGCTTCGTCAGGCCATCTTCCGAACAGAGGATGACGACGGCGGCTCCGTCGCTCATCACACAAATATCGTTGCGGGTGAGCGGCCAGGCCACCATCGGCGACGAGCGTACATCTTCAATGGTCAGCCGTTGGCGTTTCTGGGCATAGGGGTTGTGGTAGGCATTGATGTGGTTCTTGACGGAGACATGGGCCAGTTGTTCCACCGTAGTCCCGAACTCCGCCATGTGGCGGGTGACCATCATGGCATAGTAACCGGAGTAAAAACCGCCCACAGGGTAATCAAAGGAAATATCCGAGGCCAGGGCGATGAATTCGTTGCCTTTCCAGGTTTCAACATGGCTCATCTGCTCAAAGCCAAACGACAGACAGATGTCCATGTAGCCGGAGGCAATGGCTTTCCAGCCTTCCTGAAAGCAAATCCCGCCAGTGGCTCCGCCTCCTTCCACCCGGTGGGACGGCTTGGGACACAGCCCCAGGTAATCGTGGACCATGATGCCGGCCATTAATTGGCGGGTGAAATGGTCGGAGAAGTACGAGGCCACGCTGCCATCCACCAATTCGAAGAATTGGGGATGCTCAATCCCAAGATCGGCAAGGGCATAATCGTAGGCCTCCTTCACCAGGCCCTGAAAGGTTTTATCGGGGCGGGCCTTAACAAATTTTGACACACCTCCCGAAACAACATAAACCGGTCGCATAGTTGTGCCTCCTTTTTCCTCTGGCTAATGATCTGGCGCCATGCCAACTGGCAATGCAGTAAAGCATAGTCGCTCTTTACCCGAACGACTGTCCCCTCCGGGGATGATAAAGTCGTTACTACGGTTTTATGATCTATGTAAATCTTCAGCCTTGCGTAATATTCTTTAGAATCTCGCGTGCAATAATCGTTCGCTGTATCTCATTGGTGCCCTCATAGATCGAGGTAACCCGAACATCGCGGGCATAACGTTCCAGAGGGAACTCCTTCGAATAGCCGCAGCCACCAGCCATCTGAAGAGCACTATAACAGGCGCGGTTGGCAGCTTCCGTGGCGTACATCTTGGCCATGGCCGCTTCCTTGGCAAAGGACTGACCCTGCTCCCCCCTGAAGGCGGCCTGCATCAGGAGCAGCCGGGCAGCTTCAAGTTCCGTATAGGTATCCGCGATCATCCACTGGATGGCCTGAAATTTGGTGATCTTCTGGTCAAACTGGACCCGTTCTTGGGCGTATCTGGTGGCGTAATCCATGGCTGCCAGCCCTATCCCCAGAGCCATAGAGCCGATGCCAACCCGCCCACCGGTGAGTTCCCCCACAGCCACCCGGAAGCCACCATTGAGATTCCCAAGCAGGGCTTCTTTCGGAATCCGGCACTCCTCGAGAATGACCTCGTTCGTGGCAGAGGCATGCTGTCCCATCTTCTGCTCCGCCCTTCCAACGATCAACCCCCGCGTGCCTGCCTCCACCAGGAAACAGCTTATTCCTTTTCCTTTTGGCACCGACTTATCGGTCACCGCCCAGACCACGAATACCCCGGCATAGGGTGCGCTGGTGATGAATCGCTTCGTGCCATTCAAGACCCATTCGCTACCATCCAGCACTGCAGATGTGGTCATGGCGGCGGGGTCGGACCCAGCACCCGGTTCGGTGAGGGCAAAACTTCCAGCGACATATTCACCGGAGCAGATCTTGGGGATATAAGCTTTCTTCTGGGCTTCGGAACCCACCGCCTGGATGACATCGCAAACCAGATTGCTGACGGATACCGTGACAGCGGTGGAGGCGCACGCCCTGGCGATTTCAGTGATCGCCACACTAAAAGCCACCAACCCGGCCTGGGCGCCGCCATAATCCTCCTTGATGTTAAGCCCCATAAAACCCAGTTTGGCGAGCTTTTTTAGATTGCCTAGAAACGCGTCCTGGTCGCCCGCCTGGTCCAGCCGGGCGGCAACCGGTTCCAACTCGGCCCGGGCAAACTTCCGGGCGGTATCCTGGATCAGTTTCTGTTCCTCGTTCAATTCCAGGTTCATGGCACCTCATCCATCATGCTTTGAGAATATCCAAGAATTAGCGGGAGATAGTTTCGGGGCTGACGCCGCTCGCGATACCATCCAAATGAGGATCTTGAATCTTCGGATAGGTTCAAATATCTTTATGTTGTTTCTCCTGAATGTTATATCCACGTTGGTTCGGTGTAGGTCCCGAATACAGTCTTCATCACTCCCACGATCTCGCCCAAAGTGGCATAAGCCCGCACGCAGTCGAGCAAATGCGGCATGGTGTTCTCCTTTCCCTGGCAAGCCAGACGCAGATGATCGAGGACCTGGCCCACGCGCCCATTGTCGCGTTCCCGGCGGAGTTTTTGCAGGCGCTCCACCTGCCGGGTATAACCGACGGGGTCCAGTTCCAGGAGCGGGATGGGGACAGGTTTTTTGTCCAGGTAATCATTAACGCCAACAATGGTACGCGTATGGTTGTCAATTTCACGCTGGTAGGTATAGGCCGCGTCAGCGATCTCTCTCTGGAAGAAGCCTTTGGCAATTGCAGGCAGTACGCCGCCCAGATCCTCTATCCGCCGGAAATAGTCACGCGCCTGATCCTCGAGACGATTGGTCAGCGTCTCGAGGAAATACGAGCCCCCGAGGGGGTCGATTGTGTTCGCCACGCCGGACTCGGCAGCGATCACCTGCTGGGTACGCAGGGCAACCGTCACGGCTTTCTCCGAAGGAAGAGCCAGGGCTTCGTCCATCGAATTCGTGTGGAGGGATTGGGTGCCGCCGAGAACGGCCGCCAGCGCCTGGATTGCCACCCGTACAACATTGTTCTCAGGCTGCTGGGCGGTGAGGGTCATCCCGGCGGTCTGGGTATGGAAGCGCATCAGCCAGGAGCGCGAGTCCTTGGCCTTGAACGTCTCGCGCATTTCCCTGGCCCAGATGCGGCGGGCGGCGCGGTACTTGGCAATTTCCTCGAAAAAGTCATTGTGGGCGTTGAAGAAGAACGAGAGCCGCGGGGCGAACTCGTCCACGTCCATGCCGCGGGCGATTCCCCAGCGCACATACTCCATGCCGTCTGCCAGGGTGAAAGCGAGTTCCTGGGCGGCAGTGCTGCCTGCCTCGCGGATGTGGTAGCCGGAGATGGAGATCGTATTCCACTGCGGCACGTGCTGAGAGCCGTATTCCATCGTATCCACCACCAGCCGCATCGAGGGCTCCGGCGGGAAAATATATTCCTTCTGCGCAGTGTATTCCTTGAGGATATCGTTTTGAAGTGTGCCGCGCAATTGGTCGGGGGACACTCCCTGCTTTTCGCCCACGGCGATATACATGGCCCACAAGATGGAGGCGGGTGAATTGATGGTCATCGAGGTGGAGACTTTTCCCAGCGGGATATCCGCCAGCAGGATTTCCATATCCCTGAGCGAGCTCACAGCCACACCGCATTTACCGAACTCGCCCACTGCCTCCGGGGCGTCGGTGTCGTAGCCCATCAGGGTGGGCAGGTCAAAGGCAATCGAAAGCCCGCCGCCTCCCTGCTCGAGCAGATATTTATAACGAGCATTGGATTCTTCCGCCGAGCCAAAACCGGCAAACTGGCGCATGGTCCACAACCGGCCACGATGGCCGGTGGCATGGATTGCGCGTGTATAAGGATATTCGCCTGGCAGGCCAAGGTCGTCAAGATAGTCAAAATCCGGCAAATCAAGCGGGGTGTAGAGACGATTCACTTCATCGGAGGAGACGGTGATGAATTTTTCCTGCCGTTCGGGAGCGTGCTGAATGGTGTCTGCCAGGGTGGATTTTTCCCATTGAGACAACGCCACACGGATGTCGGTCTTGCGTTTCTGATCAGACATTCATTTCTCCTCTAGGGCTTCTAGCGCGGGCCGATAGCCAGGTCTTTCTGGACATCAACAGCTACGAAGGTTTTATGCTCGTTGTCGACCTGCACTTTGGAAACAGCCAAATCCGGATCGTGCACGTAGAAGATCCAGGCATTTTCCTTGGCCAGGGAAGTCAGGAGAATGTTCTTCTCATCAATGAGCAATTCGGGGAAGCGATCATACCCCATGCTGATGGGAAGATGAACCCAGAATCTCCCGGGGACGAGGTCCGATGCATAGACCAGGCGATCCTGGCCATAACGAAGGTCGGCGCACAATAGACCCGGCGTATGGCCGTCGCTGTGGAAAAAATGAAGTTCAAGTTCGTCGAAGGACAGAACCTCACCTTTCTTGATCAGCGCAAGGCGCTTACTTTGCTCCAGTTGTTGATGGAGCTGGGGGATGAAAGAAGCCCGGTCGCGCGGGTGGGGATGATTGGCGCGTTCCCATGCCTCTTCACCTACATAATATCTGGCGTTGGGGAAGAGCAGTTCCGGTTGCTTGCCTGCCTGCCAGGCGCTGAGCAGCCCACCGGCGTGGTCAAAGTGGAGGTGAGAAATGAAGATACGGGTAACGTCTGCCTCGGAAATCCCTTTTTGAGCCAATGACTTTAGCAACATATGCTCGGGTTCATCCACACCATACCGGTCCCGATATTTGGGTTCCATGTACGCCCCGATGCCAGTTTCAAAAAGGATCATTTCTGTCTGTGTGATAACCAATAGTGCACGCGTGGCCAGGCGCAGACGGTTCTGTTCATCCGCAGGCAACCAGTGCTCCCAAACCGCCTTGGCCGCGTTCCCAAACATAGCCCCACCGTCCAACTTGTAAGCATTACTGAGCGCACTGTAAAGTTGTATTGTCACCGTTATATCCTTTCAACAATAATATCCGTCAGGTCGCGGATCTGGAGTTTTCCTTCGCTGCCGCCTGTTTTGATACCATCCTCAATCATTGTGATGCAGAAGGGACACTTGGAAGCCAGGATAGGAATCAGGACAACAGCGCCCTCGAGATGATCAGCCGCTGCACTTCGCTTGTCCCTTCGTAGATCTCGGTGATCTTTGCATCGCGATACATCCGTTCCACTTCATATTCTGTGATGTAGCCGTAGCCTCCGTGGATTTGGATGGCTTCTTTGGTGACAAATGTGGCGGTTTCGGAGGCGTACAGTTTACACATGGCCGACTCTGCGGCGTAAGGTTTCTTGTTCTCCTTGAGCCAGGCAGACCGGTACACAATGAGCTTGCTGGTCTCGATACGCGTATACATATCCGCCAATTTGAACTGGATGGCCTGTAACTCACTGATGGGGTGACCAAACTGCTTCCGTTCCCTGGAATAGGCCAGCGCCCGCTCGAAGGCCCCTTCTGCTATTCCCAGCGCCTGTGCGGCGATACCGATGCGGCCTCCGTTCAGGGTTTCCATGGCAATCTTGAACCCCTGCCCTTCACTCCCCAGCAGGTTTTCCGCAGGCACCCGCAGGTCGCTAAAAGCGAAGGCGGTGGTGTAGCTTCCCCGGATTCCCAGTTTCATTTCATTTCTCAAGAGCGTCACGCCTTTTGATTCCAGGTCAACAATGAAGGCGGAGATTCCCTTGTGTTTCAGACTCCTGTCCATCGAGGCGAAAAGTATCCCGGTGCCGCGATAGCCGCCATTGGTGACAAAGATTTTATTCCCATTAATTACATAACTGTCGCCGTCTTTTTGATAGGTGCTGGTCAACCCCGCCACATCACTACCAGCGTCCGGTTCCGTTAGCAGGCAAGAACCAATTTTCCCGCCGGCAGCCAGAGCGGGAAGGTATTTCTTTTTCTGGTCTTCGGTGCCAAATTGAAGGATGGGATCACAGACCAGGGAGGTGTGCGCGGAAATCAGGACACCGCTCGAAGCGCAGGCCTTGGACACCTCCTCCACCACGATGGCATAAGCCAGGATGTCAAGCCCGGCACCGCCGTACTCCTCCGGCAGGTAACTGCCCAGCATGCCCATCGTACTCATTTTCCGGACTAGCTCATCCGGGATCTTGTGATCTTCATCAATCTGGATGGCAAGCGGTTTGACTTCCTTTTCCACGAAATCGCGCACGCTGCTTTGCAATACCTTGTGGTCCTGGCTCAATTCAAAATCCATGGAAATTCTCCTTCCGGTTTTGGATCATGCGTAAATTCAGTACTGATTTTTTCGAGTCGGTTTACCTGCCTTTGAACTCCGCTTTCCGTTTGGCGATGAACGCCTGCATGCCCTCTTTTTGATCTTCCGTGGAGAACAGCGTGGCAAACAGGGAACTCTCGTAACGCATGCCATCTTCTTTGGACATGTTCAGGCCATTGACAATGGCATCCTTGGCGTTTGCCACTGCGAGCATCCCGTTGCGTGCAATCAATTGGGCAATCTGCATCACCTTGGCTTGTAGTTCATCCGCCGGGAAGACTTCATTGACGATCCCCCATTCCTTGGCTTGCTGTGCAGACATGGTTTTTCCGCTGAAGATCAGCTCTTTGGCCTTGTTGGGACCGATCAGCCGCGCCAGGTTCTGGGTACCCCCAAAGCCGGGGATCACCCCCAGGGTCACTTCCGGCAAACCGAGCTTGGCTTTCTCCGAGGCATAGATAAAGTCACAGGCCAGGGCCAGTTCCAGCCCGCCTCCCAGGGCATATCCATTCACCGCCGCGATGACCGGCTTGTGCATATTCCCAATATACTCGATCAACTGCTGGCCTTTCCGGCTAAAAGCCCGTGCTGCCAGGGGAGCCATGGCCTCCATTTCCTTGATATCCCCCCCCGCCACAAAAGCCTTCTCTCCTGCGCCGGTGATCACCACAACTTTCACCGCTGCGTCCTGCTCCAGACCACGCAGGGCCTCTTCCAATGACTCGACCACTTCAGAATTCAGGGCATTCAGGCTGTCCGGACGGTTGATCTTCATCCAGCTGACATTGTCGAACTCTTCGATCAGAACGCAGTTATTTTCCACAATTGGCTCCTCTCGAATACCCGAACTGACCGGTGACCGAATAAAATTGAGCGCCAGGGTTTCAGGCTTCTCAGCCGCTTCTTTCAGGGTTAGTACATATAAAATCCGCGCCCGGACTTTTTTCCAAGATAACCGGCGTCCACCATCTTGACCAATAATGGGCAGGGCCGGAACTTTGGATCCTTGAAACCCTCATAGAGAACGCTTATGATGGACAGCACAGTATCGAGGCCGATCAAGTCTGCCAGCGCCAGCGGTCCCATTGGGTGATTGGTGCCAAGTTTCATCCCCTTGTCAATATCTTCGGCTGTGGCGATGCCTTCATGGAGCGTGAAAATGGCCTCGTTGATCATGGGCATCAAAATCCGGTTGACGATAAAGCCCGGATAATCCTGCGAAACCGCCATCACCTTCCCCAATTTCTCCACCAGGCTGGCAGTGACCTGGAAAGTCTCATCGCTCGTTGCCAACCCCCGGATCACCTCCACCAATTGCATGACTGGTACGGGGTTCATGAAGTGCATACCGATCACTTTATCCGGACGTTTGGTGGCCGCGGCAATCCTGGTGATGGAAATGGAGGATGTGTTGGTTGCCAGGATGGCAGCTTTGTTCACGGCTTCATCGAGTTGGTGGAACAGGTCGAGTTTCAACGCCTCGGTTTCGGTCGCCGCCTCTACCACCAGGTCGGCATCGGCAAACCCGCTCACATCCTTGACCACCTTGATTCGTCCCAGAATAGCCGGGACACTGTCAGCAGGGATAAGTCCCTTTTCAGCCTGCCGTCCCAGATTCTTCTCGATCGTCTTTAACGCCTTTTCGATTTGGGCGGGAAGAACATCGTACAACCGGACCTGGTATTCGTGCTGTGCAAAAACATGCGCAATCCCATTCCCCATCTGCCCGGTACCCAAAACACCAACGATTGTGACCATGCCATCCTCCTATTCGGTTTAAAACGAAAAACCAAACAAAGCGTGGATTTCAGCAGGTGAAAATCCACGCTTTGTATTGGAATGATCTAAACCCTTTCAAAAATAGCCGCCACTGCCTCGCCACCGCCAATACAAAGGGCGGCCAAACCGTAGCGAACCTGGCGTTTGTTCAACTCCCTCACCAGCGTTGCCACCAGCCGACCGCCGCTGGCGCCGATCGGGTGACCGAGGGCTACCGCACCGCCGTTGACATTCACCCGACTCAGATCAAGGTCCAGCTGTTTTATGGCGATCATTGCCACGGCAGAAAACGCCTCGTTTATCTCGAACAGGTCTATATCCGAAATCTTCATCCCCACCTTGCCACAGACAGACTCGATTGCCCCCACAGGCGCGTCTGGGAACAGGTCCGGTGACAGGCTCCAGGTGGAGTAGGCCACCAGCCTGGCGCGCGGTTTCAGACTGTACTTCTTCAGCGCCTCTTCCCCTGCCAGCAGGGTCAGACCCGCGCCATCATTGATCGTTGAGGCGTTGCCCGCAGTGACGGTCCCATCCTTGGTGAAGGCCGGACGGAGTTGCTTTAGTTTTTCAAAGTCAACCTTGAATGGCTCTTCATCATCCGCCACCACTTCCTCCCCTTTTTTATTTTTCTTAACCACCGGGACAATCTCATCCTTGAATATCCCTTCTTTGACCGCCTTCTGCGCCAGTTGGTACGACCGGATGGCGTACTCATCCTGCGCCTCGCGGCTCAAACCGTGCTTCGCCGCGGCTGCATCCGCAATTTCACCCATGTGCCTGCCGGTGTACGGGTCCTGCAGGCCATCGTAGACCATAAGATCGAGTAGTTCGCCGTGCCCCATGCGGTAGCCATAACGCGCTTTTTTCAGGATGAACGGGGCCAGCGACATGTTCTCCATCCCACCGGCGATTACAACCTCCGAGTCTCCCAGAGCGATGGACCCGGCTCCCAGCATGATCGCCTTCAGACCGCTGCCGCAGACCTTGTTGATGGTCATGGCGTGGACACTGTCCGGAAGCCCGGCGTAACGCATGGCCTGCCGCGCCGGAGCCTGGCCGGCACCACCAGTCAGGACCTGTCCAACAATTACCTCGTTAATCGCCGCAGGGTCAAGATCCGCCTTTTCCGAGAGTGTTTTCATCACCGTTCCCCCCAGATGCGGAGCATCTACATCTGCTAATACACCTCCGAAAGAACCAAATGGAGTCCTCAATGATTCTACAACATAGATATCTTTCATTTTTTTACCTCCGGCTTGTTAATTCTGGCTGACAGCATGTTCAGGGTAAGGATAATTTGGAACGGGCGGCAGCAGTGAAGATTGAAGCGGTGGATTTAACGAAAGGGAAGCTACTGTGCAGATTCATGTACTCGCTATTACACAACTCCGAGTATTAATCATTATACAACACTCTGGCTGAGCTTTTCCATGATTTGCCGAGTTACAGGCGGCTTTTATACAGTCGGGGTTTGGGGTGATGGCGGTCAGCTTTACTGACCGCCATCACCCCTATTCTTATTTTTCTCCCGTTCTGGGCCGAGACTGCGTTTGCGAAGCATCCCCGAAGTGAAACGTGGGGGACAAGCCACATTCGGCCGTTCCCACGCCCTGGGGCGTCGAAGGAGACACCAGTGGCTAGGGGGAGGGATCATAAGGTTTTCGGACTTTGTAAAAGTTCCAAAGGTATTATACTTATGGTATAATACCTTTGGAAGGAATGCTGTGGAACAAACCAACTTGGAAAACCTGTTGACCCAATGGGAAGAGACCTACAAAAAGGGGCTGCTAAGCTTCTGGTTGCTGCTGTTGCTCGCCCAGCGCAAAGCTTATCCGTATGAGATCAAGAGCGCCATCAACGAAATGAGCCGGAACACGATCAACGCCGACGAGAACAGCATCTACCGGGCTTGTAACCGCCTGGCTGATTCTGGGATCGTCGACAGCGAAGTCCTCCCTTCCGAGACCGGTCCCAGCCGGAGGTATTTCTTCCTCACCAACCTGGGCCGCGAGCTGCTCACCCGCTTCATCATCCGCAACATCCTGGTCTTCGAACAGCCGGATGTAGCCGACCTGATCCAAAAAACGCTTGCCTCCCATGGAAACCAGAAAGGATAATCTCATGACCACCAACCCCATTTCTCCGAAAGAGAAGAAGCTCCGCAACCTGCGAAAAATTCTCTGGATCGTCTTCACTGCCATCACGATCACCATCCTGTTGGTAAGCAGCCTTTCCCTGCCAGTTGCCTTGCTGATCAATAAGACCACCAGCTTTTCGAGCCTTTTCACCAATGAAACCGGCATGATTCTCCTGTCGCTGTTTGCCATCATACTCGTAAAGATCGTGGTTATTGGGATCGTTTGCGTGTTGATCTACTCCATCTTCAAATATCGCCTCGAAAAGGACGATGATCTGTTTCTCTAGATCAAGCCTCCATTCAGAAAAGGAACACCATTATGAGCTGGACCATTGAAACCGAGACCCTCGCCAAGCGCTACGGAGACGTCACCGCCGTGGACGACCTTTCCCTGCGGGTTGCCGAAGGTGAGATCTATGCCTTCCTCGGCCTGAACGGGGCTGGAAAGACAACCACCATCCGCATGCTGCTGGGGATGATCAAACCCACCCGCGGGAGCGCCACTGTCCTGGGGAAACGCGTCCGGCTGGGCAGCCGGGAACCCTGGGCTCAGGTCGGGTACCTGGTCGAAATGCCCCATGCTTACCCCGAGCTGACCGTCTGCGAGAACCTGGAAGTTGCCCGGCGTCTCCATCCGGGTACCGAAAGGAAAGCTATCAGCCAGGTGATCGAGCGCCTGGGGCTGGCTCCGTACGCGGGCCGGCGGGCGGGTGTCCTCTCCCAGGGGAATGCACAGCGTCTGGGGCTGGCTAAAGCCCTCCTGCATGATCCCAAATTGATCCTTTTGGATGAGCCTGCCAATGGTCTGGACCCTGCCGGGATCGTCGAGATCCGCACCCTGCTGCTCGAGCTGACCCGCCAGCAGGGTGTGACGGTCTTCATGTCCAGCCATATCCTGGCTGAAGTATCCAGGCTGGCACAACGGATCGGGATTATCCATGAGGGACGCCTGCTCCAGGAGATGGACGTCGCCGAGCTGGAACGCAACCGGCGCAGTCGGCTATTGGTTGGAGCACGGGATCTCGAGACTGCCCGCCGGGTGTTGGCTGCCGCTGGTTATCCTGGCAAAATCCTCCCGGATGGAATCCTGGAGCTGGATCAAACCTCTGCGATTGAACGTCCTGAAGACATTGCCAGCTTGCTGGTTCAGGCCGGAACCCCGCCATCGCGGTTACTGGTGGAGGAAGAAGAGCTGGAACAATATTTCCTCCGGTTGGTCGGAGCGAACGGAGATAAGCAATGAAGAGTCTCTTAGATATGATCTGGATCGAACTGCGGAAAGTACTCCGCTCTCGGGTGCCTTTCTTTACCGCCCTGGGATTCCTGATGATGCCATTGATCGGTGCGCTGTTGATCTTTATCTACAAGGACCCCCAGCTCGCCCGACAGCTTGGTCTGCTCGGCACCAAGGCTAACCTGGTGGTTGGCTCCGCTGACTGGCCGGGTTACCTGAACTTGATGATCGAGTTCACTGCCCTGGGTGGATTCTTCTTTTTCTGCCTGGCCATCAGCTGGACTTTCGGCCGGGAATTCACGGATGGTACCCTGAAAGATCTGCTGGCTGTGCCGGTTCCGCGCTTCGATATCCTCCTGGCTAAATTCATCGTTGCCGCTCTCTGGTGTGCCGCGTTGATCGTGGAAACATCTGTCGTCGGACTGGTGCTGGGTATGGTCATCCGGCTCCCGGGAGGCTCGCCCGCCGTCCTCCTGCATGGCACTGGCCTCCTGGCGGTCACAGCCGTGATGTCGATTACACTCGTCATGCCGTTTGGCTTCTTTGCCAGCCTGGGACGTGGTTACCTGTTACCGATAGGGATCGCGCTCCTGACCTTGATCCTGGGCAACCTGTCCATAACCCTCGGCTGGGGGGAATACTTCCCCTGGTCAGTCCCGGGCATGTATCTGCAGGAGGCGCGTCTCCCCATTTTTAGTTATGGCATCGTCGTCCTGACGGGCCTGATGGGAGTGGTTGGAACGTATCTATGGTGGAAATATGCGGACCAGAATCGATAAAACTGGCTGAACCAGTACCCGGTACCTCAGCCTTATTCATTCACCCGCTCGCCTGCCAACCGTGACCAGCAGAAAACCACTCATCGCTCGCCGCTGCGCCTGTACCTCCAGCCCTGCCTGCGTAAACATCCCGCTCACAATTGAAGGGTTCACCTGCCTGCCATGCCGGTTTATTCTCTGCAGCCCGAACGGCATGATGAGATCGACCAGCACAAAGACGCCTCCAGGATGCAGCACACGCGCAACCTGCTTCACACCCAGCAACTGGTCCTGCCAATGGTGAAAAGAAACGGTACTCAAAACCAGGTCGACCGAATCATCTGGAAGCGGGAGTGTCTCTGCCATGCTGACGTGGAATTGTGTGCCCGGGGTCAGGCGGCGGGCTTCCTTCACCATCCCTTCGGCCGGATCGACGCCAGTCAGGCGCGCCGCTGGCCAGTGCCTGGCTGCCTTTCGCAGCAGCCGGCCCGTTCCACAGCCAATATCCAGAATACTTTCGGGCCTGATCCCAGCCGGAACCGCATCCAGGGCAGCCCGGTGGATCCAATCAAAGAAAAAGACTTGCGATAACGAACGCTCATAGGTGGCGGAACGGCGTTCAAAATCTTGAACATCTTCTGATTCTTGTGAAATGGTCATTTTCAGCCTCAGTAAATCAAACTTTCAGTAGGCGCGGCACGGTTTCGGTGCGGAGCGATACGTCCCAGGATCTTGATCAGCATCGCCAATGAAAAGGGCTTGAAAAAGAATGACAGCCAGGAGATTAGGTAGCATGGAAATACAGGGGATTTTATTTTCCGGCCCTCTCGTCCGGGTTGATGGTAACCTTGCCTAGAGTCCCATCCACGGTGATGGTCTGCCCGCTGTGGATGAGACGCGTGGCCGAGCCGGTGCCGAGTACGGCCGGGATGCCATACTCGCGCGCCACGATCGAACTGTGACTCAATGGACCCCCGATATCCGTGACGATGGCAGACGCCATGGTAAAGAGCGGCGTCCAGGCGGGTGTGGTGATCGGTGCCACCAGCACATCGCCCGGACGCATCTGGTTGAAGTCCTCCGGTCCGAGCAGGACACGCGCGGTCGCGGTCACTTTGCCCTGGCTGGAACCGAATCCTTTGATTACATTCGCATCATCAGTGAGACCCCCGCTGGTGAGTTTTTCGACATCCATGCCCATGTACCTGGAGCCGACTGGCAGGACGACCGGAGGTGAGAGGCGCTGTTCGGCTTTCCAGACCGTCCGGCGGTCCCGGACGGTAGCCTTCATGGAGGCGGGGAAACGTTCCCGGTCGAGCACGCCCGCCGCCTCGACAGCTTCCTGCTCGTTCAGCCAGAACACATCCTCCGGCTGCTCAAGCACGCCTGCCTGCACCAGCCTCCGTCCCAACTCGCGCAGCATCCGGCGGAGTAGCGGGTAGCCCAACCCCAGGTCTGACAGTCCATCTTCGCGCATGGGGGCGTACTTCTGCGCGCTCAGCAATTGCCGGTTGAAGATGCTCCGGATCGGACCATGCAGCCTCTTCAGCATCGCCCCGGCAGCCTGCTCCCGCCGGTCGGCGAGGGCCTTTACGCGGGCGTACGGGCTGCCGGCTTTGCCCAGCAGGTACATCCGGCAGGCCTCCAATAGCGGAGCAGGATCGTCCGCCGCAACTGCTTTCGAGAAGTCCAGATCGTAGGTAAAATGCCCGTACTTTGACAGGTGCTCCCGGAAGCGGCGCTGCCACTCGCTCCATTCCCCGGCATCCAAACCGACCGGCGGGTCGGCGCTTTCCAGCTCGGTCGCCAGTTGCGCTGCCGGGGTTGCAGTCAGGTGAGCCGCCAGCTTGCCGCGGCCCTGCGCCCATTCTGCCAGGTCGTAGAGGAACTGCTCGGCCTGGATAGGCATGGATTCGAAGCCCATAACAAAAGTCGACCCATCCGGGTCGCCTTTCTTCTTTATCAGGCGATTATAAAACTGGTTGAACATCGTTTCGCTGCCCAGCGCTGTGGCGATGGGGCCGGTTTGCAGCACCGTATAGATCTCCATTGTCTCAGCGAACAGGGCGCGCGGGCCGTCAAGCAACTCGACTGACGTGCACTCGCCTAAGGGCTTGGCTCCCCAGCGCCGGATCACCTCGAGATAATGCTCGTGCGCCTGCTGCCAGCGCGATCGAGATTGCTTGAAGATCCAATTCATCTTCACCATCTGACCCACGCCAATCCTCACGGTATTCCACAAGCCGAAATTCACGTTCATGTAACCATAGCCGTTGATCGTTGCGAATAGGCTAAGCTCCCGCTTCAGTCCCTTTCCGCCCGACATGGTGGCAAACAGACGGCGCGTGGCCTCCTCGATGATGGGTCCGCTCAGCGTGGAAAACAAAGGTGTGAGCGGCTCGGGAAGTTGCTCAATAAGGCTGGCGCGCATATACAGCCCTTTTGGATCGGGCAGTTTCCATTCCGTCGCCGGCTTGACCTGCAGCTCGGGGAGGGCAGTGATTGGCCGCGCCTGGAGGATCGCGAACTTCCCGTCAGCCAGCACCCATTCGATATCCATCGGTGCTTCGTAAAGCGCCTCGATCTGCATACCATAACGCCTCAATTCGGACACCTGCCCGTCGCTCAAGACGGGCATGTTTTTCTTGGAATCAGGAACGAGTTGTTCCCGCGTACCCATTTCCGTCCTGACAGTCATGACCTGCTTAGCGGCTGTCTCTCGTTGGAGTGTATGCCCGCTGGGCTTGTCCACCGTGATGGTATCGGGAGTCACCGTCCCGGAGACGACCGCTTCCCCCAGTCCCCAGGCAGCGTTGATCACGACCTGGTCACGCCGGCCGTTCAGCGGGTTGGCAGTGAACAGCACACCCGCTGCATCCGCTGGGACCAATTCCTGGACAATAACCGCCAGTGCAACGCTCTGCTGGTCGATCCCATTCTTGAGACGATAGCCGATCGCGCGTGCCGTCCAGAGCGAGGCCCAACAGCGTTTAACGGCCTCCAAGACTGCCACTTCGCCAGTTATGTTCAGATAGGTGTCCTGCTGCCCGGCGAACGAGGCTTCCGGCAGGTCCTCGGCAGTGGCGGAGGAGCGCACTGCCACCGGAGCGTCCTTCAAGCCCGCATACGCGGCTGAAATGGCCGCGGCGATCTCCTCCGGGATCGGCGCATCGGCGAAGAGTCTGCTGATCTGCCCGGAGGCGGTATCGAGGCTGGTTGGCTGCGTGGCATCGGCCCCCTTGAGCGCCTCCAATATCCGGGGCTGGAGCCCGTTGTCCGCGACGAAACGCCGGTAGGCCTCCGTGGTCACGTGGAAACCGCCCGGCACCGGCAGTCCGGCCCGGGAGAGCTTGGCGAGCGACATGCCTTTCCCGCCCACGGTTTCGAGTATGGCATTTTGGTCAGCGAGGGGAAGAATGAGTGGCGACATGGTTGCCTCTTTGTGCGAAATCCGTTTCCATCCAAACCTCCTTAGATTATTTCTCGGCAGATATTGCTATTGACCACAAGCGCGAAACCAATATACCCATCCCAAAAGAGAAAATACCTGTTTCATCCTTTGCTCTAGCTTATGCGCTTGCGTGCTTGACAGTGTTAACAGATGTGTTACAATATTTTTAGCAAGAGGCAACTAAAATTATTAGTATATACTAATAGTTTTAGTTAATATACCACATTGGCTTTTTTCGTGTCAAGGTGAAAAATGGCACAATCCATAAAAACACAAACAGAAAGCCGCCCCACCCCCACGATCGAAGATTACCTGGCAATCATCTATGTGATGGAACGCGATGAAGGGGAAGTGATCGCGGCCCGCCTGGCTGAATCCCTGGAAGTGGCGCCGCCAACCGTGGCCGTTACGCTCAAACGAATGGAACGGGATGGCTGGATTGCCACAGAACAGGGCAAAGACATCCACTTTACAGATAAAGGCTGCGAGGCAGCCCGCTCCGTAATTCGCCGCCATATGCTCACCGAGTGGATGCTCGCGCGCATGCTGAAAGTGCCGTGGTCGCGCGTACATGCCGAAGCGGACCAGATCGAGCACACCATCTCGGACGAGATCGAGACCCAGATGCGCGCCAACCTGGATGACCCGCAGCTCTGTCCGCATGGTAATCCGCTCCCTGGCTATGAACAAATCGCGGCTGACTGGCTTCCATTGACTGGTGTGCTGCCCGGCGAAAAAGTCATCATCCGGCGGATCCACGAAACGGCAGAAGAAAATCATGAGTTGCTCGAGTTCCTTGAAATGAATGGCATTGTTCCTGGGGCTCTGGCCAAAGTGATCGAGATATTATCTTTCAATCAGACACTGAGCCTGCAATTGGGGAAGCGGAAGGTGGCGTTGGGATTTCCAACCGCCAAGTACATCTTTGTCGAAAAGGCCGTATGATAACTGCATCGGAGAAGAATTCGCCCATGCAACTCATGGAATTACAGCCCGGCAAGAAAGCGGTCATTCGACGGTTGGAAGGTGGGCGCTCTATACTCTCTCGATTGGCTGCATTGGGCTTTACGCCGGGAGCCGTGATTACTGTTCTGAGGAACAGCGACCATGGTCCCCTCCTGGTTTCCTTGCGCGGTTCGCGGGTCGCCTTGGGCCGGGGGGAAGCCGCACACATATTTGTGTCTTTTGACGGGCAAGAAAAACCGGCCGAAATAGACATAACCAACCAAAGTGAAATCGCCATTGCACTGACAGGCCAACCAAATGTAGGGAAATCCTCCGTATTCAATTTGCTTACCGGTCTGAATCAGCACGTTGGCAATTGGACGGGTAAGACCATCGAGTGCAAGATCGGCACTTTCAAATTCAAAGGAATTGGGTTCTCGCTCGTCGATCTCCCCGGGACCTACAGCCTGACCGCCAGCTCTGAAGAGGAGCGCCTGGCCCGGGACTATATTATCAAGGAACACCCCGACTTGATTATCGCCGTGGTAAATGCAGCCACACTGGAACGCAGCCTTTACCTGGTAGCAGAGCTTCTCCTTCTGCCAGTGCCAATTATTGTCGCGCTCAATATGACCGACGTGGCCGAACAGGAGGGGATTAAAGTTGAACCCAAAGTGCTGGAAGCGGCATTAGGCGTTCCAGTTGTATCCATGGTTGCATCAAAAGGTGTCGGCCTTGTGGAACTCGAAGAAGCTGTCCTTCGATTGTCAAACCACGAAATCTCTTATAAGCCCAAACGGCCTTTGATCCTGCCTGCCCACCAGGCAGTATTGGATCAGCTACGAGGTCTTATCGGCTCTTATGTGCTGCCATCCTACCCTGAGGAATGGGTGGCGCTCAAGCTACTGGAAGGGGATGAAGAGCTAACCGGGTTGATGAAATCCGCCATGCCTCCCGAAGCTTGGGAAAAGGTACACACGCTGTTGTATCAGCACGAAGATGCGATCCTGGACATCGCCGGCGCCCGTTATGAATGGGTGGCTCGCGTTATCCGGGCGGCGGTCGTTGAGCCAAAAGTGACCCGCGTCGGGATGACTGCCCGCCTAGACAGAGTCCTGACTCATCCTGTATGGGGTACATTGGCCCTGGTCGCAATTCTGGGGGGGGTGTTCTGGCTGACCTACAAAGTTGGCAGTCCGATCCAAACCTGGCTGAGTCGGTTGATCAGTGAACTGGCCCAAGTTCTACGCCTTAACTGGGCACAGGGACCCAAGTGGCTGGTTGAATTTTCCGCGGGCGGGATCTTGGGAGGCATTGGGGTGGTCCTGACATTCTTGCCGATCCTGGTCATTTTCTTTGCCATCCTGGGCTTCATGGAAGATACCGGCTATATGGCGAGAGCGGCCTATCTTTCAGACCGTTGGATGCATATGATGGGCCTGCATGGCAAAAGTTTCATGCCGATCCTGTTGGGCTTTGGCTGTAATGTTCCAGCCATCTTGGGGACTCGAATCATCGAGTCGCGCCGGGCGCGCTTATTGACCATTTTACTGATCCCGCTGGTTCCCTGTACGGCGCGCATGGCAGTCATCATGATCCTGGCCGCCGTTTTCTTCGGCACATCCGCTTTTTGGATCTCATGGGGACTTGTGGGTTGCAGTTTGTTGATCCTGGCAGGCCTGGGATTGTTTCTGCATCATTTCTTATTCGAAAACGAGCACGTCCCTTTTATCATGGAATTACCGCTCTATCATCTACCCAACTTCAGGACGATCGGCATTTATATCCGGGATAACGTCCTGGGTTTTTTGAAAAAAGCCGGCACGACGATATTGGTCGCCACATTGTTCGTCTGGGCGCTCTCTTACTTCCCAACCGGAAATGTGATGACCAGCTATCTGGGTATGGCTGGAAAATTTCTGGAACCCGTCGGGAGCTGGATGGGCCTGCCATGGCCTGTCCTTGTGGCCCTGCTGACCAGTTTTGTCGCCAAAGAGAACACAGTGGCGACCTTGGGCGTCTTATACGGCAACTTGAATGTGCTGAAGTCCGTCATGACGCCGGCCGCGATGCTGGCTTTTCTGGTATTTCAAATTCTTTTTATCCCCTGCGTTGGGACGGTGGCAGCCATCCATCAGGAGACCAGGTCCTGGAAATGGACGGCGACCAGCGTAGGTATGCAACTGGTTTTGTCGCTCGGACTGGCTGTCTCTGTTTATCAGATTGGGAGGTTCTTCTAAGATGCTTAACCGATTTCTGGAGACGATCCAGGCCGGAGAGGTGCAAAGCCTGCTGGAGATTGCCCACAGGCTGGATATCTCTCCGGATATGGTTCTCCAGATGGCAAAAGAACTGACGAACAAGGGCTATCTGCAAGAAATCAGTGCGGACTGCGAGGAGCCTCAAAAAGGCTGTTCAGACTGTCCCGTCAACAGTGCCTGTCAGGGCTTCGTCAGACATTGGTTCCTGACAGAAAAAGGCAGGACCGCAGCTTCACGCATAGTGATGACCAAATAGTCCGCCCAGAAGTTAACCTGATATATTTTTACCATCGCAATCAATTTCTTAAGAGAAGTGCAAACGACCTCTCCTGCCTTTTGCGTGAGAGGTCGTTTGTTGAGCCTCAATTTTATGACTTTGCAAGGCTTGCGCCCGACGCTTTATTCAGAAATGAGCTGACCGAAGGGCTATTCTTTCACCTGCAGCGAAAGATAGAGCTGGATCCCCATCTGGGCGATCTGGTCTTTCTGGGCCTCAAGCCAGTCAATGTGGCCTTCCTCCTCCTTCAGGATGGAAGTGAGCAGGTCCCGGGTGCCGTGATCGACCAGCTCCCCGGCTTGTTGGATGGCTGCGTTGTAGTTCACCACCGCCCCGGCCTCGGACTCGTGATCGTGGCTTAGCTGGTCTTCAACAGTGTTGCCGATGTGCATGGGGTTGATCTTGCTGACGGTGGATTTGCCTTCCAGGAAGATGATCCGACCGATCAACATTTCGGCATGCCTCATTTCATCCTTCGCCCGGCCTTCCACTGCCTTGTGCAGTCGTGCGTAGCCCCAGTTGTCACACATCTCAGAGTGGACCATGTATTGGCTGACGGCGGTCAGTTCGTCGGCGAGAAGTGCGTTCAAAGTTTCAATGACTTTCGGATTGCCTTTCATGGGAAGATTTCCTTTCTTTGAATGAGAAATATTGATGTTGTTGATTGTTGAATGCTAAACCCATGGTTTTACGAAACCTGGGATGTAGTCAATCTTTACTAAACGTTTTCTGGTCTAATGTTTATAGTTCTCCTCGGATGTTTTCTCGATCAGGTCTTTCAATGGTAGTTTCGCCCAGGAGGCAAATTTTTCCATGTCCAGGCCAAGCTTTTTTGCCACTCCCCGGCCGTAATTGGGGTCGGCTCTGTAAAAATGCATCAACTGGCGGACCACAATGCGCTCCGGAACACCCTGCATGGCTTCAGCCAGATTGCTGAAGAGCTGATTTTTCTGGCTGGGGTTCATCAGGCGGAAGAGCGCTCCAGGCTGAGCATAGTCATCGGCACCCTCGCGGGGGTTGTAGCGGTCAGCGTCGCCGGAGATCTTGAGTGGGGGTTCCAGGTACCTGGGATCTTCCACCGGGCCGCCGAAACTGTTTGGTTCGTAGTTGACTGCCCCGCCGTGATTGTCGTCGAAACGCATGTTGCCATCGTGATGATAGGTGTTGACTTCGGAATGTGCCTTGTTGACCGGCAGGGCGGCATAGTTCACACCAATACGGTAGCGGTGCGCGTCGGCATAGGACATGATGCGCGCCTGGAGCATTTTATCGGGCGAGAAGTTGATGCCGGGGACGATGTTCGAAGGCTCAAAGGCAGCCTGCTCGATCTCGGCGAAATAGTTCTCAGCATTGTGGTTCAATTCCAAGATGCCAACCTCGATCAGCGGGTAGTCGGCGTGCGGCCAGACTTTGGTCAGGTCGAAGGGATTGATGTGATAGGTTTCGGCTTCCTTTTCGGGCATGATTTGCACACTGAACTTCCATTTGGGGAAATCGCCGCGCTCGATGGCCTCGAACAGGTCACGTTGGGAACTTTCGCGGTCTTTTGCCACGACAGCTTCGCCCTCGGCGTTTGTCCAGGTCTTGATGCCCTGCATGACCTTGAAGTGGAACTTGACCCAGTAACGTTCGTTCTTGGCGTTGATAAAGCTGTAGGTATGGCTGCCATAGCCGTTGATGTGACGGTAGCTGGTCGGCAGGCCGCGGTCGCTGAACAGGATGGTGACCTGGTGCAGGCTTTCAGGCGAGAGCGACCAGAAATCCCACATGGCGGCGGCGGAGCGCAGGTTGGTCTTGGGGTCCCGCTTCTGTGTATGGATAAAGTCGCTGAATTTATAGGCGTCGCGGATGAAGAAGACTGGTGTGTTATTGCCCACCATATCCCAGTTGCCTTCCTCGGTGTAGAACTTGATGGCAAAGCCACGCACGTCACGCTCGGCGTCTGCTGCGCCGCGCTCCCCGGCGACGGTGGAGAAACGCAGCAGGCAGGGTGTCTGCTTGCCGACTTTGGAGAAAATAGCAGCTTTTGAGTAGCGTGTGATGTCTTTGGTAACGGAGAACGTCCCGAACGCGCCGGAGCCTTTGGCATGCACCACGCGCTCGGGCACGCGCTCGCGGTTGAAGGTGGCCATCTTTTCAAGCAGTTGATAATCCTGCATCAGCAGGGGGCCGCGCGGGCCGGCTGTCAGCGAATTCTGATTATCGCCGATTGGATTGCCGTGCGCGGTGGTTAGTTTCTTCTTTTTAGTCATCGAAATCTCCTTAATCGAAATCTCCTTAATCGAAATCTCCTTATTTGAAATGTATAAATGGTTGTATATCGGCTTGATTCTGGGCTGGAAAAGTGATCATCATCTTTGTTATGCTGCCTCCTTTTGATAACGATTGCTATTTGATAATAATTATCCCTAGTGGATAAAAAAAGAGCCCATTAACCGCTTTTTTTGCAATCGGGGCAAAGACCGTAGAACACGATTTGGGGGCGAACGATCTGATAACCTGAAGTTTTCTCTAACTTCCTTATAGATGAAATATCAAGGTCCAGATCTCCATCCACGATTTTGTTGCATTGCATGCAGATCAAATGAGGATGCGGATGAGGTCGATTGCCATCATAGTGGCTATCATCCCGCAGGTCGATCTCTAATACCTGGTTCATCTCCTTGAGCAGAGCCAGGGTTTTGTAAACAGTCGCCTGACTCATGGTCAGGAAATGGGTCCTGATTTTTGCATAGAGCTGAACCGCGCTGGGATGCCCTTCGCTGGCGGCGATCAAACGCACCAGCTCAACCCGCTGAGGTGTCAGCCGGAAATTGCGTTCTCTCAGCGAAGCGATCAACTCGTCAAATCGGACTTTTGGGTCAGGCATAAGGAATGCATCTCGAAATATTATCTTTATAGATAATGATTATCCGTAAGTATACTCGATGAAATTGGAACCAACAAGATATGGGGGGTAGTTAACTACAAATGAGCGCCAGTTTTTCGACGAGTTGGGAGCGGAGCGACTTTTACCCTTGTTCTGTGTTTAGATCTCTTCACCTTTGAACTGGCTCAGGTACAGGTGATGGTAGAAGCCGTGCTGGTCAAGCAGTTGCTGGTGCGTACCCTTCTCAACAATCTCGCCATCCCTGATCACCAGCAACTGGTCGGCATCCCGGATGGTGCTCAGGCGGTGGGCAATGACAAAACTGGTGCGGCCTTTCATCAGGCGCAGGAGCGCATTCTGGATGCGGACTTCGGTACGCGTGTCCACGCTGCTGGTGGCTTCATCCAATATCAGAATGGAGGGGGCGGCCAGGATGGCGCGGGCGATGGACAGCATTTGCCGCTGGCCCTGGCTCAGGTTGCTGGCCCGTTCCGAAAGCATGGTCTGGTAGTCTTGCGGCAGTTTCCGGATGAAATGGTCGGCATCCGCCATCCTGGCGGCCTCGATGACTTCCTCGTCTGTGGCTTCCAGCCGCCCGTAACGAATGTTATCCATCACCGAGGCGGAAAACAGGAAGGTGTCCTGCAACACCAGACCCAGATCACGGCGCAGGTCATCCTTTTTGATCTGGCGAATGTCTGTGCCATCTATGCTGATCTGACCGGCGTCGATTTCGTAGAAACGGGTGAGCAGGTTGACCAGGGTGGTCTTCCCCGCCCCGGTCGGGCCCACCAATGCCACGATCTCGCCCGGTTTGGCTTCCAGGGTCATGTTCTTGATGATCGGCTTGTCGGGAGTGTAGCTGAACTGGACATTTTTAAAGGTCACGTGTCCCTGCACTTGATTCAGGGAGACAGCTTCCGGGGCATCGTCGATTTCTGACGGCGTGTCAATGACCTCAAAGACGCGCTCCGCCCCCGCCAGTGCAGCCTGGATGGCGTTGTAGATGTTCGCCAGTTGTTGCAGCGGGTTGACGAAGGCGCGCCCATAGCTGATGAAGGCGGCGATCGTCCCGATCGTCACCAGTCCCTTGAGCGCCAGGTATCCCCCGAGACCGGCGATGGTGATCACGAACAGGTTGCCCAATTGGTTGGAGAGCGGCATCAGCAGCAGGGCATAAGTATTGGCATAGATGGCCGCCCTGTACACATCCTGGTTGCTTTTCCGGAAGGCTTCGATCACCGAATCGTTGCGCCGGAAAGCCTTGATCACGCGCTGCCCGCTGATGGCCTCTTCGGTGACACTGGTCATCGCACCCAGGTTTTTCTGCAGTTCACGGAAGCCCTTGCGGGTGTACTTGGCAACGAACTCCGTGAACCAGAACATCAATGGCACCACTGCAATGGCGGCCAGTGTCAGCCAGACATCCATGATGAACATGGCGATCAGAATGCCGGCCATCGAAAGCACGCTGGCCACCAGCGAGACCACGTTCTGGGAGACAGCCTGGTTGATGGCGTCAATATCGTTGGTCAGGCGGCTCATCAATTCCCCGGCGGTGTTGCTATCGAAGAACTTGAGCGAGAGCGTTTGCAAATGCCCGAACAGGTCGTGCCGCACCCCCTTGAGCGCTTTCTGCGAGACGCCGGCCATCATCCAGCCTGAAGCCGCGTTACACAGGTTGCCCAAGACGTAGACGGCCAGCATCCACAGGGCAAGTGTGGCCAGCCCGGCGATCTTTTTCACGGCGATGAAATTGTCAATGGCCTTGCCCATCAGGTACGGGCCAACCAGGCTGAGCACCGTGGATGCCAGGATGAATACGAATACGACAACCAGGATGAGGGTGTATGGTTTGAGATATGGTATCAGCCGGACAAGGGCACGGCGAGGGTCGCGCGCTTTCTCGATCTTGCCGGGGCGGCCCGGGCCGCCGCGCATGATGCGCGAGCGGACTTCACTGGCGTTGGGGGTATGTTCGCTCATCGCTTATCCTCCGTTGACCCCGTTCCCCAACTGGGAGGCATAAATTTCCTGGTAGATCGGGCTGGATTGCAGCAATTCGCGGTGCGTACCCTCGGCAGCGATTTGCCCCTTGTCGATCACTACGATCTTGTCGGCCTTGAGCACCGTGCTGATGCGCTGCGCCACCACGAAACTGGTGCGGCCTTTCATCAATTCGTCCAGCGCGGATTGGATCTTCGTCTCGGTCTCCACGTCCACCGAACTGGTGCTGTCATCCAAAATCAAAATGGAAGGATTGGTAAGCAGGGCCCGCGCAATGGCGATGCGCTGCTTCTGCCCGCCGGAAAGGTTGGTACCGCGTTCCTCCACGTGGGTATCGTACCTGTCCGGTAGCTCCAGGATGAACTCGTGCGCCTGGGCGGCTTTCGCCGCCGTGACCACTTCCTCATCTGATGCGTCGGGGCGGCCATAGCGGATGTTATCCCGTACAGTGCCCGAAAAGAGGACTGTCTCCTGTGGAACGATACCGATATGGGCCAGCAGCGAGTCCTGCCGGACTTGGCGAATGTCCACCCCATCAATCAGGATGCGTCCTTCCGTTGCGTCATAAAAACGCGGGATCAGGTTGATCAGCGTGGACTTGCCTGATCCAGTTGCGCCCAGGATGGCCACCCTCTGACCTGGTTCAACGGTCAGGCTGATGCCATGCAGGACAGACCCGTCCGTTGAACCGTTGTAGTGGAAGCCGACGTTCTCGAAGGTAACCTGCGGACGGCTGCCGGCTGGCAGGTCTATGGCATCCGACGCATCCTGGACCTCGGGGAGGGCATCCAAAACCTCGTTGACGCGCCCCGCCGAGGCAATGGCGGCAGCCCAGATATTGGCCAGGTTGACCAGGTTCATCAAAGGAACAATGGTGGTCTGCAAGTAGTTGACGAAGGCCACGATCTGCCCGGTGGACAGGTTGCTCAGGCGGATGGACTGCAAGCCGCCGGACCAGATGACGATCACAATGCCAATGTTCAGTGCGAAGGTCAGAATCGGACCCAGGATCGACATAAGCTGCGTCACCCGGATGTTGCGCTCGGTGAAATCCTCGTTGGCCTGCTCGAAGCGATCGGCCTCGTGGCGGGCGCGCACAAAGGCCTTGACCACATGCACCCCGGCAATATTCTCCTGCAGGACAGTGTTGAGCCTGTCCAGTTTCTGCTGCATGGTCAGGAACAGTGGTCCCATTTTGATGCTGAACAAAGCGATGATGCCCGAGGTGATGAGTAGCAAAGGCAGCATGATCAGCGCCAGATGCGGGGCAGTATTGAACATCAGGATGATGCTGCCGATCATCAAAAGTGGGGCGCGTGTTCCTATGCGCAGTGAAATTTGGAATAGGCGCTGGACTACGCCGGAGTCGCTGGAGATACGTACCATCAACTGACCAGTCTTCAGGCGGTCAAGATTGCCGAATGACAAGGATTGGATCTTCTGAAAGATGGCCTCGCGCATGTCGCGCCCCACCCCTTCGCTGACTTGAACCGAGTAGTTGTTGTTGCCGATGGCAAAAAGGGTATCCAGGACGGAAATGCCCAGCATTAGGAAGAAGGTGTTCACGACCACTTGCATGTTCTGGCCAATGACCCCCTGGTCAATGATGCGTTGCACCAGGCGCGGGATGGCCAGATCCATGACCACCACGGCAGTCAGCAGGACCAGCGAAAGGACGGATTTTTTCCAATAAGGTTTGAGAAAGCGGAAGAGTTTGGAAACCTGATTCATAGTCTAAAATATCTTTTTAAGGGATTCCATCGAGAAGGTCAATGCCTGGATTTCTTTGGCGCTCAAAGGAGCGAATATCTTCATCATCCACTGGCGGGTGTCACCATAGATGGCATCCATCAGGGCGTTGCCATCAGCCGTCAGGTCCAATTTTACATGACGGCGGTCCTGCGGGTCGATGGTGCGAACAATAAGCCCCCTGGTCACCAGCAGGTCCACTGACTGACTGATGGCCGGGCGGCTGATATCCTTGGCCTTGGCCAACGCGCTGACCGAGTCCCGGCCCCTGCGGATGTAGCGAAGAATGTGGAACTGTTCAACGGTGATGTTTAACTGCTCCACCGCCACCTGGCGGATGTGGGCCTGGATCATGCGCCAGAGGGGAGGAAAGGTCTCCCAGAAACCATCCACCACCTGCATGAGCTTTTCTGATGAACGAGTCGCTGTGTCCATATTGCCTTCCATGAGAATCTGATTAATATTGTTAATGGTTAACTATCGAAACTATTTTACAAGGGAACGGAAAACATGTCAATACAAATAACAGGACCGCTTCTTCAACCTCATTTTGTCACAGCCGATCACTAGAGAATCGTGAATTAAATAGCCATAATGTTTGATACGGTTCCAGGATGTATACCGCATTGGGAAGAGAAACGGTTTGAGTTTGTATCGTAATATTTTGCAGACATAGAACGTGTTTGGAATCATTGCGGGAACTGCGCAATACTGCAAAAACCCCCCGACCCACATCTAATATTTTTTGGTGACCGTGGGGATGGAACGCGGGCGAGCTCATCCGCTGAGTAAGCAAATGGCAGTATTGCTTAAAGACCTGCGACCGAAGTGAAATAGGATCCACAAGCTGGCGCTCCAATTCGGCACGTGCGAGTTTTTGACGGTTGATAGCGCGGCTGTGCTTTTCATTTTGCACGGCCCTGTACCAATTGCGCGAACCAAATAGACTGTGGAAGTAAATACCCGGCACGCCACGCAAAGATAGCATAATGGCTTGTGCTGCCATGAACCGAGCGATCTGCCTTTCAAGCGGTTCGTCGCTGGATGGATCGGAAAGCGCATCAAAATAATTGATATTTAACTCGTATGGACTCTGCGTGGCACCCGCGTTCTGCTTGTACGAGATCGAGCCGCCATGAACGAGTGTTTGATCGACCAAAGCGTCAACCTGGGCGAGTGATAAAATCCCCCGAGTGGGATTTAGTCCAATTCCGTCGTGCGAGGCGAGGATATTTAAAAATGTTGTCTGGTCGGAGGGTTGGTCAAGCCCAGAAGCCCAGGCTGAGAGAATGGTTGCATCGCCTGCGCGGAAGGTGTCAAGGACAAGCGGCGGAAGCGCAAAATTATAGACAAGCTGGGCTTCGTTCCAGCCATCGCCAAAGTAGGAAATGTTTTCCACGTGAGATACATTGGTTTCGGTGATAAGGCGGACATGCGGTGCCACTTCAGTAAGAACGGCATGCAGGAGCTGAATGATGGCATGGGTCTGTGGCAGGTGGATACAGGTTGTACCTAATTCTTTCCAAAGGTAAGCAATCGCGTCGAGACGGATAAATTGTGCCCCGCGTTTGGCGTACATCAGAAGGATATCAAAAATTTCGATCAGGACAGCGGGATTGTGAAAATCCAAATCCACTTGGTCGGAACTGAAAGTCGTCCAGACTCGACGTTTTCCTGACGGGGTTTGGAATTCGGTCAACAACGGCAGGGCACGTGGGCGCACAACCTGTGATAGATTGGGGTTGCCCTCCACGGTCAAGAAATAATCGCAATAGGGCGCTTCACCCCGCAGAAAAGCCTGGAACCACTCCCCCTGTGCCGAAACATGATTGATGACGCCATCGAACATTAAGCGAAAGGAATTTCCCATTCGTTCGATGTCATGCCAATCGCCCAGGGCAGGGTCAACGGCGCGGCAATCCTTAACCGAGAAACCATCGTCCGATGAATATGGATAGAACGGCAGGATGTGAATCCCGCTGATCACGCCTGGTAAGTGGGCCTCGCAAAATTCCGCCAGTGTTTGTAAATGCGGCTTGCCGGTTTCGCGAACTTGATCGCCGTATGTAATTAGGAATGAATCACGTTCCGATAAAGAAGTCTTAGCGGGAATTGGTATTCGTCCGCGGTATTTCTCAACCAGATCCTGTAAATGGTGCGCCACCTGAACTGAGAGGTCCACGCCATAAATACGGGTAAGTTGTGTGGTATAAAAAGGTAACATAATGAGAGTAATTGTACTGCATCCAATCCTTCGTCGATTGCGAAACTACCATTATCTGGGAATATCTTATCGATAAGGAGAAAATAAAATGACACCCTCCCGGCACATTGGATTTATTTCCACGCGTTTTGCAGGGACTGACGGTGTCTCACTCGAAACCGCCAAATGGGCCACCGTTCTGGAACGCATGGGACACGAGTGCTTTTACTTCTGCGGTGAGTGTGACCGTCCAGAGAAAAATAGTTATATTGTTCCAGAAGCCTTTTATCGTCATCCGACGATTGACTCTATAAACCAAATCGTTTACACAGGAAGTTGGGGGCAAATGCACGAGGGCGGCAGGGTCCATCCAGAAATCAAAGAATTGCACCAGGATTTTTTCTCAGTTTACATCCGCCCGGCAAGTGTTACAAAGCAAGTGCAGGATTTAAAGGATTACTTCAAAGCGCATTTCTATAAATTTGCATATCAGTTTCATCTGGATGTGCTCATTGTTGAGAATGCCCTCAGCATCCCCATCAATCTGCCGCTCGGCTTGGCACTGACCGAGTTCATTGCTGAGACGGGATATCCCGTCATCGCCCATCATCACGATTTTCATTGGGAGCGCCAGCGCTTCATGAACAACTCCGTGCACGATTATCTCGCGGCTGCCTTTCCACCCAACCTCCCCTCCATTCGCCATGTTGTGCTCAACTCGGTACAGGCCTACCAACTCGCTTCACGGACTGGCTTAGCGGCAATGGTCGTTCCGAATGTCATGAATTTTGACTCGCCACCGCTTCCACTGGATGACTACGCCCACTCGGCGCGTGCGGACCTTGGGCTGTCTCCCAACCAATATTTTATTCTCCAACCAACGAGAATTATCCAACGTAAAGGCATTGAGCATGCCATCGAGTTGACCCGTCGTCTCGGATTACCTGCCGAGTTGGTCATCTCTCACGCCGCGGGCGACGAAGGCACCGATTACGAAAAGCGTGTGCGCATGTTCGCTGCCCTTCTGGATGTAACTGTCAATTTTGAATCGGCGATTGTCGGCGCTGTGCGCGGCCTTACACCAGATGGACGGAAGATCTACACGCTGGGAGATATCTATCCACAGGCCGACCTGGTTACATATCCATCATCCATGGAGGGTTTTGGCAATGCCTTCCTCGAGGCCATCTATTACAAATGCCCGCTGGTGGTGAATAATTATTCCAACTATGAAGCGGATATCAAGCCCAAGGGGTTTCAGGTGATCGAATTTGACGGTTTCATCAGTGAGAAAACATTAGAGGATACACGTTACGTTCTTACCCATCCTGAGCAGGCACGCCAACAATGCGAATATAACTATAACCTGGCCCGCCGTTATTACTCGTACACAATGCTGGAACGCCGGTTGGGACTCCTTTTGTCTGACTGCTTTGGTGAGGTTGCATGAAAATTGCTTTATTGCATTACTCATCGCCGCCCATTGTTGGTGGTGTCGAAAGCGTAATGGCTCATCACGCGCGCCTGATGACAAAGGCAGGCCATGAAGTTACCATCTTCGCAGGCCGTGGCAAGGCCTTTGACGAACACATTCCCGTTCGTGTCCTTCCGCGCTTGGATTCACGCCACACAGAAGTTATAAGGGTGAAAGGATACCTCGATATTGGCAAGTACACAGCCGGCTTCGATAACCTGTGCGACCAGATCAAAATGGAATTGCTAACAGAGTTACAAGGATTTGATCTCTTGATTGCGCATAATGTAGCCTCCCTGCACAAAAACCTACCGTTGACCGCTGCGTTATATCAGACTTACCAGACACCAGGTTTCCCGCGTCTGGTTTTGTGGCATCATGATCTGGCCTGGACCACATTGCGCTACCGTTCTGAAATGCACGACGGCTATCCTTGGAATTTATTGCGCTCGAAATGGGAAGGAGCCACCCACGTTACCATTTCAAAGATGCGCCGCCTGGAACTGAGCGACCTGCTTGGTATTGCGCCAGAGTCTATTCGCGTGATCCCCAACGGAGTGGACATGCATACATTCTTCAAACTTGAGCCGTATACAGTTCAGTTTGTGGAGCAATTAAAACTTGACCAGGCGGACCCGTTGTTCCTTTTACCCGTGCGTCTCACACCACGCAAAAATATCGAGCTGGCCCTGCGCATTCTGGCCAAAGTACGGATTGAATTCCCCAAAGCCATGCTTTTGGTCACAGGACCTGAAGGCCCGCACAGTTCCACCAACGCAGCCTACAAGCGGAAACTGCTCCATCTGCGCAGGGAACTGGATCTACAAGGTGCAGTACACTTCTTGGCCGAAGTAACAACTGAGTTTATTCCTGATACTGTCATCGCAGATTTCTATCGGCTTGCCGACGCATTGATATTCCCGAGCCGCGAAGAAGGTTTTGGGATTCCCATCATCGAGGCTGCCTTCAGTTCCATACCTGTCTTCTGCGCCGACATTCCCGTCCTGCGCGAATTAGGCGGCGAAGATGTCAGTTATTTTGATCCCCATGCCGAGCCAGGTTTCATTGCAAAACAAATCGCAGACAGGCTGGAAAGCGAAGCCACGTCTCGCTGGGCTCGGCGCGCGAAACATGGCTACGCCTGGGATTCAATTTATAGGTTACACATTGACCCGTTGATTCTGGAGGTCATAAGATGAGCAACCCTTTGCGAAAAATCAAAACTGCTCTCGTTCCCATCGGGACCGGTATGGTTGGACAGACCGCTCTTGCCATAGCACAGGCTATTGCTGATGAAGTCGTCCTGGTCGGCGTCGTTCCGATCCCGAAAGGAGAATCGGTTAGTGCGGGCGCGCAGACTGCCCGGCTGGTGCGCAAGCGGCTGCTTTCCCTAAGCAATGCCACGACACGATTCAAGTCCACCGTGATCGTGTCTGAATCACCGTGGAAAGATCTTCAGGGCGTCATCACATATGAGAAACCCGATCTCATCATCGTCGAATGGAAAGACGGGCAATTATTGTGCGGCGTTCCTGTATCAGACATCCTCTCCAATTCCCTCTGCAATGTCGCCGTATTGCGCGGCACAACTCCACTTAAACTGGAGCGAACTTTGATCGCGGTGCGTGGAGGACCGTATGCAGAACTGGCGCTCCAGGCAGGCATGAGCCTGTATCCTGCTCAACTGGATGTACTCCACCTCGCTTTGACAGGTGCGGAAAATGACACCCCTTTCAAAGGCATGAAGCACATCCTGCACCAAATCCCCGAAGTCAACTTGCGTTCGGTCACAACGGACGACATTGCACAGACCATCTATGAAGAATCGAAGCACTACGATATGGTCGTTCTTGGAGCAACTGCCAGCAAGAGCATGGGCGGCCCATCCATTGGCCCGGTGGCGGAGAAAATGTTGCGCGAATCACGCTGCACGGTGATGGTGGTGAAAACCCGCCGCCCCATCTCAGAAAACATGCTCGACGAAAGCGCGGGCGCTCTGGCCATCTCGATCCTGGTGGATAAATGGTTTGCCGAAAACACTTTCCATGCCAGCGAGTTCGCAGACCTGAAACAACTCATGGCACTCAAAGAAAAACAAGGCGCAACCATCAGCCTGGCCCTGCCCGCCTTGAATGAGGAGAAAACGGTCGGAAAAGTTATCACGATAATCAAAAAAGCCCTGATGGATGACGTACCCCTGCTGGACGAAATGATGCTAATTGACTCTAACTCGACCGATCGAACGCGTCAGATCGCAGAGAGCCTCGGTGTCCCGGTCTATATTCACCAAAAAATATTACCGGAGTTGGGAGCGCGATCTGGTAAAGGTGAAGCCTTATGGAAGAGCTTGCTGGTAACAAAAGGCGATATCCTAGCTTGGATCGACACCGACATCATCAACATCCACCCGCGTTTCGTCTACGGGATCATCGGCCCCCTCCTGCTTAACCGAAATATTCAACTTGTTAAGGGCTTTTACCGCCGCCCACTCAGGGTGGGTGACAAAATACAAGCAGGCGGCGGCGGACGCGTTACCGAACTCACCGCACGGCCTTTGTTGAACCTCTTTTACCCCGAACTTTCTGGTATCGTCCAACCACTTTCGGGTGAATACGCAGGCCGGCGCGAGGCCCTCGAAAAAGCAGTCTTCTTTTCAGGCTACGGCGTGGAAACGGGTTTATTGATCGATGTATTTGAGCAATTTGGGTTACGGTCCATCGCACAAGTGGATCTGCTGGAACGTATTCATCGCAATCAAGATTTGGTTGCACTGAGCAAAATGTCCTTTGCCATTATCCAAACCGTGCTTCGCAAAATTGAAAACCGCTACGAGCGTGCCATCGTCGAAGATGTCAACAAGACCATGAAGTTGATCCGTCACTCCCGGGATGGATATTACCTGACTGTCGAGGATATCGCCGAACGCGAGCGCCCACCCATGGTCAGTCTGCCTTCTTATCTGGAGCTCCGCAAAAAGTGAAGCTCTTCTGCCTTGTGCGTCATGGTCAAACAGACTGGAATAACGAAGGGCGCTACCAGGGGCAGAGTGATGTGCCGCTCAATCAAACCGGCCGTGCCGAGGCTCAATCCCTTGCCAGACGATTGACCGGCCAATTTTTTGTGGCGATCTATACCAGCGATCTTAAGCGCGCAAGCGAGACTGCTAATATCATTGCGCAGGTTCTGCAATTGCCTGTTATGCTTGAGCCGCGCTTGCGCGAGATCAATCAGGGTGAATGGGAAGGACAACTCGTGGACGTTATTAAAGCTCATTATGTGGAGCTTTGGGAGCAGCGAACAATTGACGCTGCCCTTTTCCACCCACCCGGCGGGGAATCGGTTGCCGAGGTGGCTGAGCGCGTCCAAGCTGCATTGAGAAATATTGTCCACCTGCACCCAACTGGTTCCGTGCTAATTGTCTCACACGGGCTGGCACTGGCAACCATTATTTGCCGGGAACACAGCATCACGCTTGGAAAGGCTTATAGCCAGATCCCTGAAAATACCGAACCCATCTGGGTAAACTGGAAGGAATGATCACATAATCACCACGCTTGTGGGATTTGTAAGATCGAATACCAGGCTGTTAAGGCTGCTGACGGTCAAGAAACCGGCAGCCGATTCGTTTTCCTATTTCATCGGTGTACGAATCTCATTCCGGTCGAACGAATAATATAAAAGCGAGATGGCGCGCTCCAGCTGTTTAAGCTGAGGAGAATTATCAGTAATGCCGGGCCTATGCCGAGGCACCCGAGTAACGCCGCAGTCCCAGCCTCCAGATCAAACGTGCAACTGCAAACAGCAGGATCGTCACTCCGACCACCCCCAGCAGGGTCGAGCCGCCCAGGCGCCCGGTGAGAGCCTCGGCCGGGATGGTGGTGGCGAATGCCACCGGAACGATAAAGGTCAAGCCAAAGCGCAGCCATCCTGGATAGAGGCTGACCGGCCAGCGTCCGGCCTGGTACATGCTCTGGAAAATCTCGAGCAGGTTTTCCACCCGCACCAGCCAAAATGACAGGCTGGCCAGGATCAGCCAGAAACTGTAAACGATCACAGCTCCGGCCAGCAGCATGCCAATGAACCCGGCTGCCTCCCCCAACCCGATAGTTTTCCCCAAGCGGATGAGTGCCGCTATCAACATGCCCGCACCCATCAACAGGTCGAGCAGGCTCCAGATCGCCACCCGCTGGATGCTGACCAGCAGTTGGGCATCCTCCGGCTTGGTCAGGGTGAAATCCAGCGTCCCGTCCCGCACCGAGTCGATCAGGGCCGACATGCCCGGCTGGATCACCAGGCTGATGACCCCGCCCACCAGGAAGTAGACTCCCACCAGCGCCAGCATCTCGTTCGGGTTCCAGCCGCCCAGGGACTGGGTGTAAGAGAAGATGACCGCCAGCCCGGCCAGGGCAGTGCCCAGCTCGAGCAGGGATTGGAAGAGCTGAACGAAGAAGTTGACCCGGTAGGCGGTCTCGTTGAGCACGCTCACCCGGAAAAAGACGGCCAGCAGCCGCAGGGTATTCATGCACCCACCGCCGAGTAGACCCGCACCCCCGCCCGCCAGATGCCCCGGACCAACACCAGGCTGAGGATCAACCAGGCGGCCTGGGCTCCCAGTCCTTCCAGCGCCTGGACAGGCGTCAGCCGGCCGAGCACCAGCTCCACCGGGAAGCCCAGCATCCATTGGAAGGGCAGGATGTCGGCCACGACCTGGATCCAGCGGGGGAATAGCGTCAGCGGGGCGATCTGCCCGGCCAGGAAGAGCATCAGGATGAAGTACACCTGGTTGATGGCGTTCACCCGCGTCGTCCAGAAGGCTGCCAGCGCCAGGGTCCATTCCAGCAGGAAACGCACCAGGAAGGCCAGGACCAACGCCGGGATGAATGCCAGCACAGCCCACAAAGTAAACGCGGTGGTTGGCCGGAAGATCAAGGCCAGCCCTGCCGCCACCACCAGCAGGATCGGCAGGGTGACCAGCTTGGAGGACAGGTTGTCGGAAATGTCCGAGTGGATCGGATGGACCGGTTTAAGCAGGGCAAACGAGAGAAAGCCCTGGCGGACGCGGTATTCATACTCGTACATGATCCAGGTATAGGTGACCTGGTTGACCAGCATCAGGGCCAGGTAGTAGGCCGCAAAACCCTGGGCGGTGTACCCGCCCACGCTGCCCCCGCTGCCGTTCGAGACCGTCGACCAGACGATCAGGTAGACCAGCGGCTCGAGCACCTGGGCGATCATCCAGATGAACAGCGAGGCCCGGTACTGGACCATGCTGGCAAAGGTGGTCTTGAACTGCTGGGCATACAGGCGCAGCAGGGCGCCCAGTTCCCGCCAGAGGTCCCCGAAAGGGGGCAGGGCGGTCATGTCGTCCCCCGGGTAAAGACCTGGTCGATGACCTCCTCGATGGGTGGATCCTCCACCAGCAGGTCAATCACCGGCAGGTCGGCCAGCAGGCGCTCGGTGACGTGGGCAGTGCTGGCTTTCGGGACCCGCAGGGTGACGCGCCCGTCCTCACAGTTGAGCACTTCCCCATAGGTGTGCAGGTCGGCCTGGCAATCCTCCAGCTGGATGATGATGGTCTTATGGGCGGTGAACTGCTGGACCAGGTCAGACAGGTCGCCGTCGAAGAGCAGCCGGCCGTGGTGGATGACGATGACACGCTTGCACAGGGCTTCCACGTCCGCCATGTAATGGCTGGTCAGCAGGACGGTGGCCCCGGAGCGGCGGTTGTATTCGGCGATGAATGCCCGGATGCGGCGCTGCATGGTCACATCCAGACCGATGGTGGGCTCGTCGAGGAAGACCACCTGGGGGCGGTGCAGCAGGGCTGCGGCGATCTCGCACTTCATGCGTTCCCCCAGAGACAGGTTGCGGACCGGTTTCTTGAGCAACGGGCCCAGCTCCAGCAGCTCGGTCAGCTCATCCAGTGTGCGACGGAAATCCGCGGCCGGTAAACGGTAGATGACCCGGTTCAGTTCGAACGAATCAGCCGCCGGGATGTCCCAGACTAGCTGGTTGCGCTGCCCCATCACCAGGGTGATCTGGCGCAGGAAGGCCCGCTCCCGCTTCCAAGGGACGAACCCGAGCACGCGGCCTTCGCCGCCGGTGGGGTGCAGCAGCCCGGAGAGCATCTTCAGCGTGGTGGTCTTGCCAGCCCCGTTGGGACCCAGGAAGCCGACGATCTCGCCGGGAGCCAGGTCGAAGGTCAGGTCATCCACCGCCTGGACCTCCTGCATCCGGCGGTGGAACAGCGACTGCAGGGCGGCGCCCATCCCGGACTCGCGTTCCGGGACACGGTAGGTTTTACACAACTCGTGGAGATGAATGGCAGGTTCGCTCATGGAGGGACAAAGCGGGAGCATGTCTCCCGCTGTGCCTGGTAATTATAAGCGTTATCTGGAATGAATATTTACAAATTACCACGCACCTTTACGGCTTTCAGAAAGTAGCGTGTCGCTGCGATGAGGGTCGAGTAGGCCTGCTCTTTCAGCGCTCCGAAACCCGGCGAAGCAGTCTCCTCGCAGGCTAGGGGATTGCTCACCTGCACTTGCAGCAGGTGCAAGTCTCACCGCCTTCGGCGGATCGCAACGACATATTCCTTTTGATTTGTCAACCGACTTAGTGAAAGCGGTGCGAGCTCATTCCGGACGGAATAATTAAGGGGTGTTGGGCGGGTGAAGTCCGCCCAACACCCCATATGTTCCTCTATTTCACAGAGATTCCCAAAGACCTGCCAAACTCCTTACGGGGTCAGGATGGTCGCATCAGCGGGCATGCCGGGTTTCAGGTCATGATCCGGGTTGGGGATGTTGATCTCGACCTTATAGACCGTCGTGCTGCGACTCTCCACGGTCTGTACGGTGCGCGGGGTGAATTCCGCCTGGTCTGAGATATAGGTCACTTTACCGGTGAAAGTCTTGCCGGGGAAGGAATCCACCACCACGTCCGCTTCCTGGCCCAATTGCACGCGCCCATACTGGTCTTCCGGGATGTAGACATCCAGGGTAACCTGGTCCAGGTCGCCCACTTCCAACACGGTCGCACCTGCCGCGGCCACCTCGCCGGCGTTCAACGGCTGCGAGAGCACCGTCCCGGAGACCGGGGAAGTGACCACAGCCTTGGCAAGCTGGATCCTGGCCAGTTGAAGGGCTGCCTGGGCCTGGGTCAGGCTGGCCTGGGCCTGGGAGACCGCGCTTTTGGCCTGGTCCAGTCCCGCCTGGGCGGACGTCACCTGCAGGGACTGATCCCCGGTCCGGAGGCTGTCCAGGGCCACCTGGGTATTCGTCAACCGGTCCTGGGCCACTGCCACCCGGGCACGCGCTTCCAATACCCGGCTGGCCTCATCCGTGGACAGCATTTGGTTGTAGGCATTCTGGGCCGAATCCAGCTCAGACTTGGCTGAATCAAGGTCTTTCTGGGCTGCGTCCTGGATGTCGGTCGTGTCTTTGGCCGCCTTGGCATCGTCGAGGGTGCTTTGAGCGATGGTATAAGCCTGTTCGGCTTGGTCCAGGCGCTTTTCCGTGCTGACAAAGTCCTGGTTGCTGGCGTCTTTCAACACGCTGTTCAGGTTGGATAATTCATCGTCCAGGTTCTGTTGGGCGGTATCCAGCAGGGCCTGTATCGCTGCGACCTGCTCGCTTTTCCCAAAATACCAGCCCGGCAGGTTGCTGCTTTCCGGAGGGCTCGATTTCCAACCGGCAATCTGGTCGGGTAGATCCTGCAAGCGCGCAGCCTGGGCGCTCAGGTCATATTGGGCCTGGGCACTGGCCAGCTTGTTCTGGGCCAAGTCCAGGTTCGCCTGGGCGACCTGGACCGCGGCATTCGCCTGGTCGACCTGGGCCTGCAGGAGCTGGTCGTCCAGTTTGAACAGGACATCCCCGGCCTGCACCTGGTCTCCTTTTGCGACCTTGATCTCGGTAATCTTGCCGCTGATCTCGGGCGCCACCTGTACGCTGACGATTGAGGTGGTCCCGGAAGCTTTCAGCGGTCCGTTGGCGTTATTCCCAAGCCCGCTGCACCCGGCCAGGGATAAAAAGACGAGTATCATGAGGGCGGAAACCCAGCGTTTGATGGTCATAACTTTCTCCTTTCGGTTTACTTTTCTTTTGTCAGTAAATCACGGCCGGCCGAATCCCGGACGGTTGAGATAAAAACATCTTCCAGGGTAGGTACGATCCATTCGAGGCTGCCGACCGGGATGTTTTCCGCTTCGAGCAGCTTCCTGACCGGCCGTCGGAATTTTTCCGCGCTCGGCACGACCACGTGAATCTGCGCCCCGTACAAGGCGACCTCTTCGAAGGGCAGCCCCCCATTCGCCTGCGCCTCCTTCAAGAGGCGAACGGCGCGGTCTGGCTCGGTCGTATCGATCTCCAGCACCTGCCCGTGCATATGGGTTTGCTTGAGCTCGTCTGGAGTACCGACTGCTACCAGTCGTCCTTGGTTGATGAAACCCACCCGCTGGCAAAGCTCCGCCTCGTCCATATAATGGGTGGTCACCAGGACCGTGGCGCCTTTTTTAGCCATGGCGTAGATCAGGCCCCAGAACTCGCGCCGGCTGATCGGGTCGACGCCCGCTGTTGGCTCGTCCAGGAACACCACCTTCGGGTTGTGCACGATGGCGCAGCCCAGGGCCAGGCGCTGTTTCCATCCGCCGGACAGGTTGGCGGTCAGGGTGTCTTCGCGCCCTTCCAGACCGGCCATGTGGATGATCTCCTGCTGCCGCTGGACGAGCACCTCGCGCTGCAGGCCGTAGACCTTGCCGTAGAAGCGGATGTTCTCGCGGGCTGTCAGGTCGTTGTACAGGGTGAAGAGCTGGGACATGTAGCCAACGTGGGCCTGCATGGTCTTGGCCTGGGTGACCGGGTCGAAGCCCAGGACGCTCAATTTGCCCGCACTCGGCCGGATCAACCCCAGGAGCATGCGGATTGTGGTGGTCTTCCCGGCGCCATTGGGCCCCAGCCAGCCAAATACTTCCCCCGGGTGGATTTGGAAGCTGACCCGGTCGACCGCGGTGAAGTCGCCAAAGCGTTTGGTCAGGTTCTCGGCAATGACTGGATCGGCCCCGCCCGGCCCGGCCGGTTCCACGGATGTCAATCGGTTAGGAGCCATTTTCGGCTGCCTCCTGCCGGGTCACCAGACTGATGAACGCCTCTTCCATGCGTGGTTCGATCACCCTCATCCCACTCCAAGCAATGCCCTGGGCGGTAAGTGCTTTTTCGACTTGTTTCCGGCGCCGGTCGATCTCATCGACAAAGAGGTGCAGCATGGCGCCATATGTCTGCACTTCCAGGATTCCCGGCATGCCGGTCACCAGGTCACGCGCCGGCACGAACTTCGCCGGCTTAAACTCCAGCAGACGCCCGGGGACCATTTGTTTGATCCCGGCAGGTTTATCCTGGGCGATCAAACGGCCTTTGTAGATCAACCCGACCTGGTTGCACCGTTCGGCTTCGTCCATGTAAGGGGTGCAGACAAAGATCGTCAGACCCTTCTCCGTCCGCAGGTTGCCAAGCAGGTTCCAGAACTCACGCCGGCTCACCGGGTCCACGCCGAGGGTCGGTTCATCCAAAAGGACGACCTGAGGCTGGTGGACCAGGCTGCAGGCCAAGGCCAATTTTTTCTTCATACCTCCAGAAAGGCGCCCGGCCGGGCGGGAGGTGAACTCGGTCAGACCGGCAAACATGAGTAGCTCGGCGATGCTTGTCTTTTGCTGATCGCGAGGGATGCCGTGCAGGTCGGCAAAGAAGCGCATGTTTTCCAACACGGTCAGGTCGGCCGGCAGGGTGAACTGCTGGGCAATGTACCCGCTCCGTTCACGGATCGCGTACATATCATGCATCGAGTCATATCCAAGAACGCTGCTCCTGCCGCCGTCGCGCTTGAAAAGTCCCAGGATGACCCGGGTGGTCGTACTCTTCCCCGCCCCATCCGGACCGATCAGGCCGAAGGTCTCGCCGCGTTTCACTTCCAGGGAAATGGAATCCAGCGCAGTAACCGTCCCGCGGCGCCCTTTGAAGCGCTTGACCAGAGCCTGGGTTGAGATGGCGATATCACCGGTCATGGCAATCAATCCAATCTTTTCTTCGACACCGCCGCCGCGACAGCCAGCGCGATGGCGGCATACACGATCAGCGTCAGGGTATCCGTCCACAGGAACGACAGGCTGACGCCCTTGGTCATGATCCCGCGGATGACACGCACGAAATAGGTCATGGGGATCAGGTCACCGATGATCTGCGTCCAGAGTGGCATGGTGGTGCGCGGGTAGATAAAGCCGGTCAGCAGCATCGCCAAAAGCTGGATCACGCCGGTCAACTGCTGCGCCTGTCGCTGGGTCTTGGCGACGGCCGAGATCACCAGCCCCAAGCCCATCCCGGAGATGATGAAGAGGATCGACAGGCCGCCTAGCAGCAGGATGTTCCCCTGGAACGGTACCCGGAACCAGAAGACCCCGATGGTCAGGATCACTGTCATATCCAGAATCGCCACCAGCATGCCGGGGATCAGCTTGCCAATGACCCTCTCGACCGGTCGGGCAGGCGTGGCGAGCAGTTGTTCCAGAGTCCCGGCCTCGCGTTCGCGCACGATCGCCATGGCCGAATGCGTGACAATGATAATCTGCATGATCAGGGCGATCAGCCCCGGCAGGATGAAGACCAGGTCTTTGATGTCCGGGTTGTAGAGCACCCGGGTGGTGGTGGTGATCGGCAGTTCGCCCGCTGAAACATTCGAGACCAGTAGTGAACCTCCGCTCCGCACTTTCTCGGTGGTCAACGCTAGTGAATATTTCTGGGTAATGCTCAAAGCGGCGTTATAGCCCGATTCGACGCTGAATGAGTCGGAACCGTCCAGCAGGATCAAGACACTGCCTTTGCCGCGCAGCACCTGCTCGGCAAAATCCGGGGGGATGATCACCCCCACTTTGACCGTCCCGGCATCGATCGCCTGCATCACCTGCTGCTCGTTTTGGAGTACCAGCGTGACGTCGAAGTCCCCTGAATTTACCAGCGCCTGGATGAAATCCCGGCTGCGCGCGTCCAGGCTCTGGTCAACCACTGCGGTGGGCAAATGCGTGATGGTCAGGGATACTGCATAGGCGAACAGGAACAACTCGACCAGCGGCAGGGCGAAGAACAGGGTCAGCGTGCGGCGGTCCCTGAGGATCTGCACCATTTCTTTAAAGATGAGGGCGCGTAAGCGCTGGAAGGATTTTGACATGCTCAGTCCAGCCTCTTGCGGAAGGTGATCGCCGCCAGGAAGATCACCACCACGATGTAGATCGCCAGAGCCAGGACCTGGCCCGACAGCACGGAGAAACCGATCCCTTTGGTGATGATGCCGCGCGCGATGGGCACGAAATATGTCATCGGGAAGAGGTTCCCAATGACTCGCACCACCGGCGGCATGGTATAGCGCGGAAAGATGAATCCTCCCAGCAACAGGCTGACCATCATGAACAGCATCATTAACTGTTGGGCCTGGCGCTGGTTTTGCGAGATGGAGGAGATGAGCAGCCCCAGCCCCAACCCGCTGAAGACATATAAGAAGGATAGGCTGATGAACAGCCAGAAACTGCCCTGGAATGGAACGCCGAACCAGAAAACCCCGATCCCGATCACGGTGAGCATATTGAGCAAGGCGATGATCACATACGGGACGATCTTGCCAATCATCAGCTCGATCGGGCGGATCGGCGTGACCAGGATCTGCTCGATGGTTCCCACCTCGCGCTCCCTGACCACTGCGGCCGCGGTCAGTACCAAGGACTGCGTCTGCAGCAGCATGGCTGCCATCCCTGGGATCA
>Ga0209777_10000972_pt1 | contig 43922 bp, 33 predicted proteins | sample FrelakmetHBP12HB_FD_187147 | JGI IMG/M metagenome (GOLD analysis project Ga0209777, IMG submission 187147) | Freshwater lake sediment microbial communities from the University of Notre Dame, USA, for methane emissions studies -HBP12 HB (SPAdes)... | ecosystem: Environmental > Aquatic >...
CGCTTCGATTCCCTCCAGTGCGCCGCCCGTGAATCGAACACGGAACCTACTGATTAAGAGTCAGTTGCTCTGCCAGTTGAGCTAGCGGCGCGCGGGCAGAAACTTCACCACCCCGGCCCCGCCCCGCAACCACCCTGCCCCGCCCCACCCCGACGCACCGAACAGCGGCGCACGGTAGAGCGGCGCACGGTGAGGCGGCGCACCGCCGGTCCGCCTCAGTCCGGCGAGCGCGGCGGGCTCAGACGCACCTCGAACGCGGCCTCCGCGTCCGCCGCCGAGCTGCCGCCCACGAACACCCGGAACCGCCCCGGCTCCACGACCCACCGCATCGCCCGGTCGTACAGGCCGAGGTGCTCGGGCCCGAGCGTGAACTCCACGGTCCCGCTCTCGCCCGGCGCGAGCGACACGCGCCGGAAGCCGGCCAGCGCGCGCACCGGACGCGTCACGCTCGCCACTTCGTCCCGGACGTACAGCTGGACGACCTCGTCTCCCGCGCGGGGGCCGGTGTTCGTCACGGTGGCGGACACCACGACGCTGTCGCCGGGAGCGATGCTCGGGGCGCTGACGTGGACCCCGCCGTAGCGGTAGCTCGTGTAGCTGAGGCCGAAGCCGAACGGGAACAGCGGTTCCGTCTCGACGTCGAGGTATTTCGACGTGTAGTGCTCGCCCGACGCCGGCCGCCCGGTGTTCCGGTGGTCGTAGTGGATCGGCACCTGGCCCACGGCGCGCGGCACGCTCACCGGGAGCCTGCCGCCCGGCGCGACGTCGCCGTACAGCACGTCGGCGAGCGCGTGCCCCGTCTCGACTCCGAGGAACCAGGCCTCGACCAGCGCCCGTACGTGCGCCGCGGCCCAGGGCACCGCCAGCGGCCGGCCGCTCATCAGCACGAGCACGACCGGCGTCCCCGTGGCCTGCACCGCCTCGAGCAGGCGCTGCTGCACGCCGGGGAGGTCGAGGAAGGCGCGGCTCGCCGCCTCCCCGCTCATCGCCGCCGCCTCCCCGAGCACGAGCACCGCCACATCCGCGCTCCGCGCCGCGGCCACGGCCTCGGCGAAGCCCGCCGTGTCGGCGTCGGCGATGCCGCAGCCGCGGGCGTACAGCACCTGCGTGGATGGCGCCACGCGCGCGCGGATGCCGGCCAGCGCCGTCACGACGTCCCCGGCCCGGCCGAGCGCATGCCAGGGCCCGAGCACCTCGGCGGAGTCGGCCGCGAGCGGGCCGATCACCGCGATCGAGCGGGCGGCAGGGGCGAGAGGCAGCACGCCGCCCTCGTTCTTGAGCAGCACGATCGCCTCGCCGGCGTCACGCCTCGCGAGGGCGCGCGCGGTGGGCGTGAGGATCTCGGCGCGCTCCCGCTCCGGACTCAGGCCGCGGTACGGGTCGTCGAACAGCCCGAGCGCGAGCTTGGCCCTGAGCACCCGTCGCACCGCGTCGTCCACGGCCGCCGCCCCGACCTCGCGCCGCGCGACGAGGCCCGGCCCCTCGGCGAGGTAGATGCCGGCCGACATATCCACGTCCACGCCCGCCGTCAGGGCGAGCCGGCCCGCGTCAGCGCGCGTGGCGGCGACGCCGTGCGCGCGCAGCTCGTCGATCGCCCCCCAGTCGCTCACCACGAACCCCTGGAAGCCCCATTCTCCCCGCAGCACGTCGCTGAGGAGCCAGCGGTTGGCGCTGCTCGGCACGCCGGCGATCTCGTTGAACGATGTCATCAGGGACCCGACCCCCGCCCGCACCGCCGCGCGGAACGGCGGCAGATACACCTCGCGCAGCGCGCGCTCCGAGACATCCACCGTGTTGTAGTCGCGGCCCGCCTCCGCCGCGCCGTAGGCCGCGAAGTGCTTGGCGGTCGCGAGGAGGGCGTCCGGCGCGCGCAAGTCGGACCCCTGGAAGCCGTGCACGCGGGCCGCCGCCATCACGGAACCCAGGTACGGATCCTCCCCCGAGCCCTCGGCGATCCTCCCCCAGCGGGGATCGCGCGCGATGTCCACCATCGGCGCGAAGGTCCAGTTCACGCCTCCTGCCGCCGCTTCCTTCGCCGCGGCCCGGGCGGTCGCCTCGACCAGCCCCGCATCCCACGTGGCAGCCTCCGCGAGTGGGATGGGGAAGATCGTCCGATAGCCGTGGATCACGTCGAGGCCGAGGAGCAGCGGGATGTGGAGCCGCGACTCGGTCACCGCCACCCGCTGGATCGCCGCCGCCACGGCGGCGCCGGTGAGATTCAGGAACCCGCCGATCGCCCCCCGCCGGACCCCGTCCATCTGCGCCGGCGCCACGCTGTCGCGCGACACCGAGACGAGGTTCAGCTGCCCCAGCTTCTCCTCCCACGTCATCCGCGCGAGGAGCGAGTCGATCAGGCGGCCGCTCGCGCAGCCGGCCGCCGGGCAGATCGCGGCGGCGCCCCGGCGCGGGCCTGGCGAGGCCGGGGCCGAGCCGAGGGCCGCGGCGAGCGCGACGGTGAGCGAGACTCCGATGATCAGGCGGGGAACGGACACGGCGGGCGCTCCGCTGTTTCGAGGCGGGGCTAGCTTAGAGCGCACGGGCCGCACGCGCCAGTCCAACCGCGCACCGTGGACCGGCACACCCCCGTCCGTGACCCGGGGCCGCCGTCGCGCATCTGCGCCGCGGTGCCCTCGTCCCCCCCCACGCCTCGCCTCTCACCCCTCACTTCCATCACCTCGATCACCTCCATCACCTCCTCGCCCGCCTGTGACACCGCTCATCTACCCCACTCACCCACCCTTTCGCGCCCGCGCGGCGCGCCGTATCGTAGCGTTCCCCCGTGAACCGCGAACGCCGCTCTCTCGACGACACTGCCCCGTTCCGCTCCCTCGCGGGCGCGTTCCGTGACCTCGACATCGGGCGCCACAAGGCCGAGCTGTACCGGATGTGGCTGGCCGGCTACCACGCGGGGCTCGCGCATCCGCGCGTGCTCGAGACCCTCGGGCCGTTCGGCCGGTCGCCCACGACCGAGGCGCTGCGCCAGTACCTCCTCGCCGGCACGAAGCGCCGCCAGGCGCTCGCGACCCTCGTCCGGACGAGGCCCGCGCTCTTCGCCCCGTTCGAGGCCGCCCTCCTCGTCCTCGGCGAGGAGACGGGCGCGCTCGAGCAGTGCCTCCGGCTCCTCGCTGACTACTTCGCCGCCGAGCACCGGATGATGCTGTGGGTGAAACAGAAGATGTCGTACCCGCTCATCGAGATGCTCGCCGCGGCGGTGATCGCGCCGCTCCCTCTGCTCTTCACGGGCCACGCGGGGCTGTATCTGCCCGCCGCCGCGGCGGGATTGGCGGCCGCTTCGCTGGCGGGGGGTTCGGTGCTGACGGCGGTGGCTCGTTTCTACAGTCGCCAGCCGAAGTTCGTGCGGGCCCGTCTGGCGAGGGCGCTCACCATCGCCATCGAGGCGGGCCTCCCGCTGGCACGGGCGGTGGAACTGGCGGTGGCGGCCACCGACGACTCGGCGATCGCCGCGCACGTCCGGGCGATCCCGGCGAAGACCATCAGCACGCAGCCGCTGGCGCGGACCTTCGCGGGGTGCCCGAAGGTGCCGCGGGAGATGGTGGCAGCCATGGAAGTCGCGGACGTCAGCGGCGATTACGCCGGCACGCTCAAGAAGCTGGCGGAACTGTACGACGGGGACTACGCCAGACGGTAAGGGGAGGTGCCGCTGGGCGCTCCTGCGCACTCCGAGTGCCAAGTACTTCAGTGCCAAGTAGTGGGCAGACGCGCAGACGGACAGTGGTACCACAGTGACAAGTGACCAGTCGCTCCCGGCGCGAAGGTGGGCTAGTACCCAGTGCAGCACTGGACACTAGCCCACCTTCGGCTCGGAACAGACCGATTACCGAGTCACTCCGTACCACTTGGCGTCTGCGCGTCTGCACACTACTGCCCACTGCCCACTGCGCACTGCGAGCGGCCGCTAGGCGCAGAGTGCTCCGATGGCAGCCCGGTTCTTCGCGTTGCAGACGTCGGCGCCCTCCGCCCGGTGCAGCTCGGCGATGCGCTCGCGGTAGGCCTCCTCTATGCGTCCGCGGACCATCTTCATCACGCTGTTGAGGAACCGGTTCTGCTCGGTGAAGCCCTCCTCCAGCACGGCGAAGGTGGACGGGAGCCACCGCTCGGGGAACATCCCCGCGTGCTTCCTCCCCGCGCGATAGCCGTCTATCTCCCGCTCCAGGCGCCGGAGCGCCGCGTCCTGGCCGTCTACCGTCTCCGGCCGGTGGCCGTGGCGCGCCATCCACGCCCGGAGCGCCTCGCGGTTGGGGACGAGGAGCGCCACCGTCGCCGGCGACTGGTTGTTGTGCAGCATCAGCTGGTCGATGTAGCGCGACCGGTCCACGATCGTCTCCTCGATCCCCTCCGGGCTGTACTTCTCCCCGTCGTGCGAGATGAGGAGGCACTTCTCCCTGCCGACGACGAAGAGGAAGCCGTCGCGGTCGAGGTACCCCAAGTCGCCGGTGTGGAGCCAGCCGTCCCGGATCGTCTCCGCCGTCGCCTTGGGGTTCTGCCAGTACCCGACCATCACGTTCTCGCCCTTCACCACGATCTCGCCCTTTTCGCCGGCCGGGAGGTCCCGTCCCTGCTCGTCGCAGATCCGGAGGGCAAGATCGGGCACGAGCTGCCCCGACGAGCCCAGCTTGTGCCGCTGGGGCGTGTTGGAGGAGATGATCGGGGCGGCCTCGGTGAGGCCGTACCCCTGGTAGACCGGGATGCCGACGGCGGAGAAGAAACGCTGCAGCTCGAGGTCCAGCAGCGCGGCGCCGCCGACGAAGTACTCGAGCCGCCCGCCGAAGTTGGCCCGGACCTTCTTGAAGAGCACGGCATCGAAGAGCGCCACCAGCGGCCGCAGCAGGGCGCGCACGCCGCGTCCCCGGTCGAAGCCGGTCCCGTTGTACGCCTCCGCGGTCGCCACGCCAGCGCGGAACAGCGCCGCGGCGATCTTCCCCTTGTCGCGCACCCCCTTCTCGATCCCCTTCCGGAAGTTCTTCGACATCGCGGGCGCGCTGAGGAGGAAGGTCGGACGGATCTCCTTGATGGCCGTCGGGAGATTGCGGAGCGTCTCCATCGGCGTCCTTCCCTGGGGGACGCTCGCGAAGCTCCCGCCCGTCGAGGCGAGCGCATAGATGCCGCAGGTGTGCGCGAAGGCGTGGTCCCAGGGGAGGACCAGCAGCGTGGTCCAGCCCGGCCCAAGGGGATAGAGCGCCGTCCCCTGCTCGATGTTCGCCGTGTAGTTGCGGTGGGTAAGGACGATGCCCTTCGGGTCGGCGGTGGTGCCCGAGGTGTAGCAGATGTTGGCCGGGTCCTCGCCGCGCACCGCTTGCCACGCCTCGCGGACGCGGCCGGGATCCCGGGCGAGGAGGGCGTCGCCCCGCCGCAGCAGCTCCGCGAAGAGGATGGTCTTCCCGGTCGTCTCGCCGCAGTCGTCGAGCAGGATGAGCGTCTCGACGGCGGGCAGCTCGGCGGCGACGCTCAGGATCTTCCGTGCCTGCGTGCCCGATGCGATGACCATCCGGCAGCCGGCATGCGAGAGCCGGAACTGGAGTTCGGGGAGCTCCTCGAGCCGCACGGAGATGGGCACGTTGATCGCGCCGGCGTAGAGCACGCCAAGCTCCGCCACCGGCCATTCCTTGCGCCCTTCGGAGAGGAGGGCGACCCGATCGCCCTTCGCGAGGCCGAGGTCCATCAGCCCGGCGGCGCATCGGTGCACCAGCGTGCGCATCTCGGCGTAGGTGCTCTCGCGCCAGGCGCCCTCGCGCTTCTCCCGGAACATCACGCTGCCGGCGAACCGCTCCACGCAAGACTCAAACAGCGCCGGTAGGGTCCGCGGAGTCAACGTGCCACCGGACCCGCTTGCGGAGCGGGGCTGGGCTGACGGTGCTGCGGGAGCAGACATGGGGAACGTCACCTCGTTTACCGGTGGAGGTCCAGCATACGGCGCGCGCACGCAGCCTGTCAAAGGCCGACGGGCGGAAGCGACGCCGCACTTCCTCCGGGAGTCCCTCCACCAGCCGCGCAGGATTCGCAGGCCGATGCACGGGCGCAGCACCCCGGTCCAAGAAGTTGAGGCGCGACCGCACCGCCTCCGTCCCTGCCGCCACCGCCCACGCGCGACGGCAGGCCGGCCTGCCCCTGTAAGAGTTTGGCGGAGAATGATATACACTCGTGCAATCGGGGTGCTGGCGCGCCCGTGCCAGTCCGCCATTTCGGGCGCGCCACTTGCCCCATGAAGACCTTGAAGTGATGACGACACGCCGCCGCAGGCCCCGCCCAGGAGGCGGGACGCCACAGCGGGGCGCTTGCGCACGCGCGGCGCGCGCCGCGCCTGATCTCGATCGGAGCAGCTTGGGGTGAGGACATCCGCCGTACCGGTCACCGCCGCGGTCCTGCTACTGGTCGCGGGCTGTGCGCCATCGGACACGCGAGAGCCCACCGCGCCGTCGTTTACGGTCATGGTCCCCGGCGGCACCATCGGCGACCGCGTGTGGTCGGACGCGAACGGCAACGGCGTGCAGGATGCGGGGGAGACGGGACTCGTCGGCTGGACCGTGACGCTCTTCGGCCCCGGTTCGAATGTCAGCACGCGGACCACCGGCGCGGATGGCTTCTACTCGTTCGGCCCCCTGACGTCAGGCTCGTACAACGTCTGCATCACGCCGAGGCCGGGCTACACGCCGACGTGGGACCTGGACGGCGTGTCGACCCCCAACTGCGCCGTGGTCAACCTCACGACGGGCCGAGCACGCACCGACGCGGACTTCGGATACTGGCAGGTGCCGGGCGGAATCGGCGGCCGGGTCTGGAACGACGCCAACGGTAACCACGTCCAGGACACGAGAGAGGCCGGACTCGGCGCGTGGGTGGTCCGAATCAGCGGCGCCAGCCTCCCGTCCGGCTACCGCGCCACCCAGAGCACCGACGTCAACGGCGTCTACGGCTTCACCGGACTGCCCACCGGCACCTACCTGGTGTGCGTGCAGGCCGGGCCGGGCTACACGCAGTCGTACGACCTCGACGGCGTCGGGACGCCCAACTGCGCGACGACGATGCTGACCCCGGGCGAGACCCGAAGCAATCTGGACTTCGGGTACTGGCAACCGGCCAGCCTGAGCGGCCGCCTGTGGAACGACGCGAACGGCAACCGCGTGCGGGATCCAAGCGAGTCGGGGCTGGTCGGTTGGACGGTGACACTCGCCGGCGTGGGGCTTCCCGCAGGGTATCCGGCGACACAGGTGTCGGCGGCGAACGGGGCCTACCGGTTCGGTGACTTGCCGACGGGCAACTACAAGGTGTGCGTGACCCGGTTGGCCGGTTTCACGGAGACGTACGATCTCGACGGCGCGAACACGCCCAACTGCGCGACCCTCACGCTCCCGCCCGGACAGAACCGCAGCGACGTCGATTTCGGGTACCGCTAGGATCGCTCGACGGGCCCCTCGGCGGCGCCACGGCGTATCGGAATTGAGCCCGGGCCGCAACCCTTGCCCTGGGCGTCTTGGCGTCTGGTACCTGTCGTTCCTCCCCTGACGTCTTGGCGTCTGATCCCCGACTACTTCTGGTACCTCCAGTTCTGCGACTTCCCCTCGGCGATCCAGGCGATGGCCGTCTCGATCCGGCGCCGGCGCGTCTCCTCCCGCTTGGCCTCGGTGATCCACTGCACGTATTCGCGGCGGTGGCTGGGCCGGAACTCCTCGAAGGCGGCGCGCGCCTTGGCGTTCCCCTTCAGCGCCTTGGCGAGGTCGGCGGGGATGGCCGCCGGCTTCGCCGCCTTTGCCGGCAGCTTCGCCGCCTTTGCCGCGTTCCGCTTGAGGAGCCAGGGCGGACTCACACCCTCGTCGTTGAGCCGCTTCGCCGTCTTGAGGTAGCCGGTGAGGACCTTCTTCGACGGCAGGTCCGAAAGGGCGCGGATTCGGCCGAACTGGCCCATCGCCTTCTCGGTGCCGCGACCCTTGGCGCCAAGGACCAATTCGCCCTTCCAGAAGTTGAAGGCGCAGTGCTCCTTGAACGCCGCCATGGAGCAGAACATCCCCTTGTAGAGGAAGTTCGGGAAGCTCCACTTCATCGCCTCCTCCACCTCGGGAACCGCCTCGTGCACGACGGCGCGAAGGTGAGTGAGGATCGGCCGCGCGAACTCGGCCGAGCGGGCGATGTACGCGTCTATGCGGGGGTCCTGCTTTCCCATGGAATCCTCACGGATGGAAGGCGGCGAGGACGGTCGCGCCTCGATCGGGCCGAGGACGGTGGTGCCGCACTGCGGAGTAGCCCCAAGGGGAATCGAACCCCTGTTCCTACCTTGAAAGGGTAGTGTCCTGGCCGTTAGACGATGGGGCCGCAAGGACTGCCGTCAGCCGTCAGCCGTCAGAATAGACCGAGAGGTGACGGCGTGGGTCTCTCCCCATCACCCATCACCTCTCGCGTATCACCTATCACCTATCACCCATCACTCATCACCCATCACGTACAGTAGCGGTAACGGGATTCGAACCCGTGTCTCAGCCTTGAGAGGGCTACGTCCTAGTCCCCTAGACGATACCGCCATTGAAGCCAGTACCAAGTGGGCAGACGCGCAGACGCGCACACCCTCCCACCCAACCGCCGCTTCGTTCCGCCGGCATCCCCTGTCCCGCGTCTCCCCTCACGTCTCACCTCTCACCCCCACACATCTCATCGCCATCCAACAGGCCCGGAGGGAATCGAACCCCCAACCCCCGGTTTTGGAGACCGGTGCTCTACCAGTTGAGCTACGGACCTAGACCATTGTCGCCGAACAGGTTCCGGCCCCCGCCGCCCGGGCCGCCGGGCCCGCCCCGGCTTCTCAAGGGTGGCTGAGGGGAATTGAACCCCCAACCTCCGGAGCCACAGTCCGGCGCTCTGACCGATTGAGCTACAGCCACCACGGCTCCCGGCCGGGTGTTCCGAGAGCCTTGTAAGCTACCCGGCGCCGCAGGGCTGTTCAACCCCGGGCGGGACAGGCGCCTAGAGCAGCACCGCCACCTCTGGGAACCGCCGCGCGACGTCCACCGCCACCTCCGGGACGTCCTTCATCAGCGCGAGCCCCTCCGGCTCGAACCCCGGCCCCATCGTGCAGCCCACGAGGGCGAAGTCGCCCACCGGCCGGGCGGCGAGCCACGAGGCAGCGGGCACGACGTGCACCGGCAGGCTGTTCGGCTCCACGGGGCCGAGACGGGTACGGGTGAGGATGAGGGCGTCCGCGTCGAGGAGGAAGAGGTCGAGGGGAGATCCCTCGTAGAAGTGCCAGATCTCGTCGGCGTCGAGGCGGTGCCAGCGGCTCACCTCTCCCGCGGCGAGGAGGAAGTAGATCGTCGTGAGGGCCGCCCGCTCGGGCGCGGACGCGCCGACGGCGTCCGCCGCCCGCACTCGGCGCGGAGAGCGGAACTCCTCGGCGAAGTGTCCGCCCTCCGGATGCGGCTGGAGGCGCAGCTCGCGGATCAATTCCTCGGCTCGCAGATGCATCGTGCCGCCTGGCTCCTGTTCTTCCGTCCCTTGGCGTCTCCGTGTCTGGTCGCTGTGGTCCCGTCCTAATGCAGGATCGTGCCGTCGCGCTGGAGGTCGAAGCGCGGGATCCGCGCCTGGAACTCGGAGCCGTCGGCGCGCACGAAGCGGTACTCCCCCTCCATCCAGCCGGTCGCCGACTTGAGGACGCAGAAACTCTGGTACTCGTGGACGCGGCCCGGGCCGATGAGCGGCTGCTCGCCGATCACGCCGTCGCCCTGCACCTCGGTCTCCTCGCCGATCGAGTCGTGGATCGTCCAGCGGCGCGCGAGGAGGCGGGCGGCCTGCGGCCCGATGTTCTCGATGCGCACGAAGTACGCGAAGACGTACTGCTCCTCCGTCTCCCGCGAGTGGCGGGGGAGGTACGCCGGCCGCACGGTGATCCGGATACCCTCGGTCTCCCGGTAGTAGAAGGGGACCTTCATCGTCAGCCCACCCGCTCGAACACCGCGAAGCCGTTGCGCAGCCAGCGGCTCTTCTGCACCAGGCGGTACGCGGGGTCCTCCCGCAGCCGGTGGTAGTTCTCCCAGTTCTTGAAGCTCCGGATGTCGTCGAGGAGGAGGAACCGCGCGCCGTACACCTCCTCCAGCTCCGGCTTGCCGGTGAACTCCGAGCCGTCGATGAGGACGGCGTCGAAGACGGCGATGCCGTGCTCCGCCTTGATGCGCCGGATGCCGTCCGTCGAGAGGCCGTGCTCCGCGAGGTAGGCGAGGTCCTGCCGGAGCCAGCCGAGCACCTTCTCGAGCCGGACGTTGCGGAGCTTGGAGCGGACCTCGCGGTAGAAGCGCGCGACCTCCTCCTCGGAGGCGAACGCCCCGGCGGGCACCGAGGAGCAGTTGTAGCAGTGCACGAACGGATGGCCGCGCCACCGCTCCGCGAGCGCGTGGAAGCGCGGGACGGAGACCTCGATGCAGTGGAGGTCGGGGCGGTGCGGATTGCGGAGGGCGCCCCGGACCCACGCCTCGGTGCTCCCGTCTCCGCCGGAGGCGCCGATCTCGAGGATGTGGCGCACGCCGTCCGTGACGCCGACCGCCTCGATGGCGCGCGAGAACCGGTCGCGCCGGATCTCGGGAGGGATGACCCGGTCGAGGCCGGAAGGGCGGGACGCGTCGCTCATCGGGCTACTCCCGCGCAGCGCGCCGGACGACGTGGTCCGCCTCCGTCGCCGGGCTGTCGGCGAGCACCTCGGTCCGGATGCCGTTCTTGCCGTGGCGCTTCACCTCGTACATCAGGGCGTCGGCGCGCTGGAGGAGAGCGTCCACCGAGCGGACCGGCCGCGTCGCGGTCACGGCACCGATGCAGAAGGTGACGTCCACCTTCTCGCGCGCCATCGCCTCGGCGAGGGCGCCCTGGAGCTTCCGCAGCGCTCCGGCGGCGGCGTCGGACGCGGTCTCGGGGAAGAGCAGGCCGAACTCGTCGCCCCCCAGCCGCGCGGCGATGTCCACGGCGCGCACGCTGGCGGCGAGCGTCTGCGCGATGACGCGAAGCACCCGGTCGCCGGCGCTGTGCCCGAAGGTGTCGTTCACGCCCTTGAAGCCGTCGGCGTCGAGGTACGCCAGGGTGAGGGGCCGGCCGTACCGCTCCGCCCGGGCGACCTCCTGCTCGGCCGCCTCCCTGAAGGCGCGGGCGTTGCGCACGCCCGTCAGGCCGTCCACCCGCGCCAGCTCGTGCTCGCGCTCCAGCGCATCGGCGAGGGCGCGCAGGGTCTGCCGCAGCGCGAAGAGGGTGAGAGCGAAGGCCAGGTAGAGTGTGAGGCGCAGGGACGCGTTCCAGGCCAGCACCAGAGCGCCCCCGGCCCCGGCTTCGAGTACGCCGTCGGTCACCAGCCAAATGGCCGCGCTCACGATGCCGGCCGCGATGCCCGCCGTGCGGCCGCCGAACCAGAGCACGATCGAGATGGGGAGGAGGTACAGGGCGGCGAAGCTCAGCCGCGCGTCGGTCGTGGCCTCCACCAGGCCGATGACGGCGACGAGCGCGAAGCCGGCGCCCACCACAAGCGGCCTCGGCCGTCCCCCCAGCTCGCGCACGGTCCGCAGCACCGTGGTCACGCGCGGGGTCTCGCGCCGTTCCGCCGTCATCGCCGCTATCCACCTCGCGCGAGGGGTCCACTGCGGCGCGCCGGCTCTCCGGCGCGCTCCCTGAAGGCAGCCACTCGGGCGGGAGAAGCGCAAGCCCTTCCATCGCACGTGGCTCGCGGGACGGCTCCCGCCGGGACCGCCCCCCCAAAGCCCTTCGACCGACCGTTGGCCGTATCCGCGTTGACTTCCCCGCCCCGGGCGCCGAACGTCCGGGCGGCCGCCACGATCCCCTTCACCCGGAGCGCAGCCCGATGCAGACCCGCCTCCTCGGACCCGGCGCCCCCGGCGTCTCCGCCGTCGGCTTCGGCGGCATGCCCCTCTCGATCCTGGGACGCCCCGACGACGAAGCCGCCGCCCTCCGCGTGATCCACGCCGGGCTCGACGCCGGGATGACGCTGGTGGACACCGCCAACGTCTATTGTCTCGACGACAGCGACATCGGCCACAACGAGCGGCTGGTGGCGAAGGCGCTGCGCACGTGGGGCGGACGGAAGGACGCTGTTGTCGTGGCGACCAAGGGGGGCATCACCAGGCCGAAGGGCGACTGGGCGCTCGACGGACGGCCGGCGTCGCTGCGACGGGCCTGCGAGCTCTCCCTCGCCGCGCTCGGCGTGGACTGCATCGCGCTCTACCAGTACCACCGGCCCGACGAGACGGTGCCGTTGGCGGAGAGCGTGGGAGCGCTCGCCGACCTCCGGCGCGAAGGGAAGATCCGCTGGGTCGGCCTCTCCAACGTGACCGTCGCGCAGATCCGCGGGGCCGCGGCCATCGTCCCCATCGTCACCGTGCAGAACCGCCTGAGCCCGTTCTTCCGCGAGGCGCTGGAGACGGGGGTCGTGGCGCACTGCGCGCGGGAGGGGATCGGCTTCCTCGCCTACAGCCCTGTGGGAGGCGGGCGCCTCAATCAGAAGCTGCCGTCCATCGCGGCGCTCCAGCCGATCGCGAAGGCGCACGGCGCGAGCCCGCACGCGGTCGTGCTCGCGTGGGTGCTGGCGCAGGGGCCCCACGTCATCGCCATCCCGGGCGCGCGCACCGTGGAACACGCGACCGACTCGGCGGCCGCGGCGGACCTCCTCCTGACGCCCGCGGAGCTGGCGGCCATCACCGGCGCCGAGTTCTCGACCGCCTGAGGCACCCTCCGCGAGCCCGACACGTCCCGGGCGCGGTCGCCGCCGCGCGCCGGCTGTGGCGCTGTACGCTCCGCTAGTCCGCGAGCGACCCGCAGGCCTGCAGCAGGGCGAGCATGCCCGCCACGACCGCGGCGTAGGAGGAGAAGCGCACCCCGAGATACGCCTCCCCGCTGCGCGGCCGCAGCCGGTCGCCCCGCACCCCGGCCGTGACCCCGACCACGCCTCCCGCCTCGACCGCCACCTCCAGCGTGGGGCGCGCACCCCGTAGCCGCCACAGGCCGCCCGAGAGGTCGAGGCTCACCTCGTGCCCGAGCCAGCGCCGCGCGCGCAGGACCACGCCGACCTTGCTGCTCGCCTCGTCCTCCCCCGGCTCCTCCTCGCCACGCCACACCTTCACGAGCGCCGCGCCGACGGCCCAGTGCCGCGAGACGTTCACCATCCCGCCGAGGGCACCGCTCCCGATGGCCTCCCACTGCGGGAGGCCGGCGCCCCTCAGCCGCCCCACTCGCCGCTCGGGCGACAACTCGACCACCATGAACGACTCGCACGACGGCAGGGGCTGGGGCCGGAAGCAGTTCTGCGCCCGGGCGAGGCCGGGGAACGCGGCGAGCGACAACACGGCGGCGAGCAGTCTCCTTGCCAACGATCCCTCCGGTGCGAGGAGCCGGACCCGCAGTACGAGGGCCTGTCCCGTTATCGCCCCGGCGCCCGGGAGCCGTCAAGGTCCGGCTGGCGGGCCCGCTCGCGGCGGCGCACATTGAGGTGGCTCCGGCCCGCGCGGCCGGCCCCGGCCCGCCGCGCGACCCCACACCCATCCCGAGGTCGCCCGATGTTCCGCCCCCGCCGTTCCCCGCTCGCCCTCGCCGCCTGCGCGTTCGCTCTCGGCGGCTGCTCGAGCCCGGCCCGCCAGTTCCCCGGCCTGGCCACCGAGTTCGTCTACACCACCCTCAGCTTCTCGCCCTCGGGCGCCACGCAGACGGGCCTGCACGCGTGGACCGACCCGAAGACGCGGACCACGTTCGCGTTCGACACGCTGCTCGACGACTTCTCGGCGGCGTCCCTCGCCAGGCAGAAGACGTACTACGAAGGCTTCCGGACGCGTCTGCAGTCCCTCAACCGCGACAAGCTCGACCCGCAGACCCAGGCCGATTACGACCTGATGATGAACGGGGTGGAGTTCGCGCTGTTCGGCCTCGACCGGGAGCGGTTCACGGAGCGGCGCCCCCAGCTCTACGCCGAGAACCTCGGGAGCGCCCTGTTCAGCAACGTGAGCCTCGAGTACGCCGACACCGCGACCCGCGCGGCGCACCTCACCGCCCGTCTCGCCCAGGTGCCCGCCTACGTCGCCACCGCGCTCGCCAACCTGAACGCGTCCAACGACGTCTACCGCCGAACCGCCATCGAGGAGATGGCCACCGTCGCCGACGCCATCCGGACCGACTACGCGACCTTCGTGAAGGGGACCCCGGCCGCGGCGCGGTACGCCGCCGCCCAGCCCGCCGCGCTGGCCGCGCTCGCGCACTTCGCGGCGTTCGTGCGCGACACCCTCCCGGCGAAGGGCACCTTCGACTGGCGCCTCGGCAAGGCGATGTACGACACCAAGTGGCGCTACTACCTCCAGGCCTCGGTCACCCCCGCGGAGATGCTGCGCGCCGCCGAGGACTCGATGCGCGCCATCCGCGGCGAGATGCTCGTGCTGGCGCGGCCGCTGCACGACCAGTGGTTCCCGGGGCACCATCACGCGGGCGACAGCACCGCGGTCCTCAATGCCGTCGTGGGCGAGGTGCTGGCCCGCATCGGGCAGGACCACACCAACCGCGACTCCCTCGTCGCGGCGGGGGCGAAGAACATCGCCGACCTCGAGAAGTTCGTGGTGGACCACCGGGTCCTCTCCCAGACGGACTTCTCGAAGCTCACCGTCATCCCGACGCCTCCCTACATGCGCGCCAGCTACGGCGTGGGCGGCGCCGTCTTCGCGCCGGCCCTCCAGCCGAACCTGCAGTCGTTCTTCTGGGTGACGCCCATCCCGAAGAGCTGGTCGAACGCGGACGCCGAGGCGAAGCTGCGGGAGTACAGCCGCTACAAGTGGCTCACCATCGCGATCCACGAGGGGATCCCGGGCCACATCGTGCAGGGGGACTACGCGAACCGCGTCACGCCCGAATGGCGGCGGCTGCTCCGCGCCATCTACGGCGCCGGCACCTACATCGAGGGCTGGGCCGTCTACTGCGAATGGATGATGACCAACCTCGGGATGAACGGCGGCGACTCGGTGAAGGCGCGGCTCACCGCCATGAAGGCCGACCTCCGGGTCTACGCCAACGTCATCGTGGACAACCGCCTCCACACGCAGGGGTGGAGCGGCGACAGCGCCGTGGCGATGATGGTCCGCGACGCCTTCCAGGAGCGGCCCGAGGCGGTGGCGAAGCTGCTGCGGGCGCAGCTCGAGTACGTGCAGATGAACCTCTACGCCGTGGGCTATCGCGAGTGGAAGGACCTGCGGCATGAGGCGGAGCAGCACGAGGGGAAGGCCTTCAACCTCTGCCGCTTCCACGACACCGTGCTGTCGTACGGGCCGATCCCGGTGCCGGTCGTGAAGCGGCTCTACCTCGACCACGTCGCCCCCACGGCCGCGATGCCGCCGTCGCGCTGCGGGGGTTCACAGTAGGCGGTGACCAGACGCCAAGGGACGGAATGACAGGGAACAGTCGCCGAGAGGTCAGTGCAACGGGGGCGGCGTCCCTCCGCAGTGCCTGAACGCACGCGGCGCCCGGCCGTCGGCCGGGCGCCGCAGTGTCTTTAGGGGGGCGCGCTCAGGCCGTCACGGGAACCGACGCCGCCAGGTGGGGATGAGCGTTCCCAGTGCACCGCCGATGGCCGCGCCGCCGAGCCCGCCGGCAACCGCCCCGATCAGCCCCATCGTCCCCGCACCGGGGTGGCAGCCGTTCCAGCAGATGATACTCCAGATGAGATACAGCGTGCCCCCCGCGGAAACCGCGCCGATGGCGCCGACCACGATGGCGCCGGCCACGGAGGCGTGCTTCCGCTCCCAGAGCCGCTCGACGTCGGCGAGCGCGACCGCACGGGGAGCCTCGGGGGGGCCGAGCACGAGCGAGTCGCGGCGGACGCTGAGAAGAGAGCCGGAGGCACGCCCACCCCCGCGGAGCTGCACCCGGACGTGCGCCCCGGGGGCGAGGAGCGTCACGGCGCGCTCACGCGCGGCCGCCGCGGAGTCGGCGGGCGCGGGCTGCTGGGCCGCCGCAAGCATCGGAACGAGGGTGCAAACCGTGATGGCGGCAACGAGTCTGGCGAGCATCGGGCACCTCCCGGTCAGCACAGAACAACCTCTCCAGACGCTGGTACGCAAGGGTACGGAACAGCCGGCCTCAGACGCCAAGACGCCAAGCGGAGCGGTGCTGCCTTCACTTGGCGTCTTGCTTCTGACGACCGACGGCTGACGGCTAGCTGTTATACGCCTTCCACGCCTCCAGGTACGTCCCGACGTCTTCCACGAATCCCCGGAACCGCGGCTGCCAGCCGAGCGTCCAGGTCGCCTTGCGGGCGTTGATGCGCTGCTCGAGGGCGAGTGCCTCCGCCAGGGAGCCCATCGTCTTCTCCGCCTCCGCCACCGGCACCCAGCGGATCGTGCCGGTGTAGCCGGCCGCCTGCGCGACCGCCGCCGTCATCTCGCGGATCGTCGTCTGGGAGGGATCGGTCAGGTTGAACGCCTCGCCGCCGAGGTTCCCCTTCTCTGCGGCCCGCACGTAGGCGTCAGCGACGTCCCAGACGTGGACCATCGCCCAGCGGTTCCACCCCGTGCCGACCACCTCGAAGGGCTGCTTCCCCGTCGCCCCAGCGAACCAGGTGCCGGTGAGGCCCCCCTGCTTCCCGTAGACGCAGCCGGGCCGGATCACGACGCCGCGCACGCGGTCGGAGCCGAGCACCATCTCTTCGTGCGCGATCCGCCAGGCAGCCGCCTGCGCGGGGTTGAGGGGCGAGGCTTCGTCCACCATCCGGTCGCCGGTGTCGCCGTACACCCAAACGCCGCTCGTGTAGATGAAGACCCGGTCCTTTCCACCCTCCCCGCCCGCGGCGAGGAGCGTGTCCACCGCCGTGCGGTCGGGGCCGATGACGCCGCCCCAGCCGTCGTGCGCCGCGTGGACCAGCACCTCGCACGCGCCGGCGGCCTCGGCATACGTCTCCGGCTTCGCCATGTCGCCGAGGACGGGGTGGATCTCGTGGCGGACGAGGTAGTTCACCTTCTCGCTCTTGCGGACGAGGCCCCAGACCTCGTGCCCCGACCGCCGGAAGGCGAGCGCGACGTTGAAGCCGATGTATCCGGTCACACCGGTGACGAAGACCCGCATCGCTGCCTCCCGTGCCCGATGGTGCGCGGCGAGCGCCGCGCCGTCGAATCTACTCTGGGCCGCCGCCGCCCCCCAAGCGCCCTCGAGGGACTCGCGGATTCCGCACCCCGGCGCCGGTGGATATGTTGGAGCAATGTCGCCCCGCCGGCGACCCAGGAGGAACCCATGTCCGCCCGAAGCTCCACGGCGCTCGTCGTCGCCGCCGCCCTGCTGGCGGCCGGATGCGCCAAGCGGGAAGCCGCGGCCCCGCCCGCGCCGCCCGATTCCCTGCCCCACGTGGTGCTCGAGACCTCGATGGGCCGCATCGTCCTCGAGCTGAACCGCACCCGGGCCGAGAGCACGGTGGCCAATATCCTCCGCCACGTGAAGGCCAAGTTCTACGACGGCCTCGTGTGGCACCGCGTCGAGCGCGGCTTCGTCATCCAGACCGGGATGATGACACCCGACTTCATGGTCCGCACGTCGTCGGTGCCGCCGGTCCGGATCGAATCGGAGAACGGCCTGTCCAACGTGAAGTACTCGGTCGGCCTCGCCCGGGGGAGCGATCGCAACAGCGGGACGGTGCAGTTCTACATCAACCTCAAGGACAACCCGTCGCTCGACTTCAGGGACGAGACCGCGCGGGGGTGGGGCTACACCGTCTTCGGGAAGGTGGTCGAGGGCCAGGACGTGGTGGACCGCATCGGCCAGGTGCCGGTGGGGCGGAGCCACGGCGACGAGAACGTGCCGCTGCAGCCGGTCGTCGTCACCCGCGCCTTCCTCCAGGAGAAGCCCGCGGCGAGCGCCGCGCACTGAGCCGCCGGCGGGCCGGCGGACGGGGCGTCGCTACTGAGGGCCCTCGTCCCGGTGGATGTGGTGCACGCTCCGCTGGGCGGTGGGCATCACGATGACCTCCGCGATGGTGACGTGCTCCGGCGCGTTCACCACGTACGAGACCACCTCCGCCACGTCGTCGGGGGAGAGGGGCCGGAAGCCCTGGTAGAGGGCATCCACCCGCGCCTCGTCGCCGTGGTAGCGCACCGAGGCGAACTCGCTGCGCACGTGCCCGGGGTCCACGCTCGACACGCGCACGGCCGTGCCGAGGAGGTCCACGCTCATCCCCTCGCTGAGCGCCTTCACCGCGAACTTCGACGCGTTGTAGACGTTCCCCATCGGATAGACCTGGTGCCCCGCGATGCTCCCGATGTTCACGATGTGGCCTCGCCCCGCGCGCACCATCAGGGGGATCACCGCCCGCGCGACATAGAGCAGTCCCTTGACGTTGGTGTCGATCATCCGGTCCCAGTCGTCGGGGTCGCCCTCGTGGAGCTTCGCGAGCCCGGCCGCGAGGCCGGCGTTGTTGACGAGGATGTCGGGCACCACACCCGACGCCGCCAGCGCGGCGGCGGCGCGCTCCACCGCGGCGCGGTCCCGCACGTCCACCGCCGCGGTGGAGATCCGGATGCCGTGGGCCTGCTCCATCTCGACCGCGAGGGCCTCGAGGCGGTCCGCGCGGCGGGCCCACAGCGCGAGGTGCGCGCCGTCCGCGGCGAGGCGGCGCGCGCACGCGGCGCCGATGCCGGAGCTGGCTCCCGTGACCAAGGCGAACTTCCCTGCGATGCGGCTCATGTAGTGAAAGATACACGGCAGGCCGCGGGCCGCGCGCGCGCCGCGCCCGCTCGCGGCGCGCCGCGGAAACGGTATCTTCTCCCTCCGTGTCCGCGGTGCGCTCGCCGCACCGCCACGCCGTGCAACCGGAGGTCCCCCGATGCTTTGCCGCCGTGCCTTCCTTCTCACGATCCTCGCCGCGCTGCCCCTCGGGGCCCTCGCGGCGCAGCAGGCGCCCTCCCCCGCGCGCCACCCCATCACCCACGAGGATGTCTGGCTCGCCAAGCGCCTCGCGGGCCTGGCGCTCAGCCCCGACGGCCGCTGGGCCGTCTTCTCCATGACAGAGCCCGCGTACGACGAGACACGGACGGTGAGCGACCTGTGGGTCGTGCCCACCGACGGCAGCGCCGAGCCCCGGCGCATCACGAACACGCGCGGCGGGGAGAGCGGTGCGGCGTGGAGCCCCGACGGCACGCGCCTCGCGTTCTCGGCGCGCCGCGAGCAGGACACGGTGCCGCAGATCTACGTGCTCGACCTCGCCGCCGGCGGCGAGGCCCAGCGCGTCACGTCCATCGCGACCGGGGCCGCCGCGCCCCGGTGGCGGCCCGACGGGCACGCGCTCCTGTTCACCAGCGAGGTCTACCCCGGCGCGGCCTCCGACTCGGCCAACCGCGCCATCGCCACCGAGCGGCACGGGCGGAAGTACAACGTCCGCGCCTACGACGGCTTCCCGATCCGCAACTTCGACGTGTGGATCGGGGAACGCCGCCCGTCGCTCTTCGTCCAGACGCTCGAGCCGCTCGCCCGCGCGAAGGACCTCCTGACCGGGACCGCCCTGGCGGCGACGGGCGGGTTCGGTTTCGCGGGCGGCGCGACGTGGACGCCCGACGGGACGGGCGTGGTGTTCGCGGCGGCCACCAACCGCGATCAGGCGGCCTACGCCGACGTGGTGGGTGTCCTCTTCCTGGTAAGCGCGGCGGGCGGCGCGGAGCCGCGGCGGCTCACGGCCGACAGCGCCGACTACCGCAGCCCCGAGTTCGGGCCCGACGGCCGGGCCCTCTACGCCCGGATGACCCCCAACAACGGCCGCATCTACAACGCCGCCCGGCTGGTCGCGTGGGAGTGGCCGGCGCTGGGCGGAAGCCGCGTGGTGACGGGCGGCGCCGACCGCTCCGTCGGGGCGACGGCCTTCAGCGCCGACGGCGGGACCGTCTATTTCACCGCCGAAGACGCGAGCCACGTGAAGCTGTACCGCGTCGCCGCGACGGGGGGCCCGGCGGCCGAGGTCGGCCAGCTCACGACGGGCACCATCGCCGCCTTCGACGTGGGGGGGACGGCGGCCGCCCCCGTGATCGCAGGGATCTGGGAGAGCGCGGTGAACCCGCCCGAAGTCGTGCGCATCGATCCCGCGAACGGCCAGCGCACCCTGCTCTCGCGCTTCAACGTCGAGCGAGCGTCGCGCATCGACTGGCAGCCGGTGCGGGAGTTCACCTTCCGCTCGATCCGCGGGAAGCAGATCCACAGCATGCTGGTGGTGCCGCCGGCATTCGACTCGACGCGGACCTACCCGCTCTTCGTCGTGATCCACGGCGGCCCCGCGTCGGACTGGCTCGACCAGTTCGTGCTGCGCTGGAACTACCACCTCCTCGGCGCGCCCGGGTACGTCGTCCTCCTGACCGACTACACCGGCTCGACGGGCTACGGCGAGCACTTCGCGCAGGAGATACAGGGCGACCCGCTGATGGGGCCCGGCCAGGAGATCGTGGAGGCGGCGGACGAGGCGATCCGGCGGTTCCATTTCATCGACGGGACGAAGCAGGTGGCGGGCGGCGCCAGCTACGGCGGGCACCTCTCCGCCTGGCTGGAGGCGACCACGACGCGGTTCCGGGCGCTGATCGACCACGCCGGCCTCGTCAACCTCGAGAGTCAGTGGGGGACCAGCGACTTCATCTACGAGCGGGAGCGGACGATGGGGGGTCCGCACTGGTCGAAGGACCCGCGGATCCAGGCGCTGTGGCGGGACCAGAACCCGATCAAGCGCGCCGACGCCATGCGCACGCCGATGCTCCTGAGCGACGGCGAGCACGACTTCCGCGTCCCGCTCAACAACACCCTCGAGTTCTGGAGCGTCCTGCAGCGCCAGCGGGTGCCGAGCCGGCTCCTGGTGTGGCCCGACGAGAACCACTGGATCATGCGCGGGGAGGACAGCCGCCAGTTCTACGAGGAGGTGCACGCGTGGATCGCGCGGTGGCTGAACGCGCCGGCGCTGACCCCCGCCGCGCCGGCGCCGTGAGCGCGGCGACCCGGGCCGGCGGCGCGGCGGAGGCGGAGGAGTGAGGCGCCAGGCGGGGCGATGCCGGCGCTGACGCGCGGCCGATGGGCCCTCCTCCTCGCGGGCACCCTCCTCGCGGGGGTGGCGCGGCCCCTTCTCGCCCAGCGGGAGATCACCGTCCCCGCGGGCGCCACCATCCCCATCCGGTTCCTGCGCGCCCTCGCCAGCGGAAAGGACCGGCAGGGCACGCCCATCGTGGCGCAGACGCTCGCCGCGCTCGCGGTGGACAGCTGCGTGGTGGTCCCGCCGTTCGTCAGCGCCCTCGGCCGCGTGGCCTTCTCGCGGGGCGCCGGGCGCGGCGGCCGCCCCGGCGCGATCGAGATCCGGTTCGAGGAACTCGTCATCCGGCGCGACGAACGCGTCCCGGTGGACGCCGTCCTCGATTCGCTGGAGTACGCCCTGCCGCGCGACGTCCTCGACTCCGGGCTGGTGATGGGCGGCCGCCACGCGAGGGCGGGACGGACGGCGTTCCCCGTCGCCGCCACCGCAGTCGCCGCGGCGACGAGCGTGTTCGCTCTCCCGGTGGCACTCCTCAGCGGGCTCGAGATGCTCCGGCGCGGCCCGACGGTGCGCATCGTGGCCGGCGAGGTGGGCCGGCTGCGCCTCCTCGCGCCACTGACCGTGAGCCGCGCCTGCACGCGGATCGCGGAACACCGCAGCCTCACCACGCTCCCCACCCTGCCGCAGTTCGTGCCGCAGGTGGAGAACCGCAAGGGCACCCGGGGCGGGGACCCGATCAACATGGTCCTCCTCGGCACCGGCCCCGAACTGGAAGCGGCATTCAAAGCCGCGGGGTGGCAGCCCGCCGGGCCGGGCACCGCCCGCGCGCTGGCTCGCGAGATCACCGCGATGCTCCTTGGCCGCCAGTCCCACGAAGCCCCTGTCAGCACCGAGTATTTCGAGGGGCGGCCGCAGGACGTGACGTGGCAGCTGCAGGGCCCCAACGCCCGCATCCGCCACCACGTGCGCTTCTGGCTCCTCGACAGCCTGGCGGGGATCTGGGTCGGCGCGGCGATCAAGGACGTCGGCGTCCTGCTGCGCCCGCTGAGGGGCACCGCCACCCATCGCGTGGACCCCGACGCCGACGCCGAGCGCGACTTCACCGTCAGTGCGCTCGAGGCCGCCGGCTGCGCCCGCCTGCTGGACTACGTGCCCCTCCCCGGGGCCGTGCGCAGCGGACGGGACATTTCCCGTCAGCCGTTCTTCACCGACGGGCGGGCGGCGGTGGTGCGCCTGCGCCGCTGCGACGCGCCGCCGCCGCGTTGACCCGGCGGACCCGCGCCGGAGGCTCGCCGCTCACCCCTCGCGGCCGGCGGCCGCGCGGCGCATCTTAATCTGACTCCACCTGGATCCCACCGCTCGCCGGAGGACCGCCCCGATGTCCGCCCTGCGCATCCCCGTGATGGCCGTCGTGGCGCTGCTCGCCACCGCCGCCGCCGTCTCCCCCGCCCGCGCCCAGCGCCCGGCCCGGCCGGCCCCCGCCGGAGCCCGCGCCGCACGGCCCGCGGCGGAAGACGCCGCCCTCCGCGCCCGCCTCGACGGATTCAAGGCCGAGGTGGCCCGCGAGATCGAGGCGCGCCAGCCACTCACCGCGCGCATCATCGACCAGCTCTACAGCTACGGCGAGCTCGGCTTCCAGGAGTTCCAGTCGTCACGCTTCCTGGTCGGTATCCTGCGCGACAGCGGCTTCACCGTCGAGGAGCACTTCGACAGCATCCCGACGGCGTTCGTTGCCTCGTGGGGCAGCGGCAAGCCGGTCATCTCCCTCGGCTCCGACTTCGACGGCCTGCCGGCCACGTCGCAGTGGCCCGGCATCGCCTGCCAGGAGCCGATGGTCCAGAACGGCCCCGGCCACGGCGAGGGCCACAACTCCGGCCTGGCGGTCAACATCACCGCCGCGCTCGCCGTCCGGGCGGTGATGCAGCGCGAGCACCTCGCCGGCACCATCCGCATCTGGCCCGGCGTCGCCGAGGAGATCGTCGGCGCCAAGGCGTTCTACGTGCGGGACGGGATGTTCCGGGACGTGGATTTGGTGCTCTTCACCCACGTCGGCCAGGGGCTCGGCGTCTCGTGGGGCGACCAGGACGCGACAGGGATCGTCTCGGTGCTCTACTCCTTCGAGGGGCAGAGCGCCCACGCCGCCGGCGCGCCGTGGCGCGGCCGCAGCGCTCTCGACGCGGTGGAGCTGATGGACGTGGGCTGGAACTTCCGCCGCGAACACCTCCGGCTCCAGCAGCGCTCCCACTACGTGATCACCGACGGGGGCGACCAGCCCAACGTCGTGCCGCCGCACGCCACCGTCTGGTACTACCTGCGGGAGATGGACTACCCCCACATCCAGGAGATGCTGGCGATCGCCGACTCGATCGCGCGGGGGGCGGCGATGATGACCGGCACCCGCCTCGCCTCCACGCGGATCATCGGGGCGGCGTGGCCCCAACACTTCAACCGCGTGATCGCCGAGACGATGCAGGCCAACATCGAGCGGGTGGGGTTGCCCACGTGGACCGACGACGACCAGCGGCTGGCCCGTGCGGTGCAGCGGCTGGTGGGTGCCCCCGACAGCGGCCTGGCGCGCCGGGTGGACAGCCTCCGTGCGCCGGTGCCGGAGGAGTTGCGGCACGGCGGCGGCTCCGACGACATCGGCGACGTGTCGTGGGCGGTGCCGACGGTGACGCTCCGCTACCCGTCGAACATCCCGGGGCTGCCCGGGCACAACTGGTCGAACGGCATCACGATGGCGACGCCGCTGGCGCACAAGGGCGCCACGGCGGGCGCGAAGGTGATGGCGATGACGATCCTGGACTTCCTCCTGACGCCCGCGCTGGTGGACTCGGCGTGGAGCTACTACCGGAACGTCCAGACGAAGACCGTGCACTACCAGCCGCTGCTGCGCCCCCAGGATCGGCCGGCGACGTGGATGAACGCCGAGACGATGGCGCGGTTCCGGCCACAGCAGCAGCGCTGGTACTACGATCCGGCGCGCTTCCCGAGCTACCTGGCGCAGCTGGGCATCACCTACCCGACCATCCCTGCGGCGGGCGCGGCGTGCCCGGTGCCGGCCGCCGCCCAGCAGCCGTAGCGCCCCCGGCGCCGGCGGCAGTCCGGCGCCTCCCCCCGTCGCGACGCCCCGCCCCGGCACCGCCGGAGCGGGGCGTCGCTGCGCAGGGACACCGGCTTGACGACCGCTTGACGGCCCGTGGGCACCTTGGCCTCCGTCGCCCGACCTGGAGACCACGTGCGCACTCACTCGCCGTTCCCATCCCTGCTCCACCGCGATTCCCATGGGGTCGTCGCCCTGCTGCTGGCCGTCCTCACCCTGGGCGGGTGCATGACGTGGCGGCCGGCCACGTTGCCTCCGCGCTCCCTTCTGGCCGGCGCGCAGGAGACATCGGTCCGCGTATGGCGGCGCGGGGGCGAACCCATCGTCCTCCGCACACCCGTGATCCTCGGCGACTCGATCGTCGGCTCCGCCCCGGGCGCCTCGTGGACGGACCGGACCGCGATCGCACTCTCCGACGTCACCCGCGTGGAGGTCGAACGGGTCGACGCCAACCGCACGGTGCTGCTGGTGGCCGCGCTCGGAGCGACCGTGGTGGCAGTGGTGGCCGCGGCAGCGTCCGGGAGTTCCGGCGGCGGGTCGTCGTCGCCCCCACCTGCGTCCACTGGGAGCGGGGGGTGCGGCATGATGGGGTGCGGCTCCATCTCCTGCCCGCTCGTCTACAGCTGGGACGGGACGCGCTGGCGCCTCGACTCCGGGACGTTCGGCGGCGCGATCTCGCGCGGCCTGCAGCGGACCGACGTGGACAATCTCGACTATGCGACCCCGGAGCGCGGCATCCTGCGGCTCCGCGTCGCCAATGAACTGGAGGAGACCGACTACCTCGACGCGCTTGCGGTGCTGGCCGTGGACGTGGACTCCGGGCTCGCCGTGGCGCCCGATCCCCGCGGCGGCCTCCACACCATCGGGGCGCTCCTACCGCCGGTCTCCGCCCGCGACTTCCGCGGCGGCGACGCGCTCGCCCGGGTGACGGCCGCCGACGGCTGGAACTGGGAATCGGGCCTGAGCGGCCGCGACCCTTCGCGCGCCGGCGACGTGCGCGATGGCCTGGTCCTCACCTTCGTGCGGCCGCACGGCGCGGCGCGCGCCCACCTCGTCCTCGACGGCAACAGCAGCCCGTGGTCGTCGTTCCTGCTCGAGGAGTTCGTCCGCGCGCACGGGACCGCCACGCAGGCGTGGTACGATTCCCTCGACACGCAGCCGGCGTTCGCGCAGGCGACCGGCGCGCGGCTCGCGCGCGAGGCCTTCCTCTCAGCGTCGGTGCGGACCGCGGCGGGATGGGTCCCGCAGGGGATCTTCTGGGAGGCCGGGCCCGAGGTCGTGAAGCGCCAGGTGCTGGACCTCGACCTCTCGCAGCTCGCGGGCGACACGGTGGTGGTGCGGCTCGAGTCCGCGCCCGCGTTCTGGCTGATCGACCGCGTGGCGCTGGACTTCACCGCGGACCGCCCGCTGGCGGTGCACGAGCTGCCGCTCCTTTCGGCGGGCGACGCCGCGGGGCGCGACGTGGCGCCGCTGATCGCCGCCGCGGACGACCGCGACTACGCCCTGGCGCACCGAGACGCCGCCGAGCTCCGCTTCAGCGTGCCGCCGCGCCCCGCGGGCACGAGCCGCACCTTCCTGCTCCGCACCACCGGCTGGTACCGCATCGACACGCCGAACGACGGCGTCCCCGACGTGGCCGCGCTCGACGCCCTGGGCCGTGATCCGCTCGCCATCTCCCGCGCCTCGGTGACGCAGCTCAACGCCGCGCTCGCGCGGCTCGCCGGAGGTGCCCGATGAACGCGCGCCGCGTGGCCATCACCGGCGTCGGGGCCGTCTCGGCGGCCGGCATCGGGGCGAGCGCCCTGGCCGACCTCGTGCTCGACGGCCGGAGCGGCGTCCACGCCGACGCCGCGCTCGATGGGCTGCAGGCGGGGGCCGCGCCCGATCTGCCCCCCGACCGGCGCACCCGCCGGCTCGACCGCGCGGCGCGGTTCTTCACCGCCGCCGCCGACGAGGCGTGGGCGGACGCGGGGCTCGCCGCGGAGCCGGAGGACGGCGACCGGTACGCAGTGATAGAGGGGTCCTCCCTGGGTCCGCTCGGCGACCTGTTGAGCGAGCACCAGGAGTTCCTGGTGCGCGGCGACGGGCGGCCGCCCAGCCCGCTCACCCTGATCCGCTACACGCCGGGCGCGGGCGGCTCGCTCCTCGCCCACGAGCACCGCGTGCACGGCCCCGTCTTCTACCTCTCCGCCGGCAGCGTGTCGGCGATGCTGGCCATCGGCGAGGCGTACGCCAAGGTCGCATCGGGCGCGGTGGACGTCGTCCTCACCGGCGGCGCCGAGTGCCCGCTGCAGCGCGACGTCGCGGCCGCGTTCCTGGCCTCCGGGATCCTGGCGCGCGACAACGGCGTGCCCGCCGCCTGCCGGCCGTTCGACCTCCATCGCTCGGGAACCGTCCTCGGCGAGGGCGCCGGGGCCCTGGTGCTCGAGTCGGAGGCGCACGCGCGAGCGCGCGGCGCCCGCGTCCTCGCGCTCGTGAGCGGCTTCGCGATGGCGTGCGAGACGACGTCGGCCACGGCGCCTGATCCCGAAGGCACGGGCGTCGCGGCCGCAGCCGGCCAGGCGCTCCAGGCCGCCGGGGTCCGGAGCGTCGGGTGGGTGAAGACCCACGGCACCGGCACCAAGCTCAACGACGCCGCCGAATGCCGCGGCCTCGCCCGGCTCCTCGGCCCGCGGTTCACCAAGGTGCCACTCACCTCGCTGAAGGGCGCGGTGGGTCACGCGATGGGCGCGAGCGGCGCGATCGAGTCGGTGGCCGCCATCCTCGCGCTCGGCCGCGGGGTGGTGCCGCCCTCGTTCGGGACTCTGGACGTGGACCCCGAACTCGGGCCGTGCCGGATCGCGCTCCGCGCCGAGCGCAGCACTGCGGGCAACGTCCTCGTCCTCAGCGAGGGCTTCGGCGGGCGGTGCGCGGCGTTGGTGTTCGAGCGGAACTAAGCGGACACGTGAGGCGGGTGAGAGGTCAGAAGGGACGCGGCCGCGTCCCCGCTCACCCCTCACCTCTGACCGCTCACCACCTCACCCGGCAGGTCAGTGCAGCATCCCCAGCTGCCACATCACGAAGTGCAGCCGCGTCGCGGTGTCGTCCACCGTCTTGGCCACGGGCAACCCGCCGGAATGCCCCGCCTCCGTGTCGTACTTGAGCAGGATGGGCCGCTCCGCCACGCTCGCCGACGTGGCGGCCTGGAGGAGCGCCGTCATCTTGCGGGCGTGGAGGGGCGCCACGCGCGTGTCGCCGTCCCCCGTCTCGAAGAGCACTGCGGGATAGCGCGTGCCGGGACGCACGTTCTGGTACGGGGAATACGCCCGCAGGTAGCGGAACTGCGCCGAGTCGGTGGCAGCGCCGTACTCCGACACCCAGAAGCGCCCGAGCAGGAACCGCTCGTAGCGGAGCATGTCGAGGAGCGGCACCTGGCAGACCACGACGCGGAACAGGTCGGGGCGCTGCGTGAGGGCCGCCCCCACCAGCAGCCCGCCGTTGCTCCCGCCGCCGATCGCGATGTGGTCGGGGGTGGTGTAGTGGTTGGCGACCAGCCACTCCGCCGCGGCAATGAAGTCGTCGAAGACGTTCTGCTTGCGGCCGAACATCCCCGCCTGATGCCACGCTTCCCCGAATTCGCCGCCGCCGCGGAGGTTCGGCACCGCGAGCACGCCGCCCCGCTCCATCCACAAGGCGTACTGCGCCGAGAAGCCGGGGGTCGAGCTGATGTTGAATCCGCCGTAGCCGGTGAGGAAGACGGGGTTGGTGCCGTCGAGGGCGAGGCCCTTCCGGTGCGCGAGGAACATCGGCACGCGCGTGCCGTCCTTCGACGTATACCAGACCTGCCGCACCTCGTAGCCGCTGCCGTCGAAGGGCACGCGCTGGCGCCAGAACACGGTGCGGGCGTTCCGCGCGACGGAGTAGCGGTAGACCGTCGTCGGCGCGTTGTACGAGCTGAAAGAGAAGAACCCCTCGTCCCGCTCCCAGTCGCCGCCGAGCCCGCTCAACGTGCCGAGTCCGGGGCTCTGCAGCTCGCGGAAGGGGTGCCCATCGAGGTCGAAGCCCTTCACCCGGGCCACCACGCTGTCAAGGTAGCGGACCCAGAGCTTGCCGCCCACGAGCGAGGTGCCGGCGATCGGCAGCGGGCCCTGCGGCACGATCTCCCGCCACCGCTCGCGCTGCGGCGCGTCGGGGGTGGCGACGAGCACCCGGCCCCTCGGCGCGTCCCAATCGGTCTGGATGACGATGCGGTCGCCGGCGAACGACGGGTAGAAGTTGCGGTCGGTGCCGGTCACCATCGGCACCGGGGCGGTCTTCGCCGCGGCGTCCATGAGGTAGAGGTCGTTCCCGCCCGACGTCCCGCGGCTCACGGAGATGAGGAGCCAGCGGCCGTCCCGCGAGAGGCCGGCGCCCATCCCCATCTCGCCGCCGAGGCCCTCGCCGAAGAGGAGTTGTTCCTCCGCGCCGGCGCCGAAGGCGCGCCAGTAGAGGCGCGGCCCCTGCGGCGTCTGGCGGGTGAAGAAGAAGCCGCGCTTGTCGGGGGTGATCTGGACGCTGCCGTTGCGCGCCCTGGGGAGCATGTCCGGCAGGGAGCGGCGCCGCAGGACGTCGTAGAAGCGCACGACGGCCTCGTCCTCGCCGCCGCGCCGCACGTAGTAGGCGAGGAGCGTGCCGTCGTCGGCGATGTCCATCGGCCCGGTGCTGATCGGCACCTCGCCCGCGGTGACGTTGGGGTCGATGATCGGCACCTCGGCCCCGGCCGGCCCCTGGCGCATGTAGAGGACCGGGTAGTCCTGGTCGGCGGCGCGCTTGGTGTAGAAGTACCGGCCGCCGCGGACCGTGGGCGTCCCCTGCACATCCACCATCAGCAGCTCGCGCAGGCGCGCCGCCAGGGCGTCGCGCCCCGGCACACCGGCCATCGCTTGCTCGCGGAAGCGGTTCTGCGCCGTAATCCAGGCGCGGGTCTCGGGGGCCTGCTGGTCCTCGAGCCAGCGGTAGTCGTCGTTGATGGCGACGCCGTGGATGGTGTCGGTCACCGGCAGGACGCGGGACTCGGGGTAGCGGGCCTGGGCCGCGGCGCTCGCGGCGGAGGCGGCGAGGAAGGCGATGGCGAGGAGGGCCGCGCCACGGGGGAGCGCCGGGTGGCGCGGGCCCGCCTGCAGAGCCGGGGCGGGACGTACGATGCGACGGAGCATCCTGGAGTCTCCCGGGAAAGGTCGTCCTACGTTGCACCGCGGCGCGCGGGGGCGCCAGCGGGGTGCCGTGACCGGGGCGCCGACGGCTCTTAGGGACCCGGGCGTCGTCGAGGCGCTGCGCGAGAAGTACGAGGAGGAAGGGGAGGCCTGAGCCGCCCTACGGCGCCCCGTCGAGGACCTCGCGCACCTTCCGGGCGAGGGTGTCCGGGGCGAAGGGCTTCTGCAGGTAGTTCAAGCCGGGCTCCAGCGCGCCGTGCTGGCCGATGGCGTCGTCCGTGTACCCCGACATGTAGAGTACGCGCAGCCCCGGTCGCTGAGCCACCAGCCGTTCGGCGAGCGCACGCCCCGCTCCGCGCCGGGGCGCCGCCTTCACATGTTCAGCCAGTACGACACCTTGACCAGTAGGGTGTTCTCCGGACGGAGGCGGAAGAGATCCCGGAGGTCGCCCCGGAAGTCGTCGGTGCCCTCGGCCCCGACCACGCCCTGGCGTCCCTGGTTCCACACCACGAACAGGGTCGAGCCGGGCCGGTACTCCCACCGGAAGACCACGTTCGAGTTGAAGGCCTTGAAGTTGAACCCGCCGGGGTTGTTCGTCACCGAGGTATCGCCGTACGCCTGGTAGCGCGCGTCGAAGCCCGCGGCCCGCGGCGTCGCGGAGAGCTCGCGCACATTCGAGTAGGTGCCCTTGGAGACGAACGGCTGCGCGTACACCTGGAGCGACACGGTGGGCGTGAAGGTGTAGTTGAGCCGGAGCGTCACCCCGACGGTGGACTGGTCGAGGCGGGCGAAGGTGTAGTGGGTGGCCGCCCCTGACCCGTAGTTGCCGTACCACTGGATGGCGTTGACGTTCTTGTTCCAGTTGACGGACAGCGCCGAGTTGAAGCGCGACGCCACCTTGAGGTCCAATTCCGGGCTGAGGCTCAGGCCGTGGGAGTGCCCGGCATCGCCGCGGAAGTAGTTGACCCACAGGTAAGGCACCAGCGCCTTGCGGTCGTCGCCGCTGATGCCGCCCCACGGGGCGAAGTACGGATTCTGCCGAATCGCCGGGCCGCCGCGCGACGCGCGGTCGTCGTAGGTCGTGCCAAGCTGGCCGAGCGTGCCGCCGAGGTTGAACGTCCAGTTGTCCCGGAACGTGACGTGCATGTTGGTGTTGTAGGCCCGTTCCTGCGGCAGCCCCCCCGTGGTCCAGTACTGCCACCAGTTGTTGTTCCACTGGAAGCGATTGTAGAGCTTGCGCTGGTGGCGGTCGAAGTACCCGACCCACGTGCTCCACGTCTGCTGGTCGGCGCGGCGCAGGTAGCCGAGGTCGTTGATCTCAAAGCCGGGGGACGTGCGCTGGTACGAGGTCTGGAACAACAGGTGCTGGCCACCCACCTTGCCGAAGGTGATCGCCTCGGCATCACCCGAGAGGACCGTGCGCGTCGAGTCGAGGGGGAGGCCGGCGTCGGGCCGCTGGTAGTCGTGCACCGCGTCGGTCTGGGTGGCCAGGATCGCCGTGTCGCTGCCCGCCACCCGGCTCTGCGTGAACGAGCCGGAGATCTCGTAGGTGTTCTTCAGGAAGCGGTGCCGCACGTCGAGGGCGCCCACGTACGCGCTCCGGTGCAGATACGGCGAGCTGAAGGCGTCGAGGCCGCGGTTCACGGCGGTGAACATCCCACCCACGCTGGTATTGCCGCCGTTCAGGTCCTGGCGGATGCGCACCACGCCGTAGTTCGTCCCCGGCTCGAAGGTCGTGTCGGCGCGGCCGGTCGCGCGCTCCGTGTAGGCGTCGAGGGCACCGATGGTGAGCCCGCCGGGGAGGCGGCCGATGAGCTTGGCGGCCCCGAGGATGGTCGTCGGCTGCTGCGCCGTCGTGTCGCCGTAGGTGCCGGCGAGCTGCGGCGTGCGCCCGATGCGGCGGCTGTAGAAGAGGCCTTCGCCGCTGCCGCAGTTGACCGCCGTGCAGTTCACGTCGAAGCGGAACAGGCCGCGCCCCGCCACGAAGAAGGGGCGCCGCTCGTCGAAGAAGCTCTCGAACGCGGTCAGGTTCAGCACGGAGGGGTCCGCCTCGACCTGGCCGAAGTCCGGGTTGACGGTGGCGTCGAGCGTCACGTTCGACGCGACGCGGTACTTGAGGTCGCCGCCGACCGTGGCGCTGTTGCGCTGGGTGAATGCGTTGTCCACGATGTGGGGGGCGTTCTTGGCCACGAGGTACGGAGCGGCCTCGAGGCGCCGCGTGGTCCCGAAGTCGTCGAGGCCTGTCACCTCGCCGAGCTGGCTGATCATGCCCGCCTTGGACGGCCGGATCTGCGGCCACGCCGTGCGCTGCTGGTAGCGATAGATGTCCCGGAGGATGGCGATGCCGAAGGTGTGCACCCGCTGGGTGCCGTAGCGGAGCTGCGAGAGCGGGATCCGGAACTCGGCGGTCCAGCCGAGGGAGTCGATGCGCGTCGCCACGTCCCAGACGCCGTCCCACGCGCTGTCCTCGTTGCCGTCGTCGTAGACAGCGGCGTCGTACTTCACCCCGGATGGGTTGACGAAGAACTCGTAGCCGGTGCGGAGGTCGTGGTAGGAATCGAGGATGATCCCCACTTGGTCCGAGGGGGGGATGTTGTCGCGCCGGGAGAGCAGACGGATGATGCTGTCGGGGTGCGGGTCGTAGGCGCGGACGAAGACGTACAGGTTGGCGGCGTCGTAGGCCACCTTCGCCTCGGTCCGGAACCGGGACTCCGCGCCCTCGGTGGGCTGCCACTCCTTGAAGCCGGTGATCACCCGCGCCGTCCGCCAGACGGCGTCGTCGTCACGCCCGTCGATCACGGGCGGCAGGGCCGCGCGCGCCGCCAGTGCCGTGGTGACCGGGGCCGCCGTCCCCCCGGTGTCCGCCCGCACCGCCGACGACCCCTGCGGCGCGATCGCCAGCGCGCCCACCAACGCCGCCAAGCCGAGCATACGCCGACCGTCCTGTCGTGGTGATGCTGCTGCGAAGCCGCTTCCCGGTGATTCCCTACGCACCTCTTGGACAATGGTGTCAGCGGATTGGTTGGCAGGGCGCGGCGGGGTGGCGGACGGGGGCCGGACGGGCGCGAGGGCGCGGGGCCCGACGGCGAAGCCCCGCCCGGTCGCCGGCGACCGGGCGGGGCTCCTATCCTCCGGGGGAAGACCCCTTGAGCGAAGGGGGCTCGCTACGGCTCGAGCACGAGCAGCGCGAACGTCCCCGGGAGCACCGGCGCGCGCGGGCGCGGCCGCTCGGCGGTGGGGGCCGGGGCCGGCCCGAAGTCGGCGGTCACTGTGTAGATGCGGTGCGTCCGGAGGTCGATCTCCATCGTCCGCGCACCCTGCTTCGTGGCGACGGTGCCGACCACCGTGTAGCGGTCGGGCGCGTCCTCGTGAATCACCGTGAGCGTGCCGTCGCCGTTCGAGGCGAAGGCGAGCTGGGCGCCGGGATCGAAGCGGCACGCATCCACCCCCTGGCCGATCGGGACGGTCGTCACGAGGCGGCCCGCCGCCGCATCGGAGATGGCCATCACGCCGCTCCGGCAACCGCTGAACAGCCGGTGGTGCGCGCGGTCGATCGCCAGGCCCGTCGGCGAGCCGCACGGCGCGATGGACCAGCGCCGCACCACCCGCATCGCCCTCGCGTCCACCTCCACGACCTGCGCGCTGTCCTCGAGGTTGACGTACAGCCTGCCCGTGCCGTCGCTCACGCCGAACTCCGGCTTGCCGCCGAGCGCCACGGAGCCGATGCGGCGGCCCAACACGGGGTCGATCACCGTGGCGGAGCCCGCATCCCCGTTCATCGTGAAGATATGGCGCGTGGCGGGATCGTAGAGCACCGCGTCGTCGTCCACGGCGGCCGTGGTCTTGCTGATGACGGCGAGCGTCCGGAGATCGAACATCGTCACCGCGCTGTCGGCCCCGGAGGTGGCGAACCCGTGGCCGCTGGCGTAGTCGAACGCCACGCCGTGGCCGCGGACGAGGCCCGGGATCGTGCCCAGCAGGGTGCCGCTGTCGGGGTTCACGACCATGATCCGGTCGGAGCGGGCGATGAACAGGCGGTGGCCGACGGTGTCGAGCGTGAGGTAGTCCCACCCGCCGTCCCCACCGAGGGTGACGGTCCTGGCGAGGTGGTAGGACTGGGCGCGGCCGGGGACGGCCGCCAGCCCGACGAACAGCAGGGCGGCGAGGGCGGAGCGGACGATCGGGAGCGGGCGCACGGGGGTCCTCCTGGCGGCGGAGAGAGCGGAACCGATCAACAATCCTAGCGCCGGCGACCTGTCAGGAGGATGACAGGCTGGGCTCCGACGCGCGTTCCGGCGCCCGCCGCGCGCCGGCAGCGCCCCACTCAATCCACACCCCCCACGCCACGGCCCAGCCGAGCACCGCGCCGAAGGTCACGTCGCTCAGGTAGTGCGCGTGCGCGAGGACCCGCGTCGCCGCGCACCCCCACGCGAGCGCGTACAGCACCCAGCGCAGGCGCGGGAAGAGCCGCGCCGCCAGCGTCGCGGCCGCGAACGCGACCATCGTGTGGCTGCTCGGCGTGGCGAGCCCCGCGGTCGAGAAGGGGTGGTCGCTCCACGCACGGAAGACCCAGTTGCCGGCGTCCACATACGGGCGCTCGCGGCGGATGAGCAGCTTCAGCACCTCGCAGAGGAGCGCGCTCGCGGCGGGCGCGAGGGCCAGCAGGAGCGCCTGCCGCCTGGCGAGCGCGGCATCCACCGCGCGCCGGTGCAGCCAGAGCGCGAGCGCCGCCAGCAGCCACGTCGGCCACCATCCCACCATCCGCAGCAGCCGCGCCCAGTCGAGGTCGTAGAGGTCGGCGTGGTACACGTGCACGTACGTCCAGTGATCGAGCGGCGCCGGCACGAGCAGGAAGGCGAGCGTGACCAGCAGGGCGAACGACGCGCGGGCGGCGAGCGGGGCCTTCGCGTACGACTTCCAGACGCTTCCGCTCACCGGCGGGCCTCCACGGGTTCGGCGCCCGCGGGGGCGGACGCGCGCGTGGTCGGCAGCGGCCGGCTCCCGACGAGGATGCCCGTCAACGTGTTCCGCATCGCCCGTACTGTACCGCGCTCGCGGGGCTCGGGGAAGCCGGCAGGTGCGGGCTCAAGGCGAAGCGCCCCGCCCGAGGTCCCAACCTCGAGCGGGGCGTCGTTCGGCCGCAGGGGTTTGCTCGCGAATCGGCGGCTACTCCGCCTTGCACTTCTCGCAGGTGTCGGCCGGACCGCGCATCCGCGCCGGCCGGTGGACCCTGGACATCACCAGCTCTGCGTTCCCAACAGCCTCGTCCGTGAAGCGCTGCACCAGCCCCTCGATGAACTGCTGAGCGTCCCCGCCGCGCTCCGAGTGCACCTTGAACGTCACCGGTACCGCCCAGTGCTTCTGTTTGGCCATGCTGCCTCCAGGTACTCCCTTGGTGTGCCGAACCGCCCCCGGGCGCCGCCGGGGCCACGTGTCCGGAAGATACGTCGAGCGGCGGATCCGTGCCGCCGGCCCGGCGCCCCGCCCGGGATGATCTCCCGTGCGGGGCCTGGACCTGCATCCACATGGGACTGGGTGAAGCCGACGCGCCGCGGAGCGAGTCGGCGCGGCCGCACTGCATGTTACCGGTCCGAAGCGACACCGCAACCGACACCACACGATGCTCCCGCAGCCGCTACGAAATGGCCGGGACAGCGGTCGATCCCGCCCTTGGTGGACACCGCCCCTTAGACTCGTTTGCCCGTCCGTTGACACCACTGGGTTGCCCACTTCACTTATGACAGAGCCCTTCTCCGGGAGTTGCCATGCTTCGCTTGCCCACCCTCGCCTGCACCGTTCTGGCCCTCGCCGCCTCTACGGTCGCGGCCCAGAGCCCACACTATCACGTCGTCAAGCGGATGGCCCTCGGCCACACCGGCGCCGACTACATCATCGTGGATCCGGTGGGGCGGCGCCTCTACGGGTTGGGGGACGTGGTCATCGAGGTCGACAGGGACACCGTCATCGGCACCGTCGCTGGAGGGGGCGGCGGCTATGCGATTGCCGCGGACCAGAATCGCGGTCTCGTCCGCAACGGGGTGGTCTTCAACCTCACGACGCTCGCCGTCACGGGCCACGTGGACGCCCACGGCGACGGGATTCGCTACGATCCGGTCACGCATCGCGCGTTCACGTGGGCGGACAAGGACGCCTGGGTCGTCGACATGACGACCGGCACGCTCGTGACGAAGACGTCGATTGGAGACGGGCTCGAATCCGGCGTCGCCGACGGGAGAGGGAAGCTCTTCCTCAACGTCGAGGACTCGGGGTTCGTGGAACGAGTCGATGCGAGGACGCTCGCTATCGAAGCCACCTACAGGATTCCTGGCTGCGGGAGGGCACAGGGGCTCGCCATGGATCCCGCCAGCCGCCGGCTGTTCATGGCGTGCGACACGAACATGGTGGTCGTGAACGCGGACGATGGGAGCGTCGTCGCGCGCATCCGCGTGCCCAGTCGCGCCGATCAGAACTGCTTTGACCCGGTCACGAAGCTCGCCTTCAACCCGAATCGGGCCGACAGCACCATGACCGTCGTTCACGAGGACTCGCCGAACGCGTTCTCGGTGGTCGAGCGGGTTCCCACGGGCGGTGGCGCGCGGACGTGCGCGGTGGACGAGCGCACGCACAAGGTCTACGTCTTCTACCGGGAGGGAGCGACGCGCGAGACCGCGCAGTTGATCCTTGCCGTACTCGCGCCGTGACCTCGACACGATCGCAACGGGCTCGCGCTCGGTGCCGGGAGGCCGGTTGACGGTACCCCCCACATAGCCCGAGTCGGCCGCAGCTTCCGAACGCCCGACGCCCCGCCCGGGGGGATCCCGAGCGGGGCGTCGATCTCGAAGCAATGGGCCTGGGTAGCGTCGAACTACCTTCCGCACGATCATGAGGCTGCCAACGCCAGAGCTTCAAGTCCGGCACGTTGCCGGATAACCTAGAGATCCCGCGCGATCGGTCCGGAGGATCCAGGCCCGACTCCAGCAAGTTGCCGGTCTGAACCGACACCGCAGCCGACACCACGCGCCTCTGGACTCGGCGGCCCAGCCTCTAGCCACCACGGCACCGCCCAAGTACCGTAAGGGGAATCCCTGCCAACAGCGAGCGAGAGATGTCAGACTTCTAGCACGAGCGGCCGGGCCCCTGAATCTCGCTGCTTCAACTCCAGGATGGATGACCCGGTGACAGACCCCATCGAGCAGCTGATCGCAGCCCTCGCTGACCGCTACGTGGTCGAGCGCCAGCTCGGCCAGGGCGGAATGGCCATCGTCTACCTCGCGCACGACGTGCGGCACGACCGGCGCGTCGCGCTCAAGGTGCTGCGCCCGGAACTCGGCGCCGTCGTGGGCGTCGAGCGGTTCCTGGCCGAGATAAGGGTCACGGCGAACCTCCAGCATCCGAATCTCGTGCCGCTGTTCGAGAGCGGAGAAGCCGCAGGATTGCTGTTCTACGTAATGCCTTTCATCGAGGGCGAGTCGCTCCGCGACCGCCTCGCGCGTGACCGCCAGCTCCCGATCGACGAGGCACTGCACATCGCCCGCGAGATCGCCGACGCCCTGGCCTACGCCCACGGGCTAGGCGTCGTGCACCGGGACGTGAAGCCGGAGAACGTCCTGCTTGCCGGCGGGCACGCCCTCGTTACGGACTTCGGGATCGCTCGCGCCGTGAGCGCCGCCGGCGGCCCGCGGGTCACCGAGACGGGACTGGCCGTCGGAACACCCGCCTACATGAGTCCCGAACAGGCAACGGCCGAACCACAGCTCGATGGGCGGAGCGACCTATATAGCCTGGCGTGCGTGCTGTACGAGATGTTGGCTGGTGAGCCGCCGTACACGGGGCCGACGGCGCAGGCGATACTGGCGCGGCGGTTCACCCACCCGATGCCTTCGCTCCGGGCAGTGCGCGATACCGTCCCGGACTTTGTGGAGGACACGATCCGGCGTGCCCTCGCCAGGGCGCCCGCAGACCGCTTCGCCACCATGAGAGCATTCGCAGACGCCCTCAGGAAGCCGACCGCCGATCAGCCAAGGCCACGATCCGTGGCGGTCCTGCCGTTTGTGAACCTGAGCTCCGACCCGGAAAACGAGTACTTCGCGGACGGGATCACCGAGGACGTCATCGCCCAAATCTCCAAGGTCCGCGCGTTGGATGTCATCTCACGTACGTCGGTGATGCCCTTCAAAGGGCGGCAGCAGGGTCTGCGGGAGATCGCCGCCCGACTGCAGGTGGCGACGCTGCTCGAAGGCAGCGTGCGCCGCGTGGGCGATCGCGTCCGGATCGTGGTCCAGCTCATTGACGCGGGGACGGACCAGCATCTCTGGGCAGAGACCTATGACCGCCAGTTCACCGACATCTTCGCGATCCAGATGGAGGTGGCACTGCACATCGCCGCGGCGCTCAAGGCCGAGTTGTCGCCCCATGAACGAGCCCGCATTGGGAGGGAGCCGACCAGCGATGTGCGTGCGTATCAGCTCTATCTGCAGGGCCGGCACTGTTTCATCAGGTACACCGAAGAGGGGATTCGCCAAGCGATCACGTACTTCGAGGAAGCGATCGAGCGAGACCCACGGTACGCCCTGGCCTACGCCAGCGTGGCCATGGCCTTCACGGAGCTCGGGGAAGTCGGCGCGCTGAGCCCCGACGAGGCCTATCCACGGGCCAAAGCAGCCGCGGCGCGCGCGCTCGCGCTCGACCCTGAGCTCGGAGACGCGCATTGCACAGTCGCTTTCGGCAAGTTCGTGTACGACTTCGACTGGACGGGCGCGGAGGAGGAGTTCAAGCGGGCCCTCGAACTGAGTCCGAGCAGCGCGGATACCTACGACCTGTACGGCCGCCTGTGCTCGGCCCTGGAACGGTACGACGAGGCGATCGCGATGCAACAACGTGCCCAAGAGCTTGATCCACTGGCTCATCGGGCGGATCTCGCTACGGCGCTGCTGCGGGCTGGGCGGTACGATCAGGCCTTAGAGGCCGCCAGCCGTGCGATAGCGCTGGATCCCGACTATCCGCGGGGGCATTCCACCCTCGGCTGGGCCTACTTCGGGAAGGGCAGGTTGGACGAAGGTCTGGCGGCGATGGAGCGTGCGGTGGCGCTCTCACCAGGTGACAGCCTCTGGCTGGCCCAACTCGGGCAGGCGTACGCGCTGGCAGGCAACACCAACAGAGCCCTGGAGATACTCGGGGAACTGGAGGAGCAGTCTCGGAGGAGATACGTCTCGCCCTACCACATGGCGTACGTGTACACGGGCCTTGGGCAGCAGGACCGCGCCGTGGAGTGCCTGGAGCGAGCGTACGAGCAGCACGCGGGCGCTGTCTACGGCATCAGGGGTTCCTTCCTCTTCGCGCCACTGCGCCCGCACCCTCGCTTCGAGGCGCTGCTGCGTAGGATGCATCTTGCGTGAGACATCGGCGAGGGCGGTAGGTGTTCGCACAACGCCCCGCCCGCGGTCGCAACCGCAAGCGGGGCGGAATCTTGAATCGCAGTGGGCCTGGGTAGAGTTGAACTACCGACCTCACGCTTATCAGGCGTGCGCTCTAACCACCTGAGCTACAGGCCCCAGCAACAAGCCGTCAGCCGTCAGCCGTCGGCCGTCAGAGGCTCCCTATCACCTATCTCCTATCACCCAGCGCCCATCACCCATGACCTATCACCCATCACCGCGGGCCGCGGAGCGGGCCGCCTACTCCCCCCACTCGCGGCGCGGGCGCGTGCCCCCGCCGCCGCGGCGCGGGCTGCCGTCCTCGTCGTCCTCGAACTCCTCGTCGTAGTCGCCGAAGTCGTCGTAGTCCTCGTCGTCCCCGGCCTCCTCCTCGCCCTCTTCCTCGTCCTCGTCGTACTCCTCGTCGAACTCCTGGTCCTCCTCGAAGTCCTCGTCGGGATCGACGACCTCCTCCTCGTCGTCCTCGTGGCGCCGGCCGCGCAGTTCGTTACGCCCTTCCGACGCCCTCCACGCGCTCATCGGGTCCTCCAGCGAAGGTTCACGACGGTACGACGGGCAGCGGTCATGGTCAATCCACCATCGCCCGCGAGGCCCGGGCGAGCTTCTTCCGTTCGGACATCCCGAGGGCGCGCTTCCGGAGACGCACCGCGTGCGGCGTCACCTCGATCAGCTCGTCGTCCTCGATGTACTCCAAGGCGAGTTCGAGGGTAATCGTCCGGGGCGGTTCGAGCAAGACGGCGTCGTCCGTCCCCGACTGCCGCATGTTGGTGAGCCGTTTCCCCTTGGCCGGGTTGACGTCTAGGTCCCCCGTCCGGCAGTGCTCCCCGATGACCATCCCCTCGAACACCGATTCCTGCGGCCCGATGAACAGGGTGCCGCGCTCCTGCAGGTTGAAGAGGGCGAAGGCGACCGCCACCCCCTCGAGCATCGAGACCATCACGCCGCGGCTCCGCCCTGCCAGGGGCCCCGCCCACGGCCCATACTCCAGGAACCGGTGGTGGATGAGCCCCGTGCCGCGGGTGTCGGTCAGGAACTCCGACCGGTAGCCGAACAGCCCGCGCGAGGGGATCCGGAAGCCCATCCGCACGATGCCGTGGCCCGGGTTGCGCATGTCGAGCATCTCCGCGCGCCGCGGCCCCAGCTTCTCCATCACCGTGCCGACGTACTCCTCCGGCACATCTACCAGCAGCTCCTCATATGGTTCCAGCCGCTCGCCATCCGCGTCCTCCCGCGTGATGACCCGCGGACGGGAGACGAGGAACTCGTACCCCTCGCGGCGCATCGTCTCCATCAGGATGCCGAGGTGCAGCTCGCCGCGCCCCGAGACCTTGAAGGTGTCGGGCGCGTCGGTCTCCTCCACCCGCAGGGCCACGTTCCGCTCCACCTCGCGGAACAGCCGCTCGCGGATCTGGCGGCTCGTCACGTACCGGCCGTCGCGTCCGGCGAACGGGCCATTGTTCACCGAGAAGTCCACCGAGATGGTGGGCTCCTCGACCGCGATGCCCTTCATCCGCTCCGGCGTCTCGGGATCGGTCAGCGTCTGGCCGATCTCCACCCCCTCGATGCCCGAGAGGGCCACGATCTCCCCCGCCGACGCCTCCTCCAGGTCCACCCGCTCGATGCCGTGGAAGCCGTGGAGCTTGGTGACCTTCTTGAGGTGGAAAGTCCCCTCCGGGAGCAGCTCGGGCTCGCCGAGGGGAAGGAGCGCCACCGTCTGGCCGACCCGCACCGTCCCCCGCTCCACCCGGCCGATGGCGATCCGGCCCACGTACGGGGAGTGGTCGATGGTCGAGACGAGCATCTGGAAGGGCCCCTCGAGCGCGCGCGGCGCCGGCACGTGCGCCACGATCGCCTCGAAGAGCGGCACCAGGTCCGCGTGCTCCTTCGCCACCTCGGCCGGCGGCACCTTCGGCAGCTCGGTCCACGCCATCCCGAAGCGGCTCGTTGCGTAGAGGAACGGCGCGTCGAGCTGAAAGTGGGCCGCCTCGAGATCCATGAACAGCTCGAGGACCTCGTCGTGCACCCGCAGCGGCTCCGCGTCCGACCGGTCGATCTTGTTGATGACGACGATGGGGTGCAGGCCGAGCTCGAGGGCCTTCCGCGTCACGAACCGCGTCTGCGGCATCGGCCCCTCGGCGGCGTCCACGAGGATGAGGACACCCTCCACCATCCGCAGGATGCGCTCCACCTCGCCGCCGAAGTCGGCGTGCCCCGGGGTGTCGACGATATTGATCTTCACGTCGCCCCAGCGCACCGCCGTGTTCTTCGCGAGGATGGTGATCCCCCGCTCCCGCTCCAGCGGGTTGGAGTCCATCACGCGCTCCATCACCTGCTGGCCGACGCGGAACACCCCCGCCTGGCGGAGCATCTGGTCCACCAGGGTGGTCTTCCCGTGATCGACGTGGGCGATGATGGCGATGTTGCGGATGAGCACGGATGCGCCTGCTGCGGCCCTCGGATGCCTCGGTGCGGGGTGGTCTGGTCGAGGCGGCAAGGTAGACGCGCGGCGGACGCCGCGCAAGTGATGAGTCATGGGTGATAGGTGATGGGTAATGGGCCATGGGTGATGGGTGATGGGGAGGCGTGATGGGTCATGGGTGAGGGGGCCCGCACCGGCCCCATCTCATATCACCTATCACGCTACCCCATCACTCATCACTCCTTGCCCATCACTCATGACTCATCACTCATCACCCATCACTTCAGCTCCTCAAGCCCCGCCACGATCCGCGCGCGGAGAAGGGCCAGCGCGTCGCGCCGGACGCGGTAATAGGCCCACACGCCGTGCTTCTCTCTGCTGACCAGCCCCGCCTCCCGGAGCAGCTTCAGGTGGTGCGACACCGTGGGCTGCTTCACCGGCACCGCCGCGTCGAGGTCGCAGACGCACACGCGGCCCTCGTTCCGCAGCAGGACGTCGAGGAGCTGGAGCCGCACCGGGTTCGCCAGTATCTCCAGGTCCTTCGTGAGCCGCTCGGCCTCCGCGGTGCGCACCGCCGGCTTCGCCGACGGCACGCAGCACCGCTCGCCGCGGCAGCGGTCGACGGGGATCTTCGGGACTGCAGCGGCCGGGATCCGGGGCATCGGGTACCTCCTGGAGCCAACCTGTCGAGTACATTGATGACTGTCAATGCGATCCGGCGCCCGGCCCGGTTTCACCCCCCGGCCAAGGCCCTATCACCCATCACGCATCACGCTGCCCCATCACCTATCACCTATCACCTAGCACGCATCACCCATCACTCATCACCCATCACGCCTGCCCAACGCATTCCCCCCCGACTTCGATCTGGACCGTGACGTGCTGAATCCCGAACCCCCGCGCCCGCCGCGTGATCTCCTCGAGCACCGGCTGGTGGTCGGTGAGGCTGGGCGCGGTGGCGTGCGCGCTCATCGCGATCATGCCGCTGCTCACCGTCCAGACGTGGAGGTCGTGGACGCCGGACACGCCGGGGACGGAGGCGATGGCGTCGGCCAGGGCGGCCAGGGAGACGTGGGCGGGGGTGGCTTCGAGGAGCACGTCCACGGCCTCGCCGACGAGCCGCAAGGCGCTGACGAGGATGAGGAGCGCCAGCCCGACGGAAAGGAGCGGGTCGGCGGGGAGCCAGCCGGTGAGGGCGATGATCGCGCCGGCGCCGATCGCCGCGAGGGAACCGAGGACGTCGCTGAGGACGTGGAGGTACGCGCCACGGACGTTGAGGCTCTCCCCCTTGGCGCCGTGGAGGATGAGGAAGGCGGCGAGGTTGGCGGCGAGGCCGGCCACGGCCACGCCGAGGAGGAGGCCGGAGCGGATGGTCTGGGGGTGGTGGAGGCGGTCGAGGGCCTCGAGCACGATCCCGGCGGTGACGGCGATGAGGAGCGCCCCGTTCACCAGGGCGGCGAGGATCTCGAGCCGGTAGTAGCCGTAGGTCTTCTGCGCGGTGGCGGGCCGCCGGGCGATCCACACGGCGAAGAGCGACAGGCCCACGGCGCCGGCGTCGGTGAGCATGTGCGCGGCGTCGGCGAGGAGGACCAGGGCCCCGGAGAGGAGACCGCCAGCCACCTCGACAAACGCGAAGGCGAGGGTGATGCCCAGCACCCAGGCGAGGGCGCGGCGGCTCTGAGTGCGCGGCGGGCGGTGGACGCAGTTCACGTCCTCCGCCGCGGCGTGCGGATGCGGTTCGCCCGGCGGCGTGCTAGCTTGACCCATCGTCTCCGGCCCGGACCTCGCGGTGGACTCGCTCGTGACTCGCTTCGGCGTCGTCGCCCTGCTGGTGCTGGCGAACGCCTTCTTCGTGGCCGCCGAGTTCGCGCTCGTGGCGGTGCGGCGCACCCGCATCGAGGCGATGATACGAAGGGGCGACGCGAAAGCCAAGCTCGTCCGGCGCGCCTTCCTCTCCCTCGACCGGTCCATCGCCGGCACGCAGCTCGGTATCACCGCGGCCAGCCTCGGCCTCGGCTGGGCGGGCGAGCCGGCGGTCGCCCGCAGCATCGAGGCGGCCTTCGCCTGGCTGCCCGCCCCCGTCGCCCTGGTGATGACCCACGGGGCGGCGGCCGTGCTGGCCTTCGCCCTCATCACCTTCCTGCAGATCGTCCTCGGCGAGCTGACGCCCCGTGCCGTCGCGCTCCTCTACCCCGAGGCGACGAGCCGGTGGCTGGCCGGGCCACTCATTGCCTGGACCGTCGCCACCAACCCGTTCATCTGGCTGGTGAAGTCGAGCGCCAACCTCTTCCTCGGCGCCTTCGGCCTGCGGATCCCCAAGCAGCTGGAGCGGCTCCACTCCCCCGAGGAGCTGCGGATGCTGGTGGAGCAGAGCCAGAAGGCGGGGAAGCTCGACCGCGACGACGCCCGCCTCCTCACCGGCGTGTTCGAGTTCTCCGAGAAGAACGCGCGGGAGGTGATGACGCCGCGGACGCAGATCGTGGCGCTCCCCGCCGCGGCGACGCTCCCCGAGGCGGCGGACCGCATCGCCGCGGCGGCGCGGTCCCGCTACCCGGTGTACCGCGGTTCCCTCGACGACATCGCGGGCATCGTGCATGCCAAGGACGTGCTCGCGGCGCTCCGCCGGGCGGCGCCCCCCGCCGACATCGGCCCGCTGCTGAGGCCGGCCCACTTCGTCCCCGGCACGCGCGAGGTCGAGGACGTGCTGGCGGACATGAAGCTGCTCAAGGTGCACATGGCGATCGTCCTCGACGAGTTCGGCGGCACGGCGGGGCTGGTGACGATGGAGGACCTG
>Ga0209777_10000973_pt1 | contig 43890 bp, 39 predicted proteins | sample FrelakmetHBP12HB_FD_187147 | JGI IMG/M metagenome (GOLD analysis project Ga0209777, IMG submission 187147) | Freshwater lake sediment microbial communities from the University of Notre Dame, USA, for methane emissions studies -HBP12 HB (SPAdes)... | ecosystem: Environmental > Aquatic >...
CAGCACAAACGGAGAATTCAAAATCGCCTATGGCGGTCTTGGTTGATTCAACCAAAAAGATCAGATTTTGCGGTGTGGCAGGGATTCCACCTAGGATCCCCATGACAAACTGCAAATAGACAGGTTTTTTTAAATATCCTGCCTGAATCAAGAAGGAAACATTGTTGATCATCCCGACATCGTAAATTTCTAATTCGGGTTTCGTTTTGTTTTGGTAAATAACGGCAAGGTATTCTCGCATGGTTTTAAACGTGTTTGGAAAGATAACGTCCTCCGTTCCTTCCAGATATTCCTTCTCCCACTGATACTTCCATTTTTTTATTTTGTCAACGATATGGAAGAGACCAAAATTCAAAGACCCTGCATTTAGAGAGGCCATCTCTGGTTTTAGGGAGGAAACAACCTTCACCCTTCTTTCCAAGGGTTCAGTCAACCGTCCTCCTGTCGTAAAACAAAGAATAATATCACATTTTTTCTTGACTCGAACCGCAATTTCCCGATACGCATCTTGGTCGGCCGTCGGATAACCGGTTTTGGGATCACGAACATGGATATGGGCCACGGCTCCCCCTGCTTCATGAACTCTAATTGCTTCCTCGGCGATCTGTCCTGGTGTCACGGGAAGGTAAGGAGACATTGACGGGGTGTGGATCGCACCGGTGATTGCTGCTGTTATAATCCTCTTTGCCATAATGTTTTTACTCCATGATCAGTGGATTCATAAATAAAGGGAACGATTTTGATTAAATTCCTCGATGAAGTCATCGACCATTTCGGGGAGGGAATAGGAGATCTTCCACTCCCATTCGGATCGGGCCCTTTCTTCGTCAAATTGGAGGGTGCCGATTTCCTTGACAAGTTCCATCAACGTGAGGTCAGGTTTAAAAGTTAAACGGGCGCCTGGAATCTTGGACCAAACCACTTCTGCTAGTTCTTTTGCCGAGTAAGGAGGCGTCAGACCGGCAATAGTATAAAGTATGGTTTTAATTTGCTCTCTTTTTGCCTTCGACAACAACCACAAAGCACGAACAGCATCTTTAAAATAGATCGCCGGAATCCTTGTTTCAGGTTCCACATAAATTTCGTAAGGGTTACCCTTCAGAGGTTCCTCAATGGTCCATGCATGATAAATAGACATATGGGCTGTTTTCACTCCTGGGCCAACGACAGAGGGAAGACGCACTCCACGAAAATCGATCCCAAACTTCCTGGCATAGACCCGTCCCAGAAGTTCACCGAAAACCTTGGTTGCCCCGTACATGGTTGTGGGCCGCTGCAGGGTGAAATCATCAATGACGTTGGATTGGATATCTTTGCTGTAAGTGGCAATGGTGCTACTGTAAATGACCTTATCAACCTTTTCTAACCTTGCAGCCTCCAGAACATTAAATGTGCCCACGACATTCGACTGAAAAGAGGCCCAGGGTCTTTTTTCTGAAGGGATGGAGAGCATCCCACCCAGATGAAAGACCGTGTCAACCGATTCCATTTTTATGATATTTAACAGATCGGGTAGACTGTCGAGAGATCCCTGAAAAAATTTGAACTTAGACTCAATTGTTCTCAGGACCGGGTGAATAGGGGCGATGTCAAATAGAGTGGGGTGCTCTCCTAACTCAACGATCATCCGCGTGAGGGAAGCGCCGATTAAGCCGCTTCCCCCAGTGATCAAGATCGACATAATAAATTTTCTTCCTTCTCTCTTCGTTTGTCCGCTTATTTCATCTTGCAGCCAGTTTCTTCACAAGAGATTTCGATCTCCTTTGCCGGAATCATTATTGGTGTACCCACGTAGGGAAGTTTCATGAATTTGCTGTTGGGGGCAATCTCGGCGATCCAGATGGGCACCAGGGCCTGGTGATCACAGGGACGCATGGTCCACGTCCCTCCAACCCCTTTAAAAGAGAGACCCTCCCAGGCTTTGATCACTGCATTTACGTCATCCGACTTGGCCTTTTTCAGGGCCTCCGCCCAGAACATGGTGCCGGTGTAAGATTTTCCGCGAAGCCAGAAAGGATAAGCCCCTGTGTCTTTATAATATCCCTCAATAAATTTCTTATTTTCTTCGGTTGGGATGGTGAGCATGTAGGTTTCACTTGCAATGCTCCCCAAGAGTAATTCGCTATCGCCAATGGCGGCGATGGTCTCCTCGTCGCTTAGATAATAGCCTGCAAACTTAGCTTTCAATCCAAAGGGTTTGGCCTGTTTGATGAGGAGGGTGAGGTCATTGCCCCAGTCCGTCGTAAAAACGAGATCCGCGCCAGAAGCGACAATCCGGCTTACATAGGGGCCATAATCCTTCTCTCCGAGGGGATGATAGACTTCGGCGACAATTTCAATGGAGGGATTCAGTTTCTTCAGCCTGGCGATAAAGGCCTTGACCGATTCATGGCCGAAGGAATAATCCTGGCCGATACAATAAACCTTTTTGTACTTGCTTTTGGCTACGTAGGCTGCAAGGGCGTAGGAGTGCATATCCGTATTTGTTCCTGGCCGGAAAAAATTTTTACTACATTTCTGTCCCGTTAAACTTGCCGCATCCATCCCATAGGAGAACATAATTCCATTATTTTGCTCGGCAACCGTTGACATGGCTGCTCCAACAGAACTTCCTGTGCCACCGCAGAAGAACTTTACCTGGTCCTTTAGGATAAGGGCTGTGGCTTTTCGGGTAGCAACATCTGGTTTCAGTTCCGAATCCACGGGAATCACTTCAATCATCCGGCCCAAAACCCCACCCTGTCGATTAAGGACTTTGGCGGCATATTGAACCCCTTCAAGGTATCGATCCCCGATATTTTTAAAAGTACCTGAAAGGGGTTCAGTCACTCCCAGTTTGATGGGTTCTGCAGCGTGGCCCGAAATAGGAAATGAGGCCAAGAGGATGATCGCTAAAATAATCAGGGAAATTGAAGATATTTTTTTCATTGTCATGCCCTCCTTATCATTTTGTTTAAACTGAGTACTTCTTCCCTACACCTCTAAATACCTTTTTCTTACTTCCTCGGCCTGGATAAGCGTTTCACCACCTCCTTCGAAAACGACCTGACCTTTGCTCATGATATAGAATCGTTCTGCCAGTTTGATGGCACTTTTGTAATTTTGTTCTACGAGTAAGAGGGTTGTTCCTGACCGATGAATAGCTGCGAGAACCCTTGTAACCAGGGCCACAATTTTAGGCGCCAACCCTTCGGTCGGTTCATCAATTAAGATGAGCTCAGGGTTCCCCATCAGGGTGCGACCCATGGTAAGCATTTGTTGCTCACCACCCGATAAGTGCCCCCCTTTCTGTTTCATCCGTTCCCGGAGATGTGAAAAGAGATCATATACTTTCTCGGCAGACCATCCCTCTCCTCCTGAAAGACCTTCTGGCCTCTTAACGATTCCCATCAATAGATTTTCATGAACCGTCAAACTCGGGAAGATGCGCCTGTCTTCTGGAACGATCCCTATCCCTAACCGTGAAATCTCATAGGGTTGCCTTCCGACGATCTCCTTCCCCTTAAACAAGATCGACCCCTTTGCAGGTTTTACCATTCCCATGATGCTCTTCAGGGTCGTGGTCTTGCCCACACCGTTTCGACCCAGCAGGCAAACCAGGTTCCCCTGCTCCAGATTGATTGAAACGCCCTGGAGAATGTGGCTCTTTCCATAAAAGCTGTGAATCTCGTTGGCCTTTAACAACATCTATTCTTCCCCGAGATAGGCATCCTTGACTTTGGGGTCGTTTCGAATCGCTTCGGGCTTACCGGAGGCTAAAATGGTGCCATTGTGGAGCACTGAGATGGTGTCAGCCAGTGAAAAGACGACATCCATGTCATGCTCGATGATCATTAACGTCCGATTCTCAACTACTGACCTCATCAACTTGACCATCTCTTCTGTTTCCTCACGGGTCATTCCTGCTGTTGGTTCGTCCAAGAGAATCAATTCGGGCTCCGAAGAGAGGGCAATTCCAATTTCAAGGGCACGCTGCTGACCATAGGAGAGTTCATGGGCTGGTCTCTGTTTAACCTCGGTCAGACCGACCTGTTCTATGATCTGTTCCGTCCTGGCAATAATTTTCGATTGGCGATCCAATGTTTTAAACAGGTGATAACGCAATCCGGCATGGGATCTTACTCCTGCACGGACATTCTCAAAAACGCTTAGATTCTGGAAGATATTGGTAATTTGAAAGGAACGGCATATCCTCAGATGGTTAAGGACGTAAGGAGAAAGCCCCCCCACTTCGTTTTCTTTGAACAGGATGGATCCAGATGAAGGTTTATATTTACCACTGATAATATTGAAAAGGGTTGTCTTCCCAGCTCCATTTGGACCAATAATGGCATGTTTCTCATTTAGTTTGACGGTAAAAGTTACTCCCGTCAGCACTTTTAGACCTGAAAAATCCTTATAGACGTCTTTGACCTGAAGAATCTCCATCCCTTTATTCTCCGAGGGAGTTATCTTCTTTCCATTTTGCCTGTCCATTTTTTGTCTTTCGGAAAAGTTCAACCAGGGACTGGATGAGGCCGGACAACCCTCGAGGGGCAAAAAGAACCATTAAAACAAAGAGAATGCCCATAAAGAGGGGCCATCGATCTGTAATATTGCTTAGAAAATTTTGGAAATAGATATAGAAGCCTGCACCCAAAACAGGACCGAAGAAGTCTTTTGTCCCACCAATGAATGTCATCAGAAGGGCCGTTGTGGTCATATCGATGCCGATTGCATCGACCCCCACAAATTTAAAGAAAAGGGCGTAAAAAGATCCTGCTAAACCAGCAAAAAAGGCAGTCAGGGTAAATAAGATCATTCGGGAAACAGCGGGATTGTATCCAATAAACTGCATCCGTTCTTCGTTCTCCCGGAGAAGCAAGACCGTTTTCCCCATGGCGGTTTTTGTGAAGTACCAGCAAAAGAGAACAGCACATCCAATGATGACCAGGGTTACGTAATAGAAGACCGTGACATCCGACATGGGTAATTGAATGAAGCCGAGATGAATGTTTGGTCTTTTGATCGGCAGCCCATCGTCCCCACCCGTAACGGTGTGCCATTTGATGGCGATGGCATAAAAGAGGGCGTTAAAAGCCAGGGTGAGGAGAGCATAATAGGCTCCCTTATGCCTAAGCAATAGACACCCAACCCCCAGGCCAATGAGGGTCGCCATGAGTGTGCCGAGAAAGACGGCTCCAAAGAAGGGAAGTCCTGGAATACGTTGGAGCATCGCCCCTGTGGTAAAAGCGCCGAGGCCAAGAAACATCCCATGACCAAAAGAAAGGAGTCCACCGAAACCGAGCAATAAATTATAGCTCACTGCGTACAAGGAGAAGATGATAATTTCGGTCAGCAGATTAATTTGATGGGGCCTTGCCACGAGGGGGAAAGCAAACAGGACCAGCAAAATGATGAGGCCCCCAATCCAGATCGATTTAGAATCCTTTTCCACTATTTCTTCTCACCAAAAAGGCCCGATGGCTTCGCAATGAGAACGATGGCCATGAGCAGGTAGATCAATGCTAATGAAAATTTTGGGAAGAGCAAAGCCCCAAACGATTGAAGCTGGCCGATCATCAGCGAGGCGACAACGGCCCCAATGAGGCTTCCAAACCCGCCGATCACAATGACCACGAAGGCATCGACTAAGATAGCAGTGGCCATGCCTGTGTTAGTCGATAACAAGGGGCCAGAGATGACTCCTGCAAGCCCGGAGAGGGCAGCTCCTAACGCGAAAACAAACATGAAAACCCGGGGGGTATTGACTCCCAGGGCATTGACCATTTCACTGTCGTCCACTGCGCTCCGAACAGTGATGCCTATCCGGGTTTTGAGCAGTAAAAAGGTCATTAAGAGCCCGATCAGAATGGAGCAAAATAAAACGAAAAGGCGATAGGTCGGGTAAACGACACCAAGTAAGTTGACGTTGCTACTCAGGAAACCCTTGATTTCCATGGGAAGAGGAGCCGTCCCCCAAACCCATTTGACCACCTCCGAAATAATAAAAGCGATTCCAAAGGTCAGGAGAAGCTCATGAACATGCCCGAAGACATGGACCCTTCGAAGTAAAAAACGTTCAATCACAGCCCCAATCACAAACAGCAAAAAGGGACAGACGGTCAGAGAGAGCCAGAAATTTCCAGTCCAAGTCAAAAGGGAGTATGAAAAATAGGCAGCCAACATATAGAATGAGGCATGGGCGAAATTGAGAACATTCATCATCCCGAAGACGAGGGTCAAGCCAGAGGAGACAAGAAAGAGAAGCCCAGCATAGACCAGCCCATGAAGGATGAAGATGGTTGTGACATTCATTGCTTGTTTTCCCGATTTAATCCTTTGATGACTTCGGTTATTTTTAACAAAGCCTTATCTCGTTGCTGAATGATTTGTTTGATCCTTTCGTCAGTCCAGTGATAAAATCCTTTTTTGGCCTTTACGCCAGTTGCCTTCTGATCTACAAGTGTCTTTAAGAGGGGCGATGGTGTGGAACGGTTTTCTAAGTCTGAAAAGAGATATTTATGGATATCATAAACGAGGTCTAGACCAGCCAGGTCTGCGGTTTCCAGAGGACCGATAAAGGAAAGGCGCAACCCAAAGCCATATTTTACAACTCTGTCAATGTCCTCAGGGGTTGCAATGCCTTTTTCGACCAAAGAGATGGCTTCACGCCAAAGGGCATGCTGTAGCCGATTGCCAAGAAACCCCGGAATATCCTTTAAGACCTGGACAGGTTTTTTCCCAACCCTTTCCATCAATTCAATCACGGTATGAAACACCTCATCGTCTGCAAATTGACTTTTAATAACTTCAACACAAGGGACGATATGGGGAGGATTCCAAAAATGGGTACCGACCACCCTCTCTTTGAATTGGAGTTTTTCACTTATTAGACCAATGCTGATACCGGAGGTATTGCTACACAGAATAGTTTGTGGTGGTGTAAGGCGCTCCAGTTCCAAAAATATTGCTCTTTTTAGATCTACATTTTCGCTGACAGCTTCAATGGTTAATTCCACCCCCTCACACATTTCCGGTAGGGTATGGCAAAGTTGGAGGTGATTTAGACAATCTTCGATTTCCTGGGGTTCCACCAAATGCATTTCCAACAAGGTCTGTAAATTATTATGGATCTTTTCCGGAGCACTCTGAAGCACATTTGGGTCGTTGTCGAAAAGCTTGACCTTGTACCTCTTCAGCGCAAAGACCTGGGCAATCCCGTGGCCCATGAGTCCTGCCCCAATGACTCCGATGGCTCGTATCTCTTCAACTTTCAATTTCTAATCCCTGACTTATTCTGGAGTATAAACCACCATCAAGCATTTCACTTCTTTCTTCCCTTGGCAGATGCCGTGGTGGGGAATGCTTGCATCGAAGTAAAGACAGTCCCCTTCTTCAACGACGAATTCCTGGTCCCCGTGAAAAAATTTCATGGTCCCCTCAAAGACGAAGAGGATCTCTTCTCCTTTATGTTGATAGAGGGGCACCTGTTTTGGCTTGACAGGGAGGGTTAAAATATAAGGCTCCATCTGTTTTTTGTAAAATTTGTGAGCCAGGGTTTGATAGGAATACCCGAAAACAGTCCCGTTGCGTGCAACAACCTGGCGTTCAATTTTCTTGACCAGGGAGATTTTATTTCTCTCCTCCGTTTCACCTAGAATTTCCGAAAGGCTGATTCCTAAGGCCTTTGCCAAAACGATCAAGGTGGAGATCGGAGGTGCCTTTTTTGTATTTTCAACCTTTGACAGATAACCTTTGGTAAAACTGGTTTTCTCTTCCATTTCCTGGAGGGTCAACCCCCTCTTCATCCGATATTCTTTGATTCTTTTCCCCAATTCTGACTCTTGAATCATCGGGTTTAGCCTCAAATCTTTCCTTTTGAATGACTCTCATTTCAATCTTGAAAGATGGTTTTTCGAGAGTAAAAGGTATGTTTCCAAATTGGAAACTTTATATTATCATTTGGAAACTCTGTCAAGTATCTTTTGAAACCGGGGCTAGTAAAAAAAAGGAAAATCGCTATTTCAATCTCGTCCTCTGGATCGGTCCTGTGTCCCGTGGAAATTCCGCCTAAGATTTCAGCATATCGTTGCTGATCCTGTTGAAGCTTCCATAAACTCTGTCCAGCCGGCATTATTGGGCAGGAAATCAATCCTCCCAACTTGTTTGGCAGGCGAGTCAAACCCGCCTTTTGATATCCTTGGGGATGTCAAGTGGGAATGATGCGGCAACGATATCCCGCCATTCTTGATAAATCAACCTTGAAGGGTTAATCTTTAGTTGAATAACTGGAATCATAGAATTTAGAAACGGAGGCACACAAGAATGGAAAAACTGATTATCACCGCTGCTTTGACAGGCAATATTACCCTGCCCACGCAGACACCCTATTTGCCTCTCACCCCCCAACAGATCATTGATGACGCCGTGCGAGCAGCAAATGCGGGAGCTGCCTCCGTACATATCCACGGCCGAGACCCAAAAACCGCCAGACCCACTACCGATCCGGCAGTATACCGGGAAATCGCCGCTGGCATTAAGGCCAGGAGTAATGTGATTGTCTGTATCACCACCGGCGGTACAGCCTATATGGCACCGGAGGAGAGAGCACAGGTCGTTCCAGCCCTCAAGCCAGAGCTGGCAACGTTTAACATGGGAACGATCAATTTCTCAATCCATCCTATAGCCGACCGCTACAAGGATGAGGACTACAAATTTCCCTGGGAGAAAGAATTCGCGATAGGCACCAAGGACTTTATCTTCAGAAACACGTTTGGCGATATCGAGAAGCTCATGCAGATGATGAAGGAAAATAACACCAAGCCGGAGTTTGAGTTGTATGACGTTGGTCATATCTATAATCTTAATTTCCTCGTCAGAAGGGGCATCATCAAATTCCCTGTGTGGTTACAGTTTGTCACCGGGATTCTGGGCGGTATTGGGGCTAATGTCGATGAAGTTGTCCACATGAAGCAAACGGCGGACAGGTTGTTAGGCGCGGACAATTACGTATGGTCAGTCATTGGCGCCGGATACCCGGCAGAATTCAATCTGGCGACATTAGGGATTATGATGGGAGGACATGCCAGAGTGGGATTTGAAGACAATATTTTCATTGAGAAAGGGGTCTTGGCTAAAAGCAACGCGGAGCTCGTAGAAAAATTGGTTAGAATTGCTCGGGAGTTGGGCAGAGAAATTGCAACGCCCGACGAAGCCAGAAAAATACTTGGCCTAAAAGGCAAGGATAAGGTCGACTACTAGTGAAATTTTCTATAATATGGCAATGACTCCCTGATCCTCGTCTACCCGGTGAAGAACGCACCTGAGGGTAGGTCCTGCCAAATTTTGCTTCGGTCCCGTCAAACGTAACCTCTTAAAATTAAGTTTGTCTTTAAGTGATAAAAACTCGCTATGATTTATAATGCATCTGATTCGAAAGATTTGTCTTACCCTAATAATTTCAGGCCGGTCTTTCATTAATGTCTATTATTGAGTTTAGAGCAATGATTAAAAGAACAACCGTGCAGCTCCAAACTACAAAAATTCTCACCCCTTGGTAGTTACCCTCCGACTTTCCCTTTACCCTGACCGAACTTTGGGAGAACGTATCAGGAAATGGAGACTAGAAAGGGGCCTTTTTCAGAGGGATCTTGCCAAGTTAATTGGAGTTGATGAGATGACAATAGTTAATTGGGAGAAGGGGAGGACCAAACCAATAAAAAAGAATTTTGAGAGATTGAAGACATTGTTGGGAACTTAATGGTAGGCCGACTCTTAATTCGGTTAAAAATTTGTCCAAGTTATGACTTAGGATCATAACCCGAACATTGTTAGTTCAAATCTACACCCAGCTACTAAATTATTCCAAGGGGTTAGGAAATATCGAAAATTTTTTTAACCCCTTTTCGAACATTTTTCTAAAGAATTTCTAACGGAATTCTGAATACAATTTCTGAGAAAAAAACGAAAAATGGTTTTTGCTTGACAAAAGTTAGCTAATGGTGTTGTCTACATTGATGGAAGAACTTAACATTTATCGAAAGATTTGAAAATTACGCGTTCAGAATAAACTTATCTTTGGAGAGGTTGTTCTGGGGACAGGATTCACAAAAGATTATCTCTTTATTTTTGTAACGTTTGATTTGGAGAAAAGAGGATGTATGCTAGAAAGAAATCATCAAAAGAGGATATTGCAGTTATAAAGGGAAGTATAACTTATCTTTTTTTTGTGATCATCAATATTTACATTCGTGCAATAGATGGGGTGGAACAAAGGCTTCTCACTAGCAACAAAGTTGAGGTAAGACCGGGGCCGCATAGGGTAGCTATAGAATATATTCTAATTACTTACTCAGTTAAAATTTCTACAAATGTTGATTTGTTGATTAATTTTGAGGCTGGGCATGAATATAAATTTAAGGGGAATAGCTCATGTTTAGTTGTAATGGATACTACCTCCGGTGGTGTTGTTGCCAGCTACCCCCTCAAACAATATACAACATTTTCTCTTTACTCCATGTAAATATTACTCCGAATTGTCTTTAGTTGTTCCAATGCTTTCCAACAATTTCAAAAAAAGAAATTCTATTATTAAGACAGAAACCATTTAAAATGCAATAGAATCCTGGCTGTGTAATGCAAGACGTATAGTTTGAACGTTTGGAGGATGAAATTTTGAAGGCCTGTTCAAACCCCTATATAGATGGTGTGTTCTTAGATGTATATGGGGGAAACCTATATAATAAGAAGCAATTGCACCCTGCACTGGGGTATTTACCCCCAGATGAATTTGAAGCCATTGCAATACAGACTAATAACCCTTCACACCCTTGCTATCACTCTAACTTTGATTGTTCAATCCCAGGGGTTCAGTCCAGTCATGTGTATTTTCTTTAGTACAGTGAGGGACAAGGTGACCTCTGAATTGGATAGACGATATATTAAGTTTTAATATTGTGAACAGATCGAGCAATTGAAATTTCTTAACATTTTTAAATTCCCCGCCTGCAAGGTGGGTGATTTTCTTTCTATTTCTTTTTGTGTTAGTACTTTGGCTAATGTTTCCCTCAATGGGAAAGAAACAAAACAAGGAACCCTAAGCGGATGGAACGCTGGCAGAAATCACTTGCTACAAGTATAAACTCTTTAAAGGAATTAACTAAACGTTTCAAGGTTGATCCTGAACCGCTGAAACCCGTAGTCGAACGCTATCCTATAAAGATAACCTCCTATTATATGAGTCTCATACAGGAAATAAATGATCCAATTTGGCGCCAATGTGTACCTGACTCCCGTGAGTTGGAAGATGACCTCCTCCCTGTCGATCCTCTCGATGAAGAGAAATTATCTCCAGTACCAGGACTTATTCATCGTTATCCTGATCGAGTGGTTTTACTTGTTTCATCAACCTGTGCAACTTTTTGTCGATTCTGCATGAGAAAATTCTGGATCAGGAATCAAGTAGGGTTGAATACGAATGAAATGATAGATAATGCTTTGGAGTATATTGAAAGAACTTCTACAATTCGTGATGTTATTCTCTCAGGTGGAGATCCTCTTGTACTTTCCGATGAATTTCTTGAAAGTATTTTTATAAGACTCCGCAAGATTCCTCATGTAGAGATCCTCAGGATTGGCACCCGTACGCCAGTGACATTGCCGGACCGAATAACCCGTCGTTTCTGTCGAATGCTGAAACGTTTTTCCCCGCTTTATGTGAATACACACTTCAATCATCCGTCAGAAATCACCCCCCAATCTGCAAAGGCCTGTAACCAACTTGTTGACGCGGGTATCCCATTAGGCAATCAAACCGTACTGCTGAAAGATGTAAATAATGATCCCGCTGTAATGAAGCAACTGATGCAAAAACTCCTAACCATTCGAGTTAAGCCATACTACATTCATCAGATGGACTGGGTTAAGGGAACTAGGCACTTCCGCACCTCTGTGGAACAGGGTTTAAAAATTATGTCTGGATTACGCGGCTATACCTCAGGTTTAGCAGTTCCATACTATGTTATTGACCTACCTGGAGGCAAAGGGAAGGTGCCGATTCTACCGGATACTATGAAGAGGCAAGGGAAAACTCTCTTCTTACGCAATTACCTAGGTGAGACCATTGAATATCGGGATTGTTCGGGGGAAGCTTAATAAGCTTACAGAATAAAGACCACTACTTAATCAATTGTTGAGGCATTCAAAAACGATTAATAGGCGGTCAATTTCCAAGACTGTTCCTGCTGATGAAAGTATATTTTTCAATTTCGTTAATAATTTTTCCGGCATGGAATAATTAGGATTGCCCATCAAGAGGGGCTCTTGTTTTATTGGTGAAAATGTTTCCATTGTTCTCCTAAATCTAAAAATTAAAGAAATCATTGACAAACTCCCAGACCACCAATATAAAATTTAATTGTCCTTTCACAGGTTGACCTTCCTGCTTCAAGCAGACCAATGGTCTTTATCGAAATAATAAAAGGCTTCTTTAAAAAAATTTCTTCATACATTCCATTTTGGTATAACATTGAGCGAGATCATGGAATCCGCGGACACCATAGGATCCAATACTAAGATTGTCCTAATTTTTAATATATTAAGTTGCCCACCTCAGAGAAACATTATTTGTGGGGATTTGCCAAGGCATTGAGATTGTCTTAATCCTGGGAAAGGCATTAATCTTTAAAAGAATCTCCAAATCTCTAAGTCGAAATATAGGTTTCAAAGGGGTAATATGGTGTGCATCCTTGTGTGGTCTACCCCTTTAAAAGTTTCTTGGTTAGGCTTGCATTTTTTAGCATTTTTTAGTTGACAACAATTAGGGAATTTGATATGTAAAACAATGTTTCACTATTTAAAATAATCTAGTAATTGGTTAGCCATCATAAAAGAACAACAGCGTTTAATGAAACCTCATAAAACAAGTAATTTTCCTCAAACAGTAGAAAGGGCGTTAGATATTCTTGAGTCTTTTATCAATCCAAACGAAGGTTTTGGAATTACTGAACTTAGTCATAAGGTTAAACTGAACAAAAGCACGACTTATAGAATAATACAAGCTCTCAAGGCAAAGGACTACATTAAGCAGGATGTTCAAAGCAACAAATATTACTTGGGATATAAAATACTGAAAATTGCAAATAGCTTTTTAAATCAAAATAAGTTAAGGGCAGTGGCGAGGAAATACTTGGAAGAATTATCAACAGAGACTTTACAGACCGCCCAATTAGCTATCTTAGAAGGTTGCGAAGTAGTTTATATAGATCAGGTTGAAGGAAACGATGTTTTTCAATTACGATTTCAAATTGGAAATAGGGGGCCTCTTTATTGTACAGCGGCAGGGAAAAGTATTTTAGCATTTCTTAAAGGAAATGAATTGGAAAATGTCTTAGATAATCTTGACCTTATTCCTATTACAAATAAGACGGTCACTTCTATTGAACATTTAAAAAAAGAAATCAGAACTATTAAAAGAAATGGCTTTTCATTTTGTGATAGGGAATATGACAAATACATAAGAGCAATCGGTGCACCAATAATAGGTCTGAATCAAAAAGTTATAGGGGCAGTTATTCTCACAGCGCCTAGTAACCGTATGAAATTGAAGGAAGTTCCCTATTATGGGAATATGACAAAAGAGGTAGCACTTAAAATTTCATTGGAAATGGGTGGGCATATATAGGAGACTGCGAAAAATAGACCAACTCAATTATAGCCAACTTTACTTTGAGGAGGTTTACCCTAAATGTGACTAAGAAATTGTTTTAGATTATTATGGTATGTATGAAATAACTTAGTTTACTTTAGAACAAGGAGGATAATTTATGGACGTAAAAAAATATTTTTCTTCTGAGCAAATTGAAAACATTGGAGAAAATGTAGACCAGATTATTTCGCTGGATGTGAGTGGAAGACAGCTTATAAAAATCCTATATTCATCGGTTAGGCAAAGGTCTGGTCGGCCTCTTTGTTTGTTGGCTGCCGAAAAACTACAAGAACACATTGGTCATGGAGACTTTGTTTTGATTTCTTGCGGAATGATTATCTACCCCTATGATACTTTAGCAGAGACTGACGGACCTCTAGGTGCAGCCTCTCTTGCTAGGGCACTCCAACTCGGACTTAATGCAAAGGTTGTAATATTAACAGATAGTGCTGCAATCGACATGACAAAAGCAACGTGCAGAGGAGCAAATCTAAATGTTACAGATCTCGAAACGGTTAAACGAACAGAAAGAACGGTAACTGTAAGAGGGTTTCCGATAGATGAGGATGAAGCAAAAAAAGAGGCGAAAATAATGTTAGACGATCTAAGGCCGAAAGCAATAATTGCTATTGAAAGGAGAGGCAGAAACGAAAAAGGCGTATATCATGCCCTTCCTAAAGGGAGAAATATGAATTACGTAGAGGCTAAGATAGTTAGCCTGTATGACGAAGCAAAGGAGAGAGGGATATTAACAATTGGAATTGGGGACGGTGGAAATGAAATTGGATGGGGGATTATTAGTGACGTTATAAAGGAAAAGATACCTTTTGGTGATAAATGCGGTTGTGGATGCGGGGGGGGCATAGGGGACGTAACATCAGTCGACGTTATGGTAGCTGCAACAGTTTCAAATTGGGGGGCTTATGGCGTAGCTGCATGTTTATCTATGCTTTTGAATAAACCTGAAATTATGCATGATGCTAAAATAGAGTCACGGATGTTGAGAGAATGTATTGATGCAGGAGGCATCGACGGTGCTTTATGTTTGCCGGAACCCAAAGTGGATGGTCTTCCAGAGGAAATCCATATTGCAGTTGTTAATTTACTTCACGAAATAACAAGAGCAGGTTTTGGCTATGCGGATCATCTTTTGAAATAGATCTCTTGATGATAGATATGTAACAGGTGGATATCGAAATGGTAATATATCGATAAAGGCAGTAAGAGAAAAAGAAAGATCATTAATGCCAATGAGGGAGCCAGTCATTAAAGTCCGTATGGTTAATAATATTTTTTTCTAGAGACTTAAGATAACCATTTTAGGAAGAATGATTATGACTAATGTAAATGGTAGAGTATGTAAAGTCTTTTAATGTTTCATAATAATTTTTTCAGTAATTTAGAATTAAAAGGAGGTCACTTATGGAAACTAAATTACTCATCGAAGAATATCGAAATAAGATTTACGAAACATATGTTAAGAAAAGACCAAAATCTGAACGCTTACATAAAGAGGGTCGGCGTTTTCTCCCAGGGGGTGATACCAGGTCCGTGACATTCTATCGACCTTTTCCAACTTTCATGGAGCGTGGGGAAGGATGCCGACTTTATGACGTAGACGGGAACGGGTACATTGATTTTGTGAACAATATGACGTCTTTGGTCCTTGGGCATGCGCACCCTAAAGTTGTTAAGGCAGTAATCGAGCAGGTCAAACAAGGGTCTATTTTTTCATCCCCTGTTGAGATCCAGTCCAAACTTGCCCAAATAATATGTGATCGTTTGCCTTCAGCGGATAAAGTCAGATTTTGCAATTCAGGTACTGAGGCAACAATTGGTGCAATTCGTTTGGCAAGAGCCTATAGGAAAAAATATAAGATTGTAAAAATGGAGGGAGGTTACCATGGAAGTCATGATTTGGTGGAAGTAAGCGTTAAGCCTCCTCTAGAAAAAGCAGGTCCTATTAACAACCCTAATAGTGTGCCGGAGGATATTGCTGTACCTCCAAATATTCTAAGTGAATGTATCGTTGTGCCATTTAACAGAGGGGATATTGCCGAGCGCATTATTGAAAAAAATAAAGACGATTTGGCTGCTGTTATCGTAGAACCGGTGCAAGGAGCTTGTGGAATGTTACCTCCAGACCCTGATTTTCTAAGAATCATCAGGGAAGTAACGTCTAAGCACAAGATCCCATTGATCTTTGATGAAGTAATTACCTTAAGGTTATCCAAGGGTGGCTGTCAAGAAATTTATAATGTTGTTCCTGATATAACTGCGTTGGGTAAAATAATTGGAGGTGGATACCCGGTAGGTGCAATAGCCGGTCGTGAAGAATTTATGGATCTTTTTTCTCCATTAAATCAAAATTTTTTAACGCATTCGGGAACATTTAATGGAAATCCGGTAACAATGACAGCAGGAGTGGCAACTTTGAAAGAGTTTACAGTTGCTGAGATTGATAGAATTAACAAATTGGGCGAAAAATTGAAAATGAATTTCCAAAACATACTTGAAGAGCTTGGAATTAACGCTCAAGTAACAGGAGTAGGATCATTAGTCCAAATTCACTTTACAAAAGAAGAAGTAAAGGACTGGCGAAGTGCAGCTTTGGCTAGAGTTGATATTAGGACGATGCTTCACTTGCTACTCATGACCAAGGGGATTTTTGCCGCCACAAGATGTATGTTTAATATTTCCACCGCAATGAGCGAAAAAGAAATCAATGAAGCAAGAACTGTGGTGAAGAGCTGTTTATCTGAATTGAAACCTTATATCGAAAAAGCAGCGCCAGAGCTTATCCTCCACTAGAGGTTAAATTATTCCTCGCAAGAACCATGAGGCATTAGAAGTCAACCATTTTTGATGAATAGAATATATTTCTATTGACTGGGCCGTGGTCAAAGTACATCATGTTTTCATCGCTTTCAGCGAGGTGTTATAAGGAGGACTTGATTAGGAAAAAAAGGAGGAGAAAGAATGGTAACTAAAATAAGTTCTTCGGGAACTAACCAAATCCATAAAAGAAGAAAGTGGCAAGGGAGTTCAAGTGGTGTTTCAAAAATGTCTGGAGCCAGGTTTATCGCAGAGACTTTCAAAGGCTACGGGATAACACACATTTTCTACGTTGAGGCTATTCTAAGAAAAGCTTTGATAGAAATGGAGGATTTGGGGATAAAACGGGTGCTGACTCATGGTGAGAAGGCCGCAGCTTATATGGCAGACGGTTATGCAAGGGCTAGACGCGGACCGGGGATATGTATGGCCCAATCTGTTGGATCCGCCAATCTGGCGGCAGGGCTTCAGGATCCATATCTGGCTTTTTCACCTGTTATCGCAATAACTGGAAGAAAGCCCCACCTTTTCCAATATCGAAATTCTTACCAAGAAATTTTGCACAATCCTATGTTTGAAGTCGTCACAAAATACAACGTGGTAGTGGATACAGTTGAGCAATTACCTTATCTGCTCCGGCAAGCCTTCCGTGAAGCAACTTCAGGAGCTCCTGGCCCAGTGCATCTGGACTTGCTTGGATATGAGGGGGAGTTGATAGCCTCGGCTGAAACAGATATGGATGTGATAGTTGAAGAACCCTTTACCCACTACCCTGCAATTAGGCCAGAGCCTGACCAAGGAAGTGTGCGAGAGGCAACCCAAGTTTTGGAAGATGCAGAACGTCCTGTAATTGTTGCAGGCGGAGGAGCAGTAGCGTCTTTGGCAGGGCCTGATATCGTTGAACTGGCCGAAATGCTGTCGATACCTGTAGCCACTTCACTCAACGGGAAAGGAATCATCCCGGACGATCACCCTCTTAGTTTGGGTGTAGTAGGGTCCTACTCACGCTGGTGTGCCAATCAGATTGTATCAGAAGCGGACCTTGTGCTTTATATTGGGAGCCGTACAGGAGATTGGGTTACTAATATGTGGACAGTTCCCCAACCGGGCACACCAGTGATCCAGATCGATATCAATCCTTCAGAGCTTGGTAGAAGCTATCCCAATACTGTAGGACTGAATGGAGATGCCAAAGTCACCGTCCGTAAGATTATAGAATTCCTTAGCCATAAAGCTAGCAATAGACAGTGGGCTCAGAGGGCTCAACAAGTGGTTCAGAAATGGCGTGATGAGGTTGAACTTTTGCGCAGGTCCAATGCCACACCAATATTACCGGAAAGATTATGTAAGGAACTAACCGATGTTCTTCCAAAGGATGCTGTGTTGGTCGTGGACACGGGCAACGCTGCTATATGGTCGGGTACCATGGTGTATCTGACTCATCCTGGGCAGAGATATATTCGGTGTGCAGGTACCTTGGGTTGGGGATTTCCTGCCTCCCTGGGAGTGAAATGTGCATTGCCAGATAAACCTGTGATTTGTTTCACTGGAGATGGGGGATTTTATTATCATCTTAGTGAGCTTGAAACTGCCAGCAGGTGGAACATAAAAACTGTGACTATAATAAATAACAACCAATGCTTAAGACAAGCAGCAAGAGGTGTAAATCGGAATTATGGAGATAAAACAGGAAATAGAGGTGAAATGTATAAATTCTGTAAAGTCAACTTTGCTAAGATTGCACAGGAAATGGGATGTATTGGAATTCGAGTGGAACGCCCTGAAGAGATCTCTGATGCCCTAAAGACAGCATTAGCAGTGGATGCACCGGTGGTAATTGATGTGTTCACCGATCCGGAACATGATGCTCCTTGGACGCCCCCGGTGGAAATGATGAAGAAAAGGTAACTTTTTAAAGATTCGTTGAGATTTCAAAAAATAGCCATGGACTAATTCATGGTAAACTACAATTAGGATAACCAATATTGTGAGGTTTACAAGGTAATATTAAAAAGAATCTAAAGGATTTAAGTATAGAAAACTTTTTTCATGAGGTTTTATATCCTTTATAGACTCATTTGAAAATGTAAAAGATGAGATATATTATGACAAACAGAGGAGTTAAGGTTAGCCCTTTTGATATGGCGATGAAGCAAGTGGATATGACTACGGAGAAATTAAGATTAGACCCAGGTCTCTGAGGGAAAAACTGAAAGCAAAGTTGTTATCCAAAGATGGTTTTAAGATAGAGGGGATAAGCACAATGGGAATCAATACCTGTTCTGGAGCAATTAGCCTGTCCAGAGAGCTAGAAAATAAATCTGCCAAGTTTTACCGTAAGCTGTCAAGTCGATATGAAGAGGATTTGGGTCTATTCCTAATTTTTTCAAAAGAGAACAGTAAATACATCACACAGATTGAACGAGCTTACTACGGCGTGATTACCGATGCGATTGAAGGGTGTTTTGCCTTCGACCTCAATCCGGAGGAGTATCAATTAGAAATGGACATAGCAAAAGATGCAAGTTACTCTGATGCTCTGAACAAGGCCTTGAGTATGGAAGAGAGAATCCTTAAATTCTATAAAACCGCAGCAGAACAATCCAAGCATTTGATGGCAGATGTCCCGAGATCATTTGTATTGGTAGCCAAGAAGAGAAGTGAACGAATATCCAAGTTAAAGTCAGTTCTTAGTGGGGAAGGATAAAAAGAACCTAAAAGAGAAGAAGAACATCAGGGTTTTTCATATGAGAAAACTGATTGTGGGGAAAATTTAGGTTCTTTTTATCAAAAATGCATTCAAGGTCTCTTTGACCGAGAGAGCGTAGAAAGTTTTTATTTGTTCTATTATTGCAAAATGATTGATCAACAAGCAGTCCGCAGTTATATTAGCCAAACTTAACAACATGTCGTTATGAACAGATAAAATAAGCTACAAACTTGATGCATGCTGTAGTTAGTTGGAGGCTAACATGAACCGATTACTAGGGAAAATAGCTTTAGTCACTGGGGGCAACAAAGGATTTGGATACTCCATTGCCGAGCTCTTTGCCCGTGAAGGAGCGAATGTTGTGATCGCAGGAAGAAATAAGGAGAATGGTATTATAGCCATTAAAAAAATAAAAGAGCTTGCAGATACGGATGTAAGATTCATTCAATGTGACGTATCTAAAGAAAATGAAGTAATGAATTTAGTTCATGAAACAATTGACATATATAAAAGAATAGATGTTTTAGTTAATAATGCCGGGATTGTAATTCGCAAGGATTTCGCAGATACTACGGAAAAAGATTGGGATGAGACTATGAACGTAAATCTTAGAGGAAGTTTTTTCTGTTGCAAATACACTATTCCTTTTATGGTGAAAAATAAAAAAGGGTCTATCGTTAATATATCATCTCATGTTAGCTTAGTCGGTAAAGGTGACGTAGCAGTTTATAGTGCTTCGAAAGGAGGCTTAACATTATTAACTCGAAGCTTAGCTTTGAAATATGCCAAAGACAACATTAGAGTAAATTGCATTTGTCCAGGAAGTATAATCACAGATATGAACAGAGATTTAATAGAGAAAGCATCGAATCGGGAAAAAGCATTAAAAGAATTGGAAGCAATTTATCCCTTAGGGCGTTTAGGGGATCCGATTGACGTTGCCTATGCAGCCGTATACCTTGCTTCAGATGAATCAAAATGGGTGACAGGAATTGCTCTGCCGGTTGATGGTGGATATACAGCAGGGTAGTCGATTTCTGGTTAAAGTATTTTGTGGTTGTTTAGCTGTTGTATGCTGTTTTTGAACAAAAGGCAAATAAGAAGAACTGTAACCTGAGGAGATGTAATATCCTTGGGGGGGAAGAATAGTGTAAGATCAAGGCCGAAAGTATTTTAGGAATTTATAGTGATTTATTGTAAAGTGAGGCCAGAAGCTGAAATCATAGAAGAGAGGCTTGACAGTGGTTGTTCAAAGTAAGATTTTGAAAAAAGAAAATACTGATATCAGAGTAGTAAAAACTTTTTGTGATCGGTGCCATTGTGAATGTGGTGTGCTAGTTTATGTTCAGAATGGAAAAGCAGTAAAAATTGAAGGTGACCCGGACTGTCCGATTAATGAAGGGTCATTATGTCCCAAAGGGCTTGCTGCCATAAGGTTCGTCTATCACTCCGACCGCATCAAATGTCCAATGAAGCGTTCTGGTCAGAGGGGAAAAGGCAAATGGAAACGGATTTCTTGGGATGAAGCACTGGATACAGTGGCAACAAGATTCAAAGAAATCCTGGAGAAATACGGACCCGAATCAATTACCTGGTCATGGGGTGATGCTTCTGCCCATTGTCATTTAATCACTAAGCAAGGATGGCTTTGCGCAATGAAAGCGCCAAATCACTTGCACTCAGATGCCCATTACTGTTTTCACCCAGTGATGATTGCAAATAAACTTACTTTCGGTGAAGTGCTGACCAGTGAAGGGTCTCCCGACTACAAGAACTCTAAATGTATAATGCTTTGGGGTGGAAACCCGATAATGTCTCACCCTGTGGCAGCGAGAAATATTATGATCGGTAGGAGGAATGGGGCCAAGCTCATTGTAGTAGACCCGAGGTTTACTGAAATCGCAGCAAAAGCCGATATCTTTCTGCAACCCAGACCTGCAACCGATGATGCTCTTGCCCTTGGCATATTAAATGTCATCATCAATGAGGATTTATACGATAAAGAATTCGTAGCGAGGTGGTGTGTTGGTTTCGATGAATTAAGGAATAGAGTTCAGGAATACCCACTGGAGCGCGTTTCAGAGATTACTTGGATTTCTAAGGAAAAAATAATTCAAGCCGCAAAAATGTATGCCACAAACCGTCCGGGGACTACTCATACTCGTATGGGGACGGTGATGAATACAAATGCCATTCAAACCGTTCGTGCTATTAATATCATACCCGCTATCTGTGGTGATTTGGACGTAAAGGGTGGCCATATCATTCCAAGTAAGCCACCGGGGTTTAAAGGTAGACGGGAAATCATGGATAAAGATCTCCGTCAGTCTCCGGAGATAGAAAACAAGCGCATTGGCGCAAAAGAATTCCCATTGCTTTGCAGTTCTGACTCACTAGCCCATAACAATTCCCATCCTCCCTCTGTAATCCATACCATGCTCACTGGCAAGCCTTATCCGATCAGAGCATTATGGGCATGTAATAATCTCTTTTTAGCTTTGGAAGGAGCCAAGGAGACTAAAGAAGCACTGATGAGCCTTGATTTTGTCGTTGGTTCGGATTTCTTTATGACTCCAACCATGGAACTATGTGACTTTATTCTTCCTCCATGCGGCTACCTGGCAAGAGAAGAAGTGTTGGAGCCTTTTTGTACCTGTAACTTTATAGGAGCACGACGCAAAGCGATCGAGCCAGAGTTTGACACTCGTGATGAAAGAGAAATTACATACGAAGTAATTAAGAGGATGGGATTAACATTCCCGACTGACTGGGACAGTATTGAAAAGCAAAACGACATGCGTGTTAAGGGAATGGGTATTACTTTCGAAGAGTTTAAGAAGAAGGGTTATATCATCGAGCCTATTCGATATAAAAAGTATGAGGAAAAGGGATTTAATACCCCTTCTGGAAAAGTGGAGCTATATTCCTCCATGATGAAAAGATTTGGATATGATCCTTTGCCGTACTACCAGGAAAGTCCGGAAACACCAATATCTGCCCCTGAATTGGCTCAGGATTATCCTTTGATTTTGATCACTGGCGGTAGACATATCGTTTATTTTCATGGTGCCAATAAGCAGATTCCCTGGCTTCGAGAAATAGTTCCCTATCCCACATTGCAGATCCATCCTGATACTGCTGCGGAACTTGGCATTAAGGATGGCGATTGGGTATGGATAGAAGCACCTAAGGGCAGAGGAAGAGTGAAGATGAAGGCTGAACTGACAGAGGCCGTTCATCCAAAAGTAGTGCATGCACCATCACACTGGTGGTACCCGGAGATAAAGGGTCCTGAACATGGATGCTGGGATTCAAACATCAATGCTATTTTATTGAACGACCCACCGTATGACCCTATATGTGGCGCTACACCGCTGAGAGGTAACTTGTGCAAGGTATATAAGGTAAGGGAGGGTGAAAATGGTTAGGAAATCTCTCCTTTTTGATAAAGATGAATGTATCGGCTGCTTCGCATGTGAAGTGGCATGTAAACAGGAACATAACATTCCTACGGGAGAATACTGGATCCGAATATTTAAAGTAGGTCCGACTAGCGTCCATGGTAAGTTAATTATGCATTTTGCCGCCATCCGCTGCATGCATTGTGGGATACCTTCTTGCATGAAGGTATGTCCTGTGGGGGCCATATCAAAGCGGTCTGATGGCATCGTTCTATTCAATGAGGAATTATGTATTGGCTGTAAAGCATGTATAGAAGCCTGCCCTTTTGGAGCGCCTCAATACAATTCAGAAAAAGATATTGTACAAGCATGTAACCTGTGCTTCGAACGAGTTGACAAGGATTTGGTCCCAAGCTGTGTGCACCATTGCCCGACAAATGCCCTGTATTTTGGAGACTGCAATATCCTCACATCGAAGAGGATAGGAAAACGGGCAAGGGAAGGATTGAATTTAGAATCTGATTGTTTGGAAACCAGAATTCAATTTAACTCAGACAAATTGCCCGAGGAAATTTCTATTAATTCAACGAGTGAAGACAAAAAGACTCATGACGTTCAACTCTTTCAAATACTCAAAGATGGAAGTGAATTAAAACGAAGGGATAAATAGTGGCGCCAAAGGTGGTTTCAATCGAAATGGGTAAAAGGCCATGGATAATGCCTGCAGTATAAAGCAGTTTTCCGATTTTTTTCTCAGATTATTATGCCAATCATTCCTATGTTCAGGTTTCGGATAAGTGCGTTTATAGCATGTTTTATCCTTGCTTTATGGGATTGGGAGTCGGTGAGGCTACTCACGATGATACGACGCTAGCAGTTTTTCGGAGGGATTAAGTCAAGAATGACTAAAGAGTGGATCGGGTAAGAGACTGATTTTATTCTTGACAAGGTCAGCACCTCTTGCATAGAATTTTTAAAGAAAAATTAAATAGGAATATGACAAATTTAGTATCTCCTCCGGGGATGGTGGAAACCCCTCGCCTTCAAGGTGAGGGAGGATTCAGTTACTCAGAGAGGGGTTTTATATTATTTTCATAAATGAAAGGAGGTTAAAAATGTTAATTTCAGGTTATGAGTTTGGAGGAAAAGGTAGAAATGTCAGATTAGCGATGGGCCCATTTTTTTTGATATTGGTTTTTATGTTTATTATTTGGGGCAATCCAGAAGCCACGGCGGCTGAAAAAGGACCAATCAAAATAGGCTTTCTTGCTCCCATTACAGGCAACTTTGCCCAAATCGGCATTGATATGGCAGAAGGATTTAAAATGTGCCTGGACGAGATCAATTATACGATAGCAGGACGTAAGATCGAATTCATTGTGGAGGATGAAGCAACCAATCCTGCCGTTGCTGTTACAAAGGCACGAAAACTCATCGAACATGATAAAGTTAACTTAATAGCTGGGCTATTGATTGTAAGTTCTGGTTATGCGATTGCACCTATCTGTATAGAGTCAGAAACTCCATTTGTCGCTACAGTTGTGCCGTCCGATGATTTAACCCAGCGCAGAGCTTCAAAATATGTTATGCGCGTCGCTTTTACGGGCGGCCAGTGGGGCATGGTTGCCGGGGATTATGCTTATAAAAAACTAGGATGGCGTAAAGCCCTGACTATTGGTTACGACTATAGCTTTGGTTACGAAGTTAATGGTGGATTCCAGCGGACTTTTGAAGAGGCTGGTGGAAAGGTTATTCAGAAGGTCTGGACACCATTTAATACAATGGATTTTGGGCCATACGTGTCAGGGTTTAAGCGTGAAGTTGACGGTATTTTGGATTCAATTACTGGGGGTGCTAGTATCCGTTTTTTAAAAGCATTGCGTGGGAGTGGATATAAGGGGCAGATCATAGGTCCTGGGTCTATCGTAGATGAAACATTATTTTCTGCACTGGGCGATGATGGTGTAGGCGTCTACAACGTATTTCCATACTGTATGACCAACAAGACTCCGGAAAATATAAAATTTTTGGAAAAAATGAAAAAGTTTGCTAAGAGAGAGCCAACTTCTTATATGGCAATCAACTATTCTTCTGCGGATTGGATTGTGAGCGCCATAAAGAAAATCAATGGAGATGTGGAAAATAAAGATCGGTTCATAGAAGCTCTAAGGTCTGTTGAGATCCCTAATTCCATTCGCGGGGGACTACTCAAAATGGATAAATATGGACATATCATTCAAAACATGTATATTCGCCGGGTAGACAAAGTAGGTAATACCTACCAAAATACTTTGATTGAGACTTACCCGATGGTCTCCCAGTTTTGGAAATACGATCCAGAGACATATCTCAAATGGCCCGAATACAGTCGTGACTATCCGCCCTGCAAGTTTTGTGAATGAAATATAGATGGGCCTACATACCTTCTGCATGTACCATCCTACTCCATCCTTCTTCTTATAGGGAAGAAGGATGGAGTGAAAACATTAACGGGGGTTTTACACATTAAATAGTGGATAAATTGGATTCAAGGAAAGCCTGTGGAATTTCTTATAAACCAAACTTTTAATGGCCTTTCTTATGCTGCTCTTCTTTTTCTCCTAGCTGGGGGATTTACACTGATCTTTGGGGTGATGAAGGTCGTCAATATTGCCCAGGGGTCTTTTTTCTTGGTGGGAGGATACGTTGGTTACACTGTCTTCTCGTTGACGGGAAGTTTCTATCTGGGTTTTTTGGGGGCCTGTGTCGTAATTGGTTTGTTAGGTATCACTTTAGAACATCTTTTTTTGCAAGATCTGGCCAATCAGAACCTCCGAATGATGCTGATGACGATGGGGATGGCCCTCTTTTTCCAGGATTTATCTCTTGTGATCTGGGGGGGCAACCCGGTCAATCTTGCTGTCCCGATCTATCTGACACAAATCATTAGGATAGAAAGATTTAATTTTGTCATTTTTCGATTTTTTATGATTGGAGCTGCTGCGTTGCTTTTTACCATTCTCTGGTGGATCCAGAAAAAAACACGGATTGGGTCAACGGTGAGAGCTGCTGTTGACAATGCCGAAACTTCTGAAGGGCTCGGCATTAATGTTACCTTAGTAAAAATGGGGGTCTTCGGCATTGGAGCTGCTCTTTCGGCTTTTGGAGGAGTCATTGCATGTGGCTTCCTGGCTCTCTACCCGGGTCTGGATTTCGAATTGCTTCCCTATACATTTGTAATTGTAGTTGTTGGCGGGATGGGTAGTTTAACGGGGGCACTGGTAGGATCTATTATTGTTGGAATTATAGACAATTTCGGGAAGGCTCTTTTCCCGGAGTTCTCCTATTTTACTCTTTTCGTACCCATGGTTTTGGTACTGGCATGGCGACCTACTGGACTTTTTGGAAGGAAGTGATTCTTGTGGGAGGACTGGAATTTCGAAGCAGATTGGTTTTTGTATTGTTAGGAATATTACTGGCGTTGATTTTCCTTCCCCCGGTCCTCCCGAACTATTTTGTAATTCTTCTAACTCAGAGCCTTATCTATGCCATTGTAGCTATGAGTTTAGATATCCTAGTCGGCTACGCTGGCTTACCTTCCCTAGGGCACTCAGCTTTTTTTGCGATAGGGGCTTATGTAACTGGAATTCTGGTCACGAGGTTTCATCTTGGTTTGGAAACTAATTTATTTTTCAGTATCGTGATTGCGGTTGGAACCTCGGCTATTTTTGGTCTCCTAGCTTTACGGGCGGTTGGCACTTATTTTCTAATCATTACCCTATCTTTTGCTATGATCGTATGGGGCGTTGCTAATCGATGGTTCTCCTTGACCGGGGGAGATAATGGAATCTCGGGAATCCCACGGCCAAACCTCTTTATGTTAGGAGCCATAAAAAGCACCCTCTATTTCTACTACTTGATCTTGTTTTTTTTCCTCGTTTCCTCACTCCTCATTTTTCTTTTTGTCCGGTCACCCTTCGGCAAAACCTTAGTTGCTATAAGGGATAGTGAATCAAGAATGGGTGTCCTGGGTTATAATGTCTGGCTACACAAGTACCTCGCCTTTATTATTGCAGGAGCCTTTGCCAGTCTAGCTGGCTGCCTCTATGTTTATTACAATGGTTTTGTCAATCCCAACGTCGCCGACCTCGCTCATTGTATGAAGATCGTATTGATGGTCACCCTTGGAGGACCAGGAACGATGGTCGGAGCCAGTTTGGGGGCTTTTATCATTACTTTAATTGAGAACACCATCAGCGTTTATACTGAACGGTGGGTGATTGCCCTAGCTATCGTCTATGTTTTAACAGCCAAATATGCCCCTAGAGGCATCCTAGGACTTTTGAAGGAATTCCAGATACGAGGTCAAAAGGCATGAATCCATCTATGGAAAAGACAACTGGGTTAGCAATAGAGTGCCATGCATTGACTAAACGATTTGGCGGTTTGGAAGCGGTAAAACAGGTAAACCTATCTGTAAAAGCTGGTGAACGGCGTGCAATCATTGGGCCTAACGGCGCGGGGAAGACTACACTTTTTCGTCTCATCAGTGGGGAATTTTCGGTCACATCGGGAAATATCAAATTGTTTGGTCGAGATATCACTCAGATGTCTTGCTTTAAGCGTACTTATCTAGGACTAGGACGTACTTTCCAGATCACCAATCTGTTCAACACAATGACTGTATTAGATAACCTAGTCATAGGAGCAATGGGGCTAAGGAAAACGAAGTTTTCAATGTTAAGGCCCCTCTCCACTTATCGAGAATTTTACAAACGTGCATACAGAGTTTTAGAGAGCGTGAACATACTTGAGAAGCAGAATGAGATTATCAAGAATCTCTCTCATGGAGAACAACGCCAAATTGAAATCTCTCTCGCTTTGATCTCGAACCCTTCGGTACTTCTTCTGGATGAACCGACCGCCGGGCTTTCTCCAGCCGATTCGATGATGATGACAGCTATGATCCGAAGACTCGAACCTACAATCACTATTCTCATCATTGAACATAATATGGATGTTGCTTTTCAAGTCGCGGATCAAATTACAGTTCTCCACCAGGGTTGTGTATTTGCTGAAGGAGATCCAATAGAAATTCGTAATAATTCACGGGTCCAGGAAGTTTATTTCGGAGGAGAGGATAGATCGTGTTAAGGGCTGAAGACATCCATACCTATTATGGAAGTAGTTATATTCTCCAGGGAATCTCGATTGAGGTTGGAAAAGGGGAGGTAATTGGTATTTTGGGAAGAAATGGTATGGGTAAAACGACATTGATACGATCATTGATTGGTTTCACTCCGCCGCGTCACGGTCGTGTGATATTTCGGGATGTGGAGATTACCCATAAGCGAGCTTTTGAGATTGCCAGGCTGGGCATTAGTGTGGTTCCGCAAGGAAGGCAAATCTTCCCCTCCTTGAACCTAGTGGAAAACCTCACTGTTGGTTATAAGGGAAGCCATATTGATTGGACGTTGGAGATGATCTTTGAGCTATTCCCCCCACTCAAACAACGAGCATATCATCCCGGTAACCAGCTGAGTGGAGGTGAACAACAAATGTTGGCAATCGGTCGTAGCTTAATGACAAACCCATCTTTCTTGCTTATGGATGAACCAACAGAGGGACTCTCGCCAATTTTCGTACAAACTGTTGGAGAGGTAATTCGAAAGCTTCAGCAAAAGGACATTGCAATTCTATTAGTTGAGCAAAACCTTAGATTCGCCCTTAAGTATTCAGATCATATTCTCATCTTGAACCAAGGGATAATAGTACACTCTTCATCACCAAAGGACCTGGATCAGAACAATGAAATCAAGTCCCGTTACCTCGGAGTGTAAATTAAGTAGAGAGGCAACTTCTGATAAGGTGATTTCATCAAATTTGCCTACCTACCCCGATAAAACTATTTGTTTGACAAATACGACTTTTTTATAAAAAAGTTATCAGTAATGACCAATTTACTTCTGTAGGTTGGAACAACGAAAAGAGCTATCCAAATGAAGCTTATTGGATTGTCATTCGTGATGATGTGTAAAAAACTCAGGTTAGAAAAATTTTTCCATTGGTGGCTAGCTACATATACTTTCTATTTTATGCTCTCTTTTACTCAAGGAGCGCTCTTTTTACAAGGGCCTTAACAATTGGTACTTTATAACCATTCTTACTTAATGGCATGGCATCACTTATGGATGCTTCTGCTGCTTTTTCTGCTATTGTCTCCGTTAGTAATTCTCCTTTTAGAACCTCTTCCGCTTTTACAGCTTCGTAGGGCATTGGAGATACGCCTCCAAGGGCAATCTTGACATTCCAGATAAGGTGATTGTTCAGCGTAATAACTACGGCTACACTCACAATGGAAAAGTCAATCACTTTCCTTACCCGGAATTTTAAATATCGCTGTTTTGTGTAAGAATGAGCCTTAGGGATATGAATTCCAGTAATGATCTCGTTGGATTCAAGGATATTACCAAATGTTGTATAAAATTTACCAATAGGGATAACCCTTTCTCCTCGCGGATTAGATGTATTTATCTTCGCATCCAGGGCTAACAGGGCTGAGGCCATATCTGAAGGGCAAACGGCAACGCATTCACCTTCACCAATGATAGCGTGGTTTTCATTTTCGCCGTTCATTGCATAGCATATACCATCCTCATTTTTTCTCCGGCAATTATAGGAAATTCCAGTGATGGGTGACCTCCTGTAATACCAACATCTTACTTCCTGACAAAGATTTCCTCCTATCGTTCCCATATTCTTGATCTGAGGTGAGCCCACCGATTGAGCCACCTCTGAAAGAAGAGGGTATCGACTGCTTATTAGGGATGACCTTCCAATATCTTGAATACGAGTTAATGCTCCGATGTCCAGGACATCTGAAGTTTCTGAGATATAGTCCAAGTGGGGTATATTTTTTATATTGACGAGCATTCTAGGTGAGATTATCTTATTCTTCATTAATCCTATAACGTCGACCCCTCCGGCTATGATCTTGGCTTCTTCCTTATAATCATCCAGGAGAGAGAGCGCCTCTTCCATTGACTTTGCATCATAAAAAATAGGCTGGGTCGGTTTATTCCAAAATTTATTCAGCCATGAGAATGCCTCTTCAATTTCTCTTGCGTCCGTCAAATTAATAGTCATCCCGTCACCCCCTATCAGCCTTTTCTATCGCCTTAAGAATAGCTTCAGGAGAAATAAACGCGTAACGAATCCTTACCCCAATGGCGTTATAGATGGAATTAGCTATCGCAGGAGCAAAGGCTGTCATTGATGTCTCACTCATACCTTTAGCCCCGAAGGGCCCCCAAGCGGACGGTCTTTCGACAATGATTCTCCCGATGTCTTCACTTTGGGGCATGTCCAAGAAAGTGATTAGTTTGTAGTCCAACAAATTCGGGTTTAGCATTACGCCTGTTTTCCCGTCAACGACAAATCTTTCAGTGCACACCCACCCTTTGGACATTGCCAATCCCAAGTCTATCTGGTTTTCAACAATGATTGGGTTTATTGCTCTCCCGCAGTCATGACCTGATGTTATCCGAACGACGTCCACCATGCCCGTCTCAATATCCACCTCCACCTCCGCAATCGTCACTGCCGCAGAATAGGCATGAATGACTTGCCCGGTCTTTTCATCCCTAATCGATTCAACAGGGGGATTGTTTGAAGTGCCCGTAATCTGCCAATGCGTAAGGCAAATACTGCCTATGGGGATCATACGGTCCGTTCCTTTGATGTATATCTTCCCGTTTCTTGCCTCCATGGCATCTACCGTGGCATTGAGTCTAGGTGCGGCCAATTCAAACAGCTTGCGCCTCGCATCCTCAGCAGCCAATCTCGCTGAATTGATTAAACTTGATGTGCCGCTGCTAGCTACGTTTCCTACCGCTGCCGGGGCCACACCAGTGTCTGAGGTGATAGGATTGACATCCTCGTACCGAATTCCCAAAGTTTCTGCTACAACCTGAGCAATAGCAGTCGAATAACCTTGCCCTATCTCGACTCCCATAGACAAGACATTAGCTGTTCCATCTTGATTCATTTTTACGATCGCAGAGGATGGCCAAAATGAGCAGTGATGCATACCGATGGCGACACCAATACCTTTTCTTTTGGGTCCATTGGCCGCCACAGGGGTTCTCCACCCCTTCCACTTTTCTTTCCATTGGGCCTTTTCAGCGCATTTCTGTATTAGTTCTGGAAAACTATTTAGATCTGGGCCAAGTATCCCCCATTTGATTGGGCCATACACCACCTGTTCAAATTCCATAGCCCGATCACCATATCGCATACAGTTTTCGAGTCTGAACTCCACTGGATCCATTTCGATTTTTTCCGCAGCCTCATCAATCAGTTTTTCAATACTGTATATTGCTTCAGGACCACCGAAGCCATTCATCGGTCCATAGCCAATGATATTGGTCATTACCCCACAAGTTTCTGCCTTGGAATTATGATACCTATAGAGCATAGTACAGGCAAGCAGTGCTGTGGCCTGAACCATATATTGAGCAAATGTATCTCTACCCCAGTTAGCAATGATCTTACTATCTATTGCGGTGATTGTTCCGTCTCTTTTGACTCCAATTTTATTGTGGTTTTTGAAGCTAATACGGCGATGTGTTCCAATGAAGTCTTCAGCCCTACTGTACGACGTCTTCACTGGCCTTCTGGTCCTTTTCGCCATGATTGCTGTCAAGGTAGCTGTTTTTTCAGGGGTTTTACCCCCATAACCTCCAGCCGCACAATTAGAGATGATCCTGACATTGGATTGTGGGATACCGAGGCTATCGGCTAGGTCCCGCCACAAGAATAGTGGTGTCTGAGTATCAGCCCAGCACGTTAACTTTTCGCCTGTCCACTCACATATAACAGCCCGCGGTATGGGAGAGCAGTTATGTTGAATTGGTGTCTCATATACCCGATCTAATATATAATCAGCTTCAGCAAACCCCTTATCCACATCGCCTACCTCTAATCGTAGCCAACCGTCCTCGGTAAGTCTCGGTATCCTGACAAGTTCGGTCCCGTGGTAAATATTGGTGCCATACTCTGGATGCACCAGGGGAGCATCAGGTTTCATCGCTTCTTCGACTTCGAACACTGCTGGAAGCACCTCGTATTTCACTTCAATAAGCCTGAGTGCCTCTTCCGCAATCTCAGCCGTTAGTGCAACGACCGCAGCCACCTCTTCACCCGGGTAGTGAACGGTCTCATCAAGAAGATACTCGAACTTCCTCAAGGGGTGAACTCTTGGAACATTGTTGTGGGTTAAAACACATTTTACTCCAGGCAATTTCTCAGCTTTAGAGGTGTCGATACTTGTGATCTTGGCATGGGCGTGGGGGCTTCTCAGGAATTTCGCGTGTAGCATCTTTGGCAACTGTATATCCGGTATATATTTGGCCTCACCTCTTACTTTTTCAACAGCATCTTTTCTAACAACACCTCTACCTAAAACAGAAAATTCGTTACTCATTTTTGCCTCCCGCCTTTAACATCTCAGCTGCAGACAGCACGCACTCGGTTATCCTTCGGTAGTTGCCGCATCTGCATAGATTTCCGGAAAGGGCGCTTCGCACATCGCCTTCACTTGGAGAAGGATTTTCGTCAAGTAAAGCCTTGGCCGTGAGGATCATGCCGGGGGTGCAGACACCGCACTGCATCCCGCTATGATCAACGAATGCCTTCTGAATCGGGTGTAAATCACCTGTAACAGGATCAGCTAATCCCTCAATCGTTAGGATATCCTTGTCTTGAGCGTCTATAGCTAGTGTCATGCATGATAACATGGGTCTTCCATTGATCAGTACGGTACAAGCGCCGCATTCTCCTTCGTTACACATTATCTTAGTTCCAGTTAACCCCAGTTCTTCTCTGAGTACGTCAGCCAATGTTGCCGTCACTCGTGGTCTCAACTCATACCTAACACCGTTGACATTCAGGACTATCAATCCATTCGAGATCATTATTACGCCTCCGATTGTGCCTGCTGAACAGCCTGCACGACTGCTCTTTTTGTTAAGACCGCGACCAACTTCCTACGAAAGTCTGCAGAACTACGGATATCATCTATAGGTCTGGACTCATAAGACGCAGCTTGACTTGATTCTTCAAGAAGTTTATCGCTTAGTTTCATACCCCTCAGAATTCCTTCGGCCTTTTTGGCCCGGATTGGAGTGGGTGCAACAGCTCCAAGGGCTATTTTCACCTCTTGTACGGTCTCTCTGTCCATTACTACCAAGGCTGCAACACCCACAACAGCCAAATCAGGCCCCCGTCCTCTCGTTTGCTTCACATAAGCTCCCGCGGCGTGGAGCTCTATGTTCGGAATTTGGATTTCAATGAGTATTTGATAATGTTTCATAATAGTGACGCCAGGACCAGTGAAGAAATCCTCGACAGGAACAATCCTTTCCCCGTCTATTCCTATGAATTTTGCCAGTGCACCCAGCACGATGAGTGGCGGGACGATATCCGCAGATGGAGCAGCGTTACAGAGATTACCACCGATCGTAGCCTGATTTTGAATAGCTGGTGTCCCTAACAGGCGGGCCCCCTGAGCTAAGACGTTGAACTTACTTTGTATTAATGAAGACTTGGCGACATACCCTACAGTCGTTAACGCTCCGATCCTTAGTCCAATTGTTTGGTCATACTTTATATAGTCAAGGTCGCGTATCCTGCTAATATTAATCAGGCAATTAGGCAGCAGAACGTTATGCTTCATTTGGACCAATAAATCTGTGCCGCCTGAAATAACCTTCGCCTCATCTCCATATTTAGAAAGCAAAGAGATAGCTTCTTCCACAGAACTTGGTGCTAAATATCTTAACAGGACCATTAAGATCAGCCTCCCTTCTATGCCAGACTGGAAATTCTTTTATGATTTTAAAAAATAGTTTATACCGAAGGATATAGTTACCCAACTCCGAAACGGGTGCCTAACCTCCGACAAGGATATTTTGTACCTCCGCTTCAAGAAACTCCCTGTCCTCAAAACGATCTTGTTTGGCTAACTCAATCAGTTCCTCATAAGAACCAATAATCTGGCCTTCTACCAAAATCAAGAATGGTTCATGTCCCCAATTGAAACGATACTTCATTTGTTCTAAAGTACAAACTTCTTCTGCCACCTTTTGAGAAGTCGGCTTGATTCTTAATTTCGGCACTCCGGACATTTCCAGACCATCTAACAGTAGCTTCTAAACATTCTTCATACGCTACCAAGATCGAAATATTTTGTCAAAGGAAATTTCTGACTTTTTCCCAATTTACTCGCTGAATTTCTTTTCTATCCCTTGATAAATCTCATAATTCGCATCTATCCCAAATTACTCTCTGCGTTGAAGTGAGGGGGAGTTTTGATGGTAGAATTTCCTCTCAAAAAGAGGAGGGTCTCCCATTTTAGAGCCTTATTTGGTCCGGATATTAGAACTTCGCATCCCAAACCATGCCGTTTGCCCTTATTGTGGAATTAGGTAGCCCTTTGTCAAAGAGAATAAATAATGGAGGACAGTCAAAGCCCCTAATCTAAAACATCCTTTAGTATTGAAGATTCGAATGGTATGTACAAAATGCCGAAATCCAGGTCGTTCAAGACAATAGCACTGTAAAACAAATTGTCCACCACCTGGTCTCGCGATATGACTTCCCAGAGATTCTAAGAGAGCTGCAATTCTCTGGGGCCCTCTCCGTTGATGAATATATGCCCAAACGGGGAGGTCGATACGAACAAATCGCCGGAGATGCCATTCAAGTTCGAATCCTCTATATCGAACCTGTTCCTTAGTTCTACGGCCATGGTGTGACCGAAAGATTTCTCCAAAAGCTCAATAGCTGGGGGATCAAACCTTATTGGGTCATCTTTGACCTCTGGAATACCTTCCCTAAAGTAGTCCGTAAAGCCTGTTCCAAGCCTCCCTCCGATACGACTACTTCCATGGCATGCAATGGCTCTGACACTGCCTCAAAAATGCCTTGATCCAATCCAAAAAGTCCCTCAAGGGAGAACGCTGGGTCTTTCATTGAGAGATATAACGGAATTGCCCCATACAAACAATATAGCGATCCAGCTCTGATGCTTGAATACCAGCCCAAGGTTTTTAAACGTTTTTACAACCTGACCGGAGTTTTTCCAGACTTATCCATGAATGTAGGACCTTCGGCCTTAGGTGCTGAACTCAAATGGACTGCCAACGGGACCGTGTGGGTTATTCCTTGAATCAGAGGCTGTGAAGGCGTCGACAGACCCAAGGTTCCAAACCCTGAGATCGATGGTTATTTGGCACACGCCTTCCGTTCGTATCGCTACATGTGTCAAGCGACGGGTGATGACATTCCGGTCAGCTTTATGACGGTTCACTCTCCATGGGGCGTTGTGGCTCTTAGGTGTGAAAGTAATCAAATAATGGAAAACCTGATCCTGCAGCATGACTTGGTGAGAGGACTTGTGCGCAATACAATGGACAGGTTATCCATTGGTTGAAAAAGATGGGATCTGAGATGCCCCAAGATGCCTTCCAAAAAATACTTATATTGACAAAGGGTAAAATATCTCAAAGCTTATAATAAGAGTTCCAAAATTATGAACGGTTTCTACAAAGAAATTCTAAATGTAAAGCACTGAGTTTAAATGAGAGCAAACGTTCAATTGGCAAAAACCGTTGTTTGTAAGAAATGCGGGACTCCCTGGGTATTTCCAAGAAAACTCAGGAAAATTTTAAGTGAAATAGAATCTAATAGCTGGAAGAAGTTCGATGAACTTCTATGTCTCTGGCCGAAATGTAAACCCCAGACCTTTCTGGAGCGGATGATCGGAAACAATTTACAGAGGGTGGCAAGGAACTGGCCCATTCCCCGTAAACGCGTGGAGGAACGGAAATCGGTGCAATTTGACAAGAGGACAGGAGAGACTGTTTATAAGAGTCAGTGTTATATCTACAACAGTAGTTGTGATGCATTGGTTTATGAGAAAGAGGGCAGAGTTATCAAGATAGAAGGGGATCCGAGTTCCCCTATTATAAAAGGAACGCTATTATGTTGTAAAGGAATGGCCTCCAATGAACAGCTTTACCATAAGTATGTCAGCTCTGCATTGCTGCGTGTACTTTTGGAGCGATGTCCTTTAACGAGGTTACCAATGTAGTAGGGAAATGTAATTTCTGCCTGGAGCGCTTTGAATATGGAATTGAGCCCAGTTGTGTTCAGCATTACCTCGGCGGTGCCCTCCGTTATGTCACACTGGAGGATTTGAACAAGATCACCGGGGAGAAACATACCGCTTATTTTGGTAAAATCTGTTATGCTTCAAGCCAATGGGAATTGGTTCCGTAAGAAAAAAGGAGAGTACGTGAAAAACATCCATCTTGATTATCCCCAACCGGGGGTTAGTGCTCCAATTCTGGTTAATATCTTCCTGAATGAGAATTTTACTTGCTGTTAGCGGTTATTAGATCGTATAATGTTTGGGTATAGAATCGAAGTCAGGAAGGACAGGTCCAATGAAGATTTATCCCAAGGATTTGAATAAAAGAGACATCCACGAGTTGTTAGTAAGCGCAATTATACCACGACCGATTGCCTTTGTCTCAACTATTGGTGAGGACGGGGTATTTAATCTTGCAGCTTTTAGCTATTTTGCTCCTTTATGCAACATACCAGCAATTATTGGCTTGGGCATTTCTCGGGTGCGGGATGGACGGAAAAAGGACACCTTGAAGAATATTGAATTCTCCAAAGATTTTGTCGTCAACGTTGTGACCGAAAATTTGGCTGAAGCTATGAATCAAGCATCTGCCGAGTATCCTAGCAATATAGATGAATTCAAGGAAGTTGGGTTGACCCCCTCAAAGGCCGACCTAGTAAAATCGCCATTGGTAGCTGAATCACCAATTAACATGGAATGCAAGCTAGTTCAAATCATAGAATTTGGAGAAAGTCCTACTGGGAGCCACTTAGTCATTGGGGAAGTAGTTCTCGTCCATATGAGGGAGGAGTTATGGGTTGGTGATCATGTAGATTTGAATAAATTTAGGACCATCGGTCGGCTTGGGGAAGATTATTATTGCCGGGTAATGGATATATTTGAGATGAAAAAAGCCCATGTGATTTAATACTGTATGAGAAAGCAAAGCATTACAAACGAAGAAGGCTTAATTATATAACAAATAATAAATTAATTACTACCCCAAGAAACCGAGGAACGTTCCACATAGCTAATGAAAAAATTTAAACTGTCATTGAATTAAACAAACTTAGCTGTAAATTCTTTGACACGAGTAAGGTAATGTGGTTGGGGCAAGAGTGCCAGTAACTATACCTATAATCTATTATAAAAGTCTAACATGCAGTTGTTGAATTGCCCATGGACTTATAGAGAGCCCATTTCCATGTCGAATTGGGCGGTTGGGGCTATGTAAGGATGTATTTATGTATCAAGTTTTGGAATCGTATCAACGATTTAACCAAAAAAATAATATGATCTATCGGCCTACATGGGATCCTTCGTTTCGTGATCTGGGCTTGCAAAGGTTTGAAACCCAGGTGCGGCAGATAGAAAAAAGAGTTGTTGGGTTTGAATTGAAGGATTTCGCACTTACTTCAAGTGCCGGGTTGTTGATTTCCTCATTTGGGACTAAAATCAATAAGGCGAACGCTGGACTTACTTCATGGGAGCCACTTCCTACATATCCTTCTATCAAGTTCCCCGAAAAGAAACCTAAAGTTACGGATGCGGGGGTTATGACGGATCAGGTTAAGAGAGTAGCCCGGTATTTAGGTGCGGATCTGGTTGGCATTGCCAAGCTAGACATGCGCTGGGTATACTCCCATCACTATATACCAGAAACGGACGAGAGCAAGCCGGTGGAGCTTGGCCAAGGCTATGAGTATGTAATCACCATGGCATTAGAGATGAACTACAACATGATAGGAACAGCCCCTAGTGCCTTACAATTTGCTGAAGGGATATTAACCTATTCCAGGATGGCTTTTCTCGTTGGTTCTGTGGCCCAATTTATCCGTCAAATGGGCTATCATGCTATCCCAGCACTAAACGATACTGCGCTCAACGTGCCCATCTCTGTGGATGCTGGCTTAGGGCAGCTGGGTCGTCATGGGATGTTAATTACTCCTCAATTTGGCCCACGGCAAAGGTTGTGCAAGGTAATCACAGATCTACCGCTCAAGCCTGATGAGCCTATTGAGTTTGGTGTTACACAGTTCTGTGCTGTCTGTCGAAAATGCGCCAAGAAGTGTCCTGCAGGGGCCATCTCTTATGGGGGACCCACTGCCGAGCCGCTCAGCATCTCTAATAATCTCGGCGTGATGAAGCAGCCCTTGTTTGCTGAAAAGTGCTGGGAATATCAGAACAAAGTCGGCACCAACTGTGGTATTTGTATTAGAGTATGCCCGTTCAATAAGCCCCGGAATTGGCTTCACGGCAAGGTCCGATGGTTGGTAAAACACACACCTTGGATCGATCAACCAATGCTATGGTTGGATAACTATCTTGGGTACGGCAAGCGCTTTAGCCCAGAGGTTTTTTGGAATGCATAGCGGTATGTTATTGGGGAGTTTTTAAGACACTAAAAATCTAGTGCATCCTCGGGTATCCTAATAGTAGATACAGGCTACACTGGGATCTGAACTAGGACCATGCTTTATTTTAGCAATCCTGGATAGAGTTATATTCTAGTGGCGGGCTCTCTGGAGCGGGATTTTTCCGCTTCGGTAGGGTAAAACTTGCAGAACCCAAGGGGCAATGTTTGGAAGATATCAAGTGTGCTTATAAGAAGAGGACCGGGAACAAAGACGAAAAGTATATGTTTGCAAGAATGGGTTTTTATGGGCATTCGGGGCGATCGTCCTCGAGAGATATCTGAAGCCCTAGGAAAGGCTCTAGCCTCAGATAGACATGGTTGGTGTTGTTACAGACGCGGCATCCAAAGCCCAAGTCCTAGTCCAACAGAGGATGAAGCACTACAATAGATCAAGAATATGAAGGGGGATCGTATGGTGAGAAAGTTTATAGACTTGACCCAAGAGATTTACAACGGGATGCCTGTTTACCCGGGGCATCAGAGAACAGCTATTTTCGATGTCAAAACTCATGAGGAAACCAGAGAATTGAACAAACCCGGAACCCATACTTCAACTGTCATGGGACTATTGATGTGTGATCATGGGCCAACCCATGTGGATGCTTTCATACACATCGATCCCAGTCCAAACGCCGAAAGTATTGATCAACTTCCTTTAGAACTCTTTTATACCCCTGCCGTTTGCCTAGAGGTTTCGCACCGGATGGCAGGGGAATACATCAAGGCTCAAGATCTGGATAAGGCTTGCAAGAAGGCCAACTTGAAGATAGAAAAAGGCATGACCGTTCTGCTTTATACAGGCCATTTTAACCGGACCTATCCCACTATAGAATGGCTTTTACAATATCCTGGACTGGATCGGGAGGGTATGCTCTGGCTTGCGGAAAAAGGCGTGATCAATGTGGGGATTGATTCCCCTAGTATTGATAGTTCGGCAGAGATGAAGAGTAAAAATTATCCAGCTCACTGGATCTGTAGAGAGAGGAAAATCCTTAATACCGAAAACTTGGCTCACCTTGAAAAAGTAACTGGAAAGCGATTCGATTTTATCGGATTTCCTCTACTGATCCGCAGGGGCACGGGTTCTCCAATCCGTGCAGTAGCCGTCCTAGAGGAGTAAAATTTGAAAACGGAGTTTATTCTTTCAAAGGAGGATCGAAAATGGACCGTTTACGGGGAAAAGTAGCTGTAATCACCGGAGGTAGCGCAGGATTTGGGTTTGCCATTGCCGAACTCTATGTTCGTGAAGGTGCAGCCGTCGTGATAGCAGGAAGACGAGAAGAGAAGGGTGCTGAAGCAATTGAAAAAATCAAAAAGATAGGAGGGATGGATGTTAGATTTGTCCAATGTGACATCTCTAAAGAGAATGATGTAAAAAATCTCGCCGAGACGGTAATGGAGGTCCATAAAAGAATAGAGATCCTAGTGAACAACGCGGGGATTGCAATTAGAAAGAACTTTGAGGATACAACAGAAGAAGAATGGGATGAGGTTATGAATACGAATCTGAAGGGTGCCTTTTTTTGCTGTAAGCATATGATTCCTTTGATGATTAAAAATGGGGGGGCTGTTATCAATATATCATCTCACATTAGCCTCATAGGTAAAGGGGACATTCCTGTTTATAGTGCTTCCAAGGGGGGACTAACTACATTAACCCGGAGTCTTGCATTGAGGTATGCAAAATATAATATCAGGGTCAACTGTATCTGTCCAGGTACAATTATTACGGATCATAACAGGGATGCAATCGAAAAGGCACCGGATCCAGAGAAGAAATTGAAAGAAATCGTTTCAAAATATCCTTTAGGTCGTTTAGGAACTCCGATGGACGTCGCTTATGCAGCTGTTTACCTTGGATCTGATGAATCCAGTTGGGTTACAGGAATCGCTTTACCTTTGGAAGGTGGTTACACTGCTGGAAAAGAATGATTTACTTTATCTCTTCCATGGGATAAACCTGGGATAAAGTCAATGAAGGTTACCGAACTTGGCAGCATCATATATGAGACCCATAAGGAAAAGTTACAGTTATTTTAGTCAGGAGGTGTTAACTAATGAAGATTTATCCCCCGAATTTAAGCAAAAGGGATTCCCATGAATTACTTATGAGTGCTATCCTGCCACGACCGATTGCCTTTGTGTCAACGGTAGGGGCAGATGGGGTTTTTAATCTTGCACCTTTTAGTTGTTTTGCTCCGGCAAGCCTTAAGCCAGCTCTGGTCTGTTTGGAGTTTTCGTATAAGAGAGACGGACGGAAGAAAGATACTTTAAAGAATATTGAGTTCTCCAAGGATTTTGTCGTTAACGTTGTCGATGAAACTTTAGCTGCAGCTATGAACCAGGCATCTGTTGATTATCCCAGCAATGTGGATGAATTTAAGGAGGTCGGGCTCACTTCTGTTAAAAGTGACAGTGTCAAGGCACCCCGGCTAGGTGAGTCGCCTGTTAATATGGAGTGTAGATTGGTACAAATCTTAAATTTTGGTGAGGCCCCTAATGGTAGCTGTTTGGTCATTGGAGAGGTGGTTCTGGTGCATGTTAGGGATGAGTTGTGGGCTGGTGATGAGATCGATTTGTCGAAATGGAAACCCATTGGCCGCCTGGGGGGAGACCTCTATTGTCGGGTCACGGATATTTTTGAAATGAAGAGGCCAGAGCCAGAGTTTTAGTCAATCCTGATGAATGGTTTTTCATCACAACAACAGAAGACACGCCTTTCGCGGTGGATGAATGGGCGATTATGAGTTAGGGATATTTCTTACGGGCCTCGGGCTAGTCAGAAGGCAATCTGATGAGAACGATTTTAGAAAACCTTCCTCGTATCGCGCAAATTCAATTGGCGGAGAATCCTGGCCGCCATGAGCCTTGGACCAGAGAGATCAATTTCACAAACCTATTTTGCTCCATTGATGAGGAGGGATACGATGATTGGGTTAGATGTGAATACGTTCTTGCGGGAAAAACTGAAGAGGGTTTGAAATGGGTTCAACCCTATCTTCAAGGAGGAGGTGACTAATGACAGAGATTGGATTTATTGGTTTGGGGATCATGGGTAGGCCCATGGCTGGTCATCTGGTGAAGGCTGGTTATACTGTACATGTATGTGATCTGTCTGAGGAACCGGTGAGGCACCTTTGCAGCCTTGGTGCCAGGGGATGTACCTGCTGCAAAGAGGTGGCTCAGAAATCGGAGGTTATCTTTATCATGGTTCCCGATACACCTGATGTGGAGATGGTGCTCTTTGGTCCGGATGGTGTGGCAGAGGGACTGAGACCAGGAACCATCGTTATCGATATGAGTTCCATCTCTCCGATTGCAACCAAGGAATTTGCAAAAAGATTGTTTGCCATGGGTGTCAAGATGTTAGATGCCCCTGTTTCAGGGGGGCAGGTCGGAGCTGAAAATGCTACTCTTTCGATTATGGTAGGAGGAAGTCCCGATGTGTTTAATCAAATTAAGCCCTATTTTGAGCTCATGGGGAAGAATATCGTTCATGTGGGTGGTCACGGAGATGGCCAAACCTGCAAGGTGGCCAACCAGATTGTTGTAGCCCTCACCATTGAGGCGGTTGGTGAAGCACTCCTTTTTGCATCCAAGGCAGGCGCTGATCCCTCAAAGGTACGGGCTGCATTGCTCGGAGGATTTGCCCAAAGTCGAATTTTGGAATTGCATGGGGAAAGAATGATCAAGCGCACTTTCGATCCTGGGTTTCGTATTCGATTACATCAAAAAGATTTGAACCTGGCTTTGCAAGCAGCGCGCAATTTGGGACTGAGCTTACCGAATACAGCAACAGCACAGGAACTATTCAACGCGGTAGCAGCTCAAGGGGGAATTGATTTCGACCATTCTGCTTTAGTCCTAGCGTTAGAGAAGATGGCCAATCATAAAGTCAGCGGATGAGTGTTTTGGGATGAAAAAGGTTTGTAAAAGCAGAGAAGTATTCACGAAACAAGGTGTTACGCCCTTACAGTCTCGGATATTGCCTCCATATTGGGAAGAAATCCCCTGTAACCGTCGCAACCGGAAATAATCCAAATTAACCAAAGCTATTCCAACTTGACTATTGTAAGTGTTTGATTTATGAGTAGTTAAAAATGATAGGAAATCGCCTGATGGTCGGGTTACGATTTAAAAACCACAAAAGATGTTGAATACCTGTGGGATTAGATTTTCTTCCTCTTGATAAAAGCCCTCTCCACCATTTTGCCTAAAGAATAGGCACACGTAAAGTTTGAAATCAATTGATCAATTGTAGAAATTCAGGAAAACCACTCTCATCCAAAGTCCTATCCCATTCGCATTTGAATTTTTTGACTACCTTTATCGGTAGGATGTAATCGCTAATTTGAATAAACTTAAGAATGTTTTTGAGGTCAAATCCTCACTGTATGATCCATTTATTAAATATCACTTTAATAAATGGTCAATTCTCAATTTTAGGTCTTAATAATTTCAAGTGGTTACAGGCCTTAATTTTTGAGGGTTTAATAAACGCCGACAGGGGGGGAGACATTGCACAAATATTACCGGAATCGAACCGACACGGGGTGGAAGCCCCGCGGGATTTTGAGTCCTTATCCGGAACCTATGTTTTTATCTTACATCAAAGATAACCTGTCAACTAAATTAAAGAAAAACGGTATTTTTATATTATAGGATAATAAGTCTGTCAAACGATTTACAATTGCAAAATAATTGCAATCGGAATCCTCTTGTAGGGATTCCTATCAAGGTGACTTAGCGGAAATCGTCTGCCCACCTTTCGCCTACCTAACCGTATTACTTCTTCGGAGGAACGATTGCATCCTTGCAAGCCTTGGCGACACGCATCTTCACCACGGTCTTGGCCGGGATATTAATCGGCTCACCGGTGGCTGGATTTCTTCCCACACGTGCTTTGCGCTTAACAAGGACAAGTTTACCAATGCCGGGGAATGTGAAGGCTCCAGCTTTTTTGGTTTCATTGGTGGCTAACATCGTCATCTCATCAATAATTGAAGAAGCAGTCTTTTTAGAGAGTTCAAACTTCTCAGCAAAGTGAGTAACAATCTGGTTCTTTGTAATGGGCTTCTTTGATGTAGGCATATTCCCTCCTTTTGAATGATAAGATTTTTAGGTGGGCAGAATATACAGAAAAAGGTCGATAAAAGCAAGGATAAAAATCATTCAGATTCTCATATCCTTATTGACCGATCCGCCGCAATCTGATAAGCTCTGATCGAAACTTTGGCACTACCATCCTTTAACCTATAAAGTAAGATATGGCTTCGTAGGGAAGAGCCAAGAACCGTCAATGTTTTATGGACTTCATAGATAAAGCTCAAAACCTAACTGATAGGAGGAAAGCATGGGCAAGTTGGAAGTGACTATCAAATCTGAAATTGTACGTTTGGCAAAAAGAGAGATGCGTAAAACCTCAGTTCCATTGGGTCGGGATGTCCGGTTGTTGAAGAGCACGGTCTCCCAACTTCGTAAAACAGTCTTGGCTTTAGAACGATTTGCAGCCCAACAGCAAAAAGAGTTGAAAAAGAGAAAGATACCATTGGAGGCGACCCCGGAAGAGGTTAAAAAATCCCGCTTTTCTCCAGCCCTGATCCGAAGCCTTCGTAAAAACTTGGGGATCAGTCAGAAGGAACTGGCGATTCTTACAGGTGTCACCGTCGG
>Ga0209777_10000974_pt1 | contig 43881 bp, 38 predicted proteins | sample FrelakmetHBP12HB_FD_187147 | JGI IMG/M metagenome (GOLD analysis project Ga0209777, IMG submission 187147) | Freshwater lake sediment microbial communities from the University of Notre Dame, USA, for methane emissions studies -HBP12 HB (SPAdes)... | ecosystem: Environmental > Aquatic >...
TGTTGGGTTCACGAGATAATATTTCGCCCTTAACTAAATTTTCCAATTCAGCAATTAAATCATCAGCGTCTACCACCACGCCTTCACGCGATTTCATTCGGCCTTCGGGCAAAGACACCATGCCGTAAGACAAGTGATATAAATTCTTGGCCCATTCATAACCTAAAATCGCCAAGATGTTGAACAAAACCTTGAAATGATAATCTTGTTCCGAGGCCACCACATAAATCATCCGGTCCGGACTGTATTCTTTTTGGCGCAACACAGCCAGGCCGATATCCTGCGTTACGTAAACGCTAGTGCCGTCAGCCCGCAGCAAAACTTTTTTATCTAAGGCGTATTGCGTCAAATCAATTTCCACTGCGCCGTCTTCGCGCTTGTAGGCCAGATTATCCTTAAGCGCCTTGAGTACGATATCTTTGCCAGATTTATAGGTTTCGCTTTCATAATAATATTTATCAAAATCAACGCCGATTTTTTTATAAGTTTGATTTAAGCCGTCAATCGCCCATTTATTCATCTTCTGCCACAATAGCAACGTTTCATTGTCGCCGGCCTCCCATTTGCGCAACAATTCTTGCGCCTCATCCAATAATTTCGGGTCTTCTTTGGCTTTCTGGTCAAACATCACATAATATAAACCGACAAAGTGATCGGATTTTATTTTTTCGCTCTCTGGCGTTTTGCCTTCACCCCATTTCTGGTAAGCCAGAATTGACTTGCAAATATGAATGCCGCGGTCGTTAATAATGTTGGCCCTGATAGTGCCAAAACTTAACGCGCCAAATAAATTAGCCACCGACGAACCAATAAAATTGTTACGCAAGTGGCCGAGGTGTTGCGGCTTGTTGGTGTTGGGACCGGAATATTCAATCAAGATTTTTTTGTCTTTACCTTCGCCGGAATTGCCAAAACTATCTATATTAGACAAAATCTCTTCGCAAACCGCCTTAAACCAAACGTCTTTCTTAAGAAAAAAATTAAGATATGGGCCTTGGTGGCTCACCTGCGCGATAACTTCGTCGTGGGTAATTTTTTTACTCAAAGCCGTAGCCAAAGCGCCGGGACTTTTCTTCAACAATTTAGACATACCAAAACACGGCACGGCCAAATCCCCCATCTCCGGCTGTGGCGGCACGTCCAATTCCAAAACAAAATCTTCCGGCAAATCCGGTAGGTTTTTCCTGACTAAAGATAGAAGATGATTTTTAATTTCATTCACTAACATATTATTTTAACATTCCAATTAATGCTTGAGCAAAGTTTTGAGCAATTTCTGGTCCATTGGCGGTAATAATTTTGCCGTCTGTGACTAGGCCCTGGTCAGTATACTTTGCCCCACCTTTGGTTAAAATATCGATAAAGCTATGGTCAGTTGTCAATGACCAAACTGTGGCCGTCTTACCAGCCAGCACGCCCGCTTCGGCTAAAATCGCCGGTGCCACGCAAATAGCGGCCACAACTTTATTTTGCTGAACAGCCTGTTGCACCAAACGGTGTAAATCTTGATTTTGTAAATAACTTTCCGCGCCTGGCCCGCCAATTAAAACCAAAGCCTGATAATCATTCATATTAACATCGCTCAATAAATTTTCAACTTCTACTTTGGCGCCAAGTTTTCCTTGCGCCGTGCCCATGCCGGAACTGACGAGAACGGTTTGCCAACCGGCGTTTTGCAGAGCTTGAGCGGTTTCGCTGTATTCAGTATCTTGAAAACCGTTAAAAGCGATAAATATTAAAACTTTTTTTGTTGAATTCATATGGGAAGGATTAATTTGATTACTAAGGTGCGACTGCTGACAACCAGTTAAAAAAACAACAGAAAAAATTATTAAGGCGTAATAAAATTTTTTCATCGACGATTAATTAAGATTATAATTGCTGAATGTCTTTAACTGGCACCTCAAGAATCGTGTCATCGTCCAACGCCACTTGCGCGGTTTGTTTTAAAATGTGCCAATTAATTATTTTACCATTACCATGGGGCGTTTTTACTCGACTGCCTTGCGGCGGAAAATCTTTGGCCAATTCTTTGTAATTATCTTCTTCAAATAATAAACAACATTTCAAGCGGCCGCAAATGCCGGACAGGCGGTCAACGCCGCGATGAGCAATCTGCTGATCAAAAATCAAATCAGTGGTAACGTTACCCAATTTGGCCAAAAAATTTAAACAACAAAGCGCGCGGCCGCAAGGACCAACATCGCCGGCCATTTCTACTTCTTGTCGAGCGCCGACTTGATAGAGACGAATGGAGCGATGGAGTTTTTGGGCTAACGCGCGCACGAGTTCACGAAAATCTACTTTAGAAGCCGCCGTAAAGGCAAAGGTTATTCTACCCCCATCTAAATGAAACAGCACATCAATCAACTTCATCGGCAGATTATATTTCTTGACCAACTCCTCACAATCTTTCAGAACTGCAGCTTGCTGTTCGTTCTTCTTGGCTAATTTTTCTATATCGCTATGCAGGGCCTTGCGTAAAAAAATGGTCTTAGCCGCCGGCCCAAGTTCTTTATTCGCTTCAGCAGTGTGCTCTTCAGGCTTAGATGATTTAACTTCAGTTACCGTGGCCAGGTCAGTCCCCTGCTCGCTTTTGACAATAATTTTATCACCGACTTTTAAATCAACATTAAAATTTACTCCAGGCTCACCCTCAAAAGAAACCTGAATTGGCTTGTCCCAAGGAGCAATTTGACAAACAATGATCATATATTAAACCGACAAAATCTTTGGATTTTGAGATTCTCGCCGGTTTTAAGAACGGCTTCTTTTAATAAATCTTCAATCGTCTTTTTATCGTCTTTAATAAATGATTGTTTTAACAGGCACGTCTCAGCGAAAAATTTGTTCATCTTGCCACCAATAATTTTATCTACCATGGCCTGCGGTTTTTTCTCTTTTTTTAATTCTTCGCTATAAATATCTTTTTCTCGGGCAATAATCTCAGCCGGCACATCTTCCGGATTAATCCACTGCGGATTGGCCGCAGCCACTTGCATAGCCACGTCATGAACAAAATCTCTGAAATTTTGCGTGCGCGCCACGAAATCAGTCTCGCAACTGACCTCTACTAACACGCCGATTTTATTATTGGAATGAATATAGGAATCAATAATGCCCTCGCGCATGGTGCGACCCTGTTTATTTAAAGCTATTTTCTGACCCTTTTTGCGTAAAACCTCTACGGCTTTATCAAAGTCATTATTAGCTTCAGCCAGCGCCTTCTGGCAATCAGTCATGCCAGCGCCGGTTTCCTCGCGTAATTTTTTAATAAGTTCCAAATTGCTCATAATGAAAATAAATTATTTAGATTGATTAATCTTTTTTCTCAGCTTTCTCGGCTCGGGCGGCTTGTTGAGCAGCGCGGCCGTTTTGATACGCTTCCACGATCAAACCAGTAATTAATTCTACTGATTTAGTGGCATCGTCATTGGCCGGAATGGCGTAATTAACTTTTTCCGGATTAGCGTTAGTGTCGGTAATGGCAATGACCGGAATTTTTTTCTTATTGGCTTCGTTGAGTGCCGTGGCTTCATGAACAATGTCCACAATATAAATCGCCTCGGGCAAACGAGTTAATCCTCGCAAACCACCGACCATTATTTCTAATCTCTCCACGTCTCGTTCTAAGTTCAAGCGTTCTTTCTTGGTATATTTCTGCCATTCGTCTTTATCTCTGGCCTCAGATAATTTTTTCAGCTTATCAACTAATTTAGAAATGGTGGAAAAATTAGTCATAGTGCCGCCCAACCAGCGTTCATTAACATGAGGAATATTGGCCTCTTCGCCGTACTTTTTGATAATCGCCTTGGCTGACGGCTTAGTGCCGACCAGAACCAAGAGCGACCCATTCTTGCCTAGTTCTTCGGCAAAAGCCAGGGCCTCTTTCAGTTTTTCCACAGTTTTTTTAAGATCAATAACGCTGACCCCGTTTCTTGAACCTTGAATATACTTGCTCATTTTGGGGTGGCGTTTATTTAACCGATGGCCAATCTGTGAGGCCGCTTGGGTCAATTCATTGACCGTAGGAATAGTAACCATAAAAAATAGATAAAATTAAATGTTAATTAAGATTATTAGTATACACCAAAAGCTAATTTTTGGCAAGAGTATTATAGCACGCCCATTTCCTCTTGTCCAGTTCGACATGGCTCAGGGCTGCGGCCTGCTGGCCTTGTCAATTTTTTTGGTTGTGCTATAGTATAATCTCTTAATAATTATTCAAAACATATGAAAAAAGAAATTCATCCTAAGTATTTTCCTAAGGCCAAAATTATTTGCAATTGCGGCAATATCATTACGGCCGGTTCAACCGTGGCCGAGACACACGTGGAAGTTTGCTCCAAGTGTCATCCTTTTTATACTGGCAAACAGAAATTAATGGATACCAGCGGTCGCTTAGAAAGATTTAAAAAGATTATGGCTAAAGGCGAACAGTTAAGTAAATTAGCCAAGGTCAAAAAAACCAGCAAAGCCGCCAAGTCAGCCAAAAAGTAACTGCCGATTGATTATTTTCGTATTCTTTCTATGGCCGAGTTAGATGATTTAAAAAAAGAATTATCAGAACTGGAATCAGCAATGACTAAGCCAGAGGTTTTGTCTAATGCTAATAAATTAGCCGAGCTATCCAAACAATACGGCCAACTCAAAGAGAAATACATAAAATTAGAAAAACAAAATAATTTGGCTAAACAAATTCAAGACCTGAAAGCCATGCTGGCCGAAGAAACAGATGAAGCGATGATTACTCTGACCCAGAAAGAATTAAACGAACTATCTCGGCAGAAAGCAGAATTACAAAAAGGCGGTGAAGCTGAAGCCAACTGGAATAATACTATCGTGGAAATTCGCGCCGGCACCGGCGGCGAAGAGGCGGCGCTGTTTGCGGCTGATCTTTATCGCATGTATAATCGTTTTGCCGAGCGCCTTCATTGGGCCACTGAACTTTTAAGCACCAATACCACTAGTATTGGCGGCTACAAAGAAGTGGTCTTTAAAATTAACGGCAAAAATTCTTATCCAACCCTATCTTTAGAAAGCGGCGTGCATCGCGTCCAACGCGTCCCCAACACAGAAAAAAACGGTCGGGTTCATACCTCCACTGCTTCGGTAGCGATTTTGCCCGAAGCCACCGAAGTGGACATTAAAATCAGACCCGAAGATTTAGACATCGACACTTATCGTTCGTCAGGCAAGGGTGGACAGAACGTGCAGAAAGTAGAAACCGCGGTGCGCATTACCCATCGTCCGACTGGGCTGGTCGTTACTTCTCAAGAAGAACGTTCGCAATTAAAAAATAAAGAAAAAGCCCTTAAAATCTTAAGGACAAAATTATTGGCTCAGGAAGAAGAAAAAAGATTAGGCGCTTTGACCGAGCAACGCCGCAGTCAAATCGGCCAAGCTAAACGAGTAGAAAAAATCAGAACCTATAACTTCCCGCAAAATCGCATTACTGACCATCGTATTAACAAAAGCTGGTTTAATATTGATGAAATTATGGACGGCAAATTAGACGAAGTGATTAAGGATTTGCAGGCTGGTTTAACGCCGCCTGAGGCATAATCTCCACCCAGGTATTGCCCCTCAACAATTCAATCTCTTGTCCGGATGACTCATAAAATCTCGTCCGGTCATTTTTTTTCTGCCAAGTGCCGTCAATCTCTTGGCCGTCCTGATAAACCTTGGCCGTACCGCCATTGTCTAAATCAATCTTTTTGCGGCCGATTTGATCAATGGTGGTGACGCTGGTATATTGTAAAATTAAATTTTTAGTGCAAATCTGATTGCCCTGGTCGTCAACGTAAGTCTGATCGGTATCGTTGTTGACTAAATATTTTAAATAGCAAGATTTAGTTTCGTCATAGCGCCAAGTAATCGACTCAAAATATCCGGCGCTTTTGTTATCAATGCTAATTACTTTTGCTGTGAGTGTCGGTTTTTCTGTCGGTTCGTCTTTAAAAATCCAACTGCTAAAATCAGCCGTATTATCAATATTATTGTCACTGGCAAACTTAGAAATATTTTGACTGCTGGTATATAAATTAAACGGTGCAGCTCTGACCGCATCGCGCCAAAAATATACGCCATCGGCCGTGATGCCATTAACGTCGTTAATCTGATAAAGATTATTGCTAATATCAGTCAGCGCTTCCGGACTGCCGCCAGCGTGAATAAAAATAGCCCGATACTCATCAGCTAATTCGGCCAAATAGGGCCGGGCTGATCTGATCGGACCAATTTTATTGGGCAAATTATCGGGAGAAAAAATTGCCAAAAAACGAGAAATATTTGATTCCACCGGCGCCTCATAAACTACCGCTGCAGAATTAAGGCCACTGGGCGGACGAGAAAGAAAATAATTATCTATGACCACGGCTACGGCCTGACCTTCGGTTTTATTAAGACCAATGAAATGACCGTCAAAAACACTGGGCGGACCAACTGGAGTTTGAACTTGATTAACCGGCGTTTGATTGCCACCACCGATCTGGCAGCCGGTCAAAGAGATAATTAAGCCAAAACCGACAACCGTTAAACATGTCTGCAAGCGCCTTTTAGAGTTATAAAGCATTTAAATAATTTAAAAATTAAAAATCATCCGCGCTTCGGTGTGCCTATAAAAATTCTTCCAGTATACTATTAAATGACCTATTTTTATCAAGAATAATTTTAACTGCCATTTTTCTAATTTCTTTTTTAGTGTTTTCTTTTTTTATCCACCAAGTCCAAGCAGAAGAAATACCATCTAATCTACCCAACATCATGCCTCCGATTGTACTTCTTAATCTATTTTCAAGTCTTTTTTTATTTTCAGGAATTCTTATTTTTTGTAAAAATAATCTATACATTATTTGGGCTGTTCGTAATGCCTTAGCTCTAATTTTTCGATGGTATATGCCCCGTAGCAAATAATGCGCCAGTAATATGCCAAAGTCAAAACTAGGGTCGCCTAAATGTGCCTCTTCTAAATCAACCGTACCAACCCGTACGCCATCAACTAAAATATTTCTGGGGTGATAATCGCCATGAACTAATACTTTATTAATCTTAATGCTCTCTTTCACAAACTTTTCTTGTTCTGCCCTTACTTTTTTTTGGGCAGAAGGAGATAAATTCTGATAAACATTAAGGCATTGAATCTTTAATTTGGCCAACTGAATCTTTTTGTCAATTTTCGTTGATCGTAGTGGTTTAATCTTACCATAAGTATTATTGACCAATTTAGCAGCAATAATTGCCAACTTTTTAGAGGCAGTCAAGTTAATCTCCCTACTAATGATGTCCTCAAAAAGTTTAGCCCTGGAACCACCAACCTCCGAAAGCACCATAACGTTATTCTTAGTATCATGATAATAAACGTGTGGTGCAATACCGCGGCCCACCGCTTTTTCAAATATCCTTAGGGCTTTAACCTCATAAATCTGCCTTTGATCATTAAAAACTAAATTAAATTCTTTGGGAATATTTTTGATGATTTTTTCATATTTTTTTTCACCAGGCAAAGCTTGTTTTAAAAAAATAGGAGTACCATCAATAAGTACCCTAAATACCCTGGAAACCAAGCCACCGCCAGCCTCTTTAAAACCTCTTATCTTGCCTTGAGTAATAAAATTAACATGAGGAAAAACATTTTGTTGCAGATAATCATGAATGTTTTTGCTAGACAGGGGCTTCATAAAGTTGGAATTAATAAGTTCCTTTCCTCAAGCCTGATGCTTCATTCAAGTGTGGAGTTTCACCAATAGACTTAATAAACCATTTATTGTCTTTGGTCAACCAAATTTCACTAATTGAAGTATATGCAACTTGGCCGCACAAATCTATAATACCGGGAATATCATTTTCTGTAACGATCAAATCCTTTCTGCCTTCGTTTTTTTGTTTCATGGCCCAAATAATCAGAGTCAAGATTAGACGATGAGAAAACACCAAATCAACGGGAACTGTCTGGTCTTTAAATTTTTCTAGAATTTCCTTAACATCAGACATTCTTTCATTAAACCTTTTTGCTAACTCTGCAGGGTCAGCATTCTCCAGCGAAAATTTTACGGGGTGAACGTTCACTTCTTTTGCCTCACTCATGAAGTTCATGGCCTGTTTTTTGCTACCCATCCAAAAAATTTCAGTCAAAGCCCTGTCCTCCTGAATTGGACCTTTGGGCGCCGGTATCTCTCGATTATCTAAATGCCCGAGATTTAAACCGGTGGAAACAATGTCAGCTTCATCCTTAGCTCTTTTTACTGGACTGGTAAGTATCCTATATTTTCCGTCTAAATTTTTTGTTTGTAGCTCGGATGGAAGATCTTTACTTAAATAAGCTTGCAAATGATCTTTTAAAAACTCAATCATGGTTAAGCCTTCGGTGTCAATTGGCGTATGCGTTTCAATGTCTTTTCCCTCATGCTCAGCTCGATCTAAAACAAAATCATTCCAATGAACACTTGGGTGCCTAATTAGAAGTATAACCCTAGATGGCTTTTGTTCCTTTTCTAGACTATCTTCAATAGATAAAGATTGCTCTTTCTCTGCCATAAATAATTTGATTATAATTAGACACCTCACGGTCTCTTGACCTAGTCTCGACCGGATAGACGGGAAAACGACCAACTATTACTTGCTTTCGCTGGTCGGTTTAGCTGGCTTAACTGACTTAGCCGAATCAGATTTAGCGGCTTTAGCAGCTTCAGTCGTCCCTTCTTTGGCTTCAACTTCTTTGGCTACTTCTTCCTTGACGGTCTTCACTTCGCCGACTTTTTCTTCGGGCTTTTCTTCTAATTTCTTAATTTCTTCCTCACTGCGCGGCGCCTCCACCAAGGCTACGGTTTGATCTAAGGCAGCCAAGATCTTTATTCCCGCCGGAATAATTAAATCTTTGACCCTCACTGCATCATCAAAGGTTTTGAGCACAGAAATATCTACCTCTAATTCATGCATCAAATCTTTGGGTAAACATTCTATTTTAACTTTGGTTAACGGAGTAACCAAGACGCCGCCTTGACCCTTGACAGCCGCGGACTCGCCGATAAATTTTAATTTTACTTCAGCGGTAATTTTTTCAGTCACATTCACCTGATAAAAATCGATATGCTTAATGGTATTCTTAATCGGATCATATTGTAAATCGTGAATTAAAACTTGAAGCGATTTTTTGTCGTCAATTTTTAAGTCCACCAGACTACTCTCGCCCGCTTCTTTAAAAATTTTATTAAATTCAATGGCTGAGACGGTAATATTTTGATTTTTTAAACCATGGCCATAAATTACGGCCGGGATCTGGCCTTCTTGTCTTAGGGCGTTAACCTTGCCGCCCATTATTGTTCTGGCCTTAGCGTTTAATGATAGTGTCATATTGAATATGAGTTATTAATTAGTGATAGAATTATAAAATAGATATTAAAAAATGTCAAGGGTAAACAATTATTAAACAATGTCTTTCTCTTTATTAATAAACAATCGATGAACGTTAACGCTTTCAATCAAGCCGATAAAAATAAAACTGATTAACAGATAGCTTCCGCCGTAACTTAAAAACGGCAAAGGAATACCAACGATCGGCACAAAGCCCAAATTCATTCCGACGTTTAGGACAAAGTGAATAAAAAAATTAATTAATATACCAACCACTAAAATTAAGGCAAAGTTGTCGTAAATTTTTTGTATTAATATAATCAGCCGACTAAAAATTAAAAAGAATAAAACAAAAATTACCAAGCACCCAAAAAGTCCGGCGCGTTGAGCAATGGCTGCAAAAATAAAATCTGTTTGCGCCGCCGGCAATGAGCTGAATGAGCTATGAGAAGTTAACGCCAAGCCCAAACCAAAAATTCCGCCCGAACCAATAGCCAACTTAGATTGAGCAATTTGATAGCCCTTGCCCAGCGGATCTTGATTGGGATTTAAATAAGTAGTAATTCTATCCCGCTGATAAGCACGAAGACCAAATGAATAAACCAATATTACCAATAAAACCATCGTCACTAAAATTGTGCTTATATACTTCCAATTATTATCTACCAAGAGAATGATTCCCAGCCAGGTTAAAAACAGAATCAGCGATGAACCGATGTCGGGCTGTAAAATAACCAGAATCATTGGGGGAATAACGAAAATAAGGCTTGATAAAATTCTACTAAACGGCAAGGGGCGAACGGTTTTCTGCCAAAAAGACGCCAGGGCAATAATAGAGGTCAATTTGGCAAATTCAACCAATTGAAAATTAAAAAGTCCCAGCGATAGCCATCCCCGAACGCCGTGAAAGGTTTTACCAATAATTAATACTACTGCCAGAGCCAATAAAGATAGCGCATATAAAACATAACTGATTGACCGAAATAAACGAAAATCTAGCTGACTAAAAACAAGAACCAGGGCAAAGCCGATTAAACTAAATATTAATTGTCGTCCAAAATCTGAAGCAAAAAAACTAAAATTTGCTTTGAAGGATAAATCATATTGTACAATTAAGCCGAATGCGACTAAAAGAAAAACAAGGATTAATAATCCCCAATCAAATGTTTTATTCTTTTGCCAAATTGATACGGCCATGAACAGCTACTTATGGTTTGATAAAAATACTGTCATCAAAAAAATTAACGTCCGGAACTACAACAATCTGACTTACAAAATTAATATTATGAATTAAATTAAATGTTACGGTCCTGCTCTGACCAGTCATTAAATTGGTAATGGGAAAAACATAAGCATCGACCACTCCGCCTCCCTGATATAAAATCACCTGAACATTAACTTGCCAATAACCGTAGGCAGAATGATTAATAGCATTAAATTCAACTTGTGGTGGCGTTGCTTTATTATTGGCGACAGCAGCCGGAATAAAATTAATATTCTCAAAAGATAATTGATTTATTAAGTTTAAGCGGTCTCGTTCTGCTGGCTTAACTCGCCGCCAAGTTGCATTTTTAATGGTAAAACTAGTTGTCAAGACAGATTGAGTGCTTTGCTGTCGTAGGGCCAAAAAATATTTTTTCTGCTGAGGCATCAAAAATCCCTGAACTGTAACCGGCTGACCGGCTAAATCAAATTGTCCCACCAAAGAAGTAATTATCCATTGCTGATTATCGTTTTCTACCTCGGCCACCAAAGTATAATCTTTCTTCTGCGGATCTTGCGTGTCTGTTCCCAAATTAATGAGATAAACATTATCCACCATCGGAGGATTAGTCTGCATCAAGCGCTGATACGACTGAGAATCAATTAAATTAGTAGTCAAACCATTAATGGTTTGCTGATAATTGGGGGTATAAATAATATAAAGAACTAATTGATAAATAAATATACCCCAAAAAACGATATTAATCGCTATTAAAATAGCGATGATTATTTTTTTAAACAATGGTAACTTACCTCGCCACCACTGAGCAAAATGTACCTCTTCTAGGGTTAAATTTTGATTGGGATTAGCCATAAATCTATCTTAACATAAATAATATTAACAGCAAGGGGGTTGTGTAATACTTCGTCTCGTGCTAAAATACAAGCAGCCCATTAACTTAATTATTAAATTATAATCCTATGTTCGCACAAAACCTATTCTATTACACGGTTAGTTCGGCCATCATTATTGTGGCTCTTTTTATTTGTATTGTTTTAATCTACTGGCTGGCGATTCTTAAAAAAATATCTGGAACGGTAAATCACGTGAACAAAATTATTGAAGATTTGAAAGAAAAAATCAAAATTTCAGCTTTTATGGGTTTAATTACTCAAGGCATCCAAGAGGTGACTGACTTTGTCCGCGAAAAAAGACAAACCCACAACAAAAAGACCAAGTAGTTTTTAAAATTAATTAATTTTTATAATCAATTTACCAAAATTGCTCTAGTTTAATTATGTTCACTCACCTTCATGTCCATTCTCATTATTCATTGTTGGATGGAATGGCAAAAATTGAAGATTTGCTAGCGGAAGCAAAAAAAAATAAAATGCATTCGCTGGCCATTACTGACCATGGCGTCATGTATGGAGTGATTGAATTTTTTAAAAAAGCCAAAGCAGCCGGAATAAAACCGATTATCGGCGTTGAAGTTTATCTCGCTCCCAACGGCCGCCATAACAAAAGAGCAAAAATTGATGAGCGACCATATCACCTAGTCTTGCTGGCAAAAAATCAAGCTGGATACAAAAATTTAATTAAACTTACTACCATCGCCCACCTCGAGGGTTTTTATTATAAACCCCGCATCGATAAAGAAGTCCTCAGGCAATATTCCGATGGACTAATCGCGCTTACTGCTTGTCTGGGTGGAGAGATTCCAAAATTAATTTTAAACAATCAGCCAGCTCAACTAGAAAAAACTATTTTGGAATATCAAGAAATTTTCGGCGCCGAAAATTTTTATTTTGAGGTTCAACATCATCCCGGAGAACCAGAACAAGCCGTGGTTAATAAAAAAATATTTGAATTAAGCAAAAAGTTTAATGTTCCGATTGTGGCCACTAACGACATTCATTATATTAATCCCGAAGATGCCGAAATCCAGGACATCTTGCTCTGCCTGCAAACTAAAAGAAAAAAATCAGAAACTAACTCCGGACTTTATATGATGGGTGATGATTATTCCTTCCGCTCCCCTGAGGCCATGGCTGAAGCCTTTAAGGATCACCCCGAAGTCATAACCAACACAGAAAAAATCGCCGCCATGTGCAATTTAGAAATTGAGTTAGGTAAGATCAAGTTGCCCTATTTTGCCCTGCCCAACGGCCAAACTGCCAATGATTACCTGCAAAAGCTTTGTGAAGAAAGGCTCCCTGCTCATTATCCCGATTATAACCAAGAAATAAAAAATCGATTCAATTACGAATTAAGCGTGATTGAGAAGACTGGCTTTGCGCCCTATTTTCTAATCGTCCAAGATTTTGTCAATTGGTCAAAGAGTAATGATATTGTCGTGGGGCCCGGCCGCGGTTCAGCAGCTGGCTCCATAGTTTCTTATATCTTAAATATTACCAACGTCGATCCTTTAAAATACGGCCTGGTCTTTGAAAGATTTTTAAATCCAGATCGTATCTCTATGCCTGATATTGATTTAGATTTTGCCGACATTCGCCGCGACGAAGTTATTCGCTATGTAGAAAATAAATATGGCCACGATCATGTGGCGCAAATTATAACCTTCGGAACTATGGCCGCCCGGGCAGCAGTTCGCGATGTCGGCCGAGTTTTAGAGTTTCCGTATAGCTTTTGCGATCAACTAGCCAAAATGATTCCTATGAACATGAAACTGGCCGAAGCCCTAGACAAGGTTCAAGAATTAAAAAATTTCTATAATACCAATCAGGACGTTAAAAAAATTATTGACGCTGCCAAAAAATTAGAAGGAGTGGCGCGTCACGCCTCAAAGCACGCCTGTGGTATTGTTATTACTCCCGAGCCGCTAGATCAATATCTGCCAGTTCAATATGATGTCTCGGGAACAGAAAAAACCATTATCACTCAATACGAAATGCATTCGGTTGAAGACCTGGGACTGTTGAAAATGGACTTTTTGGGATTGAAAAACTTAACCCTGATTGAGACCGCCCTCAATATTATTAAAAGAATCTATAAAAAAGAAATTGACTTGGATCACCTGCCCCTTGACGATCAAAAAACCTTTAAACTGTTTCAGTCGGCTTTAACGGTTGGCGTATTCCAATTAGAAAGCGGCGGCATGCGTCGTTACCTCAAACAATTAAAGCCCACCCAGTTAGAAGATATTATTGCCATGATCGCCCTGTATCGGCCAGGACCAATGGAATTAATCCCCGACTATATTGCCGGCAAACATGGGATTAAACAACCGAACTATCTTCATCCAAAACTAAAACCGATCTTAGAAAGAACCTATGGTGTAGCGGTTTACCAGGAACAATTATTGGAAATCGTTCGCGCCTTAGCTGGATTTACTTTATCTGAAGCTGATGTACTAAGAAAAGCGGTTGGCAAAAAAATTACCAAACTTTTACAAGAACAAAAGGTTAAATTTATTAATGGCTGCGCAAAAAATCAAATTGAACGCCACATCGCTGAACAAGTTTGGCAATTTATTGAACCTTTCGCCGGCTATGGTTTTAATAAATCTCATGCCACCTGCTATGCCATCATCGCCTATCAAACCGCCTATCTTAAGGCTAATTATCCGACCGAGTTCATGGCCGCCTTGCTTACGGCCGATCAAGGAGACAGCGACCGCATCGCCATTGAAGTTGAAGAGTGCCGAAAAATGAACCTAGAAATTTTATCACCCGATATTAATGAAAGTTTAGAAAACTTTACTGTCGTTAGCTCTAAAAAAATCAGATTTGGTTTATTGGCTATTAAAAATGTCGGCGAGGGCATCGTGAAAGAAATTATTAAAGAAAGAAAGGAAAATGGTCTTTATCAAAGCCTAGAAGATTTTTTGACGCGCCTCAAAACTAAAGATTTAAATAAAAAATCTCTGGAAAGTCTGATTAGGTGCGGCGCCTTAGATAATTTTGGCGAACGAAATAAATTACTTACCAACTTAGATGTGCTATTAGAATTTAACAGAAAAATTCAGCAAGACCACAAAAATGGACAAACTAATTTATTCGGTTCTCTGATGGCCGGTAACCATTCAGGTATGAGTAAGCTGAACTTAGTCGATACTCCCCCAGCTGATTCAAAACAAAAATTATTTTGGGAAAAAGAATTGTTAGGATTATTTATCTCTGATCATCCGCTTAAATCCCTGAGGCCTAAAATAGAAAAATGGACTGTCCCCATAATCTCGTTAACCAAAGGTGCTACCTCAAATAATCAACAGCACATTGTTACTGCGGGAATAATTACTACAATCAAAAAATTTATTACGGCCAGCAAACAAACCATGTTATTCATAAAAATAGAAGACGAATCTGGCTCAATGGAAGCGATTGTCTTTCCCAAAACAATGCAGTTCTTGCCTGATCTGTGGGCAGAGAATAAAACCATCTTAATCGGCGGGCATCTAACCGACAAAGATGGCGTACCAAAAATTATTGTGGATATTGCCCACGAACTTACTCCAGAAAACATTCCTACCGCCATGAAGGCGATTCGCAATGGGCTATTGCCAAATGATTATTAATTTAGTAAAATTTAATTTTGATAAACCCGGTAGTTAAACCTGCCTGCCGGTAGGCGGGTTCGATCATACTTAAGCTTCAATTAACTGTTCCGGGCACCTCCATTATTCAATTAATTAACCTTGCCTCCTGGCGTGTCGATGATAATCAAGCCAGAGAAGCATCGAATTTATACTATCCGGGATGGCCACCCTCTTCATTGCTCCACATAAAAAAATAGGTTACCTTTTTACTGTTCTTACCATTGTGGTTTTATTATTAACAATCTATGGTTTATTGCAAAAAGAGTATAGGGCAAATATTATAATTTATTCCAGAAGGACTAAAACAGAAATTAATATCACGAAAACCGTTTCGGCCAAAATTTTAGAACAAACCCTGAATAGCACTCAGACCTTTACACCCAAAACCATCGCTACTATGGACGATTTTGCCACCGGTGAAGTAACAATCGTTAACAATTCCTCACAAAATCAAACCCTAGTGATTAATACTCGATTGCTTTCGGCGGATAAAAAATTATTTAGATTAACTCAAAAAATAATTGCCCCGGCTAATCAAAGCGTTTTGGCCCAAATCAGGGCCGACAAAGCCGGCGCTGACTATGAAATTCCCGCCACCACTTTTACTCTTCCCGGCCTATCGACCATATTACAGAAAAAAATTTATGCCCAAAGCAGTCAGCCGACCACTGGCGGCTCTAAAAAAATCGGTTTAATCACGCAAAAAGACATTGATGACGCCACCGCTCAGCTCAAAAATGATTTACAAAAACAGGCTTTAGATAATTTAGAAAAACAAAACAATGATCCGAGTCTTAAAATAGCATTAAACTCAAGCGTTATCCAATCTACCGTCAATGCTAAAGCCAATGACGAAAAAGAAAACTTTATTGTTACTTTAAGTATTAAGTTTACTGCTGCTTTAATAAAGGAAGATGATTTATTAAAAGAAGTTAATGCTCAATTAGCACAACAAGTTCCTGGCGACCAAAAACTAGCCACCATTGATCGGTCCTCTTTCACTTATGGCCTTAAATCAGCTGATGCGACTGCCGGAACGGCCACTATAGAAATGTACCTTTCTGGGGAAACTATTCTAAGCGAAAATAATAATTTGTTGGCCAGGGTATATTTTATTAATAAAACTAAAGGTGAAATTGAAAGCTATCTCCAAAGCATTGATGGCATTGATAAATATAAAATTACTTTTTCACCATTTTTCATCAAAAAATCTCCTAATGATGAAAATAAAATTAATTTGAAGGTTCTCTAAGTATGAGCTCTAAAAACGACATTGAAATCATTCGTCACTCTACCAGCCACTTGCTCGCGGCCGCAGTTTTAGAATTGTTCCCTGACGCTAAATTCGGCATCGGACCGGTGATTGCCAATGGTTTTTATTATGATTTCGACTTGCCCTATACCCTAAAGCCAGAAGATTTGCCCAAGATTGAACAAAAGATGCGCCAATTAATAAAGCATGCTGTTAAATTTGAAAGCAAAGAAATGTCTATTGACCAAGCTATCGAGATGTTTAAAAAAATAAATCAAAACTATAAAGTAGAATTATTAGAAGATATTAAAAAACACGGTACCACAAAATTAAACGAGGACAAAGAACATGAAGAAATCGTTGGCAATAACAGCATGGTGAGCATTTATCAAACTGGAAAGTTTATTGACCTCTGTCGCGGTCCGCACGTTAATTCTACTCAGGCTCTCGGCGCTTTTAAACTAACTAAACTTGCCGGCGCTTATTGGCGCGGTAACGAGAAAAATAAGATGCTCCAACGCATCTATGGTGTGGCTTTTACTACTCAAAAAGAATTGGATGATTATCTAAATTTATTAGAAGAGGCCGAAAAAAGAGACCATCGCCGCATTGGTAAAGACTTAGATCTCTTTAATATTGATGATTATGTTGGTCCGGGTTTGGTTCTTTGGCACCCCAAACTTTCTATTGTTCGCGAGCAGATTGAGCTATATTGGCGTCAAGAGCACCGCCGCCGCGGTTATCAATACGTTTACACTCCTCACATTGGCTTAAGCAATCTTTGGCAAACCTCTGGTCATTTAGAAACTTTCCGCGAAGGAATGTACCCTCCAATGCTAATGGCCGAGAAAGACGAAACGGAGAAAACTAAGTATTACGTTAAGCCAATGAGTTGCCCGTTTCACGTCCGGATATACAAATCGCAATTAAGAAGTTATCGAGATTTGCCGCTACGATTTTGTGAGTTAGGAAGCGTTTATCGTTTCGAAAAGTCTGGTGTTTTACACGGAATGTTAAGGGTGCGCGGCTTTACTCAAGACGATGCCCATGTTTTTTGCCGCGAAGATCAATTTGTTGATGAAATTAATAAAATTTTTGATTTTGCCTTTGATATTAATAAGACTTTTGGTTTTGATAAATTGAATGTTTATCTATCTGTTCGCGATCCCAAAATAACTGATAAATATATTAAAAATGAAAAAATTTGGCAATTCGCCGAGAAGGTTTTAGAAAAGATATTAACCGAACGAAAAATTAAATTTCAAAAGGACATCGGCGGAGCCAAGTTTTACGGCCCGGCCATTGATCTCAAGGCCATTGATGCCATGGGTCGGGAATGGCAAGGTACTACCATTCAGCTAGATATGAACCTGCCAAGCCGCTTCCAAATGACTTATATTGATAAGGACGGTAAAGAGAAAACCCCTATTATGTTACATCATACCGTCTTGGGTTCAATGGAAAGGTTCGTGGGCACTTTAATCGAGCATTACGCCGGCGCTTTCCCAGTTTGGCTAGCTCCAGTTCAAATTGAGCTAATTCCAGTCGGTAAAAATCATGTCGCTGCTTGTCAAAAACTAAAAAAAGAATTTGATGAACTGGGCCTAAGAACCGAGACAGATGATGTGAATGAAACCGTAGGTTATAAAATCCGCAAAGCAGAAAAAAACAAAATCCCTTATATTTTAGTCATTGGCGATAAAGAAAAGTCAGGCAAAAACCTCAATGTCAGAATGAGGGGCAATATAGTTAAAACAATGACTAAAAAGAAATTCATTGACAAAATTATTAAAGAGATTAAAGATAAGAAATAAAGATTAATTAATATTCAAAAATAATAGAGCCCACCTTGAAGTGGGCTCTTATTTTTTTCAGTTATGCATAGAATCCGGAACGGGAATAACCTCTTGCGGCTTACGGCGTTTCCGTGTTTCTAATAATGATCGGATCAAGAGCCTAAGCCAACCGAGGGGCTTATAATCCGGACAACGCGCGCCACAAGTATAGAAATTATCTACGCCCGAGCATCCATAATTTCCTGTGGTCCAGTGTCCAGCGTGACGACAATAGTAAGCACGATTATCTCCCAAATAAACTCGATATCCACTCTTAGCATAAGCTGAACGATAGATACATCTCATGGGGCATTTATTGTCTCTAGTCTGTCTGATCCATTGTCGAAGCCATTTCAGCATGTTTACCTCCTTATTAATTATAATAACATGTGCTTAGAAGTAGTCAAGGTTTTGACTAATTTTAAATAATTTATCTCTTGATTTTTGTAAAAAAAATGCTAAAATAACGTCCATGAAGTATCACATCATTACCTTTGGATGCCAGATGAATAGGTCAGACTCTGAACGCCTGGCTGCTGTTTTAGAAAATTTAGGCTATGAATCAACTAATTCCGAACAGTCAGCTGATTTAATCGCCGTAGTCGCCTGTTCTGTTCGCCAAGCAGCCGTTGATCGGATTTATGGCAAGGTTAAAATATGGAACAAAATTAGAAAAACCAGAAAATTAATCACGATTTTGACCGGCTGTGTCTTGAGGCCTGATCAAAAAAAATTAAAAAATGCTTTTGATTTTATCATAAATATCAAAGACCTAAATAAATTGCCGGCTCTATTAAAAAATCAAAAGCAGTTTTCCGAAGAATATCTTTCTATTATTCCCAAATATGAGTCCCAATTTCAGGCTTATGTACCAATTTCCACGGGCTGTAATAATTATTGTGCTTATTGTGTTGTCCCCTATGCCCGCGGCCCAGAAAAATATCGGCCGGCCGAAGAAATTATTAATGAAGTTAAATGCTTAATTAAAAATGGTTATAGAGAAATAACTCTTTTGGGTCAAAATGTTAACTCCTATCAATCGCAAAATATTGATTTTCCCAAATTATTACGACGAATAAATGACTTACCTGGAGATTTTTGGCTAAGATTTATTACTTCGCACCCCAAAGATCTCTCTGGCCAATTAATCAAAGCCATGGCCAACGGTAGAAAAATCTGCGAATATCTGCATTTGCCGATTCAATCTGGCGACAATCAGATCCTAAAAGCCATGAATCGGCATTATACGGTGGCACACTATAAAAAATTGATAAGAAAAGTACGCCAAGCCATTCCTGGCGTGGCTATTTCTACCGACATTATTGTCGGCTTTCCAGGCGAAACAAAAAAACAATTTAATAATACGACCAAATTAATGAAAGAGGTTAATTTTGATATGGCCTATCTGGCCGAATACTCTCCTCGCCCCGGCACTGTCGCAGCGAAACTAAAAGACAATGTGTCGCCAAAAGAAAAAGAGCGCCGCTATATTGTACTTAACGAAATTTTGAAAGAAACGGCGCTAAAAAATAATCAAAAATATCTAAATCAAACAATTGAAGTTTTGATTGATGGCCAGAAAAAAAACAACTATTATGGCAAAACAAGGGCTTTTAAAACCGTTAAAGTAAAAAAATCGCCATCAATCAAATTGGGCGACATAATAAAAGTAAAAATTACCAGTGTTAAGCCATTTAGTTTAGAGGGTGTGATTATTAAATGAAGTTTGAGTACAACGAAGTCCAACCAGAATAGAAACATAAACGCCGATCAAAAATACGGCCAGAGGAATCATTAACCAAGCATAATTGAATCTGATAACCAGGTCATACAGACCATGAAATAAAATAGCCAAAATCAAACCGCGAGCGATTAGCGACGATCTCTCTTTTTTTGAAGCTTGACCATGCGCTTTAAATTTGGCCAAACCGAAATAATAACCAATGACTCCACCAGCCAAGAGGTGCATAAAGGTGGTGATAATGCCTCGCGCCACTATCACCAATAATCCACCAGGCACGCCCACCAACGTTAAGCCGAAGAAGAAATTTTCTAATAAAGAAAAACCAATGCCAACGATCATGCCATAGATTAGGCCATCGCGTGGTTCGTCAAAAAATTTTTCTTTATAAACCTTTTCTGATAAAATACAAAATTTGACAAACTCTTCAAAAAGACCATCGATTATAAAAGACAGGACAATAATTTTAAAAACTCCGTTCAGCCAGGATAATTGATTAAGAAAACTGCTAATCGGACCAGTTATGAACAAGGTCGGAAAAACCATTAACCCGCCCCAAAAAAATATTCTAATAATTTGCTTAGGTGGTTCAGGCGATTCTCGGTCTAGCCTTAAACATAAAAAAATCCAGGCCAAGCACAAAAGAAAACTAATCAATATAAACCACAAAAAATTAGTGGTGGTTAACTGAAACACAAAATTTTTCATCACCTGTAGATCCATATACTAAACATTATAACCCGATTCAAAATTATGTCCACTAAAAATAATCTTAAAAATAATAATTTTTTAATTGTCGTCTTGGGTCCAACAGCCACGGGAAAGACCGATTTTGCTATAAAATTAGCCAAGCAATTCCGTGGCGAAATCGTCTGCGCCGACAGCCGAACAATTTATCAACAAATGGACATTGGCACAGCCAAGCCCGGCCCTCGCAAATATCCACGAATAAATCACAAATTTCCGCAAATTATAATTAAGGGCGCTGTGCATTATTTGATTGACATTAAAAAACCTAATGAAAATTTTACTGCCGCTGAATTTAAAGAACGAGCCTTGAAAATTATTAAAGATGTTCAATCTCGCGGCAAGATTCCTTTTTTGATCGGCGGCACCGGACTTTATATCTCGGCCGTTATTAATAATTTAGATATACCAAAAATAGCACCTGACAAAAAGTTGCGCAAAAAATTAGAAGTCTATGCTAAAAAATATGGTCTAAAAAAACTTTATGCCAAACTAATTAAGTTAGATCCTGAAGCCAAAAACTTCATTGATGCCAAAAATCCACGCCGAATTATCCGTGCCCTAGAAGTTTGTTTAAAAACCAAACAAAAATTCTCGCAATTACGCCAGCCCGGTCAATCACTATTTAATATTTTACAGATCGGCCTTAATCTGCCACGCCAAGAATTATATAAAAAAATCAATAGCCGAGTTGACCAAATGATTAAAAATGGTTTAATTAAGGAAACGAAAAGCTTAATGAAAAAATATTCGCCCAACTTGCCATCAATGACCGGCATTGGCTATCAACAAGTCGGTTTATATTTAAAAAATAAAATTACCCTGCCCGAGGCTATTGAATTAATAAAAAAAGATACTCGACATTATGCTAAACGGCAATTAACCTGGTTCAAGCGAGATAAAAATATTAAATGGCTAAACCAGAACAATACTACCTCAGCCGAAAAGATTATCAAAAAATTTATAAAAAATAACTAAAAATTCTAGCGCATAAAAAGACATATCAATGCGATATGTCTTTTTTCATGTAAAAATTATATCTAATGTAATTTCTCTTTAAGAATGTTTTTTACTATCTCTACGTTCGCCCTGCCTTTAGTTTCCTTCATAATCAAACCTATTAGAAAGGCAATGGCATTCGTTTTGCCCTTCTTATAATCATTAACTACCTTAGCATTGTTTTTAATGATTTTATCGATAATCTTTTCTATCTTCTTGACATCATCAATTTGAATCATTTGTCCGTCGCGCATCGCCCGATCAACATCCAGACCGCCAATAAACATCTTTTCTAATAATTGCTGAGCTAAAGTGCTAGAAATTTTACCTTCATAAATTAGAATAATAAACTCAGAAAAATTCTCTGGGGTAATTTTTAATTTTGCGGTTTCTGTTTTATATTTATCCAATAAGTGTATTAACCGATGAATTAGCCAATTGGCCACCAGTCGAACAAATTTTTCTTTATGCTTCTGCCAAATTTCTTGTTCCGAGCCCTCAACTTGTTCTATGGATAAAAGCCAGGCTTTTAATTCGCTAAGGGTTTTTTCGGCAAAATGGGCTAAAATTGGATCGTCGGTTAAAACCCTTGCTTCTACCTCGCTAAAACCATACATTTCAATAAATCTTAGTCGTCTTGCTTGAGGTAATTCTACTAAATTACTTTTTATCTCTTCTAAATTAAATTCTTTTAAAGATACTGCCGGTAAATCAGGCTCAGGAAAATAACGATAATCAACGTCTCCTTCTTTGGTCCTTTGTTCAACGGTCATGCGTTGGCGCTCGTCCCAACCATAAGTCGTGTCAATGGTCGGCGGATGGCCATCCTCCCACATTTTTTTTTGGCGGGCAATTTCATATTTTAAAGAATCTTCTACGGCACGAGGTGAATTAAGATTTTTAATTTCTGCCTTAGCATATAATTTCTTATCGTTTATTGGCCTTAGCGATATATTGGTATCACAACGCATTTGACCCTTTTCCATGTCAGCCCAAGAAATATCTAGATAGCGGGCAATCAATTGCAGCTCGCGTAAAAATAATTTTGCCTCCTCGGGCGAAGAAAAGTCTGGGTTGGTAACAATTTCCAAAAGCGGAATACCGGCGCGATTAAAATCTAACAAACTCCATTTATAATCTGGAGTATGAATTAATTTGGCCGTATCTTCTTCTAGATGAATCCTTCGTAAATGAATTATGCGATTGGCTATTTTTAACTGGGCATTCTGAATAATTGGTAACGCATATTGAGTAACCTGATAACCCTTGGGCAAATCGGGATAAAAATAATTTTTACGGTCAAATCTTGATAAATCGTTTACCCGTCCACCCAAGGCAAGACCTAATTCTAAGGCCATCTCTATGGCCCGTTGATTAATAACCGGTAAAACTCCGGGGTGGCCCATACAAATAGGACAAATATTAACATTCGGACTGGCATCTAACCATTCATTATTACAATTACAAAACATTTTGCTCTTTGTTTTAAGCTGTAAGTGAATCTCTAAACCAATAACTGGTTGCAGTTCCATAGATTAATTAGCGTTTTTCCTCCCCAAAACCGCGGGGGTAGTTTTAATTAAAATTTGTAAGTCAAAGCTTAAAGACCAGTTTTCCATATAATAAATATCTAACTTAGCTTCTTCATCAAAGGGTAAATTCGAACGACCAGAAATCTGTGCTAAACCAGTAATGCCAGGCTTAACGGTTAGAAGCTGCTTCTGGTGCCGATCATAGCGCGCCACTTCTTCTGGCTCATGCGGCCGCGGTCCGACCAGACTCATCTTGCCTTTTAAAACATTAAATAACTGAGGTAGTTCATCAACGCTCCAATGGCGAATAAATCGACCAAATTTAGTAATGCGAGGATCGTTGGCCATCTTGAACAAAGGACCCTCGCGTTCGTTATATTGCATTAATTTATCTTTCAGCTGGTGAGCATCTTTAACCATTGAACGGAACTTATATAAATTAAAGGTAATATTTTTTTGTCCCACTCGAGTTAATTTCACGAAAACACTTCCTGGTGAATCAAGTTTAATAACGATAGCTACTATTAAAAATAACGGGCTTAAAATTATTAGCAAGAGCAAGGAAATTATTAAGTCAAAGAATCTTTTTATGATTCTCCCCCACCCGTCCAGGGCCGTACGACGAATTTCTACCAAGGGAATACCGCCAATAGTTTCATTTTTAATATTAGTCAAAAGCGCCCCATAAGAATCAACCACATACTTAAAAACTATTTGATGTTCAGTACAAAAATCAACCAGAGTGTGCACTTCTTCATTAGATAAATTAACATCACCCTGAATAACCGTTTTAATTTCACTAGTCCGGTTCTGCCACTTATTCATAAAATCAGACACGGACGTGACATATTCGGCCACTTCATAACCCAAACCTCGATCATTCTTGATATGATTTACTAACTCTTGCGACAAATTGCTACCGCCGATTACTATCACCTTATCTAGACCGCGGCCGCTTTTAAAAGTTTGCAAGTGGATAAAGTGAACAAAGAACCTTCCTAGCGCCACGAAAATAATTGCTACCAGCCAGCCGGCTAAAATAATAAACCGCGAGGAGAAGAGTGCGCGTTGAAAAAAGACAAACAACACTATCAACATAATCGCCACCGTTAAACCATAAAAAATTCCGATAAATTCGCGACTAAATCTCTGCCGGCCGGGACGATAAAGACCATTCAGAGCTAAAAATAAGCAACAAATTGCCGCCACGACTAAAACTATTCTAAGATAATACCAAAAAGGTAAATCAAAAATAATCGGCCGTAGTTGGGCTAAAGCATTAAACCGTAAAAAGTAGGCCGTCAATCCGGCCAAAACAAGCATTAGATAATCAATCGGCACCAAAGCGGCGGTAAATAATAAATCTGATTTTTTCATATCACAAATATTTTTGAACCACAGTCCAAATTTTTAAGGCAATTTCTTCAATGGTCAATAATTTATCTTTTTGTACGCAATTAACAACCTTAAAATCTCGGGGAAATAATTTTAAAGCAGTTAAATATGATTTTTCGGCTTTATATAAATGTTGTAAATCCTTCTCGTGAACGTCTCTTTTTTTACCATGTAAATATTTTCTCTTTTCTTTTTTCCAAACTAGATGATAAGCAATTTGCGCCGGTACATGCAAAAAAATATTCAAGTCTGGCCTAGGTATTCCTAAAATATTATATTCTAAATCATAAACCCACTTAAAAAAATCTTTTTTCTGGGCCAGGGTTGATATCTTCGAACCTTGATGGCCCATGTTAGAGGCAACATAGCGGTTTGCCAGAACAATTCTGCCACGACTCAAGGCTTTGCGCACCTTTTTGGCCACATCATAGCGATCTAAGGCATAAAAAAGTGAAGCACGTTTAGGCCCCACATCTTGCCAACCGCCATATTTACCATTCAAATATTCTTCCACAAAAAAAGCTGAAGGTTGGCCATATTGAGGAAAGTCCACGATCTCACAGCGATAACCAATTTTTTGTAAGTGTTTCAAAAGAATGGCCGACTGGACAGCCTTGCCCGAACCATCGGTACCCTCCAAAACGATAAATAATCCCTTTTTGTTGCGTTTCATAAGAAAAATTATATCATAACTAACCAAAAAATCAAATCAAATAACCGAAATAAAGTGAATAATTCTAAGCAAAAGGGGGCGGATTGCTCCGCCCCACTAACTGTCAAGGGGATAATTATCCACAAATCCTAACTAAAAATCTCGACCAAAGATCGAGATTTTTATCAATTATTTATAAATAATTACAGGGATATTTTCAGACTCGGGCCCATAGTGGAAGAAAGATGAATGGTTTTAATATATACGCCTTTGGAGGTTTGTGGTTTAGCTTTTTTGACCGCCTCGAAAAATTTCGTCACATTGGCTTTAATTTTATCTATGGGCCAAGAAACTTTAGCTAAAGCTTGATGAACAATGCCATTGGCATCGCCTTTAAAATTGATTTTTCCGCCGCTTAAATCGGCAATGGTTTTTTTGAAATCGGTCGTAATGGTTTCGTTCTTAGGTGTCGGCATTAGTCCTTTAGGACCAAGAATTTTCGCAATCTGGGCCAAGTCCTTCATAATAGCTGGCTCGGCAATGGCAATTTCAAAATCGCATTTACCGCTTTGTTTGATTTGTTCAATTAATTCGGCGCCGCCGACCAAGTCAGCACCAGCCGTACGAGCTTCATCTAGTTTGCCTGGGGTAGCAAAAATAGCAATTTTTCTCTTTTTTAAAGCACCAGCCGGCAAAACCACTGAACCATGAACAGTCTGCTCGGTTTTGGTTGGGTCAATACCTAATTTAATATGCAATTCGATAGTCTCATCAAAATTCCCGACTGGATTATTTTTAATAAAATCAATCGCCTCATCTAAATTATAAACTTTTTTAAGGTCAATTTTATTTTTAACTTCTTGATATTTTTTTCCTCTGGCCATAATTGATATAATTAGATAATTAGTCTTTCACCTCTATGCCCATTTGCCTGGCCGTGCCCTCGATGGTCCGCATAGCTGCCTCCAAGGTATTGGCATTAAGATCGGCCATTTTAATTTTGGCGATATCGGCCACCTGCTTTTTTGTAATCTTACCAACCTTCTCTTGTAATGGCTTACCAGAACCCTTCTCGATACCAGCCGCTTTTTTAATCAATTCTGAAGTGGGCGGAGTTTTTAAAATAAATGAATAACTCCGGTCCTCATAAACAGTAATCTCTACCGGAATGGTGTTGCCAGCCTTATCTTTGGTCTGATCGTTAAACTTTTTACAAAATTCAGCAATATTTAAACCATGCTGACCCAAGGCCGGACCAACCGGTGGGGCCGGCGTGGCCTGAGCTGCGGGAATCTGTAATTTAATGACTGTTTTAACTTTTTTGACTGCCATATAATTATATTTTTTTAACTTGTAAAAAATCGAGCTCGGCTGGAGTTTCCCGACTGAAGACAGAAATCAATACCTTGATTTTACCGCGCTCTTCGTCGGTTTCGGCCACCTTGCCTTCAAAGTTTTTGAAAGGTCCGTCAATTATTTTTACTAAGTCACCCATCTTAATATCAATCTTATATTTCGGCTCTTCAATGCCCATTCTTTTTTGAATGGTTTTAATTTCTTCCTCGGATAGCGGCGTAGGAATAGTGCCAGTGCCAATAAATCCAGTAACATTCGGAGTATTACGCACCACATACCAAGAATCATCAGTAACGATCATCTCTACCAGTACATAGCCAGAAAACATCTTTTCGGTAATTATTTTTCTCTTGCCGCCTTTAATTTTAATTCTTTTTTCGGTCGGAATAAGAATGTTTAAAATTTTATCTTTCATTCCCATCGTCTCCGCTCTTTGCTTTAAATTCTCGGCCACGTTTTCTTCATAACCAGAATAAGTATGTATGGCATACCATTTTTTTCCTTGTTCAACCTGCTTGGGCATAAAATTATTATGAAATAATTAACTGAATTAATTTAGTCAGACCAAAGTCAATCAAGCCCAAAAAAGCGGCCACAAATAAACTGAAACCAATGACTACCAAAGTACTGTTAATCAAGGACTTGCGATTGGGCCAAACGACCTTTTGCAGCTCTAGGCGTGAATCTTTAATGTATTGAATAAATTTATTGAACATATAAACGAAATGATTTTAAAATAACCCCCACGGGTCAAGTTAAATTATTATAACAGACCTATTTTAAATGTCAAGGTTTTGCACAGTCTTGGCATGGGTTTGAATGAACTTCTTGCGCGGCTCCACCTCCTTACCCATCAGAATATCAAAGATCTCGTCAGCCAGCGTAGCATCATCAATGCTTATTTGTTTCAAGATTCTGCCACTGGCGTCCATAGTAGTGGCGAATAATTCCTCTGGGTTCATCTCGCCCAAGCCTTTATAGCGCTGAATATTCACTCCAGCCTCGACTTCTTTAAGATTAGATAATGACTCGGTTTTGCTTTCCGCACCAATCTTTTGAACTACAAAACCTTTGGCTACCTTTTTTGTACCGGCTGGTTCTTTTTTCTTGCCAATGATTTTTAAAAAATCATCCTTCTCGTCGTCAGAATAAAAATATTTAGATTCTTTATTGATATTAATCCTATATAAGGGCGGCTGGGCCACATATAAATACTTGTTCTCAATAATTTGAGGCAGATAGCGATAAAAAAACGTCAAAAGAAGGGTCCGAATATGCATGCCATCCACATCAGCATCAGACATAATGATAATTTTGTGATAGCGCAACTTGGTCAAATCAAACTGTTCGCCGATATTGGTGCCTAAGGCAATAATCAAAGATTTTAATTCTTGATTAGCTAAAATTTTATCCAAGCGCGCTCGTTCTACATTTAATACTTTTCCGCGTAGCGGCAGAATGGCCTGATATTGGCGATCACGGCCCATTTTACAACTACCGCCGGCCGAATCGCCCTCCACGATGAATAACTCGCATTTAGTGGCGTCGCTCGAAGAACAATCGGCTAATTTACCAGGTAAAGTAAAACCTTCCAAGGCGCTCTTACGCAGAACAGCTTCACGGGCGTTTTTGGCCGCCTGTCTGGCGCGAGCCGCTAAAATACATTTAGCAATTATGTCCTCGGCATCTCCAGGATGCTCTTCAAGAAAGGCCGTAAAAGTCTCAGCAACGACGGTTTCTACCACTGATTTAGCCTCAGTATTACCGAGTTTGGCCTTGGTTTGTCCTTCAAACTGCGGATCGCGAATTTTAATACTAACCACGGCCGTTAAGCCTTCGCGCGTATCTTCGCCACTTAAATTATCGTCCTTTTCTTTTAACAAATTATGAGTTCGGGCATAGCTATTCAGGGTACGGGTAACGGCCCCGCGAAAACCCAATAAATGCATACCACCTTCGGGCGTATAAATATTATTGGCAAAACTATAAATTGTTTCTTTAAAATCATCAATATATTGTAAAGCGGCTTCAACCATTATTCCCGAAGATTCCTTGGCGATATAGAAAACATTTTGATGGCGCGGTTTATTGGTGCGATTTAAATGTTTGACATATGATTTAATACCGCCTTCAAAATAAAATTGATATCGATTAACATTATTCAGTTGACGTCCGTCAGTGACTATTATTTTGACACCCTTGGTCAGATAAGCCTGTTGGCGCAGATGATTTAAAATTGTGCTCCAATTGAATTCTATTTTAGGAAAAATTTCCGGATCAGCACTAAAGGTGATGGTGGTGCCGGTACCCTCGGCTTTTCCAGTTTGCTTTACTTTAGCCACTGGCTGACCTTTTTTATATTCCTGCATCCAGAGTTTGCCATCGCGTCTGACCTCAGCTTTTAAATAAATTGATAAGGCGTTGACCACCGATACGCCCACGCCATGTAAACCACCAGAAACTTTATAGGCGTCGTGGCTAAACTTGCCGCCGGCATGAAGCTTGGTTAACACCACTTCCAACGCCGATTTACCAACTTGCTTGTGAATGTCTACCGGAATGCCGCGACCATTATCGCTGACCCGAATTAAATTATCAGACAATAATTCTACTATAATTTCATTACAATAACCACCAATCGCTTCGTCGATGGAATTATCTACCACCTCCCAAATTAAATGATGCAGACCTTCTGGCCCGACTGAACCAATATACATGGCTGGTCTCCGACGCACCGGATCTAAACCCTCTAAAACAGTAATTTGCTTGGCATCATAAGCCGCCACGGCCGCCTCTTTAGATTTATTATTTTCTTTGGGCACGCTTGGTGGCAATTCCTTGTTTTTCCTTGATTTTATTGGTGTTTTCTTGGGCATAAGTATAATAATTATAACATATTTTGAATAAAAAACAAGGCCCAAATTTTGCCTTTTTAGACAAATTTTGTGGATAACTTTTCCCCGTTAGAAAGTTTAACAGAAAAAGAAGCGTTAAACTGTTCTAGCCGGGTTTTACTTTGATGAGCTTCTATTGATGGCCCACCAAGACAAAACTTCTTTGGCCACCGGGGCGGCCGCCGTGCTTCCTTCTACGCCATTTTCTATTAAAATGCTTAGGGCAATTTGTGGGTGATCGTAGGGAGCAAAACAGGTAAACCAAGCGTGCGGCGAAGCGCCAGCCACTTGAGCCGTACCAGTCTTAGCCGCCACAGCGATAGGCAAACTAGATAAACTTCTGGCGCTGCCGGTAGTCACCGCTGCTCGCATTCCTTCACGCACTACCTCTAAACTGTTAGTACTAGCTAAATTATTGCTTAAAATTTTGGGGGTGGTTTCACTGACAGTTTGATTACCTGGCTGAACAATTTTTTGTACCAAATAAGGCTGATAAAGGGTACCGTTATTGGCGACCGCTGACGTATAATTAACTACTTGCAACGGAGTGACCAATAAATCACCCTGTCCGATTGATAAATGATAAGTGTCGCCGGGATACCAGGGCTGATGCCTGGTGCTTTGTTTCCATTGCGGTGTAGGCACAAAGCCGGGCTCTTCGCCGAACAAATCAATGCCAGTTATTTTACCCAGACCAAAGCGCTCCATCCATTTAGCTAAGCCCAAGGGGCCCAAACCCTTAAAGTTGCCATAACCGCCACCAACATAATAAAAAAACGTATTAACTGATTCGGCTAATGCCTTAATAACATTAGTCACGCCATGGCCGCCAGCTTTCCAGTCGGCAAAAAATTCCTTGCCGAAATAAATGCCACCTGTACTCAGAACGGTAGTGGCCGGAGTAATAATACCATCTTCTAGGGCGCCAGTAGCGATAACCGGCTTAATAATTGAACCAGAGGGATATTCTCCGGAAATTGTTCTAAAAAATAATGGTTTTTGACGATCATTATAAATTTGGTTAAACTCGTCCACGGTCAAGCCCTTGCTAAAGGCAGTGTTATCAAATGAAGGATAAGAGACCATGGCTAAAATTTCACCAGTATTTGGATCCATGGCTACGGCCGCGCCACCATGATTACCATTGGCCCGAACATATTTAGACAAAGAAGTGAACAATTGCTGCTGAAGGTCACCATCAATGGTTAAAATCAAATTATCGCCATTAATTGGGGATTGATTATAAGTTACCTCTTCTTCTTTGTTGGGTAAAATATCAATTCTTTGTTGACCGTCTTGTCCCCTTAATTCTTGCTCATAAAAAGCCTCAAGCCCTCCTTTTCCAATAAGATCATTTGATAAATATTTTTTATATTGTGGCCGTGATAATTCCTGTTTAGAAATTTTACCCATATATCCCAAAACATGGGACATTGACGCGGAATCACTATACTGGCGCTGATCCTCCAGGGTCACCTGGATGCTTGGTGTATCAACGATGACCGGCTGAATCAAAATCGCCTGCTGATAGGTCAATTCTTTCAACAAGGTAACCGAATCATTAACGTAAATGGGCATGGTGTTCAAATTATTCTGTAATTCTTGTTTTTGAACGTCCGACAAATAATATTTAACCGCTTCAAGAACGGCTTGATTGTCAGCTTGATGAAATCTGGCTGGCACAACAGTTAAAGAAAAATTACTAATATTTTTAACTAGCGGTTTGAGATTGCGATCAAACAATAGTCCTCGTTTGGCCTTAATGGTTTCTATTCTAGAGCCTCGTCCTGCGCTAATATAAGCATAATAGCTATTCTTAATCACTTGCAAGTAAAAAATTTGACTCAAAAAAAATAAAAAAATTATAGAAATAATAATATAAAATAATGCGATCTTCCTAGAATTAACCGGCGGCATTAAAATCTCTCCCGTAGCCACATTAAAAATCCCATCTTCGCCTGCCCAGGTTTGATGAGAATTCTTATCTATCCTGCTAGTGCGACCGCCTAAACGATCGGCTTCTGTTTGAAACGGGTTAGGCATAATCTAGTAAAAACAAAAATAATAATGGTATTAATTACGACAAAAAACAATGACCGCCAAACATAAAATCTATCAATAATTAATGGTAAAGATGTGAGTTTAAAATAATAGGCTAAAAGGTTTAATCCCAAAGTAATTAAGCAATAAGACAACAAAATAATAATAGTAGTTAACAATTGACTAATCGTGCCGACATCTGTAACCAAATGGCTCATCCAATTCAAAAATATAAATAAAAGTAAAAAGTTTATTAAATAAAAACCTGTGGGCAGTATAGAATAAAGATCCAAAAAAACGGCTACTATTAAAAAATAAAACCAAATAAATTTTTTACGACTAAAAAAATAGATAATCAAAAAACAGATTGGCAGGTCTAAATAACTTAAGACTTTTACTCGTGGCACAAAACCAATTTGTAATAAAATCAAAATCAGTAGAATTAAACAATAAAAAAAATATTTCATATCTAATTACTGCCCGTTAATACAACCACTATTCTTACATTAGACCAAGAAATTAATGGTTGAATCGAAACGTTTTGAAACGACAGATCTGTCTTTTTCTCAATGTTAGAAACTTGACCGACTATTAGCCCTCGCGGAATATTTTTCTCTAGCCCAGAAGTAATCAAATAATCGCCTATCTTCACTGGACTATCTAACGGAACAAACTTCACCTCTATCCCCAGTCCTTGTTTTCCTTGGGCCAACCCGGAGATTAATTGTCCGGTTTTTTCAGTAGTTAAAAAATCAACACTGGTCAAAAAATGATTATCGTATAACGGCAAAAGATAAGAATAGTTTTTTTGAACTTTGGCAATTTTACCAACCAAAAATCCGTCATTTACTACCACGGCAGCACCAATGGAGACCTGGTCATCACCGCCTCGATCAAGAAGGTAATAATTGATGCCGTTTTCTTCGTTTTGTCCAATAATATTGGCCAAAATCGGACGATTTTTTTGCCTAGAAACAAATCCCAGCTGTTGACTTAACAGGTCAAACTTCTGAGATGAATCAAGAAGACCAATATTCTCTTTTTGCAGGTCGGCAATTTGTTTTTTTAGTTGCTCATTCTCGGATAATACGTTTTTTATATTTGTCCCCATGGCAGCTTGATTGATGTTCGTCCCCTCTTTATTTAATCCGCCTAGAACCGGATTTAGTCGTCGAGTTATAAAATTAAAAAACCCAATCTTAAATAAAAAAAATAGGGCAATCAGGATTAAAATAAAATATAAAATATTTCGTGGCTTAACTACCATATTTTTATTGCTAAGCGAAGCGAGTGAAGCAAAAATTATTTTTCGCTTCCGAGCGAGCGCAGGCAACACAAGGTTTAATACCCCGCAGTCTGCTACGGAACAAGAATTCAGGGCTTGCCCTGAAATTTAAAAACCCTTTATTAATTCATTAAGGTTTTTTATGGCGACAATCTCAATCTTAGAACTGATAATTTTTTTATCTAATTTGGGGATAATTATCTTGGAAAAGCCAAGCCGCTCTGCCTCTTTGATTCTCTTGTCTAAGTTATTAATCGGCCGCACTTCTGCCCCCAATCCCACCTCGCCACAAGCAGCCACTCGGGGATCAAAAGGTTTATTTTTGAAAGCAGAAATAATGGCCAAACAAACCGGCAAATCAACGGCCGGCTCTTCTACTTCAATGCCGCCGGCGATATTAATATGAACATCATAATTACCCAAAGATATTCCGCAGCGGCGAGACAAAATCGCCGTCATTAGCTGCAGACGATTATTATCAAAGCCGATTGACCGACGCTGTGGATAGCCGAAATGAGTTTGCGCCACCAGGGCCTGAACCTCTACCAAAAAAGCGCGAGTACCCTCCATAATCGCCCCGACCACTACGCCCGGTAAATCCTTGTCGCGCGAAGCTAAAAATATCTCTGAAGGGTTTTTAATTTCTATCAATCCACCCTCACGCATATCGAAAACCCCCACTTCATTGGTGGCGCCAAAACGATTTTTGACCGCTCGCAATAAGCGAAAGTTATGAAACTGATCGCCTTCTAAATAAAGCACTGTATCCACCAAATGTTCTAATGTTTTAGGTCCGGCCACCACGCCTTCTTTGGTTACATGACCAATGATGACCGTGGGCACCGAATTTCGCTTAGCAGTTTCCATTAACTTAGCCGTACAAGCCTTAATTTGATTGATGTTACCGGCTTCGGATGGCAAATTAGAAAACCAGACGGTCTGGATAGAATCAACTATGGCCAAAGATGGTTTAATTTTTTCAATGGTTGCGCAGATCACTTCAATGTCTGTTTCGCCTAGAAATTTTAAATTGGTTGGAGGAATTTTTAACCGATCCAGACGCATTTTAATCTGCTCGGCTGATTCTTCCCCGGAAATATATAAGACCGACTGATTGGCCAACTTAGAGGCTAATTGTAAAACTAGAGTTGATTTTCCGATACCGGGCTCGCCGCCTAATAGAATAACCGAACCTGCAACAATACCACCGCCGAGTACACGATCCAGTTCTTCTAAACCAGTCTTGATCCGAGGAAATTCTTGTCCGCGTACATCTTGAAAATTAATAGTCTCCCCGGCTGAAACAGTATTATTGTTGTTTTTTTTATTTGATACCTGCTCAGTTGATTCTTGCAATGTGCCCCAGGAACCGCACTCTGAACACTGACCCAACCATTTCGGAAACTGGGCGTCACATTTAGAACAAGTATAGATTGTTTTTATTTTGGACATTAAAAATAAAAATTAATATTTATGCTGAGGATCGGGAGGACATGAATCATTGGTAAGCGGACCAAATCTTCTACAAAGAGGAATGCGATCCCAACTATTTAACACTGAGCTTCTTCCGAGAACATTCATGGCCTTTGCTCCTCCAGCAAAAGAATGATAAATATCGCTACTACTATAACCAGCATCACCAGGTAAATATACAATACCTAAGGTGTGTCCCAATTCATGAGTTATCGTATCCTGAAGATCTTCACAGCCATTTGTATTGTCCGTATCTATCAGAATCTCGCCCGCCTCAACTCCAACGTGAGCGCAAGCAACGGTATTGTCTCCACCATCGTCGTTATGATACTTATCATTACAATCATTTATACAATCAGGGTCGCCGCCGCAATCGCTCGCACAGTCTCGATAGCAAAGATCGTCACCATAGGCAAATTTAAGAGGAGCACTATTGTCCACCTTGAAAGAGACGGCCGCACCAGCATGATTCCAGGTATCAAAGGCCAGTTTAAAAACTTCTGTTACTTGATTGGCGCTACAGCCAGGAACGGTTTCGCCATTGGCTTGAATAGAAATAACATGACATTGACCACTTAATGATTGACAGGTCTCTGTACTCATAGCATAATTTCCAATTTTCGCTCCTATTTCCGCATCATCATTTTTGAATGAAAGTTGCTTAATGGCTCCAATTTGAATTGGTTTTAAAATGGTCAGTTGAGGATTAATCAAATATAAAATCAAATTGGTACTCAAAATCAAAACCAAACCGATAATAGCCGCGCCCATTCTGGATTTAGCAGCCGAGACGGTGGTGGGGTTGCCAGCTGCGGTAATCCACTGAAGACCGGACAGCACCAACATAAAAATCGCCAATACGGCAATGGCACGCAAAGACCATAAATAAAAGGCATTAATATATTGCCCCAACCAAGGAATACTTAAAGTGCAATTAGTTTGAAGCTTGGGACAGTCAGCTAGCGTTTTTGTGGCATCAGAACAAACACAGGTTTCAATATTACTAGAAAAAATTAGGCCGGGAATTTTAATTCCCAACGTCGGCAGAACCGCCTGATTGCCTGACCCAGAATTAGAAGATGCCGCGGTCTGGGCCAAGGTTGGCCGAATAAAACAAAAAAGGGCTCCAAAAACAATAGAAATAAGCCACAAAAGTACAGTTAAATACCAGATTTTTTTGATTTTTTTAGATTGAAAAAACATATTTAATATTTAACTATTAAGGATGTCTCCCTAAACTATGGAACAAATTTAATTGTAACGTTTTCGTTTAAATTACCAGACAAACTTCTAGCGTTTTCATCATTACCAACATAAAGATCAAAATGACGACCGACTATAGCGCTTCCTGTATCAACTATTGTCCAAACTTTATTAAGTTCAGAATGACTAGAACCAATAACCTCAAAATGTTCGTCCCAATTAAAACATTTTAATCCCCACGTATTAGCCCCATAATCAACATCAGCGGCAGCCGAAACAAAATTTTCTAATGTGCCCCCTCTAGGAGTACTTTTGCACATTCCCTGAAAGGCCGTTTGGCTAATAGATTTGCAAGAATATATTGGCTTATGAGTATTTGGATCATATGCACAAATTATACTCGTATCTCGCCCAACCCCCGGACAACCGCATTCAATGGCAACGTTACACTCAAATGAACTGGTGTGTCCTCGATCGCCGTAAATTGGGCTATAATAAGCGGTGATTTGAGCAGTAAAACCATTTCTTTTTTCTTCATCAGTGGGACAGCCACTACCCAAAGGTCCGGTTGGTGTTGGGGCGGTTCCGCTTCTTATTGCATCATAATTAATCGTCGCAATTCGGCCAATAATAATTGGTTTTAAAATGGTTAGCTCGGGATTAATCAAGGACAAAATAATATTAACGCAAAGAATAATCACCACGGCAATAATGGAGGCGCCGATTTTAGATTTTGCCGAGGCAATGCCAGTGGGACTGCCGCGCGATATAATCCACTGCACTCCGCCTAACATAATCATAAAAATCGCCAAAATCGCAATGGCCCGCAAGGCCCACTTATAAATAGCAACAATGTATTGACTCAGCCAAGGTACAACAAGGGTGCGCTCGTTGATTGGACACTTGCTAATATCAGTAATACTGGTATCAGAACAAAATTCTATTTTATTGGTAAAGGTCAGGCCTGGAATAGGAACTTCTTGGATCGGCACTACTGGTGGGGATTCTTTCTGTGTTTGCACCTCCCCTTGATTAGAATTAGAAGAAGTTTGCGCATTAGCTCCACAGCCACATTGAGAACAACTACCGCAGGAACCGTCAGCCCAAATATAGCTAGAATTGGGACAAGCTTTTGTGGGTTGATCAACGTCTTGGCATTTGGGATTTAAAGATGCATTATGACAACAACCACTAATGGCTTTGGCTAAATTCGGTCTAAATCCAAGAAAAAAAATACCTCCAATAATAAAAGCGGCTAAAATAATTATTTTAACCCTCATAGTCTTAAGATGACTATTTATCTCCTTGCTTGCTGTCGCCATATTACTTTAACCTAATATATCTTAAAGTGTTGGTGGTTTGATCGACGAAATAAAGAGTGGATTCATCGCCAGAAAGAAAAATTTGATTGACATCATAAGAACCCATGGCGCCTTCAGCTAAAAAACTGACGTCGCCAGTCTGAGTATTAATCCGATAAAAATCATCTTCAGTCGTACCGGTCACTGCCGGAACCAATCCTGATCCAACCGGCAGGCTCTTGGGTACGGCACAATATAGCTCACTGCCCGCAGTATTAAAAGTGCACTTATTGGCCCAAGTATTAAGGCCGGTATTAATTTTATTAGCGCCGATATTATCACCCTGCGCATCCACCAAATAAAGAACGGGCTTATAATCGCTGTCAGCACTATAGACGCTATAAGCTATCTGATTGCCCTGGGGGTTCCACTCTGGCTCAAAACCGCGGCCATCAACAATCAATGATTTAAAATTTTCACCATGTTGACCAATCAACAGCATCTCTTGTTCCCATTCACCACGATCTTGACCAGTAGCCGAAAAAGCAATCACTTGATTATTGGGAGACCACGACACGGTTACCTTGTCGGCATTAGAACCCATGTTCTCAATTGGCTGAGCATTAGAGCCGTCGGGATTAGCCACGGCCAACCAAGAACTCTCGGGATATTTAGAGGTAGCCTTAAAAGCGATTTGCCCGCCGCCCTGATTCCAAGAAAAACCCTCCCAATTAGTGGGCAGAGAATACTGCTTTTGATTTTTAAAATCGTACATAATTTTAAAATTATCAGGATATTCAATAATGGCCTTGTCTTTGTTGGGCGACCAGTCCACGTTTTTAACATTATAAAACACCTGATCACTTAACGCAGTTGTTATGCCGTCTTTATCAGATTGATAAAATTTTCCGTCTTGTTGATTATAAAAAACCGTATTTTGCCCATCTGCAGCAATGGCTGCTTGACTGACTACATTATTGGAGACTGGTGTAATTAAAGTTTTACCTCCATTGGCCACCTCAGAAATTTGTGGTATGGCCGGGGCGGCGGCAGGTTGATTGGTAATTTCGGTCGGCCATTGATAAAGCGGCAAATTGGCTTGAGCTCGCTCCTGAATGGTCATACGATTCCATTGATCTTGAGTCACCGGTAATTTACTAATTGGGGTATTAGTAATATTCGTCAACGGAGTTGATGGCGTTTTGGGCGTTCGAAATAAAACAAAATATAATAATAAGGCAATGACGATAATGCCGACAATGAATAAAATTATCAGTACCTTTTTAGACATAAATTATAAAATAATAAACTAAAATTTTATTGACTCAGATAAGACCGCATGGTGTCAAAATTAGTAAAACCTGGGCAATCAGTGCCCTGCCGACATTCCATATGACCATAAACTCGATTAGCGGGTATATTATATTTTTGTCGTAAACTATTAATTATGGTTTTTAAACTAGCTAATTGATTTGCGGTCATTGAATCTTGAAAACCAAGACCATGTTTATCGCCAATAAACACCACAGACAAACTATCATAATTACATCCACCAGTAGCCGCGCTCATAATATTCTCAGGCCGTCCCGTCTCTATTAATCCATCCTCAGATGCATTATATGTAGAATTAGCGGTTCGATGACCATTTAAAATCACATAATTATAAGCTATCTGAGAATAAGGTGGGGTCGCATTACGATGCCATTGATCAATTTGAGCAGCATCTCCGAAAGAAGATTCTGAATAATGAACAAATATCCTGGTTATCGTACCGGCTGACGGAGGGTGTAGGGCATCTTGTGAAGATTCTCCGGGGTCAAGCTCCGGTTTTTCAAACTCAATCTTCTGAATCTGTTGAACTTGAATTGGTTTTAAGGTGGTTAAGGCCGGATTAATAGTATTTAGAATTAAATTCGCGCATAGAATTAAAATCAGTCCAACAATCGCATCGGTCATCTGGCTTTTAGCGGTCCCGATTGTGCTGGCATTGCCGTTAGCCGTAATCCAACGAATACCAGCCAACATCACCATAAATATAGCCAGAACGGTCACAGCGCGAATCGCCCAGAGATAAAAAGTATTAATATAATTACCTAAAGTAGAGCCATTGACCGCGATTCCGGTTTTTTGGAATAAACCGCCGATACTAATTTCGGGAATGAACATAATATCCTTATCAGCCAACCGAGTTGCAGCGGCCGCCTGAACAGTATAAAAATGTCCAAATAATAAAATCTCTGTTAGTAATAACATCACCAACAAACCAGGTAGTGAAAGTTTGATAGTGCTTTTGTTTCGTCGCATTATCAGACACATAGATAATTAACTTGTCTTATCTCATTTTATAATTAATCGCCACAAAGCGCGCTTATCCAAGAAACATCAAACTTCTACTACCCGGCAAAAGCAAGATCATTTTTGTGGTGCTGTAACATTATTTAAAATTATTTTTGCTAAATTAACCACAATGATTAATAAGATCAAAGATGCGGCCAACGATATTACCAATAAGACCCATCTGACCAAAGAACAATTGAGCAGTATTACAGGGGGTTGCTAAGGCATAAATCAAAAGCCAAATGCAAAGTAAGACAAATGCAACGATAGCGTTACAAAGGGCCATAGCAATAATCTCGGCAATCTCCAACATGTGACCCGGTGTTTTCGCCGCCTGTCCAGCCGTACCAGAAATGCCCTGCATTCCTCCACTACCTTGTGTCCACTCGGCGCCAAAGGCACAAAAACTTCTTTGACTGGCGATATAACGCATTATAAAATGAAAATCAATATAGAGAAGCGGTAAAACCCAATATATATTCTCCCACATAAACTGCAAGATTTTTCCGGTTGCTAGTTGCCCAGCCATTTCAGTAACCGCGGAAACAGCACCCTTAATTGCCCCGCCCACATCACCTTGCTTTAATTTTTCGGCTGTTTCCATGCCCATCTTCATCGTCTCTTGGGCTTGTCTTTGGGCCTCCTTAAGGGATCTTGCCAGCATTTCTTGACCTCCTCCACCCCCTGGCATCGCACCCATTCCCGGTAAACCGCCTTGGCCGCCTTCTTTACCGCCAAATAATTCCGCTGCTTTTCCTAAACCTTCCATCACATCAATTGGTTTACCGCCCTCGCCTCTAGCCAGAGCAGCGAATTGACTAAGGGGGGTACCTTCGCCAGTCAATCCTTCGCCTAAATTTTTAAGTTCGCCACCTAATTGTTTACCTTGTTGACCGACTTGTTTAACGTTTTGACCTGCCTGCTTAACAAGTTTGCCATGCTCCTCAACTCCTTTACCAAATTCTTGCGCGCCCTGACCAGCAGCTTGAGCCGCTTTACTGGCGGCTGTACCGACCGTACGGCCAACCTCCTGACCACCTTTAAATCCTTGGCCCGCTCCTTCAAGAGCTCCCGGAATCGCTCCTATGCCTTCACCCGCTACAGCTCCAGCTATACCTCCGACGATCGCTCCTCCGCCTGCCCCAACAGCGCCACCGATCGCTCCACCAGTTTCACGCGCCATAGGCTCGGTAGCTTTAGCTGCTTGCTCAACCCCTTGACCAACTTTTTGAATTCCTTTACCACCAATTTCTTCTACTTTGCCAACACCCTCGGTAATTTTACCGGCAGTCTCAATACCCTTGCTGACATCTTGAACCCCTTGACCAACCCTTTTTGTTGCTTGTCCTGCTTTTTGTTGAATGGATTCGCCAGAACCGGCTGATCCTTGAAGATCTTTATATTTATTTCTTATTGCTTCTTCGCTTTGTCTATATTCTTCTTCGTTCTGCTTTTTTAATTGCAAATAAGCTGCGCGCCCGTGAGTTTCATGTGTCTGCGTCTCTTGCTCCTTCATCTGATAAAACCTCTTGTTCAATCTGGCCATCTCCTTTTGATAATCATCAAGTCTTTTTTCGTTAGCATCCATGATAAAATAATTATTTTAAGTTTATTGCCAAGCGAGGCGAGTGACCTGCCCGCCTATTGCCTCTTTAGAGTTAAGTCTGAACAAGAAGCAAGAGAATTATTTTGTTTTTAACTTTTTATATCCATGGGGCGACTTTAGCAGGCGGGAGCGAAAATTGATTTTCGTTTCCGAGCGAACGCTGGCAACGAGGGGCTTAATGCTCTTTATTTATTTGAAGCTAATTTGATTGACCCTCCAGTCAGCGCCTTGCTTTAGAAAATCAAGAGTGACTTTTTTGGACAATGCAGCGGTTTGATTAATTTTAGTCTCTTGCTGCTGAACATTGGCGGTAAATTCTGCGCTGGTATCGGTTACGATATTGGCCAAACTTAATGACAACACCCTGGTAGTCAAACCATAGTAAGTTGAAGTGGTTTTCAGGGCGGTTTGCTGAGCAAGGACGAAGTTTTGCGTTTCGGTCTTTAGGCCGTCGGTCATATAAGAATAAAGGTCGGTAAAATTGCTAAAATCAGATTGATTGGACCAGGTTCCATAACGCTCAATAAACATTTTGGCCAAGGTGGTTAAGTTGTCTTTTTCCTGTAAAAACGGATCGATCTTAACTGCCGGAGTCGTATTATTCGCTGAATTAGTAAAAGCGGCTGGTGTATTGGTAAGCTGAGTAGCTGCTGATTTATTTTTAGAACGAAAAGAGGCTAAATATAAAACGATTCCAACGATAAGCAAAATAATGGCAAGAATAATTAAAATTTTTCTCATACACTAAATAATTAAAACCGGTTAAATTTATATATTCATATCTGATAAGCCCCTAACAAACTCCTTCGAAGATGCCGAATTATCTGCCGATGGCGTCAATGATACCGCGCCTTCTGAGCTTTGAGCAAATTCTCGCTTAGCCTGCTCGGTTTCTAAGATTTGTCTCGGGTCAGAAGTTATCAATTGATCTTCAGAATACGAAGCAATCACTTTTATGGCAGCATGTTTAGCGCCGGCGAAAAATATTCCTTCACCAACGCCGCATTCTAACAATAAATATTTTTCTCCTTCGGTCAGCATAAAGGTTTGGGCCACCAAATCAATAGCCGATGGCGATTGTTTAAACAAAATCTGTAACGCCGAATTATTAACAATCGCCTTCCCGTATTGGGAAACCAAAAAGTCATTGACATCTTGAGTAATGGTCGTCACGCCCAAGTAATACTTACGGCATCGTTTAACTAAGGCATAAATAAATTTTGCCGAATCTTCTTGCTGCATCAACCACCAGGCCTCATCAATAACCATAATTCTTTTCTTTAGCTCCGAGCGGACAATATTCCAAATATAATTGATAATAGTATAAATCGCGATGGGTCTTAATTCATCCTCCAAATCGCGCACCGAAAAAACAATCAATTGATTATTGACCTTAACGTTGGTCGGATTGTTTAAAAGACCGGCAAAGGTTCCTTTTGTATATTTTTTTAAACGCTCAGCCAACTCAGTTCCGCCCTCCATTCCTTCCAAAACTTCCTCTAGGTCCGACATGATCGGCATTTCAGATATTTGAGTCAAGTCAACGCCCGGAACAATATCTTTTTTGGCATAAGTTTCTAACAAGGCGCGGTCAAGCAAAGAATCTTCTTGTGGAGTAAACTGTTTCACTCCTCGTTCATCAAGAGATCCGATCATTAATTTTAATAAACCTTTAAGAGTAATCACTGCCGAGCGAATCAAATCGGCCGCGTTCATCTCGGCTGAAGTGGCGCGCGGCAAATCAAAGGGATTCAATTTGCTGTCCGAAGACAAAGAAATATTCAGATAAGTTCCGCCCACTGCGTCAGATAAATATTTATATTCCCGCTCTGGATCAATAATAATCACATCGGTGCCGAACATCATGGAGCGCAAAACTTCTAGTTTAACCGCGTAACTTTTACCGGCGCCGCTAGTGGCAAAAACGGTCATGTTGGCATTTTGTAAACTAAAACGATCAAAAATAATCAGCCCATTGTTGTGACGATTAATGCCATATAAAACGCCATTATTAGAAGTCACGTCAGCTGAAATAAAAGGAAATGAGGTGGCACATGGTGAAGAACTGAGATTAAAAGTAATCATCAGATCATCTATGGCCAGAGGTAAAGTAGAGTTAAATCCTTGTTCGGCTTGATAGAAAACTCGACGAGTATAAACTAACTTTGAGCCAAAAATTGCTTCAATCCTCTCGTTTAGCACGTCCAATTCTTTCTCCGAATCAGCATAAAGGGTGGCGTAAAGAGCAAACTGAAAATAATGCTCCACGCCAGTCGTCAGATCGTCACGTAGTTTTTCAATATCTTGCAGGGCGGTTTCTTTTAACGGATCACGCGGCATACCGCGATCGCGATCAGCCGAAATCTCCGCCTCTAAGTGACCAACTCTTTTTAACAGTTGCTTTAGAATAATGCCCGATGGCACTGGGTAAAAAAACATGGCCACGTCTAATGAGGCATTATAGTTGATGACTGGAGCAAACCATCCTACGGCCAAATAGCGAGGATAGGCCGTAACAAAAACTGTCCGAACATACTTGCTGCCTAGCTGCAAGAAGTGAGGCGTAACCCTTAGGGCCGCCGGTGCGATTAAATCACGGACAGAAATTAAGCCCTTAAGATATGCTTCTTCGGCCTCTAATAACGTGGTGGTTTGTTTTTCTTTAGATAACTTAAGTGCAGCCTCTTCTTTGGGGCTTAGTTTTTTTTGCGGCGGCGGCGCCAATGGTTTATCAATTTTTGAAGGATTAATGGCCATAAATATTTTTTAAACACTTTCAACCCTTAGCTTGTCCATCTCTACTAATTTTTGGCTTTCTGACTCAACTGGATTATAACTATTATATAGTAATTCAATTAAACTTTGGGTATCTAGGGGTACAGCGCGCAAACCCATACTAGATAAAGCTGCCATAACATTATCAGCGCGTTTAAATAATTGTTCGCGATAGGCTTCAAAGCGTTCTCTTTTTAGGCGGACCACCGAACCGGCAGAAAAAATATCAGATAAGCGCCTAAAAAATCCTCGTCTCTTGTCGCCCATCGGATTATAGGGCACCACCAAATAAAATTTCTTAGTCATAATATCTCCCAGATCTACCAACTCTTTAATAAAATCAAT
>Ga0209777_10000975_pt1 | contig 43845 bp, 35 predicted proteins | sample FrelakmetHBP12HB_FD_187147 | JGI IMG/M metagenome (GOLD analysis project Ga0209777, IMG submission 187147) | Freshwater lake sediment microbial communities from the University of Notre Dame, USA, for methane emissions studies -HBP12 HB (SPAdes)... | ecosystem: Environmental > Aquatic >...
AGGCGTCGGTGTCGCCGTTGGCATGGGCGTCGGTGTCGCCGTTGGCATGGGCGTCGGTGTCACCGTTGGCATGGGCGTCGGTGTCGCCGTTGGCGTGGGCGTCGGTGTCACCGTTGGCGTGGGCGTAACTGTTGGCGTAGGCGTCGGTGTCGCCGTTGGCGTGGGCGTCGGCGTCTGTCCACTGCCATTAACATCTACTGTGGCACCCACCCAGGTGGCCAATATCTGATTTGCGGTATTATCGCTAAGTACACCGTTGGCAAGATTGATCTGGCTACTGCTTCCGGCCGATCCAATCACGTGAAACTGTACCTGCGACAAGTAGCCGGATCCACTAGCCCCGCCAAGGTTCAGAACATTGAGTATCACCCTTAACGTGCCCGGGTTGATAACAGCCCACATATCAACTGGGATCGTGGTCCCGTTTATGAGACCGCTTGTGACATTTCCCACCTGTAGTACAGCAGGATTGAAGGTAACATCGTAGTTAGCTGCATTGAAGTTGGTCACATTGCCGATGTTGACTACAGCGGTGAAGTCTGTGCCCGCTGGTACCTGAGCGGGAGCGCTTATGCTCACCGTGACCCCACCCTGGGCCTGAACCAATACGCAGGGGACTAGACCGCATACAAAGAATATGGCCACTGCCAACATTACAATGCGCTTACATTTTCTCATCATTCTGCCTTCTCTAAAGGATTACGGAGGATGACAATTGCTCCAAAATATAGCCCTGACCAAACTTGTATACTACGCTGGTTATTTCGTTACTGATTTCCTCTCAATATCAGTTTCCCTAATTATCATATACCCTCCTTATTAAATGCCTCAATCCCCATTTGGTACTGATTCCCTAACGAAGCAGTACTATAATTAAGGTCGGCATGCAGCACACGAAGATACCCTGTGAGATAGGGGGGTTCCAAGGCTAGGCCCCGCAGCAAATACTCGGGTTTTCCTGGGTGGTTTGAGACGACTGTACCTCCCAGAGATGCCCGAGCTCAGCCACACTTATCTGTGTTAATGTGAGCATAAGATAGAAAGTACCAATCGTTCCCTCTAAGATGACTGACCTCAGGTTAAATGGTGGGGCATTTATCCCTTGCTGGTATGCTGGTTCGTGACAGCAGCACACGGCAACACATTGGACCGTGGCTGCCACCGCAATCTTCCAGCATACCAGGTCAGCAGATTGCACATGCCGACGCTTAATCGCGTGCATCTCTTCTCAAAAGAATTAGCTGCCCATGATGATCTGCTCGATTCGCGTTATATCCACCGCATTCACGTTGCCGTCGCCGTTAGCATCCGCCCCGGGAGTACTGGTGTCAAGTGTCATTATTATACGTTCAACCTTTGTAATATCGATGCTATTTACCGTTCCGTCCCCATTGGCGTCACCCGCCTTGTACACGCTAATGTACCCAGTCTTGGTTACGGTATTACTGGTTGACAGACTCTCTGTCACCTTCAAGGTTACCGTATAGTTTCCAGCACTTGCGTAGACATACGTTGGACTCTGCAGATTGCTGCTGTTACCGTCTCCAAACTGCCACTGGTAACTGTAGGGCCCTTTGCCCCCGGTGGACTGGTCGGTAAAAGTGAACACGGTACGGCCGGCTACTCCCTGGGTAGGGCTGGCCGCGAAGGCGGCACTAACGGGAGCGTATATCACAATATATCCTGCTTTGGTCAGGGTGTTAACAGTGCCTCCCATTGAGCTATCGGTCACGGTCAGCACAACGGTATAATTACCCGCACTTGTGTAGACGTACGTAGGATTCCGTACTGTGCTTTCAGTCACGCCATCATTGTTGAAGTCCCATTTGTACGTGTAGGGAGGTGTGCCTCCAGTGGTTGCGTCGGTGAACGTGAACGTTGTGTAATTACCTATTCCCTCTCGCGGGTTGGCTGAGAAGTTTGCAGCCAGCACGGTCGTGATCTGCACTGAACCGTTTGCCCAGGTCGCCTGAATCTGATTTGCGGAGGTATCGCTCAGTACACCATTGCCAAGATTGATCTGGCTGGTGTTTCCAGCAGATCCTATCACCTGAAACTGTACCTGCGACAAATAGCCGGATCCGCTCACACCGGAAAGGTTTGAAAGACTATTTATCACCCTTAACGTGCCAGGGCTGATAACATTCCACATGCCAACTGGGAATGTGACCCCGCCTACAAGCCCATTCGTGACATTTCCCACCTGTAACACAGCTGGATTGAAGGTGACATCATAGTTGGCAGCATTTAGGTTGCTCACGTTGCCAATACTGACAATAGCTACGAAGTTTGTACCCACTGCGACCTGAGCAGGAGCGCTTATGCTCACTGTAGCCCCACCCAGAGCTTGAACCGATACGCCGGTGACTAGTCCGCATACAAAGCATATGGTCACAGCCAACATTAGAATATGTATCCAATTAGTTATCTTGTTCACAACCTCTCTCCCTCCTTTTCCTTGTGCTGCTCTCTCTTAAGCTACGATGAAACTCCGCTTCCCTCCGCTTCAAGTATATTCCCAGTGGCGACAGTCACAATCACCCGTAAGTATCGATTTCGCCAGTAAAATAGTCATCAAATCCCATGCTTTCATCGCAAAACAGTAATGTAGCGAAAGTACTAGTACTGCGTCAAAACGATGCCTGAGCTTCTTCCCGACACAAATGAGTGGTGTACGGCAGCATACCTCGACAGTTTCGGGCCAGGATCATCGCCATCATGACCTGGCATCTGACCCTGTATAAGGGCCAGACTCGGGCCGCCACCGCCATGGCTCTGGTGGAAAGTGTAGCTTCCCCGATCTACATGTTCACCTGCGTCGGGAATAGGATACCTTGCAGACATTTGTTAATGGACACTCTGCGGCTTGCTCCTGGTCATCATACGTCATAGAGTATCGAGGGGATAAAGGCGCAAGCCATGGTTGAAGAAATTTCGGAGTAACTCGCTCAAGTAGAAGCCACGACTGAAGAGACAAAGAGATTTTTCGCGATATCAACCCCTTTACCCGCCGCAGGTCTACCACTGAGGGAAAGATCCGCATTCTGCTTGAGCGATCCCGCTGCCACATAACAATACAGACCTGTGCCGCATCAAGGATATCCATCGCGGCACCTACTATGCCCGGCTGAAACACTTCATGGCGGCTGGCAGCGAGAGGCTAACAAGTGAACGACCAAGAGATGCCACGAGGACTGAATTCTAGGCGTTAAAGGGCGAGAATGCCCTACGGAAATAGCTGATGGCTGCTAACAACAAAAATCATCTAAACTAGAATTCCAGATTGCTTCAGGTTTGCTAGGACATCTGATTTATTCCTCCTGCCGACATTGCTATCTGCAATAAGTTGCATAATGTCGATTTACTGCCCTTGTTCGAGGCTTAGCAGGAGGAACGACGAGCTGAAACAGGGCCCCAATTCGATCAAGTAGCTCCGAAGGCACAGGGTGATCCCTAGCATTAACCAAGACAGCTTCGTTGCGTGAAACAAGGGCGCCGTGCAACCTCTACCTTCTATGTAACCTTCCGAGTATTGTCCAGCTAGCATATGTAGCAAAGGCCGCTATTGCGGCGCTCCCAACTATGTCAACCGGGTAATGAACTCTCGCCATTACCCTGAAAACGCCCACAATAATTGCCAATATCCCTAGTAGCACACCTACCTTGCGATGGTACACAAACAAAGTTCCCGCGGCAACCATTCCAGCCAAAGCATGATCTGACGGGAAGCCATTGTCTGGTGCATGAGGAATAAGAGGCTTGACGTGCTCAACCACAAATGGGCGAGAATCGAAGAAAAAATGCCCCGTAATAAACGCTAGCAGGAATGCTATTGAAAAAGATAGGATCGCCAATTTCAAAATACTGTTTCGTATCGTCTTTTCGGAGAATAATGTCGCAACTACAGCTAGAAACCCAACCAGGAAGATCAAGTACTTGCTGCCGATGATTATGAGTTCATCCATGTCGAGATTATAACGTAGGTGAGCCTCCTCTAGCAAACACCTTCTCTGCTTACACAGGATATGCTGTTGCCTGACATGATTGACGTACTGTTCTTCACTGCGCCGATTGCCTAACTCTTGGCTGAAAGCTAGGATCCAGACTCTTTGACTATGCAAAACTGAATCTAAGATGAGTTTCTCTAACAACTCGGCCAACACCCCCCTGAAAGCAAACCTCAGTAGTACACTCATAAAGAAAACTGCTTTAAAAATTGCGTAAATCATGTGGATAAATTCGTGGATAACTCTATTGACTAGCGTTGATTGCTGGGAGTAGAATCGACACAGTGCATCAGAATTTGGACATGAGATGTCGCTCTCGTTTAATTGCAGGATCACGAACAAACGTGACCAGAGAGCCAGCCAGTTCAAGTATCATCGCTGTTTAGGCCAGATTCCCAAGAGATACTGTAAATACTGTAGCGGGGACTGCTTCATGGCAGCACTCTGCGTAACTCTTGCTCTGGGCGAATACTTCCGACAGCACAAGCTAGCGTCACCGCTTCACCACTCTCTAGACACCGATATAGCTCAATGACCTCAGCCCATGGCTGGTATAGAGCGCTTTCTCCCTCCAGTCTCAGCGTTTTGCAAGCGACGAATTCTATTACCACCAAACGTGGAGTGCCTACCGCGTGGGTGCCTGCCCAGCTTCCGGAACTGAAGAACTATACATCAGGGACCTACGGCGTCATATTCATTTGTACTTTTTGTGCCAACTTCTGCTGAGTACGTTTACCACCAGCAACGCGGTCGGGACCTCACAAATAGCCAACTCATCTCTGGACTTGACGTGGACGACTCTTTATGTGCCAGTACAGCAAAGTTTCGCGAATTGGATAAGCAGCGTCTTTGGTCGCAACCGTTGAAGACTCCCAATGGGTCATCGGTACACGTCAGCAATATGTCGCGCTCATAGCTGCTTAATTTTGCTGACCGCCTTGCTAATGTCTCGCATCAGAACACAACGATGCTATGGCACCGGGCAGTTCGCTCGGCCAATCAACCTAACGAGTGCTGTCGGCTTGCATTGCCTGTCCTCAAAGCAAGTAGTCTTCCGCTGAGAAATACATCTTACTGTTGTTATGTCAAGATAGCGAACTAGAATCAGCTCAGATTAGAGCGGGACCATCCTGCTTGGAGAAGACCGCCTAGGATAAACCCTTGGCACTATCGAGGTTTGGAAGTGGTTAAGATATCCTATAACGAAGGGCACAAAAGGCCTTGCGATAATGCATCAGAGGAGATTCGCTTTGGAATCTAGGCATAAGATGGTTGAACAACCGCCCGGCTGAGCTAGCTTAGCAGCTTCCTAGTTCTCCATGCTGCCTTAGCCAGTCTGGCGCCTTCTTCTGCGCATTTTTACATAAAGCGTAACGATGGCCCCTGCGGCAGCCCCTGCAACTACCGCTGCACCGATTATACCGCCGTTTAAGGACAAACATATCGGAGCAGCCGCCGTCGTTGGCGTCGGCGTGGACGTTGGCGCCGGTGCTGGAGTCAGCGTTGGAGCTGCAGTAGATGTCGCTATCAGAATGAACTTACCACTTATACCCTCCAGGATTGCACTTATCGTAACAGACCCTGCACTCAACCTCGTGATTAAGCCAGCCCTGTCAACAGTCGCTACCCCCGTGTCATAGCTGGACCAGGCCGCCTGATCGGTAATGTCCGCAGTGCTGCCGTCAGAATATGTAGCCGTAGCTACAAGTTGTTCTGTCTCTCCAATTGATAGCAAGCCGCTTCCCTTTATAGTTACCGCAATCGATATGATGCTGGACGTAAGTGTCGGGCTAGCCATGGACGCACCCGTTGGATTCGGTGTGTGTGTAGCTTCTGGTATGTATCCTCCACCTCCACCTCCACCTCCACCTATTGCTGAAGATGATGGTGTTGGTGTAGCTAGTAGCGTCTGAGTAGGTGTAGGCATTGGTGTAGCGGCTGGCATTGCTGTTGGCGCAGATATAGTTGTCGGTGTTGAGGTCGGCGTCGGCGCTGGCGTTGCTGTGAGCGTTAGCGTTGGTGTCGGCGTTGGCGTTGACGTTGGTGTCGGCGTTGGCGTCGCCGTTGGCGTCGGCGTTGGCGTGGGTGTTGACGTCGGTGTCGGCGTGGGCGTTGAAGTTGGCGTCGGCGTTGGCATTGACGTTGGTGTCGGCGTGGGTGTTGACGTCGGTGTCGGCGTGGGCGTCGCCGTTGGCGTCGGCGTTGGCATTGACGTTGGTGTCGGCGTGGGTGTTGACGTCGGTGTCGGCGTGGGCGTTGAAGTTGAGGCATAAACAAGCACCGAATTTCCAACCCAGGTTGCCTGTATTTCATTCGCAGCATTATCGCTAAGGACGCCATTTGCAAAGCTGATCATGCTGGAACTGCCTGCCGAGCCAATCACATGGAACTGTATCTCCGCCAAGTACCCAGAGCCACTGACCCCATCAAGGCCCGGGACACTCTGTATCACTCTTATTGTCCCTGGGGTGATCACTTTCCAAATATCGACGGGTATTGTAGTTCCATTTATGAGGCCATCGGTGACATTCTCCGGCTCCAGAATGTTCAAATCATAGATGACATCGTAGTTAGCGGCATTGAAATTCACCAATTCGGTGGCGCTAACGATTACGCCCATATCAGCGTTCTCAGTAACCTGAATTGGGCCATTGATGGAAATTGTCACCGCACCCTGAGCATTTGAAACAAGGGGAACAAGTAGCCCCAGGATAGTAAGCGCTACAAACATCCCTAATAAATGTCTGCATTCTTCGATTGAATCCAGCATCACACTCTTCCGCTCATGGAACCTGGCAATATTATAAGACTAACTTGTGGTGTGGAACAATGTCACAACGCCCACTGACTATGACTTGCATTTGCATTCAGCTCCGTACCTAAAACACAGAGATTGTATGACGGCAGGCAGGAAGCAGTTTTGTGGAGATCAAGCTGCGGCCACGCCACGTGGCAGTTGGCGGTCACTTTGGCAAATGAATATCCAGACATTGTGGTGAGTTGTGGTAAACAGGGGCTGTTGGCGAGCTAGACCCATAGAGGAATAAGTGATAATATCGCGATGTGCTGTTTCCCCAGCAGGGAGGGGCCGCCTCCGGCAGGGTCGTGAGGTAATACTAGCAATTAGACTGTAGTAATACTGGGCTCCGTGGCAAATGGCCAAGATGACATTATCGAAAGTAGTATTTCGCAAGTACCGCCGTAATATGGACACGTTTTCATTAGCTGCATATAATATTTTCCAGAAACTGTATTATTGAGTACCGAATGGCTATCGACATATACATGTATGAGTTGTAGACTTGTGACATCACAGAGGCTGAGTTCATGGTAAAAGCAGTAAGAGCCTTATTCAGCTTTTTAGCAGTGTCTGCACTGCTGTTTGGCATTCTGCTGCCTTTTGGTTTCAGTAGCCCTGCCTATGCAGCAACCAACGGGCTTACCACTGGCGCCATGACCACTACTACTACTATCTCCAGCATAGGAGTTGAAGTAACTTACACAGGAGATGCCAACGCCAATGCCAATGCTACGCTAGCATATCGGCTTAATGGCACATCTACTTGGTTTAACGGCTTACCCATGGAGAAGGAGTTTGGCACTCAGACGTTCGCAGGCAGCGTTATAGGATTGAGCGCGAACACCACCTATGATTTAGCAGTTACGTTTGCTGACCCAGATGGAGTAGTAGGTACAAATCCAGTAACCGGGAATGCCACAACTCAGAACGGGACTTTTGCTTTGGGTACTGTCCACACTTACTACGTCAGCCCCACCGGTAACGATTCGTTGAGCGGTACTTCAGTAGGCAATGCCTGGAAGACAATACAGCGCGCTGCCGATACGGTTGTGGCTGGTGATACCGTCTATGTGGAGCCAGGTACTTACTACGAGGCTGTAAGCATAGATGACAAGCAAGGAGCCAGCGGCAACTACATAACCTTTATCGCTGCAGACATCACTAAAAAGCCCATAATTGACGGCTCCAATGCCACCATAGCAGCCAACTCTGGTGGAAACATCTGGACTCACCTAAGCGGGAATATCTATTACACCACTTTTACCTCCAATCCTGCCATCGTTTGCAATGGCACTGTGCCTCTATTCCACTACTGGGATACGACAGATTGGACAAACAGGCTTGCGGGAATCACTGGCGGGTATTATTGGGACGGCAACGCCACGCTTTATGTTGACCTCGGAGGAACCAATCCAAACAGCGTCACGGTTTACGTGGACAACCACAGCGGGGGCGATTCGTGGAACGATTCGGGCTTTAGGGTGTTTCGGTCGGACTACATCAGGATAGCCTATTTGGAGATAGAACACTTCTATAGTGGGATTCTCTCTAACTACAACACAGGTAGCGACGCTAAGAGCGACTACTGCGTTATGGAGTACAACGACATCCACGATAACTTCTGGAACATAAGGACAGCTTCAGGCAGCGGCTTGCCTGCCTCAAGCTACCAAGTTATCCGCTACAACACCTTACACGACAGCGTGAGTATGGCCTGGGCGACCTCGGCTGGTTGGACTTCCTGCGAGACAGAGCAGAACGGCAACCTCAACATAAACGCTGCTATTAACATCGATGCGTCAGGCAGAGGCAGCACCATTGCCAATAATACCATCTATAACTCTTGGGATGGCATCGATGTGGGAGACTGTGAGGCTCCCAGGCAGGGCAGGGACATAGATGTTTTGAATAACACTATCAACAACTACATTGATGATGGTATTGAAGCTGTCGCCACTGACATCAATGTGAGGCTGGGCAGTAACTTTGTCAGCAACGCCATGGAGAGTGGCATATCCTTGGCGCCTTCCATCGAAGGGCCAGTCTATGTCTACAACAATACGATTAAGGACATCCAGGGCTACTTCTTCAAGCTCGGCTCTGCTGGAGGGCAGACTGACAACGGCTATAAGCTCGTCTATAATAACACCTGCTATACCACATCATATAGCGGCAGCCCTCTCTATGATGGCCCGTCGCTCGTCTCTTCCAGCGCGGTCTCGTACAACTTCGTCAGCAAGAATAACGTATTCCGCTGCGGCAAATATGCCATCTGGTCAGGTAGCGGCACTTATGGCGGCTACAGTTTCAACTACGACAATATTTGGAGTATAGACGGAACGCAATTAGTCAAGTGGAACAATGCAGCTTATCCCACAATACAATCAGTAAGGGGCAACCTTAGCTGGGAGACCAATGGTATAAATGTTGCCGACTGCAAGTTTGTTGACCCTGCCAACGGCAACTTCTCATTGCAGTCATCAAGCCCACTTATAGATACCGGCGTGGTTATACCTGGGATTAATGATGCCGGCAGTGAGTTTGCTTACTCTGGCTCTGCCCCAGACATCGGGGCTTTTGAATTTGCTTCTACCTCGCCACTGCAGGCTGACTTCAGTGCAAACAGCACGGAGATGGTGGTCGGCCAGAGCGTCCAATTCACCAACGGTAGCACGGGGGACGTAGCACCGCTGAGCTATCAATGGGACTTTGACAACAATGGCACGTGGGACAGCACTGCCCAAAACCCGACTTACTCTTACAGTGCCTCTGGCAACTATACCGTGACGTTGAAGGTTACCGATGCTGCTGGCAATACCAACACCAAGACTAAGACTGGGTACGTCGCCGTCTACAATCGTGGAGATGCCAATAAAGACGGCAATATTAATAGCCTGGATATTACTAAAGTGGAGAGAATTATTGCAGGGCTAGATAGTCCAACACCGGGGGCTGACGCCAATGGCGATGGAAACATAAATGCACTAGATTTAACGCGGATAGAGTCGATCATACTAGGCAGTTAGTCTTCATTTAGACTTGTGTACACGCAATCGGCTAGCAGACAGGTCAATAGCCTTCACACCCCATCTGACAAGCTCCCCCCAAAACTGGTCCATGCCAAATGCTAGTATTGTGGGATGTGAGAGAAACGAGTGTCATCCTATGAAGAAACACTGGTATTAAGTCAAGCAAGCTGACTTCAGCGACGATATAACTGACCTTGACCTCATCATTGAACAATGTTACCAATGATGGCCCTCGTCAATGTAAATCCGTTCGTTTAAAGCGTTTTATCAGATACGCTCTCTTCTCTTTGGAACTCATGTCTTTAGTGGGAATAATTCTTGGCTCAATAGAAGTCCAATACTCATCCAAGGTTTTTATCGGCCTTGCGGGTACCCCGATAGCGACACAATTTGACGGTATATCCTCCGCAACTATTGCGCCGGATCCCACAACCACGTTATCTCCTATTGTCACACCAGGCAATACAGTAACGCCAAGACCTAGAAAGACGTTATTACCAACTTTGATTCCGGCTATGACATCAGCTTTTCGATGCTTATTTCGAAAGACCCATACACCACCATCATGCGTGATGAATTTCACTTGTGTAGCACTTACATGATCACCCAATACAATAAGATATGGTTCCGAACCAAAATCAACATCAAGAAGTCTGCAGTTGTTGCCCACCTTTACTCCGATACTCTTTGCGTAACCAACAGGGTTAATACGGCAATAAACCCGGCGCTTCGCGTCCTTAACAATTCCCGAGATCAGATCAAATATATTCATAGTTGTCGTTATTATACCAGATTCCTTTGATTGATGGCCTAGCATGCTCCTATCACGCTCCGTTTCGGAGGTAAGTCTCTTTTCGACCCGGCTCCACAATACGAGTCCAGTATTAACGTTTGACTAGAGTAATAGGGCTATTCAGCGGCGTCTTCCCAGGATGGGTGCCGAGGAAGACCGACCAACCACAGGCATCATAGAGTTGGCGACGATGTGCGGCAGGTATGGATACTGCCATGTAACTGCCATGCTACGCCAGCAGAGTTGGATGGTCAAACACAAGAGTGTGGGGATGATATCCAGCCGAGAAGAACTCAAAATGGCCCACGGAACAGCCAAAACGCGGAAGGACTGTGGCTCAACAACGGTTGATGCATCAGCATGATACCGGAGGCACAAGAACCATGTCTGGACCTGCGACTTCGTGGTGGCTAGGACATCTGATGGCGAGCCCTTCGGGAAACTGACCATGAAGGACGAATGCACCAGAGATTATCTGGCTATGCTGGTCATTCGCTGCATAAAATCACGGCATGTCATCTACTATTTGTTTCAACTCGTAGTGCATAGGGCTATCCGAAGCACATACGCTCTGATTGCCGCCCCGAATTCACAGCCAGGGAGATACCTCAATGGCTTGCCAGGATGGGAGTTAGAACCTTTTTCATCGAACACGGTGGCCCCTGGGAGAATTTTTACATAGAGTCGCTTAACGGCAAACGGAGCTATAAGTTGCCTGAGCGAGAGGTATTCAATACACTCGCCCAGGCCAAAGCGGCAATAGAGCAATCGCCAAGGGAGGGCAATGAGTCCCTGTCCCACTGTGCCCTCGGCTACGGGCCACCCACGCCTGATGCTATTCTAATGCCAGAACTAGCTAACGAGCAATATCGTCTCCGGGAGCCGACCAGTTATCTGAGCCTGGCCTCATATTGTTGCGCAGGCTCAGATAACTCTAACGTCAAAATAGCTTAGTTGTTATATCACTCGCCTCATCGTGCTTGACTGGTAACCCGCACTCTCTTATCGTTGAGGGTCATCTTCTCAAGATAGCCAACATGAAGCTATTTAAGGACCTGTCAATATGGTGTTACTCATGGGTATGAATTCACTTACCTTGATTTACTTATTAGCTTACGCTGCTTTGTATAGCGTCGCGGTAAAACCTCCTTGAGAGTGCTAAGCTTTAGCAGTAGCCTAATAGGTAGGAATGACTTGACATATAGATATGCATCTGAAAAGCCATACTTTAGAAGGAAATATGTGGGATGTGCCATGAAAGCCTTTCGTAGGTAGAGGCGAGTCATCTTCATGTCTTTGCGATAAGCGTAACCGGCTATCCTTCTATAGTTGGCACAAAAAGCTTGGTTCATAATTGAACCAAGGCGATCTCGAAGTTCCTGATCCTTGAACACCTCTTCAAGTAACGCCAGAAAGGCTTGCTCTGCCTGTCTAGGAGTTGTACTGCCTAGATTTACATCAGGCTGATACGGTCGCTTGGACAATGGTTCGGCGATATAGGCCACCTTGTATTTCTTGGCCAGCCGTACTAATAAAGGTAGTTCATAGCCATACTTCAGATTCTCATCGAATCCCTCTGTTTCTTCAAGACACCGGTGGCGCACCATAAGTCCGTCTACTTCAAGCCGAAAGACGAAAAGCATTTCTCGGATTAGGTCTTTGCCATCTATAATGTCTGAATGTTGGGAAAGCGTTGATCTTTTAACACGTACAACTCGGTAAGCATTATCTATGTATAGCCCCTGACCATAAGCGAAACCAACGTCAGGATTTTTTTCCAGGACATCCACCGCCGACCAAATTGAATCCCTAAGGAGAACATCGCTGGGATAAAGGAAACTAACATATTCGCCGCTGGCATATCCTATTCCGCTATTGAAAGCAGCGGCCATGCCTCGGTGTGGCTGATAGAAATATCGCGCTCCTTGTCCATATTTGGCCACTATCTCAGCAGTATTGTCTTTTGAACCATCGTCGACGATTATGAGCTCTAAATCGTGATATGATTGGGACAGTACGCTCTCTATGGCTCTAGAAATAGAACCAGCTCTATCATTACTAGCGATGATTACGCTGACTCTGGTCATCCTGCAGGCTCCACTACTATGAAATCACTCGATATCATCTGTTTGGGTCCGTATTCTAATCATGCAATTAAAGATTTGCCAACCTCCCAACCTATCAAAACCTCCCACTTACCGGACGACCGCTTCTTCATTTCTAGAGCCTCATGAAAACTAGCCCAGAAAATGGAGCACCCTCACTCGGCACGTGGAATAACTAGTGGGGGCAGACCACCATATTCTTAACCCTACGCAAAATACCTAACAGAGAATCGTTCCTACTTAAATAATTGTCTCTAAATTCGCTCGCATGCCGCCTGATGCACACCATAACTGAATCTGCCGGGTTCTTGTTCTCCTGCAAAGATAGTGTATTATCCTCATATATCACCTTTACATTCACGCTTTGTCCTGCTTCAATGTCCAGAGCAAATCTCAGATAATTATTTTCAATATCGTAGGGTGTGTTTTCCCCATTAACCAATACTCGTTCTATCGGTACACTATTTGATTCATATCTGATGATCATATATTTGGCCATTTGCTCAGTATCGTTTTCGATCAACGCTTCAGTCGTATATATTCTGTACAAAATTGATCCATCTGCTTCTGTCTTGACCATGTTGGTCCTTCTCAAGGTATCCCCTAGTGCTTTCCACTGCACATTATCCACTAGCAGGTTTATCCTCGCGATGTGGTTGCCTATCTGATCATAACCATCTTTGAAGTCATGATGATGAGCCTCGACAAGTAGCGGCTTTCCCACAAAAGCATCAAAGGCCAATTCCGGTATTTTTGTTAGTTGCCGTCTCGTGAACAATGGGAAGCCTTCATAGTGCATCATAGCCGCATCTAAACAATCTGAAATTCGTGGCTTATCTTGCTCAAGACTAGTAGCCATAGCGGATGAATTAACAGCAGCCAAAAAGTCATTATACTTCAGTATCTGCATAGCTTCCACTGAGAATATCGCTTGTGGAAAGACAATCACTTTCTCAAAACACACTCCAGTCAGTTTTTGATGGGCTCTCATTCTCTCCGATGCAATTTTGGTGGCGTAATTCAATTTCTTATGGTCAGTGGATCCGAATTCGCCTTCAGTATGATCGCAACCGTGCATGCAAATCGTAAACTTGTCAGGCCTTTCCCGAAAAAGTTCAGAAATGCCCTTGCTTGTCCTCTTGAAATTCCATGGAATAAACGCAATTGTTGAGGTAAATTCACGTTGATCCATTATTTCGAGTAGCTTTGCATAACTTAAGAAACCGTATCGCTCTTGAAGCAAAGGGTCGTCTACCGTGAGATTTGCAAAAGTCTGTTTACTGTGCCAGCACATATCCTTGCAGACATATTTCAAGAACATCATAGAGGGGACAACTTGGGAGAAATACGTCGCCATACTGTAATCCTGGGATAACTTCGTATCTATATCTATTACTTCCTTGCAAGCGGCAAGAAACACATTACAATTTTGTTTATTTATTAATATGAAGAAAGGCTTCTTATCTATAGAGATGATTCTTGACACATCACCTGGGTGAAGAGCTACATCAAAACTGAAATCAATTGCGTTATTTATGGGGCTAAATCGTATTCCAGACAATTCTCTAGCGATATCCTTGAAATCACTGCTGACCTGATATTCGTGATTGAAACAATCGAAAGCAGACATGGAACTAATTCTATCGTCAGAAACATATCTTAGAGTGAGGTCCGCATATTCTGATGGCCAAAAGCCATATACGAATAAATAACTTGCTCTTTTGAACAGGAGACTCTCTAATCTATCGCTTCCTGCTTCCGCTTGAAGGACAGTAGCCAATGTCTTGCAGCTTGTCACAACACATGGATAATCATCCGTAATCTCATTTATCAAATGCCGCGAATTGGCCGTGAAATTCCGGAAATTAACAACCCTATAATTCAGGCCCATGAATTGCGACAATTTCAAAAAATTTAGGTCAGCAGTCTCCAACTCGTCCGCACACAACATAACGACTTCGGTCGGCATCTATGATTCTCCTTAGACTTCCTCTTTTCACTGTTGCAAATCAATAGTAAAGACTCTGCAACCAATTGCTCGGATCTTTATATAATATACATCTATCTTTAGATATCTACTCAGATACGTGGCGCGGTGAAAGATACCTCTAATATTGCACGAAATATTGCCCGTGGCCACAAAAACAGCTAACTCAGATATGGGAGAGGTTTTGGGATCCGCCCGTACCGAACTACCTTGGAAACCCAGACATATCGTCCTGCACCTTTCAAATTTATATACTACCATGTGCTTTGCCTAGCTTGCACCATTCTGGCCGTCATCCTCATGAAAACTCGATAATTACTCCTTAGAGGAGCGGGTACGGCCACTTGTGCCCTCTGTAAGAGATCTATGTCCTCATGACGAAGCGCTCCAAACAGTACAATCCCGATCCAATAGAGTCCTCCCCCGACTGGGAGAGCAAGTGCCAGTGCCGGTGCTGTTCCCAGGTAGTGATATATAGCGAAGAGGCTTATCCCAGCGACAGAAGAAGCTAAAAGGGTTCTTAATCCATCCACGATAGGCCAAAGGGCTTTAATTTTTGTGGCGACGAACCAGACCATGATTGGTAAATAGACAACCTGCACTGCCGAGTTTCCTATTGCAGCACCCAGGGCTCCATATCTTGGAATCACTAGATAGTTGATGCCGACATCAAGTACAGCGAGAACAGCCCCAACTTTAAAAATAAATCCAGGCTCATTTATGCCGTAGGTAACAGCACCGCAGGCTCCTGTTAGGGCATACATGGCTGAGGGTATTGTTACTATGGCCATCAAGGCTATGACTGGGTGGTAACTAGCACCATACAGCAAATTGACGATTGGTGCAGCCAGAGCTATGAAAACGACTGCTATTGGAAAAGCGAGCATCATTAAATAGCGCGCAGAGCCTATATATATTGCCCTCAACTTTACTAGATCACCCTTACCAAACTGTTCTGAAATAGAAGGCATGAGCACATTGGCTAGAACAGTAGGGACAAGCGCCATAGCAACACTTGGCAGGTTCCAAGCCAGAGTATAAAATCCCACCTCATCTGCTGAGCGGTACCTGCCCAAGAAGAAAACCTCGAACCGCTGCCACAGGAAGTAGTTAACTACAACTATCCCCGCTGAAGCCAGAGCAAATCGTAAGAACTTCGCCTTGGTCTCTTTAGCCAACGTCGCTCCCGAAAGTAGCTTCCTCAGCGGAGTGAGTCTGCTGACCAGAAAGATGCCCAACACCGATGCTAATATCCAGGACAACAGGTTGGCCGAAAGCAATGCCCTAACTCCAAATCCCAACGCAGCCAAGATCATGGCCATAATAAAGAAAACCACGTGGCTCCCGAGTTCCTGCAGGGCACAGTACTCAAATTTCTGAAACCCCATATATATCGCTACGGCCAGTAGATACAAGCCCTGTGGCAGTACAATGCACCCCACGATCACGAAATAGAACGACTCGTTCTGATGGAAGATGTGTGTGAGTTGGGACGACATCGCTATGATAATCAAGGTGACCAGCACACAGGCGATAATCCTTCCTATTGCCGCTATCCGAATTACTCCGCTTATTTCCTGCTCATTATCCCGTCCCGAGGCTTCGGCAACGTATTTTTGGGCCATCGAACCCACACCAATGTTAACCGCAAAGCCGCAGAGGGAAATCATCCAAGAAAAGAAGGCGTAGGTGCCGTACTGTTCTGTGCCCAGATCCCTCGCCAAAACTATGGATAACACCAGCCCCGAGATGAGTTGCATAGCTGTAGCAATGAAATTGAAAACGGTGTTCTTGGCGATTCTTTCCGCTACACCCATTCTGGACTACGGCCTCTCACTACTCTATGTGCTAGCTCTCCACAAATGTACGACTTCTTAAGGATCTTCGTCGCAGATTTGCAGAACGCTATCGTCTGTACCAAGTTGCTCCCCTGCTACTTTTCTTATCCATAGCCTCCTCATATAGCGTTTGGTACTCACACACCATACGCTCCCAGGTAAAACGGTCGTGTACCGTTTGGCTGGCCCGCTGCCCCATTTCTCGAGCCCATTCCGAATGACTTAGACAAGCAAGAATCGCATAGGCTAGTGCTTCCGGGCTTCGTGCAGGAAATAGGAGCCCAGTTTCACCAGAGCGAATCAGCTCACTATTTCCGCCTACGTTTGTAGCAACCACTGGTTTCCCAAGAGCCATAGCCTCCAATATACTATTAGAGCATCCCTCCGAGAGGGAACACAAACATGCGACATCGAAAGCAGATAAATAAGAGCCAACATTATGTTGACTACCAAAGAAGCTCACATATGGACCTAGGCCTAAGTCCCTGGCCAACTCCTCTAAGCTTGCTCGTAGCAATCCGTCACCCACGACAGCAAATCTGGTCTGCGGAATGACATGCCGCACGAGGTTGGCAGCACGGAGGAATGTGGCATGGTCTTTGACGGGAGTAAGGCTTGCCAGAATGCCAACTACCCTTCCACCTTCCGGCAAGACCATCTGGGTTCTAATTTTGGCAATCTCATCTAGATCAAGCGTCAAACGCTTCAGGTCGATGCCATTATAGATCACCTTAATCCGAGAAGGGTCAATACCGCGCTCCATGAGACGCTGTTTTCCCGCCTCACTGTTAGAAACACCCCAGTCAGCAAAGCGGGAAAGAAAATCTTCTGATACGCGATGGATGACATTGTCCATGTCCGAAAGCGTCTTGTCGTGTGATCCCCGGCGTTCTGTCGTTATCTTAACCGGAGTACGATTTATGATTGCAGGTAATAGACCGAAGAAGGTCGCTGGGGTAAGGAACGGCTGAATAATATCTACTTCCTTTTGCCTCAGTAGGCGGAAAACTTTGACTAAGATGGAGAAATCATACTTGCCCTTCATATGGAGGGAAATCAGTTCTATACCAGAAATTTCTCTCACCAGCGGCTCAAGAGCTCCGCCGGGATCCAGAGAGACCACTAGAGGCTTGAATCGATCTTTATCAATACCTTTGACAAGCTCCAGAAGCTGCCGTTCGGCACCACCGCTTGCTAAGAAATTTATAGGAAACATTACAGTGATTCGATACTGCGTTGTCATATCGTTTCTTCACGCAGATGCTTCTGATGTAAGACCAGATTATATGCAGCAATGGAGAGGCCTCCTAAGATCCATAGGAATAGTTGACTATCCATGATATTGTGCAAAAACGAATTCACACATAAACCTGCTAGGGCACCAATGCAGCCTAGGGCTAGCCCAGTAATGAAATTATTAGATGATTGACGGTATGACCTAACAAAGTTGACAAATATGCTTACCCAGAGCCAAACAAAAGCAATCAAAGCTAGAGTGCCAAAGGACAGCCACACATTAAGGAAATCGTTATGCGGCTCGTATACCCCCAATACCGCCCCTGCCCCTTGCGTTTCGAGTAAGCCGGAGCTGACGGTTGACGTGTATGCGGTTGATACCTCCCTGAACCTCTCATGGCCAATACCAACAATTGGGTGGTCCATGACAATGTGCATGCCTGCTGTCCAAAGGACCGGTCGAGAGGCAGCACTTTGGTCGCTCAATACCGAGGAATATCGGCTACTGGCAATACCGGAGAGAAAAAAGAAGCCAACTGCTACGATCAACACGACCAAGATGACCTCGTTTCGCAATCTGCTCTTCAACAAAAGAGCCATAGTCAAGACCCCGCCTGCCAAGCCGAATATTGCCGAGCGAGTGTAAGTAAAATAGAGCGCCAAAGACATGACCAGAACCAAAAATACCAGAATCTTTCCAGCACGCCCGCTTACTCCCTTAATCAATAATAAGCCTAGCACGATCAGTATGACCAGAGATATGTCAAATGACAGAGCCAAAGGGCTTTCTGTGAGCCCTGGCATTCTACCCTCACTGGCACCGGTGGCAAGTATAGAATAGTATGGTAACCATTTAACGCCCAAGTAGCTGCCATACTGAATTATGGCAAAAACTGAGGATATGAGAGCAGTGACTAGGACAACCAAACCAAGTAGCTTGATATCTCTCTTTGTCTTAACCAAAGCCGGTATGAGGAGCAAGATAACCAGCGCCGTTGCAGTCTCCCTCAGGTATTCTAGCGTGTAGCTCAGGCTGGTATTCAATGCATTGGCAACTGTAGCAATGATGAAAAAGAGGACGGCTGGGATTAATACACGCCTTGCCGTGGGGCCGAGATTCAATCCCTTTTGTGCCAATATGGGCATTACGAGCAACACAGCCATTATCGTCCAGAGAAAGTGAATGCTTATCTGTAGCTGTGATGTCAGCTGCAACATATACCCTGTCGTTGTGAGCTGACCCAACAATAATGAAGCCAAAGCCCAAACCGGACGGTGGAACGCTAGAAACAATAGGACAGCTTGCGACAACAACAATAAACTCAAGGGCCAGGGCATTCCTAGTTCCGCCGTTCCAAGACATAACATACCGGCGAGTACAACTACTATAGGGAGCAGTACCGGCGTTTCAAACCATCTTGCATGGTAGGTTGCTGCTTTCATTATCCTTTCTTTCTCTATAGTCTCAACTAAATTAGATTATCTGCCTTCCAGTAAATACCTTTGGATTGAATACACAATTGTATCGTGTGTGAAACTTTAAAGGCCTACTTCCCCCTTCTAACCAATATTCCAAACAGCATCCATGTGTTACAGTAAACTGAATTCAATACCATAGACCTCGGATGTAACCATTGACCCAGATGCCTCCTACCCCCTCTGAACACATTATGATCCGCCGTTAAATATAGCTTCATCTTTGGTTCACTTTCGGGTCTAGAGTTTTGATAGAGTTTCTATTCCCTAACGCCATTTCCGCCAGATGAGTTTTTACTCTGTGCTGAAAGTCAACAAATCGGGTCGGCAGCATGGTCCTGGCCAGCATATAGAGCAACTCCAGAGCGCCTGCCCCAAGCAAAACCTGAGGATAAATTCCCAAAGCTTTGGTGATATAGCTTCTTGACTTCTTCTTATCCCCCTTTGAGATAGCTATTTCTGCTAGCCGGGAATATAGATGGTAATAAGCCTTAGCACGAAGCGGACGGTATGTCTCTCCGAGCTCAGTATCGTTGAATACAGATTCCAGAATGAGCGTATGAGTCCATTGCACTTCCTCAGGATCACGACGGGCAGACATGCTTTGCGCATGGATTCTATACTTAGCCAAAGGTTTATCAATATAGGCTACATCATGCTTTTTGGCCAGCCTGATCCACATTTCGAAATCCTCAGACCCCTGGCGGAAAGTATTGTCGAAAAGACCCACAGCCTCAAAACAGCGGCTGCGTACCATGGTTGCGGATCCCGTGATATAGTTACCCATGATGAGCCCCTTGATTTCTTCCTTGCCGCTACGCACGAAGGAGCCTTTGGGCCGATATGGAGTTCTTAGCCCCATCAAATTGCCCTTGTGGTTTATGACATACATCTGCCCATAGCTTAAACCCACCCCAGGGTATTTATCAAAAATCTCCACTCCCATTTGGAGAGCATAGGGCATAAAGGCATCGTCAGAATCGAGAAACGCAATATACTCACCGCAAGCAAGCTCTATTCCCCTATTACGAGCAGCCGGCAAACCCTGGTTCATCTGGCGAATATATCTTACCGGCGGCCCGTATGAACGCATCAAATCAGGGGTATTGTCCGTAGAACCATCGTCAATGACCAGAACCTCGAAATCTCGAAAGGTCTGGCTGAGCACAGACTCCAGACACTCAGGAAGGAACTTAGCTCGATTATATGAAGTAATAACTACACTGACTCTAGGCATCTTTATACTTCTCTACGCTAGAAACAATAGGACAGCTTGCGACAACAACAATAAACTCAAGGGCCAGGGCATTCCTAGTTCCGCCGTTCCAAGCCATAACATACCGGCGAGTACAACTACTATAGGGAGCAGTACCGGCGTTTCAAACCATCTTGCATGGTAGGTTGCTGCTTTCATTATCCTTTCTTTCTCTATAGTCTCAACTAAATTAGATTATCTGCCTTCCAGTAAATACCTTTGGATTGAATACACAATTGTATCGTGTGTGAAACTTTAAAGGCCTACTTCCCCCTTCTAACCAATATTCCAAACAGCATCCATGTGTTACAGTAAACTGAATTCAATACCATAGACCTCGGATGTAACCATTGACCCAGATGCCTCCTACCCCCTCTGAACACATTATGATCCGCCGTTAAATATAGCTTCATCTTTGGTTCACTTTCGGGTCTAGAGTTTTGATAGAGTTTCTATTCCCTAACGCCATTTCCGCCAGATGAGTTTTTACTCTGTGCTGAAAGTCAACAAATCGGGTCGGCAGCATGGTCCTGGCCAGCATATAGAGCAACTCCAGAGCGCCTGCCCCAAGCAAAACCTGAGGATAAATTCCCAAAGCTTTGGTGATATAGCTTCTTGACTTCTTCTTATCCCCCTTTGAGATAGCTATTTCTGCTAGCCGGGAATATAGATGGTAATAAGCCTTAGCACGAAGCGGACGGTATGTCTCTCCGAGCTCAGTATCGTTGAATACAGATTCCAGAATGAGCGTATGAGTCCATTGCACTTCCTCAGGATCACGACGGGCAGACATGCTTTGCGCATGGATTCTATACTTAGCCAAAGGTTTATCAATATAGGCTACATCATGCTTTTTGGCCAGCCTGATCCACATTTCGAAATCCTCAGACCCCTGGCGGAAAGTATTGTCGAAAAGACCCACAGCCTCAAAACAGCGGCTGCGTACCATGGTTGCGGATCCCGTGATATAGTTACCCATGATGAGCCCCTTGATTTCTTCCTTGCCGCTACGCACGAAGGAGCCTTTGGGCCGATATGGAGTTCTTAGCCCCATCAAATTGCCCTTGTGGTTTATGACATACATCTGCCCATAGCTTAAACCCACCCCAGGGTATTTATCAAAAATCTCCACTCCCATTTGGAGAGCATAGGGCATAAAGGCATCGTCAGAATCGAGAAACGCAATATACTCACCGCAAGCAAGCTCTATTCCCCTATTACGAGCAGCCGGCAAACCCTGGTTCATCTGGCGAATATATCTTACCGGCGGCCCGTATGAACGCATCAAATCAGGGGTATTGTCCGTAGAACCATCGTCAATGACCAGAACCTCGAAATCTCGAAAGGTCTGGCTGAGCACAGACTCCAGACACTCAGGAAGGAACTTAGCTCGATTATATGAAGTAATAACTACACTGACTCTAGGCATCTTTATACTTCTCCACATTATATATATCTGCCAGATTAAGCTTTGATTTTGAATCCTGTGAAGCGCGCCACCTTGCTATTTTCAGCAAGCCCCTTCTTAAATCTTTCAGGCTCTCCATAGTACTGTTAGGTATCAAAGATTTTGCGTACACATAAAGCAGGTCAAGGCCTTGCCGCTCGATGAGGGCCCGAGGATGTACCCTAAGGGCCTTAACAACGTACCGCCGGCTCATCTTCATATCTCTACCATAAGAATAGCCGGCTATGCGGCGATAGAAGCCGAAATAGGTCCTACTTCTCTGGAGCCGAAAGCGCTCGCTAAGAACTGGGTCTGCGAAAACCTCCTGCAGCACCGCGAGGTAGGCTTTTTCACCTCCCCCGGGATTGGGGCTCAAGCTAATACAGCTCCGGTGCCGGCTCTGCTTCACCAAGGGCTGGCATATGTAGCCGACGTTGGATTGCTTGGCCATACGCACAAAGAGATGAAGGTCCTCAGCTATGCATTTTAGCTCTTCGTTAAATAGGCCCACTTTATATAACAGACTGCGGCGAGCCATTACCGTCGATAGGGTAACACGGCAAGTATACAGTAGCTCGCGAATCTGCTCGGTACCTTGAATAATGCATGAGTCACTACACAGGCTAGATTTACGCACCCCAAATACCTCACCTGTTTCGTCCATGATATAGGCCTGACCGTAGCAGAACCCAACGTCGGGATGTTTGTCAAGCAGTCCCACACCTAGCTCGAGACTATTAGCCAGAAGAACATCGTCCGAATCGAGAAATGCAACATATTCGCCCCGAGCAAGCTCTATACCCCTATTGCGAGCAGCCGACACACCGCGGTTTTGCTGGAAAAAGTATCTAATTGGATCAGAAAAACTGGCTAACATCTCTCTTGTCCCATCCGTGGAACCATCGTCGACCACTACGACCTCAATGTCCTGAAAAGTCTGGCCGAGCACACTCGCAATGGCCTTTTGAATACACCATGCTCGATTGTAGGTTGGAATGATAACACTAACTCTAGGCATTCTACTCATTCCTTCCTAGAACAGATTTACAAACCATCTTACTTAGCCCCATGCTGTTCTCAATCCTAATAGTCGCTGCTTGAACCCGCTGATTACCTCCATCTGACTTTGAGGGAGAAATGATTTAAGGTAAAGATAAAGATTACCGATCCCCCCTCTTCCTAAAAAGCCTTGTGGGTAAGCTACAAAAGCCTTCATTAGGTAGCGGCGCATCATCTTCATATCTTTGCGGTAAGCACGACCAGCTATCCACTGATAATAAGTAGAATAGGTTCTGTCCCTTGCCGATTGAAAGTACTCTCCAAGGACTCGATCCTCAAATATCTCGGCCAAGGTTGCGAGATAACCTGCCTCCGCATCCCTTGGATCGCACGTCCAGAAAATCTGTCCCGGATGGTGCAGAACTACGGTCAAAGGTTCGGCAATGTAGCCGAAGACGTACTCTTTGGCCAGCCTTACCAACCAAGGGCTTTCTCCCGCAAAGCCATATTCTTCAGGGAACTTCCCTACCTTATCGAAGCAATCGCGACGCACTATCATCCCGTTCGTTTCAAGGCTAAAGGTGGATAACAATTCTCTTATTAGCTCTTTTCCATCTGCAATGCAGGAGTCATTGAAAAGCACAGATTTCCTTACAAATAATAATCGCCCATCAATATCCACATGATAGCCTTGACCATAGGTGAAACCCACCTCTGGATGTCTGTCCATTACCTCGACCCCTAGCCGCAGTGCCTCCTTGAGCAAAACGTCATCAGAATTGAGGAAAGTAATATAGTCTCCATCAGCTCGGTTAATGCCAGCGTTGCAGGCAGCACAAAACCCACGGTTTTCCTGGTGGTAGTATCTCACTGGAACTGAGTAGTTACTTACTACGGCCTTGGTTTCATCAGTAGAGCCATCGTCAATCACCAAGACCTCGATATCGCGGAAAGTCTGCGTGAGAATGCTATCTATAGCCTTCCTGATACACCAAGCTCGATTGTAGGTTGGAATGATAACACTGACTTTTGACATTCCAGCATCCTCTCACATAAACCTAATGAACAACCTCTTTTACCCCTCAGCAGCCTTCGACACAAATAGCCTATTCCTAAATCCACGAATTGCCTGCCATTCACGCTCTGGAATGAATGACTTGAAATAAGAATACATGTTAATCAGACCGTCTCGCCCCAGCACGATCTGGGGACGAGCCATCAAAGCTTTCCTAAGGTAACTACGGCTCATCCTCATATCTCTCGCGTAATAGGCATGATCCGCTATCCATTGGTAGTAGCAGAAATACGTTCTGCTCTTGAGTGTCCTGAAATATTCCCTAAGGACGGGATCATCAAATATCTCCTTGAGGATCGAAAGGTAGGCCAGTTCGGCCTGTCTAGGATCCGGATGTCTAAATTGGTTTCCTGAATGGAGAAGTCTTTTTACCAGTGGTTCCGCGATGTATGCCACATAATGTTTTTTGGCCAGTTGTACAAACAGTAGGAAATCCTCAGCAATATACCGGAGTCTCTCATCAAACTTGTTTCCCTCCTCGAAGCACTGGTGCCGCACCATTACTCCGCTCATTCCAATGCGATATGTAAATAACATCTCGCGTATTTGCTCTTTGCCATCGACAATACAAGAGTCATTGAAAACGGAGGATTTCCTCAGCCCAAGGACACAGCCAAGGCTATCCACGAAATACGCTTGGCCGTAGGCATAGCCAACCTCTCTATGTCTATCTAGGACTTCTACTTCTCGTAGGAGTGTATCTGCAAGAAGGATATCATCGTCATCAAGGAAGCCGATATATTCTCCACGCGCGAGCTCAATTCCCCTATTTCTGCTTGCCGAAAACCCACTGTTTTCTTGGTGGAGGTACCTCACCGCTGGGTAATAATTGCCCACAATCTCCCTCGTATTATCAGTCGAACCATCATCAACGACTATTAGTTCCAAGTCCCGAAAGGATTGATTAAAGATGCTGTCAATCGCTCTCTGAAGCAATTGAGCTCGATTGTAAGTTGTGATCACTACACTGACTCGAGGCATACCTGTATTCTCCTGCATTAGTCAGCCCTACTGTTTTGTCAGTTTGTCAAAAACCCTTATGTACTCATATTTCATCGCAGTCCACCTATATCTATCGTATATCCTTGAAGCGGATTCAACCAAGGCATTTCTTCTTGCTGGGTTTCCATAGAGCTCCAGAATACAGCGGGCTAAGTCGTTCTCGTTACCGGGTTCATAAAACATTACCGAACTGTCATCGAAATAAGCCTTTACGGCGGGGATAGAGGTGACTACCGCAGGCTTACCCAAAGCTACATACTCAAACAGCTTATTTGGTAGCATAGGGTTACCCCCGGGAAGGATACACACAACCCCCACATCGGCTTTAGTAATGTAATTAGGTACTCTTTCGAAAGGCACGACACCCGTAAAGTGCACACGTTCACCTACTTCTAGGGATCGCGCTACTTCTTCCAACTTCTGTCGATATTCTCCATCACCTACAACCTGTAATTCCAGTTCTGGGATGACGTTTGCTAACATGGGCACTGCGCTTATTAGAGTCTGTATACCGTATCTCTCTAGGAGGCTGCCGTGAGTTATGATAGAGAAGTGTGAATTGCTGGTATCTTGATAAGATCGGTAGCAGAAGACGTCTTCGTCAGGCACATTTAGCACAACGGATATCTTGGAACCGGGGACACCCATTCTTTCTAGCAGCTCCTTGCAAAGGCTATTGACGCTTATGACGTGGTGAGCGTACTGTGCGCTCGCCTTTTCCACCGCCTTCAGAAACTTGAATGTAACTTGGTCTCTGCTTGCTTTAAATTTCTCGGCGTATACCTCATGCATATGATCGAACACATAAAGCACCACCTTGGCTCCAAGAAGCTTTGGCAGGAGCGTAGCAAACACCAGAAAATCCGGCATTGTATCAACCTCTATTACCTGGTATTTTCTCCTTAAGTGGAGCAAACTGATCACCCAAAGAACCATAATGAAGAAACCGGAATACTCGAATATATACCTGGGTATTCCGTTCCGGTGGTGCTCCACGGGGAGTCGGTAGACCCTCACGCCGTGGATGACCTCCCGACTCTCCTGACCCCTTTTTCTTAAACATAGGATGTCCACTTCATAGCCATGGTCCGTTAAGGTCTCCGCATCTCTCCGAACGTGACCGTCTGGATAGTAGCCATGCCGAACAATGCAAACCCTTTTCACCTAACCTCCACGCCTTTCCTAGTCTTCCTATCCATGTAGCAGTTAAGCCACAATGGCAAAATGTCTTTATCGTCAAAATTGACTTCAGGCCTTTTTCTTTGGTATGACAGTTCTTGGGCTTTTAACTGGAAGCCTCCATAAGACTTCCTCAAGAATGGCAGGCACATGCGCATAAAGGTTCAGTCCATAATCACAAGCGCATCCCGGACATTTCTTTGTGAACATGCTAGCCAAATTCTGTCTATATTCCTTGGAATTCACAATTTCAACCAAAGACCTTTCACGTATATTACCGAGAGGGGGTAATACCTCGCATCCAGAGAATACATCGCCGTGGGCACCGACAAATACACTAAGATAGCCCAAGTAGCATGGGATATCCCTCCTAACCCTATCGGTAAAGTAATTCCTCAAATACTCCAGCGAGGTATGGGTCTCATTTATCACTGTGGGGTATTTCCGAAGCAGTCCGTGTAGTTCGCTTACTACCTCGTCTAATTTTCGTTGATCTTCTATCATCAGACTTGAAACATCTCGCGTTTCATAGAAGGCTCGATTGTCTATAGGGGTTAGACTTAGGGCTATGTCAAGCTGCTTACACAAATTCGCCACATTCAGGACTTGATCTAGGTTTGGCCTCATCACAACCATGTTGATGCCCACATCAACGTGGTTGTGATCCTGATTTCTTAGCTCAGTCAGATGTCCAAGTGCTTCTAAGCACCTTTCAAAGGAACCGGCTACACCTCTTGTTACATCATGAGTCTCTCCAATCCCATTTAGGGATATGGTAACCTTATTGAGGCCACAGTTAAGAAGGTCTTCCGCTTTGTCCTTTGTCAACAGCAGAGCATTGGTTATTAGCTGTATTCTACGGAAACCATGTTCACGTGCTATACTCACAACTTGTGTCAAGTCCCGCCTGAGTAAAGCCTCTCCACCGCTCAAGCAAAGGTAGCTCACTCCCAGTCGTCTCAGCTGAGGCATAATGCTTGCTATCTCCGATACCGTTAGTTCTCCTTGTGACTTCTGTTTCCACAAAGAACATGTGATGCATTTCGAATTGCAATTCTCCGTCAAGTAGATCGTGCCCTGAACAGGGCGAAATGGTATTGATTGGATAAGAGACTTATTATGTCTCGCCAATTCGAAGAAAAATAGTTCATACGAGTGCCCTAATGCTTGCCCGACGAAATAAGAGGAAAATCTCATGATCTCTTCTTTCCCTGCAACACATTAGCTCTAAGAATACCCAATCTTTGTATGGCACCTGGCCTCTTCTCCTGTAATAATTCCGCGTATATTGACACTATTCTTTTCGCGACAGTTTTCTGTTCAAGGTACCTTATTTTCTCCCGACCATTTGTTCGGCCAGGGCGATTAAGAGCCAATAGAAGCTTGTCAGCCACATCAGCTGGGACTTGGCTGCACAGGTGGCATCCGTCAACACCAGCGATTAACTCTGGCACATCACCAACGGGGACAGATACAATGGGCAAGTTGCAAGCCATAGCCTCCTTGACGACCATCGGCGAGCCTTCCCCGTCGGAAACTAGGACCAACACATCGCATGCATTCATATACAGAGGCATAACCTCATGCGGTTGCCCTGATACTATCACCAGTTCCACAGAAGGAACCTTCTCTTGAGTTATGTCAATGGCCACCTCCACGATATCAAGCCTTTTCTCCCGCCTGAAACGTTCTCCAGCCCATAGAACATACCTTTTTCTTGGCGAAAGACCGAGCTGCTCGCGCGCCTCCCCGGGTGGCATGGGGCAAAACAGATCAAAGGAAATGCCACAGGGAATCACCATAGCCTTCTCATAATTCAGCTTCTGCTTCATGTCCTGTGATACGACGATAACCTTGTCCACCACCGATTTCATAATATGTGATGGAAAGCGCTCCCAAGTTTTTGACACCTCATCAAACCCATGATGGGTGAGAACCACCGGACATATGAATTGGGCACGCGCGATGATCCCGCAAAAAACATGGTGCGCATGAATGAGGTCATAGTGATGGGTAAGAAGCCATGCCCAGAGACGAGGTATAGCCCACAAGTAGTTGAGCTTATTCCTTCTCCCATTTACATACAACACATCGATTTCTATTCCTTCCGATCTTAGGGATTCCACTTGGTCCCTAACGACTATGCCAGATGCTGGCATTTCCTTTGTAGGATAAGCGGCCGTCACAATCAGTACTTTCATCTCTGTTCCCAGTTTGTATTATTCACTTCTCTAGAAGCGCTAGCTAGTTAGCGATTTATCAGAGTACTGTATCATAACCAACATGATAGTTACCTACGAGAAAAGACAAAGGTTAAAGGCGAAGGCTCAAGCCATAGAGACTGTCTAACGAGTGTGATGGCCAATCAATGATGTCGATGAGATAAGGCCGCCAACATCTCCTGGTACAATTTTAATCTTCTCTTAGCCTTCTTCTAGAAAAATCTATCAAGCCGGCCACAAACCAGGCCAAGACAAGGCCCCCAATCCCTCCTAGTAAGGCAGCATTTCTTGTGCTTATGTGATAAGAAGACACCTCATTTACCTCTATGGATTCAGGGTCGGGGAGCGTGAACAATTGTCCAACGGTTGGGGTTCCCTGATACTTCAACGTAATATATTGTTGATAGAGGTCACGATACACTGACCGCGCCTCATCGACCTTGTCTGCACCAGCGACCCAAGCGGTGCTATTCGCCTGTCCATTTATGACCAATTGGCTTTGCTCTTGATCGAGCAAGTCCAATTCTGATTCCACTGATTGGACACTTTGTGATAACTCACTCAATCTTGCGGTTACCTCATCTGCTTCGGCTGTTGCTGTCTGCTCGGTGAAACGCTGTATTACACTCTGCGCAATCAGCTTAGCCTCAGCCGGGCTATCAGCTGTGACGTTTATCTGAAGGTCATGAGTGAAATAGGAAGTCAGCGTGGACACAATAGTTTGTTGATCAGTATAGCTATTAGTTTGTACGACTATCCTCATAGGTGATGAGTCAATAACATTTGATACCGTGATCATGCCACCCAGCTTCTTGGCATCCAGAGACAAATTATTCGGCATGTCCTTGCTCACTGCTTCAAGGACGGGTGCAGTGACTGCTTCGTGTGCCAAGGCGGCAGCCCGCTCCCGTAGCGCTTGATCTGTAGCGCCGCTACTTCCTGCAAGGGGGGAATTACCTGTTACATCTAGGATTGCCGTGCTCACATAAGCTGTATGTGACGTAGATGCCGGAAACGCGATGCCAGCTCCGATACCTACTATCAGGCCAATGACCAATAGCCAAAACCAACGTCGAAGGAAAGATATGTATGTCTCCGGTATCATCTACCCCCCCTCAGCCCGAAACTGATTCGCTATATCAATGTAATTTCACGACCCTAACATTGGGCAGAAATCCCCGCTTCAAACTCCCTAACCAGTTCACAAACATAGACTACCTGTTCAGAGCTCAACTCTGGGTACATGGGCAGCGAAAGGATTTGCTTCGTCACTTCCTCAGTTATAGGCAAAGAACGTTGATAATCGTAGTAACCACGCCACCCGTCCTGCAAGTGGATGGGAATTGGATAATGCATGCCCGTTGCCACGCCATTTTCTTCCAACCAAGATCGGAGTTGGTCACGTTTTCGTACCCTAATAACGTATAGATGGTAGACATGTTTGGCCCATGGCATCTCCACGGGTTTTATGACCGACGAGGGCAACCCAGCCTCGTACGCCTGAGCCAGGCTGCGCCTTTTGGAATTCCATGCATCCAGTCGTGGAAGCTTCACCTTCAGCACAGCGGCCTGAATCTCATCTAGTCGGCTGTTCACTCCTAGGTAATGATGATGATACTTGACTGATTGGCCATGGTCCCGTAGCATTTTGCACTTGCTGGCTATAGCAGGGTCAGAAGTTACGATCATGCCAGCCTCGCCATATGCTCCCAGATTTTTCGTGAAGTAGAAACTGAAGCATCCGACATCGCTAAGGGAACCCGTGCGTTTCCCCAGATACTCAGCACCATGGGCCTGGCAAGCATCCTCAACGATCTTGATACCATACTTCCTCGCCAACTCACCTATAGGATTCATTTCGGCCGGATGGCCATAGAGATGTACAGGCAGAATAACCCTTGTCTTGCTATTCAGCCTGCTTTCTATTTGAGACGTATCCATATTATAAGTTTGCGCGTCGATATCAACGAATACAGCCCTTGCGCCCGTCAACGCTATTGCTTCGGCAGTTGCAATAAAAGTGTTGGCGACAGTGATGACCTCATCACCCGACCCCACCCCACACGCGAGGAGGCTTATGTGCAGGGCTTCAGTCCCCGAACCAACGCCAATAGCGAATTCCGTGCCACAGTAACGTGCAAACTCGTCTTCCAGTGCTTGAACATTTGGACCAAGGTAGAGTTGCATACTGTCCAGAGCTTTGCCTATCTCGGCGAGCACTTCGTCTCTAACGCCCAAGTATTGGGTCTTGAGATCAACGAATGGTACTTTCACCTTCTCTACCTCACTCTAAGATGTCGGTAGGCATATTTCCGCAAACCGGTTCTACAAACAACATCGTCTATCATTCCTACAACGCGGGCTGGGTTGCCACAAGCCACGGCTCTAGGTGGAACGTCGCGCGTGACTACACTTCCGGCACCGACGACGGCATATTCGCCAATGTCTACCCCAGGGAGTATGCATGCATTTATGCCGATTTGGGCACCCTTTCTTATAAATGGCCCGTTCAAGCATTCACGAGCATTAGGGCATCCTGGATGAATGTCGTTGGCTAGACTGACAGAGGGTGCGAGAAAAACGTCATCTTCAATGGTGGTGAACTGTGCAACGTAGACGTTATGATGAACTTTCACATTGTTACCTATGGCGCAGCCATAATCAATGGTAGAGTTGCTCCAGATACAGAAGTTGTCTCCAATGATATTTCGCTCCCTGATGACAACGTTGTGCCCAGTATCTAAGTTTCGACCGATGGACGTGCCAAAATAGATAACTGTCCCCGCCCTGATGTGAGCGTTGGGCCCAATAACAAGGACAGAAGGGCAATTCTTGCACGATGGTGGAAGATACCCGAGAATGACATTCTGGTCAACAGTCAGACCCTCTCCTAGGCGGATATCTTCCCCATTGGATGCATTTGGTACCGCTTTTGACTTGATGTCTGTTCGTTGCGTCATTTTGTTACCTGTACTAGTCGCGTAGATAGATCGGCAGACACTCTGGAAAGTGACTCTGAAGGTGGCAGCTTCAGTCTACGCCCACCGTTCATGAGTGATTTTCCCGCCAATTCCAATATTTGGACCACCTTCAGTCCCATCCAGCCATCGCTACGGGGCCTTTTACCTTCAACCATGCAATGAATAAAATCGGCACACTCCAACTTCAGAGGTTCCGCACCTGAAATAAAGGGAATTGTTACATCACCGAACCGATAAATGGGAGCCCAAGCAGTCAATTTACTGGTATCATGGCGGTTAGCAACACCCTTATCGTAGATACGTACCTTTTCCGTATCCGACACATCGTCATAGACGGCCATCTTCTTACTCCCAACAACAATCATGCGTCGTATCTTGCAAGGATCGAGCCAACTTACGTGTATATTCACCAGTAATCTTTCTCCGAATCTGAGCTCCATATAGGCAACATCGTAATTCGACATATCAAGGTGTCCCGCACCTCGCGCACTCACTGCGGTGGGATCGTCATCAAGTAAATAAAGCACGATACTTGTATCATGCGGAGCTAAATCCCAAAGAACATTTACGTCGCTCCGGAATAGGCCAAGGTTTAGCCTAGCCGAATCGATATAGTAAATCTCTCCCAGGTCTCCACCTTGGACAACTTTCCTCAAAAACTCAACTGCTGGATGGTACATAAAAGTATGTCCAACCAGCAGCACTTTGTTTTGGCGGTTGGCTATTTCGATAAGTTCCTTCGCTTCGTCGCAATTGGAGGCCATTGGTTTTTCTACAAGAACAGCCTTTTTTTGAAGCAATGCCTCCTTGGCAAATGAGTAGTGTGCACCTACAGGCGTGGCGATCACCACTCCATCAAGATTCATGGTCAGAAGTTCTTCAAAGTCCAAGGTTGTGGCAATATGTGGATACTGGAGTCTCACTTGCTCAAGCCTTTTTCTATCCAAATCGCAAACTGCGGACACACGGGCTTCAGATATCTCACTAAAGACCCTTAAGTGCTTGGCTCCCCAGTAACCGCATCCCACAATGCCAATATTAACCATTTTGCCCTCCTTCCCACTTCGATGACTTGTGTTTCTGGTTCGCTTCGAACGTCGTCGCCAGTAACTTCTTGGTGCCCAGGAGGCGATCAGTTATTCACATTCCGTCTCTAGACAGAATCGTCCTTATAGTTTGCACCAAGATTCTAATGTCAAGAAGCGGTGACCAATGTTCCATATATTCAATATCCAGTTGCACCATTTGGTCGAAAGACAGGCAATTCCTCTCTGATACCTGCCACAACCCGGTTATCCCTGGCATGGTGCAGAGCCGTTTTCGGTGCCAATCTTGATACATCGCAACCGCGAAAGGAGTGTCTGGCCTCGGGCCGATACACGACATCTCACCCTTCAGCACGTTAACGAATTGAGGTATCTCATCAAGATTCGCTTTGCGCAGAAATGCGCCCATTCGAGTTACCCTGTCATCATCACAAATCTTGTAGATTGGCCTGCCATTGCTGTCTTTCGTGTAGGGAACTCCATGATCAATCAAGCTTTTCACGTACTCTCGATGACTCCGGTCATCGTTGTCAACATTCATGGTTCGGAATTTATAGCACTTGAAGACGCGGCCGTCCTTTCCGACCCGATCTTGACCGAATATTGGGCTCCCCGGAGAATCGAGAGATACTAGGATCGCTATTATAGCTATCAGCGGAGACAAAGCTATTATTGCGAGAAGCGCCAATGGGCGGTCAATGACTGCTTTCCACAATAGGTATGCGAACGATTCTCGAACGCGTATGTTTCTGCCTAGGACATCCATGTTATCTTTTCCCTAAGCGGTGCCGGAGACCTTCACCGAAACACTTTGTCAACGAAAGCTTTAACCCTTCATTAATGGCTAGCTGGCACTGCTTCTATATTAAATCCCTTAGGTGAGAGTGCAGTTAGAAAAAGGTTGGCGTCTGGTTTGAATATCTGGTGTCCATTGGCCCACTGCTCAATGGGATTATCCAGAACGGAATAGCTTCGCCGAGCGTTATTCAGACCTGGCCAAGCTTTCATCCAGAGTATCTTCAACAAAACTCACCACATCGACCACAAGACATTCTTTCGTCTAACCTAGTTCGCAATGTATCTTCCCCTTTTGTCAACTGGCAATTTCAACATCAGTCAACTAGGTCAATGCTATTCTCCAGACTTCCGCTGTAACCCAAAGGAACTATCGAAGCCAACCTGATATCCGCAGAACGACCTAGATCATCAAGGATACTCAGAAGTTGCTCTACCCTCTTGACAATCAACTCAAGGTCATTCCGCTGCTGGTCATCCAGATTGTTGACCCGATCGGAAAGTAATGAATCTATAGAGCTTCTTATCACAGCCGTAGCATGTCGTAGGCTCTTTGTCACAACACTAATTCTAGACAAGGCGTCGCGAAACCCCGCAGCGTCCTGTCCAAATCGGAATGACCACTTTGCCATTTCACTGTCGAGTGCCAATATCGAATTGTCATATTGTTGAGCAAAGTAATAGTTGCTGCCCTGTCTACACTTGGCGTGACTTCTTAATTTAGCGGCCAACTTTTCAACATCCAAAGGGGTCCCGATCACAAGTCTATCGTTTGCAACTACCGCTATGCATACGCCCATAAGTGGCCCTTCACCCCCAAGCTCAGGCTTAGAAGGACGCAGCACATAGCTTTGATCCGAATTGGCTTCGGTGGAACCAAATAAATCAAAAATCCGATTGTCAAATTGGCTTATGATCATTCTGCAAAGTGTTTCCGCCCTTTGCGGCGTGGTGACAACCACGAGGCTATCTTCTTCGAAATGACCTGTGAGATCATCACTGTTGCCAAATAATGGCAGGACTTCCGATACGATTTCAGTCAGAAGTCGAATAGCAAGCTTGCTATGGATGGCTCTCTTCTTGGTGCTGAAACCTCTAGGCCAACCTATGTCCAAATACATGATGGCGAAGGATCTGCCTTCTCGTATTGATGCCCTAATTCGGTTGTAGAGGAACATAGATTCCCCCAAGTTTACAGATGGTTTCGTTGTAAAGTCTGGACATAGCTTCGTCATGTTTGCTTTTAGCACGCTGCCCAGTGTTGCAGGATCAAGAGGGTTGGCTATGTAATCATCTGCCATTACAGCTATGGCTTTTACAAGTTCGCTTACCTGCACTTGGGAATTCATCAATACTACAGGTATCTCTTTCGTATCTTGATTCGCTTTCAGTCGACGGCAAACCTCTACGCCATTCATGTCCGAGAGTACTGCACTAAGCAATATGATATCCGGCCGCACCTTAGAGGCTTTGGCAAGCACTTCAGCCCCATTTTTGACGAATACTACCCTCAAAGCCGCACGCCTCAAGTTCAGCCCGATGACTTCCATCACCAGAGGGTCGTCATCGGCCAAGAGAACGGTTCCTTTCAGTCTGACACTAGCAGCGTCTTTCAATCACACTCCCTCACTTCTAGCGCACTGGCGAACGAACTCAACACAAATTTTACATTCGACTTGTTGGAATGGGGTCAGATGTTGGTTGGAAAAATGTTAGAGATTGCAGTCAGGTGGCATAACTTTTTAACTCTTTCCCCACCGATTTTATGATTTCTCCATATCTTGGTTAATACTATGCTATTAGTAGCAATCAGGTTAAAAAAAGGTTAGAAATTATCTCAAATAAATTGCGTAGGTATGCCACTAGTGACGCAAGTAATAGCCAACGTATTCTAAAGTACCCGTACTTGTAGATTGACCACACTAAATGGTAAGAATGGTAGGAAACGATAAGAACAGGCTATTGACAAAAGTTGACAATCAAGCTATTATTCAAAACCGCGAATGTCTCAACGGAAGATTTACTGAACTCATGTTTGAGAGTCTCAAGCAATCTTGCTGTAGGCGAGTCTCTTTTTGAGGTAATTCTACTTAGGGATGTGGACTCCCTAGTTCAACTGGTGGCATAGATCGGAGAACCTAGGGCGATGGAAGAGAAGGTACTGGTAATTGACGATGATCCCCAATTCTTGGAAATGACCGAGACTTGGCTAAAAGACGCTGGATATCAAGCCTTGACTGCACGAGATGGGGTTGAGGGATTGCAGAGGGTTTACGCTCATCGCCCTGACCTAGTGCTTCTGGATATCCAGATGCCCCGCATGAATGGTTGGGACGTCTGCCGGCGCCTCAGAGAAATGTGTGACATTCCAATCATCGTAGTAAGTGTGGATAGCCAGAAAACAGATGTGCTTCGTGGCTTTGCCCTTGGAGTGGATGACTATGTCACTAAACCGTTTCATTTCCCTGAGCTGATGGTTAGAGTGGAAGCTCTTCTGCGGCGATATGCTTTCAGTAGGGACCGGGGCTCAAGGAAGAATTTCCACAACGAGGATATAGACATCAATTGGGCAAGTCACGAGGTATGGGTCTGCGGTAAGAAAGTCCGATTGTCGGCTACTGAGTTCAAGTTGCTTGACTGCTTAGTTGACAACCGAGGTTGGGTTCTCACTCATGAGCAATTGCTGCGAAAAGTCTGGGGGCCCAACTATTTCGGCGACAAAGGCTATGTTAAATTGTATATCAGATACCTACGCAAGAAAATCGAGCTAGATCCCGACAACCCAAAGTGGCTTTTGACCGAACGGGGTGTGGGATACATGTTTAAAGCCTAGGGCATTGTCACCATAATTCGACAGGTCAAGGCAGATTGAGATCAGGTAGTTCAGTGATCAATGTCCCTTAGAACACGGAGACTGGCTCAAATGTCAAAGCCGGGAAGTTTAGTTTCGTCAAGTTACGCTGTGCCAGACAGCGTCGCGCAACAAGGCACAGTGCTTGACGAACGCTCAACTATTACGCACACCCCGTGGTTATTGCAGCAGCAATTGTGCCAAGCTGCATTCGACTCGGCATGCGACGGCATGATGATTATTGGAGGCTGTCATGAGATAGTAGCCTTTAACGAAGCTGCGGTCAAATTAACTGGGAAGCCCAAAGACGATGCTATTGGAAAGGTGTGCTGGCAAGTCTGTCCTTGCACCCAATTTGGCTCAGTTGGGCACGAAGGCCCTCCCTGCACATTTCGAGATAGGGTAAGGCACTCTAACCCCAATGAACAACGCGCATGCACTGCCAAACCTGACGGACGGCCTACGTTATTCGTGAGCCACATACCACTTCCTCCTTTATGGGGTGAGGATGGCTATCAACTTGTAGTTATTCACCAGGCCTTCGATTCGGAAGAGAAGACGTGCATGATTGAGGATGCGATTGCAGCCGCATCTCACGATATGCTTTCTCCCATCAACCTCATAAGAGGCTACGCCGTTACGTTGCTACAAATTGGCGATGATTTCACAGAGTCGCAGAAACAACGTTATCTATGTGCTATTGAAACAGCCGCTATAAGAGCAACGCGCTCAATCCGTACCTTTCTAGATCTACCCAAAATGAATGCTGATTCCCTGCATCTTGATGCTGCGCCCACTTCATTAGTTAAACTAGTGCGAGAGGTCGTGACTGAAATACAGCGTCAAAGCCCCTATCATGTAATCAGACTAAGTTCGCGGCGCAACATGCCTTCAGTCACAATCGATAGGGAAAAAATCAGACAGGTTATGATTAATCTCTTAGATAACGCTATCAAGTACTCACCCGACGGGGGTAACATCACTGTGCGGATAAAGGACTCAGGGAGTACCGATGTGGTGAAACCTACAAGTGATTCTGAAAGTCTGATGGTGGAAATCATTGATTCAGGTATTGGAATACCTGAATCCGAGGTTGAACTCGTTTTTGAGAAGTTCTACAGGGTCGACAATACGTTGACTCGCTCAACTCAAGGAATGGGGTTCGGCCTCTACCTCTGTAAACTCGTTGTTGAAGCGCACGGTGGCCAAATCTGGGCGACGAGCAGAGGCAGCGAGCGCGGCAGTATTTTCAGATTCACGCTACCAGTGGTACATAGTTGTCTTGGATCTCAGATGGCAAGCGCAACTCCAGACTCTGCACAGGAAGATGCTAATACGTCTTCATAAAGTGCGGTAAATGAATCCTCTTTTCTCCACCTCTGTTGGATCATAAAGGCCTCTGACATCAACAAGGACTGGCTTCTCGCTTGTTATCCGGAGCAATTGTTCAAGCTTGAGCTCTTTAAACATGCTATGGCCCACAGTAATTATTATGCAGTCAATGTCCTTCGCACACTTAATGTCCTCAACTACTTCGATGTCGAATTGCGAATCTATGCCTTTAATCAGAGGGTCGAAGCCAAACACTTGAACCCCGAACTCCTTCAGCTCCCTAATAACGCCTTTTGACGGAGACTCTCTCGTATCAGGCACATTTTCCTTGTAAGCCAATCCCATTATTAAGGCCCGCGATCGATTAATAACCTTTCCTGAATAGTTCAGAGCCTTTATAGCTATTTCGGCTACGTGCTTCGACATGTATTCATTTGTCGCTCTGCCCGCTAGTATTACCTGAGGGTGGTAACCGACGTCTTCAGCCTTGGATACCAGATAATACGGATCAACGGGGATACAATGCCCTCCTACCAACCCCGGAGAATATGGCACAAAATTCCATTTAGTTGCCGCTGTCTTCAGAACTTCCCTGGTGATCAAGCCCAACCTTTCAAAGATCAACGCAAATTCGTTTACCAAAGCTATGTTCAAGTCCCGCTGGATATTCTCTATGACCTTTGCAGCCTCGGCGGTCCTAATGTCTTTTGCCTTAAAAACGCTTGGGCATATTCTACTGTAGAGTTCAGCCACGATTTCCGTAGTCTCCTCGTCCATTCCACTAACCACTTTCGTGACATTTTCTAACACGTGAACTTCATCGCCTGGATTTATCCTTTCTGGTGAATACGCAATTTTAAAATCGCTGCCGCATTTCAGTCCAGATTCTTCAAGAATCGGCCTGACTACCTCCTCGGTGACTCCCGGATACACCGTTGACTCCAATATCACGATGACGCCCTTCCGAATGTGCTGCTTAATGATACGGCATGCTCTTTCGATATATGACAAATCAGGTTCCTTAGATCGTTTCACTGGAGTTGGGACAGCGATGATTATGAAATCCGCTTTTCCCAACTCCCCGTGTTTGCTTGTCATCACGAGTCTCTCATAGCTATTGTTCTGGCTCAATTCATTTAATTTGGAGACGTTTGTGTCGAAACCAATCACCCTGTTGTGTTTGGCAAATGCTTGTGCTAGAGGTAGGCCCACATATCCGAGCCCCACGACAGCAATGACCGCATTCGCTACCCTTCCAATTTGGAAAGCATTGACCTGTAAGGCGACCTTTTCTTTCGCTGGTGGCTTACTCAAAACCAAGAGAATCACCCCCTCCTAGAGCTCGATGTTGCTATCTCGCAACCCTTCGTTCAGCTGCATTTGCGATGTATTTCAGGGTCTCATTTAGCCCGTCTCTAAGACCGTATCTTGGTCTATAGCCTATTGCCGAAGCTTTGGCTATATCTGCTAGACTATGTTTTATGTCTCCCATTCGCTCAGCTTCATAAACTGGGGTAAATCTCACCCCAGCTAGATCCATGATTATGGTGGCCAAGTCATTTATGGAGATAATGTTGCCTGTCCCTATGTTGAATACCCCCACGGCATTGCTCTCGGCGGCTAATATATTTGCGTGTACTACGTCCTTCACAAAAGTGAAATCTCTTGTCTGATTACCATCGCCGAATATGATAGGGGGTTCGCCATTGAGGACTCTTCGTATAAACTTAGGTATCACAGCCGCATACTGGCTACTCGGATCCTGTCTGGGACCATATACGTTGAAGTATCTCAGACATGCTGTCGGAAGCGTGTAGGAACGAAGAAAGACTTCACAATAATGCTCACCTGCCAGCTTAGACACTGCGTAGGGCGATTGCGGCCTCGGCCTTGCTTGTTCATTTTTGGGAAGATCGGGTGTTTCGCCGTAAACAGAAGAGGACGAAGCAAATATCACTTTCCTAACCCTGTTTCGCTGTGCTGCTATCAGGACATTCAGGGTTCCAATTATGTTGGTAAGCGCACAGTCCACAGGCATTTCCATGCTGCGAGGGACACTCACCATTGCGGCTTGATGGAATACATAGTCAGTGCCTTCGAAGCTTCTTTGGAGTAATTGTAGATCCATGACCGTACCCGCTACGAACTCTAAGCTGCAATTAGGTAACGCTGGAGCTATGTTTTGGATTTTGCCGGTGGAGAGGTCATCAATAACCGTGCAATGATTTTTCTCTGCCAGGGTTAAGGCCAAATGTGAGCCAATGAAGCCTGCTCCTCCTGTAACCACTACTTTCTTGTTGTACATTGCTACTCCTATTGCCTTATTGAAGTGTCGCCTTCACATCTTCGGGCATACTTGATCACATATTAGCATCGTAAGGTTGGAAAAGAGTTAGAATTGAGTTGCAACGTAGTTAGAATATCCTGGACTGCGGTTTTGCTCATTGATGTGCTGCGATGCTCATTACCAAAGTATTTTTCGATTACATCACTTCCGTCCCTTAGCAATTGCAACCCAAATATCGCGCCAATCCACATAAGCTATCGTGCTACACACCTTATCAAGTTGTCCACCCACAGAAGAAGAAAAGAAATTCATGTCCTCAGAAGCCTTCTAGAAACAAGATGATGTAAAAGTACCCAACTAGAGGGCAGATGCAAACCATGCCACAAGACTGCTTATTGTGCTGGCTTGCCGCATCGCACAAACTTGATTTTACCATTCGTGGCTACTGCAAAAAATATTGGGGTAAATCTCTGGCAACCTGCTGACGTAACATCTCTGACAGACATCTAACTAATTTCTAACCGAATATTGATTGACTGAGGGCTTCTGTCTTTTTAGTATCATGAATGTCGAATGCGCGACCATGCACTGAGCACCACTGAATTAATGACCGATTCTTAGGACATAAGCCGGGATCCGTCTTATGGTAAGTTCAAGTGATTTGCACACACAGTGACAGGACAGTTGCTATAGGCAGTACTTAACTCTACCCAAATGGCAACCCACGGAGTCAACATAAGATGAGCAAGGTTGTTTTCTTGACTGATTCCCAAGTCACCGATCTGAATAGCTGAGGATGCTGCATGGACATCACTACCAAGGATGCAATAGTCATATTGAAACTCAGAGGATTTAGGAATTGCGATATCGCTAGGCAACTAAATGTTAGCAGGCAGTATGTCAGTCGCGTCTGCAATTCCCTGCAACAGCCGGCGAGGCAACGCCAAAATTCGAGTAAAGATACTGGAGAATGTCAGTGGGAGCCTGGGGAGAATGGGTTATTGACAGTAGGTGCTGCCAGTCGCCTACTGGGCGTGAGTCCGGCAACCGTCAGACGTTGGAGCGACAATCGACAGATTCCATCGATGCGTCTCCACCTTGGAAGGAAAGACAGAAGGTTTAGAGCTCTGGAGCTACGGCAATTTCTTATCAATATCGAGCCGCAGAGAGATTCAAGTATGATCGACTCAACAAGATGAATGCAATATCTACCAGTGCCCAGCCCTCGAAGTGTTTTTCATGTTGGGTACGCATTTGGATGCGTCACCAAATGGATGTTTTTGGCTCGACTTTACGCACGGCTGACGAAATGCATATTACCGGATTATCGGACTGCACGCTAGGATGTTAGCGTTGGTTAACGGCAATAGCATAAGGAGGAATCTCACATTAATTTAATGCTGTCTCAATTAACACAGTCAGAATTCCCCGTTCCTCAAGCCAAACGGATTGCTTGCTGGCCGTTTGGAAATGATCGTTGTGGTGATATAAGCGCAAAGAAGAAAGGGCCATGCCCCCTGTTGAAATATCAGGGACACTAAAGGGACACTAAAGGGACACTAAGCTGGGACACTAAGAAGTGTAAGGAGATTAAGATGAGAGGATCACGCAAGCTGTCACTAGCAGTTCTAGTAATGATTTTACTGGGGATGCTATTACCTACTTCTCTTGCCGTCGCCGACGAAGTAGTTAACATCCCTGATCCAAACCTACAGGCAGCAATTAGGTTAGCAATAGGACAGCCCACTGGAGATATCTACGCATCAGATTTGCAGACGCTTACTTCTCTTGACGCTTCTGGACCCGCAGAACCTGCAACTCCCGGTGGAAATATTACTGACCTAACTGGGCTGCAGTATTGCACCAACCTGCACGACTTGCATCTTAACTACAACCAGATAAGCGACCTCTCACCACTTTCGGGACTCACCAACCTGGTGTGGCTAGATCTTGAATGGAACCAGATAAGCGACCTCTCACCACTTTCGGGACTCACCAACCTGAATTGGCTAACGCTTGACTTTAATGCCCCGATAGCCAACCTCTCACCACTTTCGGGACTCACCAATCTAAGAACGCTTTGGCTCGTCAGTGACGGGAATATAACGGATATATCACCTCTGGGGAACCTCACCAACCTGATAGGGCTCTATCCTGCAAATTGCAACATAAGCGACATCTCAGTACTCTCAGGAATGAAAAATCTACAAGAGCTTTGGCTTTATGGTAACCATATAAGTGACATCTCACCACTTTCAGGGCTCACCAACTTAACACAGGTTCGGCTTCAATCGAACCAGATAAGCAACATCTCAGCAGTTTCAGGACTGACTAACCTAACTTGGCTTTGGCTTCAATCGAACCAGATAAGCGACATCTCAGCAGTCTCAGGATTGACCAAACTAACCTGGCTTTGGCTTGACAATAACCAGATAAGCGACATCTCGCCGTTGTTACTGAATAGCGGCCTCGGTCCAGGAGATTATGTGTATATTAGAAACAATAACCTCGATCTATGCCAAGGATCATGTGATGTTGATAATATTAATGCCCTTTTGGCTAAAGGGATCGCAGTTATACATGATGCAATACTAACCGACTGTACCATAAGCGTCCCCACAGTGTTGACGACCTCAGCTTCCAGTTTGGGCACAACGAGCGCGACCCTGAACGGCAATGTCACTGCTACGGGCCATGAGCATGCCAGCAACTTCGCCTTCGTCTGGGATACCTCGAGCCACGCAGCACCCTCAGGGGCACCATCGGGAGATTACGCTAATAGCTGGACTTGCGATACTGGAAGCTACTGTATCGGAGCCTACAACAGCAATGGTAACGTGACCGGCCTGTCACCAGGCACCACATACTACTTCAGATTCGGTGGAAACAATACAGCCGGATGGAGCTGGGGCGATGAGGGCAACTTCACCACCGCAGTAACCACTCCCACAGCCCCCACAGTGTTGACGACCTCAGCTTCCAGTTTGGGAACAACGAGCGCGACCCTGAACGGCAATGTCACTGCTACGGGCGGTGAGAACGCCAGCAGCTTCGCCTTCGTCTGGGATACCTCGAGCCACGCAGCACCATTAGGGGCGCCAGCAGGCGATTATGCCAATAGCTGGATTAGCGATCCTGGAAGCTACGATATCGGAGCCTACAACAGCGACAGCAACGTGACCGGCCTGTCACCGGACACCACATATTACTTCAGGTTCGGTGGAAACAATACAGCCGGATGGAGCTGGGGCGATGAGGGCAACTTCACCACCGCAGTAACCACCCCCTTAGTAATGACGACATCAGCCTCAAGCATAGACACGACTAGCGCGACCCTGAACGGCAATATCACCGCTACTGGCGGTGAGCGTGCCGACAATTTCGCCTTCGTCTGGGATACGTCGAGCCACGCAGCACCATCAGGAGCGCCAGCAGGCGACTATGCCAATAGCTGGACTAGCGACACTGGAAGCTACGGTATCGGAGCCTATAACAGCAATATTAACGTGAATGGCCTGTCATCAGGCAGCAAATACTACTTCAGGTTCGGTGCCCACAACACAGCAGGGTGGAGTTGGGGCGATGAGAGTAGCTTCATTGCTAACAAGGCCGACCAGACCATAACATTCGGCACCATTTCCGATAAAACCTATGGGGATCCCGACTTCGATGTCAGCGCAACTGATTCCTCCGGGTTGACGGTGACCTTCACCGCCTCCGGTAATTGTTCCATGTCTGCTGGTAATACTGTGCACATCGTTGGAGCAGGTAGCTGCACCGTGACTGCCCATCAGAGCGGCAACACCAATTACAATTCCGCCCCTGATGTGTCCCGAAGCTTCAATGTGGCCAGGGCCACTCTGACCGTGACCGCAGACAACAAGAACAAGACCTACGGCGATGCCAACCCGACCTTAACCGCTACACCCACCGGACTGGTGGGCACCGATACGCTGAGTGGACTGAGCCTCGGCTTCACCCTCGGCACCACCGCCACCACCACCAGCCCCGTGGGCAGCTATCCCATTACCTTCACCGGCGGCCTCACCAGCACCGCTAACTACAGCCCCATTACCTATACACCCGGATCACTATCGGTGGGA
>Ga0209777_10000976_pt1 | contig 43787 bp, 37 predicted proteins | sample FrelakmetHBP12HB_FD_187147 | JGI IMG/M metagenome (GOLD analysis project Ga0209777, IMG submission 187147) | Freshwater lake sediment microbial communities from the University of Notre Dame, USA, for methane emissions studies -HBP12 HB (SPAdes)... | ecosystem: Environmental > Aquatic >...
ATACTGGTGTTAACCTAGACACCTGCGATAGGCTCCGCTGATGCTTCTATGACCTGGTTATCCATCGATGGAATTGGCAACCCCAATCTCAAGCGTAATGCTATCCAACCTTCAATAACCTCTACAAGCTCGGAACGTGCTCCTTCGATAGTCTTGCCTGTAGCCCAAACACCTTGCAGACCAGGGACGGTAGCAACATACTCGCCGTTATCCAGGATTTTATAAATGGCTTTGGATAGTGCCGCCATAATGTACTCAGCAAACATGTCAAGACCCTATATGCCTTGAAGGGATTTAACATTATTCACCGCAGGCGCTACCCCAGCTCAGCCGGGATTTGAAGCTGCACCGGCATTGCTTGGCATCACTGCCGCTTCATTCGGGCTGTTTTGCGGAAAAAACTAGCCTCGCATAACCCATTATTCTTTTAATTTTCAATTTTTTTATTATTATAGTTTTCGCCTGCTAGAGGAAACGAAAGTGATTAATGCCGCCCAGACATCCATCTCAGCACTTCTATGAAAATCGCCCTCTTGCAGCTCAATCCCACCGTCGGAGATCTCCCGGGCAACAGCGCACTCATCGCAGGTGCAGCCCGCCGCACCGCTGGTGCGGACTTGGCCGTCACCTCCGAGCTGGCACTCCTCGGCTACCCGCCCCGCGATCTGCTCCTCAATGCCGATTTTGTGGAGCGCAGTTGGTCAGCCCTACGCTTCCTGGCCCAGGAGCTGAGCGATCTGCCGCCTATCCTGGTGGGCCTGGCCGAGCCCAACCCAGGCGAGGCGGGCCGTCCCCTCTTCAACTCCGCGGCCCTCTTACGGGAGGGCAAAGTGGAGAGGACCTTTAAAAAGACGCTCCTTCCCACCTACGATGTTTTTGACGAGGACCGTTACTTTGAGCCGACGGCTGAATCGCAGCTCCTGGAGCTCGATACAACGGTCCTCGGCATCTCCATCTGCGAGGATATCTGGAACGATCGCGACCAATGGCGGCATCGGCGCTACCACGCCGATCCGGTGCAGGAAATGGTGGCGTCGGGTGCAAAGGCCATCATCAACCTCTCCGCCTCGCCCTTTACCGCGGGCAAGCAAAAACACCGCGAGGCCATGCTCTCTGACCTGGCCAAAAAGTACCGCGTTCCCTTTTTCTACGTCAACCAGATAGGCGGCAACGACGACCTGGTCTTCGATGGCCGAAGCTGTGTCTTCGACAAAGAGGGCCGTCTGGTGGCCCGGGCGCGGGGCTTCGAGGAGGATATGATAGTGGCAGATATGGCGAACCAGGCAGGCGAAGCAGCAACGATCGCAGAGGACGATTTCACACCCGAGTCCGAGATCTGGCGGGCGCTGGTTTTGGGCACACGCGACTACGTCCATAAGTGCGGTTTTTCCGAAGTTCTTCTGGGACTTTCCGGAGGCATTGACTCCAGTCTCGTCGCTGCCATCGCCGTTTCTGCTCTCGGCCCACAAAACGTCCAAGGAGTGCTCATGCCATCTCCCTTCACCAGCCCAGAGAGCGTGCAGGACGCTATGGCTCTCGCGCAAAACCTGGGGATAAAGACGCTTACCCTGAACATCACCGAGATCATGAACTCCTTTGACAGGGAGCTGGCAAAGCCCTTCCTGGATCAGCCAAAGGATGTGACTGAAGAGAACATCCAGGCCCGCATTCGCGGCAACCTTCTCATGGCCCTCTCCAACAAGTTTCGCCTGGTGCTTCTCACCACAGGAAACAAGTCGGAGTTGGCCGTGGGCTACTGCACCATCTACGGCGACATGTCCGGAGGCCTGGCCGTCATCTCCGATGTTCCCAAGACCGCAGTCTACCGGCTGGCGAAGTGGCTGAATGCCAGAGGTAGTGAGATCATCCCTGATGCGGTTCTGCATAAAGCGCCCACGGCCGAGCTTCGCTTCGATCAGACCGACCAGGACAGCCTGCCTCCCTACGAGGTGCTGGATGACATTCTGGAGAGATATATCGAGAGGCACCAGTCAAAAGAGGAGCTCTTTGCCCAGGGATTTGAAAAAGCGATGGTGGAAAGAGTGCTCTGTCTGGTGAAGAGTGCCGAGTTCAAAAGGCGGCAGGCAGCGCCGGGACTGAAGGTGACGGATCGGGCCTTTGGCAGCGGCTGGAGGATGCCGGTGGCCAGCCGGGCCTGGTAATCGGCATGGCGTCGCGGCGGATAATTTTGAGTGTCGTTTAAATAGATTCAGGCTAAAAGACGATAATTGTTATGAAGGGCGGCGGCAAGTGGAGCGGGATTGTGCACTGGAATACAGCAGTAACATTAGTTTTTGTAGCTGCTCTTCTTGCTATGTCGGCTCATGCCCAGGAATCTGACGCCTTTGTTGGGCAGAGTCTGATTCTCAATGTCTACCTGGATAACGCCGGCAAAGCTCTGGTCACCGGCTATGCTGAGGACGTTAGTGGTCTAGCCTTCCTCGCCAACTCACAGTTCCGGTTCGAGAACGATTCTCATCAGCTCTATGCCCTCACAGACGATCTGACGGCAAAGAGGGGCGATCTCTGGACTTTGAGCTTTGATGCCATGGGCAGTTTTGATGATTATCGTGTCACATTCTACCTGCCTAGCGAGACCAGCCTGGGGGAGATCAACGCCTCGCAGGGTCTGGGATATCTGCTCTCAGCGTCCAATGAGTCCCTGGTGGCCGATGTGCAGGGATATGAGGTTTCTGACCCCCGCATTTCTATTCAGTATCAGCAGCCACTGGCTGCCAACGGCAGCAGCCTGCCGCCTCTTCCTGGCTATCCGGGCCAGGGTGCGGCTCTGATCATGCTTCTCATTGCCGCCGCTCTCCTGGTGGCGGGCTTTGGCTTTGCCATCTTCTTGCAGAGAAAGAAGCGCAGCTCAATTGAGTTGGCGAAAGAGACTGCAACAGCTCTCCTGCCTGAAAAGCCCGATATGGCGGGGCCGCCGGACACGACGTGCGCTGCCATAGAGGCCTTGCCTTCGTTCGAGGTGGATTCTCGCCTACCCCCAACAGAAGAAGATGATGGTGTATTTCTGTCCGAGACATCACAAACAGCCCTCGCGAATGAGCCAGGCCGCATCGAGCCCACGCCCCGTCAGGCAGACGAGCGGGCAAAGCCTACCGAGCCAGTCGGAATCCAGGCACAGGACACTCCAATAATAGAATCTGCGACAACCCGGGAAACACCGACGGCGAGCCGACTGCCTCTGGAGCCGTCCGTGAAAAACGTTATCGTGGTCAGCTCCGAGATGGAAGCGGTCATGCAGACCCTCACCGTTCGAGAGCGAGCCGTAATGAGCACATTAATTGATCATGGGGGCAGAATGACCCAGGCGGATATCCGGTATGATACAGGAACGCCTAAATCGTCCTTAACCGGAATTTTGATATCTCTAGAGCGCAGAAAACTCGTAAGCAAGAAGGAATGGGGACGAACCAATATAATAGAACTTTCTGATTGGTTTTTATCAAAAAAGGAACGTTTGTGAACCTTTTTTATTCGGCATGCAGATGCGACCACCTCATTTTAAACCGTTCGTTCGGCTCTTACCTTTTCTATCGTTCCTGAGTATGTTGTCTTGTCGAACTAGGAAGCTTATGGCAACTCCAGTTTGACGAACGGGTAAGATGAGTGGGAAATGATTGTTGATTATAACGAATTCGAGGTTTGATTACAGATGAAATTTACGGAAATATCGGGAAAGATCGCTCTGATCGCTCTGGCTAGTGTCTGCCTTTTGGCTGCACCAGCTCTTTGCATGCCAATGGATAACGGCCCTGGTCGGCAGGGACATGATGGAATGTTTGCCCCCATGAATAATCTGACGGCAGAAGAGATGGGCAATATGACTCTAGGCGAGCTAAAGGAGATGCGGCATACGGCCTGGAATAATACGACCGCTTGCTCTGCTAAAGAGGCAGGACAAAACTGCAGTCAATGGGGAAGGAACGCCAATGAATCCCTCGGCATGAAAGGAAAGGGCATGGGGGAAATGGGCATGGGTGACAATCAGATGAGATACGGCCCGATGGATGGTATGTCCAAACGCATGGGCGGCGCAATGGGCGGCCAGAATGACAAGAGCGGTGGGTGCGACAAAGCCTCCATGGGCATGAGAGGAGCCTCTCCAATTATGCTGCTTATAGATGATCTGACTGTAGATGATTTAGGCAACATGACGGTCAATCAGATCAAAGATCTCTCCGAGAAGAAGATGCAGGAAATGGAAAATATGACCCTTAACCAGATCAAACTGCTTCAGGATAAGAAGGTGCTGGAGAGAGACAACCTGACCCTGAACCAACTCAAGGAAGAGAATAAGAATATGAGGGAAATCGCGGAGATCTTGGAGGGTTTGGGCTCCAAACGCCATATCAAGAATTGATGATGGTGCACCCCCCAACCAAAGAGAAAAAAGGCGGCCGGCTTAAATCTGCCGGCTCGTATTATCTAGATTAGTGCTACTGTATTGGGACCGCGAAGATTTGCCCTGGAAATAATCTTATAACTAATGAATTGTGAATTCCGGGAAAGATGTTGGGCCGTTTTGGCAGGCGAATTTTGATGATGGAAAGAATTTTATGTATAGGGCTGGCGAGTTTGCTATTTATCGGTCTGTCCGGCATGTCTCTAGCTGAGCCCGATGAGGACCAGAATATGGGTGAGCCCCGTGAAGTGATATGTCCTCAGGATGGCGAGATGATGCCGCCCCAAAATGCGGGCTTTCCCATGGGCGTTCCCGTGGAGGTCCTGTTTAACGGTCATGGTTTTGCAATATTAGGCAATGAGTCTCATATCCTCCGGCTGAAGGTTGAGGCCATCATGCCTTTAGAGCCCTGCCAGATCAAAGGTCTCCTGGCCTCCAACAAGAGCCTGGAGGAGATCAGGGATGACATCCGGGCTAAAGAAGGCGAGAAGACTAATCGCGGCAGCATGATTCTGGATCGCAGCATCTATCCACTCATAAACATTGCCGTATCTGCCTCCGGCAATAATTCGACCGCCCTGAAGGCCGATCTTGCTGATTTGGGCCCGCTATCTACCGCCAATGATACGGCGATCCTGGGCAGCATCTCCATGATCATCTCTCCTTCCGACGGGGGCATGATCGGAAAGGGCGAGCTATCTATCGACCAGGGCTCGCTTGCGGCCAGGTACTCTCTCCTGCTTGACATGGAGCCTTCCCGGCATGGCCAAAATAAAATGATGATGGGGAGATGAGCAGATAGCCTTCCATCATCTCGACCTTTTGGAGGTGCATTGATGTCATCCCTAAAACCGGCATGGTTAGCTATGGCGTTGCTTCTTCTCTTTTCGCCGGCGGCCCTGGGCCAGGGCGGGCATCTCTTTTTGAATGTCTATGTGGATGGCACCCCTGGGAAAGCGCTGGTCGTGGGCAACGTGGACGATATATCCGGCCTGGCCTTCCTGAACGCCTCCGACAAAATTTACGAGGATAACGGCCAGCTTTACGCGGTTTGCGACTCTCTGGTCGAGAAAGATGGCGACGGCTGGAGGCTGTCGTTTCCCGCCAGTGGCGATTTTGATGAGTATCATGCCGTTTTCTTCGTCTCGGGAGGCTTTGCCTTCCAGGAGATCAACTGCACAAAGGGACTGGAGATTCTCTCCTCCGCCCACAACGACTCAATTGTGCTGGATGTGCAGGGATTTGGGCTGACCGATCCTGCGGTCAATTTCAGCTACGCGGCTTCATGAATCGGATTTGATTCTGGCTGTACTAGGCCCACGTCACCACCACGTCGTCCGTCCTGTACCCCGGCCGCACCTTCGACTCCGCTAGAGGCGTTGTCGCCCCGCTTTTCAGCATGATCAGGCCAGTGTAGGCGATCATGCTGCCGTTGTCGCCCATGAATTTTCGCGGCTGCAAAAAGAACTTGGCTCCTCGGTCCATTATCTACTGCCAATGATACGGCGATCATGGGCAGCACCTCCATGATCATCTCTCCCTCCGACTGGGGCATGATCGGAAAGGACGAGCGATGTATCGAGCAGGGCTTGCCTGCGGCCAAGTACTCTCTCCTGCTCGACATGGAGCCATCCCGGCATGGCCAAAAAATGATGATGAGGAGATGAGTCGATAGCTTCCTGTCATCTCGACCTTTTGGAGGCACATTGATGGCATCCCTAAAATCAGCGTGGGTGGCTATGGCATCGATTCTCCTTTTGGCTTTGGCAAAAGTTGCATCCTACTGAGGACATCTCTTTGTTTATTCTTGGCATTTGCTGCATATTGCGGATTTAGTTTCAATTCGATGGCCTTGTCGAAAGCTTGAATGGATCTTTCGTACATTTTTATAGCCGTATCCGTATCGAAAGCTTCTTCTTGCATACCTAAATCAACATAGTTAAGACCTTTTAGGTACCAACCCAATGCCAAAGTTGGATAGATCTCTGTGGCTTTATCGAACGCATCAATCGATTCACTGTAGTTGCCCTGAAGATGGAGGGCCTGGCCTTTATCGACCCAGGCTATTGCGTAATTTCGATTCAATTCGATGGCCCTGTTGTAGTCGTTAATAACTTCTGTGTAATTATTCCTATGTTCGTGAATATTTTTATTCACACGAGCAAAGCCAAGTGCAACCCACGCATCCGAAAGATTTTCATTTTTACCCAAGACATACTTAAGTTCTTTGATGGCATCGTCGTACTGACCCTTGTTAACAAGTTCAATGCCGTCGATGACATGATCATAGTTCTCTGGAAGAGTTACTTGCGTTTTATGAGGTTGTCTATTTATTTCATAAGCGCCATCTTCAGACCCCAAATGTAACAGTCCGCCGGGATAATCGGCTGACCAATCAAGATTCAGCCAGACATCTTCGGGATCTGAATTGTTGTTGTCGGTATATATTTTGTCCGTGCTGTACTCCTGCTTTAGATATTGGATAACATCTTGGCTATTTGAAGAATTGCCAAGATAGACTTCGGTATAAGCATGGTTTCCAGTAGTGGTATTATTGACAAGAACAATTCGCGTTGTTCCGCCAATCGATTCGATAAGGGCAGATATGAGGATGGCAAAGTCGCTACAGTCTCCAAAACCAGAACATTTGTACTTCAATCCCTGAATTAACGTATAGTTGGCGTAATTCCACTCATTAGTACCCCGCGTGTGAGATGTGTTTTTCCATCCGTTCGTTGTGAGATCCCCACATTTTAAATAGCCGAAAATTGCGCAAACTTGTTCTATAGTACAATCGCCGGGATGCTTAACTGCAAAACCACTTGCTTTTTCTTTCACAGTTTCGTTCTTCAGGTCCACTCGTAGATTTAGCTTCGTTAGGAGGTCTGATTTAAGTTCATTTGTAGTACCATGAGCGCCGGGACCATGCACTTCTAATTCCCCCGGAGGATTATTCACGTAACTCGAAGGATTTTCAGTTAATCCAGTAGTATTGTTCTGCCCAGATTCATTCTGGCCGGCGACAACAGGTAAATTTACACCTAATCCAGATCCTACGAAAAAAACTACACATAACAGGCAAAGAAACCTGGTATAAGTATGCTGCGGTCCTTTAATTCGATTCTGCAAATTGGACATTATTACACCTCGGTGGTTCTTATAAGTCTATTTCATCAGATTACATATCAAGTTTTGTTTTGGAATTAAGAACCCAGTCTGTTCAAAGTCTTTTCTTCGTTTCACCGGAGCAACCAATTTCGCTTAAGGCATAACCTGACATAACCTTCGTAACACCAAGCCAATGCAAAATTGGGATCTAGTCTAATCGCCTTGGTCGTAAGCCAAGATGACCTCCTTAGAGCGGTTCTGCCTATTGAGAGCAATTATTGAGAGCAATTATTGAGAGTGCTTCTTGCTTTACCAGACCGCGAATTCTTGGGATTTAGCTGGAGAGATTTGTCATAAGCTCGAATGGCTTCTTCGCATTTGCCAATACACCAGAGATGATAGCCTTGGTAATAGTAAGCAACGCTTTCATCGTTTGAAGCATCTGCATACGACGAATCTATACGGCGTGCATTATTAAAAGCTTCAATGGATTTATTGTACTCACCCAGGATAAGAAGATTATCGCCTTTTGCTTTCCAAGCCTCTTTGTATTCAGGATTGATCAGGATAGCTTCGTCATAGGCCTTTATGGCCTCATTGAGCTTGCCAGGCAGTTTAGTGAGAACATTGCCTTTCCCATACCAGGCCTGGGAAAATCTTGGATTTAACTCAATAGCTTTTTCATAATTTAGAAAGGCATCTTCGTATCTTTCATTATCGCGAAGAACATTGCCTTTATTGGTATAATAGCTATTGGCATTATAGGGATCTAGTCTGATAGCTTCGTCATAGGCCGTTATGGCCTCATTGAGCTTGCCAGGCAGTTTAGTGAGAGCATTGCCTTTGTTGTTCCAGGCATATGCTGCATCTTTAGGATCTAGCTTGATGGCTTCATCATAGGCTTGAACAGCTTCTACGTAATTGTCTAAAGCAAAAAGAGTACGGCCTTTGTTATACCAGGCTAATGCATCCTTTGGACGCAATTGGGTGGCCTTGTTAAAAGCGTTCAATGCTTCTGTATAATCACCTTGCGTATAGTAAATTACTCCAAGGCATAATGTACTTTCAAATGGCTTGAAACGAGTGGTATTTATGAAAATTCGTTCAGCCTCATCTAAATTATTATTATTTAAATAAATAACACCTAAACTCAAATACAGCTCAAGCGTTCCATTGCAGTCAGGTTCAGAATTTCGAGCTGACAAAGCAGTATTCCTTAATTCATCCAGATACTTTGTTTCATTCGTTGTTAAAAAGTTGTTGAGAGCGTCTCTTCCTCGTGTAATATTTCTGTAGGTCTGCCAATTTTGTGGAAATCGGTCGTCTTCTTTTGACTGATCCACCCTCCGCTTACTCAGTTCTAGAGAAATCTGATAGGCAAGATCATAGATCAAGGGTGGAATTTTCTCATCATTGGAAATGTTGACTTTATCCAATGTCTTATCTACCTCGAAAGCTCTTATTACAGAGTGGTGATCATCAAGGATACCTGTTAGGATTATGGTGGAGTTATATCGTTGTAGACTACAGGAGATCGTACTTGGATCATTTCCAAAAATCTCTTTCATAGAAATAATTAAATTGCCTAAAGATATTGAAGTCCCTTCAAAGCCAACGTTGCCTATCGCGGAGATGCTATACTTTAAATCCTGTTGTGGGCATGCGACACCAGGTACCCCTAATTCATCAAGTGGTCTTGGAATTGCCCTGTTTCCGCGGTGGTTCTTTGAGGCAACTGGTTGTTGTCCATAGATATCTTTAATCTTTTCTAGATCAAGGCGGAGTAGGGCAGTAAGAGGTTCTCTGCCTATATTCTCTCCGGCCCCGCCTATATCGATGGGTTGGACGGCAATTGTATCATCTTTTTCACATATCCAGGAGATTACGCCGATCATAAAACAAATTGCAAAAATGATTAAGATGACCTTTAAAAAGGAAAAAAGTTTTTGCTCGATTGTATTAATGGGAGGTATCTTTTGCTTGATAAGATTGATTTTAATCTTAATGTAAGAATATAGATCGAGCATCAGAAGTACCTAATATTTACTATACGAAAAAGCTTTTGAGCGAAATCCCATGAGCATGAGCAAAATTACCGGCCTGATTGATTTTATAACTATATAATCGCGGGTGATTATCTACCAGATAGTGGTATCTCATCCCCTAACGCAATTTCATATTCAGGACCAACCTCTATCGGATGTGCCCTCACATGACAATTACTAGTAAGTTCGTCGCGACCCAGCCTTCAGCACCTGAGCTTTCTGGAACCATTCTTCGCTGCTGAATCCGGCGTCTCTCAAGAACCTAACCAACACGGATCAAGTAGTTGTATTAACCAACCGATCGATCTCAATTCTAAAGCCCATATTTTAAAAGAACGACCCTATTTAGTTCGGATATCCCCGTTTCTATGAATATTGAGGATAATTACTTGCGATCGAGAGTTTTTTAAAAAAAATTGGTTTGGAAGCTTACTCCCACGTCACCGCCACATCGTCCGTCCTGTACCCCGGCCGCACCTTCGACTCTGCTAGAGGCGTTGTCGCCCCGCTCTTGAGCATGATCAGGCCAGTGTAGGCGATCATGCTGCCGTTGTCGCCCATGAACTGGCGCGGCGGCAAAAAGAATTTCGCCCCCCTCTCTTCGCACATGATATTGATCATCTCGCCCAGGCGCTTGTTGGCTCCTACGCCCCCCACCAGCATGGCCTCCTTCTTCTCGGCATGGGCCATGGCCCGCTCTGTGACCTCGACCAGCATGGCAAAGGCCGTCTCCTGCAAGCTGTAGCAGACATCATTCAGATCGTACTTCTTGGCCGCCTCTGTGGCCGCTGTGGACAGGCCGGAGAAGGAGAGGTCCATGCCCTTCACAGTGTAGGGCAGGGGGATGTACTGCTTTGCCTCGCGGGCCAGCTCCTCCACCTTGGGCCCGCCCGGATGAGCAAGTCCCACGGAGCGGGCGAACTTGTCGATGGCATTTCCCACGCTGATGTCCAGGGTCTCGCCGAAAATTCTATAATGGCCCTGGCGCAGCGCCAAAACTTGCGAGTTGGCCCCGCTCACATAAATGACCGCAGGGTCATGCGCCCCTGATTGCCATTTGCCCACTTCAATGTGCGCCACGCAGTGATTGACGCCGATGAGCGGAAGCTCAAAGCGCAGGGAAAGGGTGCGCGCCGCGGTGGCTACGGTACGCAGGCACGGCCCCAGTCCCGGACCCTGGGAGAAGGCGACGGCATCGATTTTTAAGCCCTGCTGGCGAGAGTAGGCCAGCACCTCACCCACTACCTTGGCCATGTATTCCGCATGATGCTGGGCCGCTTCGCGAGGGTGGATGCCGCCTTTGGCCGGGGTGTAGGTGGCGCTCTTCTCGTAGATCACACCCTGCTCGTCCACCAGAGCGGCGCTAAGATTCCAGGCCGTTCCTTCCAGGCCGAATATTATCATAGTAGCTGTAGCTCCTGTTTTTTCCTTTTCAGATATATCCCAGGCCGATGTCCTTTCGGTAACGCATTCCATTGAAACGGATGCGCTTGATGTTGTCGTAAGCCTTGATCCTGGCCTCGGCCAGGCTATGGCCGCGCGCGACCAGGGTCAACACCCGGCCGCCCGTGGTAAACAGCCTTCTCTTGCCCGTGGCATCCTGGCCAAAGGCCGTGCCGTTGTGGTAGACAAGAACCTCTGGATCCACCTTCTCCAGGCCGGTGAGAGGCATGTTGGTGTAGTGCTCTCCCGGATAGCCGGGCCGCTCCTCGCCTCCGCCGGAGGAGTGGGGCTTGATCGCCCTTCCTGAAGTGGCGCATATCCCCAGGCAATAGTCACGCGACCACTGTAGCGGCACCGTAGCGAGCTTTCTGTCCAGCAATGCCTCAGATAAGAGGAAGAAGTCCGTCTCCAGGCGGGGCAGAATGACCTGCGTCTCCGGATCACCCAGGCGCACATTAATCTCCAGCACGGACGGCTCCCTTTCTTCCGAGATCATGAGCCCGAAGTAGATCACGCCCACGTATTCGTGCCCTGTGGCCTCATGAAAGCCATGCACCGTGGGCAGGGCAATTTTATTCATTATCTTCTCTGTCAGCTCCTCGTCCAGCCAGGGATGGGGCGAGAATCCGCCCATGCCGCCTGTATTGGGATTGTTCTCTAAATTAGGATTATTGGAGAGCTTATTAAAGAGCCGGACGGCCACAGTCTCGTCTGCGGAAAATGCCTGCTTGTAGTCTAAAGCCGACTCCAACGGCTGAACCGTCCTGCCGTCACTAAGGGCAAAGAACATCAGCTCGCGCCCTTCCAGCCGCTTTTCGATCTCGATTCTTTCTCCCGCCTGGCCAAAGAGCTTGGGGCTGACCATGATGCGCTCGATTGTTGACCGGGCCTCCTCTTCTGTGGAGCAGACCACGGAGCCCTTTCCTGCGGCCAGACCGTCCGCCTTGATCACCAGGCCGTGGCCGGGATTTTCCGAGCAGAACTGGTGGACGTACTCTCTGGCAGCAGCCGGGTCATCGAAATTTTTGCAGGGCGGCACAGAAACATTCAGGCCCTTGAGAAGATCTTTGGTCGTACACTTGCTGTTCTCAAGGATCGCAGCCTCTTTCTTGGGGCCCAGGATTCTCTGGCCGTCTTCCTGAAATATATTGACAATACCATCGGATAGGTAGCCTTCCGGCCCGACAAATGTCATGTCTATCTTTTCCTGTTTTGCAAAAGCGAGCAGTTCAAGAATGGTCTTGGGAGGCTTGCCTTGCACCGTTGCCAGGCGGCACTTCTCGATCATCTCGCTGCCTGCATTGCCGGGAGCCACGAATACCGTCTCCACGCTGCCGCTTCGGGCAAAGGCATGGGCTATGGCATTTCCTCTGCCTCCTGCGTCCACTACGAAAACTCTTTTGCCTGACATCAAATCCCTTATGAATAGATAACCCTAGATAAGCATAATTGCTGGCGCAAGAATTGCGACGCCAGAAAGCAACGCAGCCGGAATAGCCATTCCCATGGATAGTTATTTAAAACACTAGGTTGAGCCAGAATCGTAGATACAATCACGCCCTGGCATATGGGCAATAGATTTCACTCTCGCGGATTTCTGTTTATGAATGATCCGCAAAACGGCGCAGGAGATGATAATACAATGTACTCTCAGGAGCAGGTGCTAAAAATCGTTCAGGAGAAGAACGTAGAGTTCCTCCGTCTACAGTTCACGGATATATCGGGAATTGTGAAGAACGTGGCCATTCCCGCCACCCAGATAGGAAAAGCCTTGAAGAGCGGCATATCTTTTGACGGCTCTTCCATTGAGGGGTTTGCCAGAATCCAGGAGTCGGATATGGTCCTGCAACCAGACCTTTCCACATTCAGCCTTCTGCCCTGGCGCTCCAAGGACGGCACTAATGAGGCCCGGCTGATCTGCGATGTGCATCTGCCCAACGGGAAGCCCTTCGAGGGCGATCCCCGCCGCGTCCTGCGCCTGCAGCTTGAAAAGGCCCAGGAGATGGGCTTTAGTATGAATGTCGGCCCGGAGCTGGAGTTCTTCCTCTTCGAAAAGCAAAATGGCGGAAGTGCTACCATCCCGCACGACTCTGGGGGCTACTTTGACCTCGGTCCCGTGGACCTGGCCGAGGATGTGCGCCGCGAGATCGTCCGGGCGCTCACAGAGATGGGCTTTACCATTGAAGCCTCTCATCACGAGGTTGCCAAGGGTCAGCATGAGATAGACTTTGTTTATGACGATGCTCTGAAGAATGCCGACAAGGTAGTGACCTTCAAGTATGTCACCAAGACCATCGCCATGAGAGAAGGCCTGCGCGCCACTTTCATGCCCAAGCCCATTTACGGTGCATCCGGCACGGGAATGCACGCCAATATCTCGCTATTTAGAGGCGGGGAGAATGCGTTCTTCGATTCCGAAACTGCCACGGGCATCAGCGATCTGGCCCGGTTCTTCGTAGGTGGCTTGATTGAGCACGCCTGTGCCATAACCGCTATTGCCAATCCTCTTATCAACTCTTATAAGCGATTGGTCTCGGGTTTTGAAGCACCCGTCTACATCACCTGGTCTGGGCCGAATCGCTCCTCCCTCATTCGTATTCCTGCCGGCCGGGGTCTATCCACGCGCATAGAGTTCCGTTCACCCGATCCGACCTGCAATCCCTACCTGACCTTTGCCGTAATCCTGGCAGCAGGCATGGACGGGATCAAGAGGGGCATCGATCCGGGAGAGCCGGTTGATCTGAATGTCTATCATCTCAACCCCGCCGAGCGCAAAGCGTTGGGCATCAAGACCCTGCCTGCCAATCTCAAGGAGGCCCTGGATTATCTGGAAGCGGACAGTGTCGTACGCGAGGCTTTGGGCGGGCATGTTTTTGAGAATATCATGCGCCTGGGTCTTTTGGAGTGGGAGGCTTACAACACCTACGTCCATCCCTGGGAGATTGAAAGGTATATCAATGCGTTTTGAGGGGCATTTGCGGCTACCATCATCTCTTTTTTCCGGTACTTTTCGAATTTACTTCTGCGACGCATTTGCTAATCTCTTCCTTTGCGTTTATTATTAAATGCATGCGCCGGGGCTCTCAGGCAAACGGTCACCCGAAAGTTTATATATAGCATCAACCTTGGAGGAGTCCGGGCCGGTAGCTTAGTCAGGCAGAGCGAAAGGCTCTTAACCTTTAGGTCGGGGGTTCAAATCCCTCTCGGCCCGCTTTAAAACAACCGGGGCTGTGGCCTAGCCAGGTAGGGCGATGGGCTCCAGCGGTATAATTTAATGATGAGCAACGGGTCTACTGAGATCTCTCGACGGGGAGATCGTTGATGATCCGTTGGAGCACTGAAATGAGCTGTTATCAGCCACCGATTTCCGGCTGTATGCACTTCAGTATCGGAGATACCCGTCGATCGTGAGTTCGAATCTCACCAGCCCCACCTTTTTATTCTTTCTGCATTATTTAGCTCTCCACAGCGTTTAAATATTCTCTGGCCCCTAATCACAGGAAGGGTGCCGAGATGTATAGAGATATTCTCACCACATGCTGGTCCATCAAAGAGGTCAATAAGAACCTCACCGATCGGAAGTCTACATCCGACTTCTCCATAAAATATCTAAAAAATGCCTGCTCTGTTCTGGCAGAACAGATGCGGAAGATTAGCAAATCCATGCCCCAAGAGGTCATCGAGGTTGTCGATAAGAAGGGCGCCAAGAAGAGCTTCACAATGCATGAGGTGGCAGAGATGCTTTATGATACTCGAAAGATCGTAGAACTGAATCTGATCGATAATATTAGCCAATGGGCAAAAGCTCGATTGGCCGCCTAAGGTTCAGAAAGAACGGCAAAACCAGGAAGCGTTTTTTCCTTTTTCTTTTATTTTAAAATGAATAATATTTAAGCGCGCCTCAGAACTCATAGGGCTCATCATATGGCATCAGAGCATGCTGTATCATCATAGGCGTCGCTACTCGGGGCCCTGAGCCCTAATAACTATTGTCTCCCATAATCAATTTATCCTTGGCAAGTTGCAGGGCAAGTTTGATCCGAGAAGCACACTACCGTATTGGATATGATGCGATTGGGCGTGCACGTTTCTGTGGCGGGTGGCGTGGACAGGGCAGTATCTCGTGCTCACGAAAAGGGTTGCGATGCATTTCAGATCTTCTCTTCCAATCCTCGCAAATGGAGCTCAAAAACCATCCCATGCGAATCCGCGGAACGCTTTCTTGCCCTGCAAAGGCAGTTTGACCTTTCTCCGGTGGTGGACCACATGCCCTATCTGCCCAACCTTGCCTCCGCAAACGAAGAGGTTTACGCCAAATCGGTACAGGCCCTCGCCAGGGAGCTGGAGCGCTGCCAGGCTTTAGGCATACCGTATCTTGTAACCCATCTGGGAAGTCACCTGGGCAGGGGCCAAGAGAGCGGGCGCGCGAGGATTGTTGCTGCTTTGCAGACTGTCTTTTCTGAGTCAGATAGCGAAATCGTATTGCTTCTGGAGAACAGCGCCGACACAAAGAACAGCATGGGAGGCACGTTTTCTGATATTGCGGCCGTCTTAGAATCCCTGCCAGCCGATCGTGGGCGGTTGGGCGTGTGCCTGGACACCTGCCATCTTCATGCCGCAGGATACGACCTACGAACCCATCGGGCATTGCAGGCGACGCTGGATCTGTTTCAGGATTGCATCGGGCTGGAGTGGCTTATGCTTCTTCATCTCAACGATTGCAAGGGGACCATAGGATCGCATTTGGATCGGCATGAGCATATTGGCCTGGGGCAGATAGGCGAGGAGGGCTTTCGCGCCATACTTTGCCATCCCGCTCTTTGCGACCTGGCCATGATCCTGGAAACGCCGGTAGATGCGTCCCGTGATGATAAAGGGAATCTTGATGTGGCGAGGCGCCTGGCCTCAGGGATAAAATAGCTTCTCGATGACCAGCATCAAGGCGTCATTGGAGATGGGCTTGACCAGGTAGCTGTCGGCTCCCAGATCGTAGCTCTTCTGAATATCTTGATCCACATTGGATCCAGTAAGAATGACCACAGGAATATTGCTTAAATTTTTATCTTTCTTTATGCGGGTGAGAAGATCTATGCCGCTGATATCGGGCAGGTTGATGTCCAGCAAGATTAGCTGGGGCAAATCGGCCTTAGTAATATTTTGCAGAACGGCAAGGGCCTCTTTGCCGTTGGCGGCCATAACCAGATCATTATTCAGCTTATTGTGCGATAATACGCGCTTTGTTACGGCGGCGTCCTCATAATTGTCCTCCACCAGCAGGATCTTTATTTTTAAGTCCATAGATTCACCTGGAGCGATATGCCCACTTTTTCCCTTAAATCATTAAGGCTAAAGGAGTTGTTGCAACTACCCACAAAAATAGTTTTCCCACTGAGTGGAATATGTCTTCTCCTGAATGCTCTCCCTCAGCTTAACCCTGTATCTAAATCTTGGGCGTGCCACATCTCAGCTCATTTTTTTTTGTTTTATGAATTTATGAATATTTAACTTCTGCGGTAGTACTGATTTTCGATCAGGAGTGGGTCTTCAATGGGATCTGATCATCGTGCATATTTATCTTTATTTTGAGTGAGATGTGAGATGAATCGTTCTCGACTTTAATTCCGTTTTGCCGCTTTAGGTCTTATCTATCAGGCTTCTCTTTACACGCCCGCTGGAGAGAAGGGCAACCCGGCTCAGGGGCACGTCTGCTTCCAATTCGTAGCCCAGGGCCTCGCCTAAGGTGCGAGCGAATTCCATGATCTCGTAGTGCTGCGGCATGGCCTCTCTTGTCAGACGGTCTCGGGAGCGGCCCAGATGCATGTAAGCCTTGACCTCCACATAGTCCGGCTCGGCCCTCGCGATGAGACGGGCGTAGTCCTCCAGCCTTTCCATATTCAAGTCGCGGACCAGCGTCATGCGGATCACGCTTCGGCAGCGATGTTGCTTGATGACCTCCAGGCTCTCCAGAATCCGCGGCCATAGATCTGCCGAAGGCCGGCAGACGCGCCGGTACAGTTCTTCATCGGGAGCATTGAGGCTGAGGTAGAGCTGCGTCGGCTGCAGCTCGGCCAAGACCTCCGGATTTGTGGCGTTGCTCACCACAAATGATGTCATGCCCCGCAGGCGGATGAGGTCGATAAGCTCCTTTAAGTAAGGATAGAGGGTGGGCTCGCCCATGAGAGAGAGAGCCACGTGCATAGGCCGGCGCGCTTCAACCAGCCTCTCCGGGTCCGTGGTCTTGGCTCCGCCGTAGCCGGAGAGAAACTTCTGCTGGCCAAGCAGGATGCCGTCCAAAAGTGCCTCGGGCTCCAGTGGTGCAGTTCCCGGCACAGGATCGTCTATCGGCCTCCAGCAGTGCTGGCAAAGGTGGTTGCACTCCAGGGTGGGCGTCATCTGCACGCAGCGGTGGCTGGAGATGCCGTAGAAGTGATGCTTGTAGCACTGGTCGCCGCCCCGCATGGCGCGGCGAAGCCACATGCAGGGCTTGACAGCTCCGCCCCCGACGAGGTGATAGCCCTGCTTGGTGAGGGTCTGTGTAGCTTGATTTTGAGGTTGCATGCCAGGAGCTGAAAGAATATCCGCGGATATATAGCTACGTGCGATGCCCTCCAATATTCTTTATTCTTTTTATTCGACACCGATAGCAAAGAATATGATCCGGAAGGCCCAAAGATGCAGATGGATGTCCTGGCGAACTCTTGCATTGATAGCTGTTTTAGCGATGGTTGTATCCACCACCGGCGCAGAGCAGGTTATCCCTGCCCAGGAGATATATGCAAAAATAGAGGTCAAAGAGCCCGTTTATTATGATAGTATCCGAGTTTTGGGCGACCTGGATCTCAGCACCCTGCCTGATGCTCGGGTGTCAAACTCATTCGCTCTAACCAACTCGACCCTTATCAATGCCTCTTTCGAAGGCATCACCTTCGCGAAGGACGCTGTCTTCTGGGGCACCACCTTTGGCAATGCCAGCTTTGAAAAAACCAGCATTCTGGGCCAGGCAGACTTTGCCAATACCTCTTTCGGTAACGTCAGCTTCATCGCTGCCTCCTTCGACAAGCCGGCAGTCTTCGACGGCGCCCTCTTTCGGGATAACGTGAGCTTTGAAGATACCGTGTTCGCCAGGGATGCCTTCTTTCGCGAGGCCCGGTTCATGGGCGATGCGAACTTCAATTACTCTGATTTTGCCTCTTACTCTTACTTCGCTGCTGCGCAGTTTCTCGGCGACGCTCTCTTTTCAGACATCGATTTCTCGGGACCCTTGGACTTTTCCGCTGCTGCTGTCGCCGGGAGGGCTAACTTCTTCCAGTCTCGCTTCAATGGCGCCGGCTTTTCCAATGCCGTCTTTTCCGGCCCCGTCCAGTTCGGCCTGGCCAGCTTCTCCGGCCTCTCCTCCTTTGGCGAAGCAGTTTTTGCCGATGAGGCGAATTTCAATCTGGCTCGCTTTTCCCAGGCCGCCTACTTCTCAGGGGCCGAATTTCAAAAGGATGCCCTCTTCGGCCTGACCAAATTCCAGGATATCGCCAGCTTTCAGAGCGCCCTGTTCGAGGGGGATCTCAATTTCAAGGGCGGATCGATCTCCACTATGCTTTTGGATAAGGCAAAATTCGACAAGGATTCCCGTATTATCCTGAACGACACCGATTTTGCCCGCTTCAAGGCCCACTGGAATGAGATAGAGGAGCATGCGGTCTGGGATCAGGGAGCCTACCTGGCCCTTGTGAACAATTACCACGGACTGGGCTGGTCAGCAGACGAAGACGACTGTTACTATCAATACCGAGGTCTCAATCAGGACAAAAAACAGTGGGGTTGGTCTAAGGCCATCGATCTCCTGGCCTGGCTTTCCTGTGGCTATGGCGTTCGCCCCGGTTATGCCGTGGCCTGGTCGCTTCTCACCATCCTGGCCTTCGCTCTGCTATTCTGGTGGGGAGACGGCATTCGCCGCTCCGCCAAGCCCCTCAATGAGGCCGCCGAGGAGGACAGCGTGCCCGAGCGCGTCACTTTGCGAAACGCCCTTTTCTTCAGCACCATGGTCTTTCTCTCCCAGGGGCCCATCGACTTTCTGCCCGTGGGCCGGCACAGGTATTATGTTATCCTGGAAGGAATTTCAGGTTGGCTCTTGCTGGCGCTCTTCCTGGTTACCTTGGGCCGGGTTATGATCCGTTAATGCTATGCAAAAAACAAAAGTGATAAATCCTGGGCCATCTTCGAATTAGTCAGTGATTAGAGTAACCAGATGGCACATGCTGCTCTTGGCCTTGCTACTGCCCATCCTGCTTAGCGAGGCCTTGGCAGAAGTGCCAGGACTTGATGCCCATTCGCCGGACGCGCGGGTCATCGCCGCCCAGGATATCCTGGCCCAAATAATATCGGGCGAGCCGCTGAACTATGATAACGTAACCATCGCCGGTCAGCTGGATCTGGGGCCGGGTGTTGAGCCGGTCAAGCAATCGATAAGAATTACCAACTCCCACTTCCAAGGACCATTAAGAATAGAGGCCGTGACCTTCGCTGAGGTTCTGGATCTGCGGGGATGCATATTTGAAGACGATGTCAGCTTTGTCAAGTCCGTTTTCCAGAAAGATGCCAAGTTTTCCGGAGCAATATTCCAAAAGCAGGCCGACTTTGCCGAGACCTATTTCCAGGGACCGGCCTCTTTCATAAGCGCGCTTTTTCAGAACGACAGCAGCTTTGGCAACGCCCAGTTCAATGGGGATGCCGTATTCCTCGATTCCGGCTTCGCCAGTGATATCGACTTTAATTATGCTAAGTTCCTGCGTTCCGGATCTTTCTGGAATGCTAACTTTGAAGATGTAAGCTTCTTTGAGACGGAGTTTGCCGAGCAGGTCACATTTCGAGCCGCAAAGTTTCGAGGCAATGCCACATTTGCCGCCACCCGTTTCGAGAGCGATGTGCTCTTTCGTGAGGCTCGCTTCTGGAGAGGAAGCACTTTTGGCCTGTCTAGCTTTGGGGGCTTAGCGGACTTTGGCAATGTTGACTTTAAAAAGACGGCCTTCTTTGGGGGAGTGAAGTTGGCAGACCTGGCCTATTTCGCTAATGCTCGGTTTGATGGGGATTTGATCCTGGAGGGTGCCAGACTATACAGCATGCAACTGGACAACGTCACATTCAATGAGAGTTCAAAAATTAACCTCAACAGCACGGACTTTTCCAAGTTCGTGGTCCACTGGAGCACCATACGGGATCGCATGGTGTACAATGGGGCCGCCTACCTGGCACTGGTGAAGAACTACAAGAGCCTGGAGTGGTTTGACGAAGCCGATGAATGCTACTATCAATACCGCAGAATCGGTCAGGACCAGGCGCCCTGGGGCTGGGGCAAACTCTCGGACATCATCTCCTGGCTCTCCTGCGGTTATGGTGTTCGGGTAAGCTACACGGCCTTTTGGTGCCTTTTTACCATTCTCATCTTTGGAGTGATATTTTGGGCGGGAAAGGGCATGGACAAGTTCGTGATAGAGGGCGTGGAGCTTCCAGGAGACCCGCAGCTTGTGCCCAGCAAACGCGTCTCTTTCACCGATGCCCTCTATTTCAGCATTGCCATGTTCACCACCTCCCAGGCACCCGTCAATACCTATCCGGTAGGCGTTTACAGGTATCTGGCCATGGCGGAAGGGATCTTGGGCTGGTTCTTCCTGGGCCTCTTCGTGGTTGTTCTGAGCGCTGTGCTCATTCGCTAAAGGGAGCGATAACGCTATGCGCAAGAAATATCGCTAATCGAAAAAACGATAAGAGAACGCCAATCCGGAAAGGTTGATATACGTGTTGGTTATACGGGGAAGATCGGAAAAGGGCGCGTGGCCTAGTCCGGATAAGGCGGCAGCCTCCTAAGCTGTAGATCGGGGGTTCGAATCCCCCCGCGCCCGCTTGGCTTTTTTGAAAACATATTCTTGTTTGCTGCTACCAACTTTGGAAAAAGGATTGATTTAGGGCACAATCTTGGAAATGGCCAGCTCCAGGATATCCTCTGCCCCCGATTTCTTCAACTGGGGAATGAGCAGGTTGACAATGGATCGGTCTACCACAGTCTCCACGGCGTAGTAGCCGGAGTTGTAGAGCTTGGAGATGGTGGGATTTTTCATGCTGGGCAGAATGGAGATCAAATCCGCTATCGAATCCTCGGGCACATTCATCTTGAGCAGGACTTTTCCTCTCGCCTTTATGACCGCAGATAAAAGCGTCTCTACGGCTACGATCTCCTCGCGCTTCTCCGGGTCTGCCCAGCTCTTTTTGTTGGCAATCAGCTCCGAGGTGGACCTTAGCATGACATCAATGATCTTCAGGCCGTTCTTCTTCAGGGTGGAGCCGGTCTCGGTGAGATCAACGACCACATCGGTCAGCTCCGGAACCTTGGCTTCGGTAGCTCCAAAGGAGAACTGGATGTCCACCGGTATTCCCAGACGGAGGAAGAAGGCCTGGGTGAGGCTCGGATACTCTGTGGATACGCGACTGCCCGGTTTTATCTCACGGGCAGAGTGGATATCCAGGCTCTCGGGCACGGCAACCACCAGCTTTACGATGCCTGGCCCCTGTTTGCCGTAGTTGAGCTCAGCCACACGGGCCACGACGGCACCAGACTCCATTATCCAGTCTGTTCCCGAGATGCCCAGGTCGAAATAGCCTTTGGCTACATATCCCGGTATCTCCTGGGGGCGGAGGATCTTCACCTTGCCGATGCGAGGGTCTTGTATGCGGGCGTTGTACTCGCGCTCCGTTCTCTTAACCTCCAGCCCGGCTTGCTCGAAGAGCTGCAGTGTCTGGTTTTGCAGGCTGCCTTTGGGAATGGTGATGTCGATCATTCTGAGGTTTTGCTTTTTTAGAACATATTTTTGTCTTTTGCTCGAGGGGTTGTATCTATTACTTGTCATTTTCCAGGCGATCACGACGAACAATATTTATAAATAACAACAGTAATAAACAGTTGTGGGAAGGGGGAAGGCAATTGGCATCTCTGATTATCTCTGATACGCATTTCGGCCTGGATTCATCGACTCTTCAGAGTCCGGCAAAGGTAGACCAGTTGATGCAAGAGATATCGGAATTTGAGAGCGGCTGCGACGAGGTCGTGCTTTTGGGCGATATCCTCGATTTCTGGAGGGCAAGCCCAGAGAATGCGGTGAAGTGCGCCATCCCTTTTTTAAAACGGCTCTCCCAGGAATGTCTGAAGATTCGCTACGTTGTAGGAAATCACGATCATCACCTGGTGGTACAAAAGCAAGAGGCGGAATTCATGGAGAGGGCTGCTCGCTGCGATCTGTTTCCCGTTTATATTCCAACAATGCGCTGGCGCCGGACTTTTTGCGGCGTTGATATCGATATGCTCTATCCTACTTACCGGACGCGTTGTTGCCAGAGGACCATTCTCTTCACGCACGGCCATCACCTGGACGGCATTCAAAACTTTACTTTGCAGCTGGTGGAGAAGCTGCGCAAACTTTCCGGAGAGGAGTTTCTTCCCGCAGACCTGGAGATGATGATGACTTACGCCTACGAGGGGCTGTATCGCTCCGCCTGTATCGGAGAGATGGTCTCTTTCGAGAACTCTATCTGGAAGGCATCCAACCTGCTGCAGAGAATCAACGCCGGCGTTTTTTCCAACCAGCGCCGCGCCAGCGTAGAGGGGCAATATGAGGCCATATTGAAGTTCATTCGCGAGAGGAATCTGGGCAAAATAGACTGCTTCATTTATGGAGATACGCATCTTCCCGGCATATTTCAAAGAAAGGGAGGACCATTGGCCGTGAACGCGGGCAGCTTCACGCGCGAGCCGGGAAATGGCTCTCGCTTCGAGACGCACGATACCTATATGCTTCTGGATGAGGGTGGTCTGGCCATAAGAGAGCTGGGCCGGAAAAGGCCTATATTTTTATGTGAGCTTCTCTAGATGCCAAACCTATTTCATCCAGTATCATGTAGGTCAAAACATGTTCGAACCAAACGAGGAATCCCTGGTCCTGGAGATCGTTCGCGGCTTCTTTGACATTCCTTCTGAAGAGATGATGAAGATTGGCGATCAATTCAAAATGCTGCTCTTCGATCCAGAGACCGGCAGCGAGCAGGACGCGGTGGCAAAGCTCAAGGAGGCGCTAAAAGAGATGTCCAAAGAGCAGGTCTTGATGGCAGGCATGTTCGTCTCGGGCTTGCTGCGCTGCAACCTTGCAGAGCAAGTTGAGCAGCAGTATCAGCAAGCCAAGGCAGAAGGAAAAATCGAGCCGGATTGCGGTTGCGATTGATGGCCCCTTTGCATCCGTTTCGCCTCGCGAGATTTTTTGTTCTCGCTGTATCGAGTTGGTATTAGAATAATTGAGTTCTCTGTGAGTCCTCCGTGCGCTCTGTGCCTCTGTGGTAGTAGTATCGTCAGCCGTTTGTAATAACCAGTGGCTAACGGCGTTTCAACCACAGAGACACATAGCTCACAGAGAACGCACAGAGCGACTAACTATTGGCCACTAAAAATAGCGAAGAGTAGATTTTTTTCTTCGCGCTTCGTCCAATAGCTTATTATCGCGTATATCGATCTGATTTATGATGAAAGAGGCGCTTTCGGCATTCGGTGATGGCAAGGCCCTTGGCCAGGAGCTGCGGCGCATAGTCGAGGCCATTTTAGCGGGCGATATTAAGACGCAGGCGGATCTGGAGTCGCACAAGAAGGACGCCTCATCTCGGCTAGCCCTCAATTCCTTGCCAAGCAATGCCGATATACTCGGCTTCGCTTCTGCCCAGGAGCGGCCCCAGCTCAAGATGCTGGTGCGTAAGCCCACGCGAACCCTCTCCGGCGTGGCCGTCATTGCGGCCATGACCTCTCCGGCCCGCTGTCCACACGGCACCTGCGTTCCCTGTCCGGGCGGCATTCTTTGCTCTTCGGCGCAAAGCTACACCGGTCGCGAGCCGGCAGCACTTCGGGCAGCGCAGCACGATTACGACCCCTATCGCCAGGTGACGGCCCGACTGGGTCAACTGGATGAGATTGGCCACCCCTTAGACAAGTCGGAGCTGATTATCATGGGTGGAACGATCACGGCGCGTCCTTTAGGCTACCAGCACTGGTTTGTCAAGCGCTGTCTGCAGGCCATGAATGATTATCCCGCGGCAAAAGCGCCCTCCACAGAGTACCAGTCCTTTGCCGATGTGGCCGCGGCCAATGAGACGGCATCGGTTAGAAACATCGGCACCACCTTCGAGACCCGGCCGGACTACTGCGGTCCAGCGGAGACAATGAACATGCTCCTTCTCGGTGCCACCAAAGTGGAGCTGGGCGTGCAGAGCACTCGTGATGATCTCTTAGAGAATATGAAGCGCGGCCATACGGTCGAGGATACAGTCTCTGCCAATCGCGCTCTGCGGGAGGTGGGCCTCAAGGTGGGCTTTCACATGATGCCGGGACTGCCCGGCTCCTCTCCAAAGGTGGATCTGGAGGTCTTCCGTGAGCTTTTCTCGGATAGCCGCTTTCGCCCGGACTACCTCAAAATATATCCCACTTTAGTGGTGGAAGGAACCGAGCTTTACCGACAGTACCTGCTCGGGGAGTACGTTCCTCTGGGCGACGCTGCTGCGGCAGAACTGGTATCTCAAATAAAGGAGATTCTGCCCGCCTACGTTCGACTGCAGCGTGTGCAGCGAGACATTCCCGCCCAGCTCATCGTGGCGGGGGTCAAGAAATCCAATCTGCGTCAGCTTGCCCAGCAGCAGCTTTCGGCACGTGACAGCCATTGCCGCTGCATCCGCTGTCGAGAAGCGGGGCTGCGCCGGTTCTTGGGAGGAGAAGTGCGGCTTATGCATGAGGTCTATGAGGCATGCGGGGGAACCGAGCACTTTTTGTCCTTTGAGGGAGAGAATGAGACAATCGTCGGCTTCCTGCGCCTACGACTTTCTGCCCGCGCCCGGGTGAGGGAGCTGCATGTCTACGGGCCCATGCTTCCCATCGGCAGCAGAGCGGAAGGGTGGCAGCACCGTGGTTACGGGGAAAAATTGTTGCATGCAGCAGAGATCCTGGCAGAAGAGGCGGGCTACGGCTCCCTGGAAGTTACCAGCGGCATTGGGGCCAGAGGCTACTATCGGCGGCTGGGATATGAGCTATGCGGGCCTTACATGGCCAAGCGATTAAAATCGAGTTGAAAAAGGAAATGGTTTCAAAGCACCACAACCATTAAATAGCGTGCACCAAAGAGGATTTGCGGTTCTGAGGAATTATAATATGCGTTGGCAAGGCAAATTTGGAAGGAAGCCCACCGGGGGAAAATTGATTCTCGCCAGGGGCAAGAGAAAGTATGAGATAGGCAGAGAGCAGAGCGATACCACCATTGCCGCGGTCAGAGTTAAGAAGATCGAGACAAAAGGCGGAAGTATAAAATTACGCATGCTGCGGGGCGATATGGCCACAATTGCCGATCCCGTGACAGGCAAGTCCAAGATGGTAAAGATTGAAACTGTTAAGGAAAACAAGGCCAATCTGCACTACATGAGACGGAACATTCTCACCAAGGGCGCAATCATCAAGACGGAAATGGGAGATGCCAGGATAACCAGCCGGCCAGGTCAGGATGGCGTCATCAATGCCATACTGCTGCCCGCTGTGTAAAATCCCCTTCCACTTTTAAAATGTTCGTCGTCTTCCGGTGTAGTTGTGGTCGCCACCTCTACTCCTCGAAGTACGCCAAGTCCAGGACCTGCCCCTGTGGAAAGAGAACTATTATTAGCAAGGCGAGAGTCTTAGCCCAGGCGGAGGACGCTTATGCGGCAGGCGATATCGTGAGAAAGCTGCAGCTTGAGGGGCACGGCATGACCGGGTTCAAGCCTGCCGGACCATAGCCAAATCTATGCGCCTCAACGAGAAGCTGCATGGAGTAGTGCCTGAAGAGTGCCGGAGCAAACTCTCGAATCGCTTTCATGTCATTGGGAATATTGCCATACTCTCTCTTGCACCGGAGCTGGAAGAATACAAGATAGTGATTGCAAAGGCTGTGCTCTCTTCCGGCAAGAGCATTCATACCGTGCTTAATAAAACCACCAAGCTGCAAGGCGAGAGAAGGGTGGCAGGCTTCCAGCTTTTAGCAGGTGTCGGCAATACCGTCACCACTCATAAGGAATTCGGCTTTCTCTACCGTCTGGATGTAGCAAATGTCTTCTTTAACAGCCATCTCGGCTACGAGAGAATGAGGGTGGCGGCTGCAGTCGTGGCTGGTGAGGATGTGCTGCTTCCTTTCGCTGGCGTGGGACCCTTTGCCGTTCCCCTGGCGGCTTATGGCGCTCATGTCCTGGCCCTGGAAAAGAGTCGCGAAGCGTGCCTTTACCTGGCGGAGAACGCCAGGCTGAATCGAGTGGAAAAGATGATCGCCATAATAAACGCGGATGCCTTTCACATGGCAGAGATGCTCCGAAAGGATTTTCACAGGGCCGTCATTCCCGCGCCCTACGGAGCAGACGGGATTTTAGAAACCGTATTGCCCCTGGTGAAATCCAAGGGATTCTTGCACGTTTATACCTTCAAGAAGCGCCATCAGATCGAGCCTCTCAAGAAGAGCTACCAAGATCTGGGCCTTGAGGTTATGCAAGCTCGCAGCTGCGGCAATGTTGCTCCCGGAGTCTGCCGCTGGGTCTTTGATCTGGCGAAAGTCTGAATACGGAAATCCTTAAATACGGCGATTGACGTAGGGTTGTATTGGCAAAGGTCGAATACTCATTTCTTTCCCTCCGATGACTTTTGCCTCCCTCCTATTTACACAATTTTCTGCCTTGCACCTTCTCTTCAGGAAATGCTAGTACAGCAAGGCCGAAATAAACCAATGTTTTGACTTCGCGGCTTCGCGCCTTCGCGTGAAACCGGACCCGGTTGAATCTCACGCGAAGCCGCGAAGAACGATCAGCCGTTCACAAAGACACATTATCCTCTCATAATATCGACGATATCGCAGCCAGGGCATAGGCCGCCAGGCCCAGCAGGCTGAGGGGCAGTGTGTATCCCATAACCGTTTCCTTCATGCTCGCACCTGTGGAGCTTTTGATGAGCCAGAAGTAAGGATCGGTGACATAGGAGAACATAAAAGCTCCGGATGCAATGAGCAGAGCTAAAGTTACTCCAGGGAGAGGATAGCCGGCCAGGATCTGCGCGGCAACTGTTGCCGTCACCACCCGAGACCCCTGAGCCAGCTGCAAAGCGGCAGATACCAGGAAGGGCAAGAGCAAAGCGGGCAGAAAATGCCCCAAACGAAAGATCTCCTGGCCTAAGCCGCTTTGCGCCACCACATAGCCGAAAGCGCCCGCTCCGCACAGGTCCAGCAATATCACGCCGGATCTTCGCGAGGCTACATGAATCAGCTCATGCATCTTCTTTCTCTCCAGTGCCAAACAGAGCAAGGCTCCCAGGAGCAGGGCAATGCCCGGATCGGCAAGAAGGCGCGTCTTCTCATGCAGGCCGCCAAATAGGATCAGGATTATTGGTACCAGCAGAGGAGCCCAGGCACGTGACCGGCTCATTTTAGGGGGGGCTCTGATCTCTCTTGATTCCGCTTTCTCAATATCCGGGAAAAAATGCTTCATAAGGATGTAGGCCAGGACGAACAGAACCAATGAGATGGGAATGCCGCGCATGAGCAGATCGTACGGCTGCGCCCCCAGGCCCGTGGAGAGGGTAATCATGACCGGGGAGGGATAGATGAGGTTAAAAGAGATTATGGAGCAGACTGCCGTCATGAAAAGGGGCCTTTTGCCGTTCTGGCTGTCTTTTCCGGCCAGGCCGCTTACCACCGGCTGCAAAATCATGTAGGCGGTGATGCTGCACATCACTGGCAGCGAGATGAGGTAGCCGGCCGCTCCGCCGACGAGCAAGCTCTTGTCGGCCAGTCGTCCCATATCGGCAACGATTCGCTCCAGGCTCTGTGTGCTGCGCAGATACTCCGCCAGCAGGGCACCGCTGAATACTACTATGGCCAGGGAGGAAAAGATCCTGGATAGGCCTGTGGACACATATCCAAGCACCTCTTCACCCATGCCCACCAGTAGGCCAAAGGCGATAGCGGAGATGATCAAACTTAAGAACGGACCAATCCTCGGTATGATCAAACTGACGAAGATTACGGCTGCCAGAAAAGCAAGGAACGGGTCCATACTGTCAAGTATATCTTCTCAGCTATAAAACCATAATTATGCTTTTAACGGCTTTTTTCCCTAAACATCCGAAACGCATTTATAGATAGAAATATAAAAAAGGCAGAGAAGGGAATTAGTCTTATTTAATTCAGTCCGGATCGTGAATCGCGATATCGGCAAGGGATAGTTTGGCAGGGTAAGAAGGGAGTAGTGGCATGAGTAGAGGTAGCTTGGGGCGTAGACTACCTCGGGGGAGGCTTGACTATAAGGTAAGTCCGGCACTCCTGGGCGTAGCCATGTTTTTAGTTATTCTAGTTCCTTCTTTATTCTATGTATTTCCACATGCCTCTGACACTTCGCAATCATATTCTCCTGAATTGCTATCCCGTCTTGAATTGAAATCAAGCCCCTCTTCCATCCCTGACCATCCCGATTCGGACAATGAAATGAATAGCAATGCATTGCAGAATGTCGCCTCCAAGGGGGCATCTCTTTTGGCCACCGTCCAACAGTCGCCCGAAATGTCTCAGGTCTACCTGGAGAACACCGGCTCCTTGGAGCTGCATCAGGTGCAGATTGTGGGCGGGGGAAGGTCCTTGGGCATACTATCTGAGCTTGTTTGCGGCGAGAAGAAGGTGCTGGCCGTCAGCGGCTCCCCGAAGGAACTGCGGGTGTCTGCACTCGATCCGTCTCAAGGAGAGGTCTTGGCTCGCATCCAGTATATCTCGGCGGACGCAAGCGAGGATATCACAAGCCCCATTTCTGAGGAAGAGGTGCTGAGCACCAAATCTGCACCAGTCATTGCACCCACCTTTTCCGGGTCGGTAGGCACATACGCCACGGCACTGTCTACCATTGACCCCCCCGGGGAAGAGAAGTCAGACACATCTGCACTCCTGCTGACCATAACTGCCAATAAGTCGGAAGGCAGAGCAGGAGAGGTCGTAGGCTACCGATGCCTGGCGAAAAACCAGGGGGCTATGGAACTGTCCGACATACAGATATCTTGCGCCGGAAAGGTGGCCTCTACAAAGTATCTGCCTGCCGGCCAGGAGCTTTTCCTGGATGGGGCCATGCCGATTGAGAATAATACCAGGCTATCGGCCAGCGTGCGAGCTTTGGATGGCAAGGGCGGGATCTACACTAACAATACGTCTTTCGACATCTGGAAGATCTCTCCTTTCCTTCGGCTTATGGTTACTGCCCCCCCGCGGCTGCACCGCGGCGAGAACGTTTCCATGCAAATTCGCATTGAAAATAAAGGGGAGGAAAACCTCACCGATATTCTTGTCAGGGATAGTTTGGGGGAGATCGGACGGATAGCTCAACTTCCGGCAGGCGATTTTCAGGTGCTACAAAAGGACGTGACGGTCTTTCAGAGCCAGCAGGACGCGTTTTCGGTTACCGCCCATGATCAGGCAGGAGCAGAGGTCTATGCCAGTGAGAAGTTCGGCCTTCGGGTACTAAACTCCTCGCTCTTGATACAGGGCGATCCTTCTGAGGTCAGGATTTCTCCAGGAGAGCCCGCTGAGGTGACCTGGATCTTGAGCAACAACGGAGAGGAAATCCTGCAAAATATTACCTTAGAGGGAGACGGGAAGAGGCGCATTCTCAAGGAACTGGCCCCCGGCCAATCGGTAAAGATGGCAGCCATTTACACCAAGAACTCTACCACCTGGATAAACGTTACTGCGAAGGGAGTTGATGGCAACGGTTTTGAGGTAGTCAGCACAGCGGGCGTGCTTTTAAGGTCCGTTTTGCCCGGCATCACTTTGAAGCTCATGCCCTCTGAGATAGAGGTAAGCCCTGGTGAGGCGGCAGAGATCAGTGTCCTTATCACCAATTCCGGAGACGATCGCCTGGAGGACGTTGTTTTAACTTTGAACGGCTCCACGCGATCATCCCTGGGCAGCATGCATCCGGGTGAGTTCAGAGTGATAAATTCTAAAACCGTGATCTTCGATAATTGCACAATTCAATTTGAGGCCAGGGGAAAAGACTCGCGCGGCCTGACATTATCAGACGGATCTGCCGTCAAGGTGACGGCCGTTGTTGCCGCACTCAAGATATTCGTCAGCTCTTCGCCACCTGCCATAGTACCGGGAGAAAAGAGCCTTCTCACCTGCACCGTGGCCAACACCGGCATTGTCCCACTTTACAGCATATTCGTAATCAGTAAACGGCTGGGGGCCCTCGGCAATATCGAATATCTTTCTCCCAAGCGCCAGATGACGGTCACTCTGGAAAAGATGGTGGACGAAGCTATCGAGGATACCATAATCGCAGAAGGCTTCACTCAGGACAAGAAGCCCGTGCGCGGCACTTTTGGCCTGAGCATGAAGCTTCTTAGTTCTCCCGGTCAGGTCCTGGACGAGGCGGAGAGTCGCGCATCCAGTCCTTTGCTACCGTCTGCCGTGACTATGGCTTCGGCCAACATCAGCTTCGGCAATTTCAGCCTGCCCTTCAATCTGCCTGCCCAGGAGGAGACGTCCTCCGATGTATCGAGAACGATGGCCCGCGATGTGGACCGCACGGCAACAAAGCAAAACAATGTGGTATTGGATAAAATTGCTAACCTGCTGCACTATGTGGAAACGCTTCTGGGATTGAATGGTAGCGAGAGTGATCCCCAAGGCGAGAATGAATCCCAATCGTATGACGTCCCAAAGCTCTCTCCTGCGGGAAAAGATAGCCTGCCCGGATCTAAAAATTACGAGCTATCCATTGCGGGAGTGAAGGGCTCAGAGCACGGAGCTATAACCATTCTGGATGTTAATGCCTTGCCGTCTCAGCCCGCCGCCAATGAGCCGATCAAGATGACTGTGCATCTGCAAAGCCCGGATGGAATAAAGTCTGCCTTGGTGAAATACGGCCTGTCTGAGCTGCCCCTCACCAGGCAGGATATGCAAAGCGTTAATCGGGTCTATGACTGCGCTCTAGCTCTGGAATCGGGCAGTCAGGAAGACGGATACTGGAGCGGCACCATTCCCGGCCGGGGGCCGGGCACCTACATGCCTCTTTCCGTCTTTGTAACGGGTGGATCGAGTACGGCAGAAGGCGGACCGTATTTGGTCCACTGGAGTACAGTCAACTCCGTACAGGAGCAGACAATCGTCGCCCCTTCCGGAAGAAACGGCATGCTCTTCATTGAGTCCTCATCCGTAAAAGGCAGAGGCGAGGTCTCCATCAAGGATACCATCCAGGGATCGACGATGCAGTTCAATGAGAAGATAATGGGCAACGGCTCCATCAGCCTGGAGACGCTGCGCACCATTGATCGCAGTGGATCGGTAGACAATTTCACCGAGAAGAAGGATCTGGTTTTTACCGGCGGCAATCTCAAAGGCCATAAGACTTTGGCTTCTCCTAACTTCCAGGGGGGCTTGGGAGCCTCGGTCACGGAGAGGTTCAACTTGAGCCACGTAGACAAGAGCGAGACCTCCAGCGTTCGCAGCAACAATTTTGCCAACAATACTTTGTCCTTCAAGACGGACCAGGCCTTTGATGGAACCTGGAACATCCAGACCAAGTATGCCAAGTTCTACAAGAAGATCAAGGCCGATCAGAAGTACACAGGCTCCTTCCAGACCCAAAAGGATATCGAGTTCTCGGATGCGGGACAGAAATGATGAAAGACTATTTGGGCGATCTTCCACATTAGGAAAAGATGGTCAGCGGATTAAGAAGTGGCCTTTAAGTGGGCGCAAAATAGCGATGCTCCGATATGCCGCATGTTTCATCCTGCTTGTCGAGCATCATGTCCATCCTGCAATTTGCGCCATCCATCTTGCAGTTCATGTCGTCCATCCTGCAATTTAGGCCGTCCATCTTGACGTTAAAGCTGTCCATCTTTGAGTTCAAGCCATCAAAACCGGATTTAGTGACGATTGTGAGATTGCTTATGCCTGTCATCATGCATTTTAGGATTTCAATTCCTTCATCCAATCGCTCCCCTATCTCATTAGGGCCAGTGATTTTTCGGAATATCGAGAACTCCCCGGATGCATTTGAGTAACTGGCATCAACCTTCTCCACGTAGCAGGCTTTTTCATCAGCTCCTTCCCGCCCCTGCCGCCTTCTGCCAGACCTCATCAGAGTTGTCCATGGACTCGATCTGGTCGTGGATATCGATGCGGTGCTGCACCTCGGCTGCCCGCAGCCTATCTTCCATAGAAATGCGTAGCATCTCTTTGGCACCGTCCCGCAGATCTTCCGCCTCTTGCCAGAGCTTCTCCGCCTCTGCGGCGTCTGCCGCCCTGGTCTCCACCGACTTGGCCCGAAGCTCCATCTCTCTTAGCAGGGCTGCATCGTGCTCCTCTTTCAGGCGCTTGGCATCGGCCAGCAGTTTTTCAACCTCACGGGCCATATCCTCTTTGCTTCTGGCAACCAAATCATTCTCCGAGAACATATCATGCCTCCAGCATCTTCAGGAATATTTGATGAATCCTTGGGTCTTTCGTCAGTTCAGGATGGAAGGCCAAAGCCAGCAGATTCTTCTGGCGCGCCGCCACCACCGCTTCCCCTACGCATGCCAGCACCTCTACGCCATCGCCCACCTGGGCTATGGCCGGGGCGCGGATGAAAACGGCATGGTAAGGCCGGTCCAGCCCTTTTATTACTAGGTCTGCCTCAAAGGACTCCCTCTGCGGCCCGAAGGCATTGCGGCTGATCTTGATGTCCATGAGTCCCAAAGGCTTAACCATGCTGTCACCCTCTACCACCCGGGAAACCAGCACCATGCCGGCACAGGTGGCCAGGATGGGCTTGCCGCCTAAGGCTGCGGCCTTCAACTCCTCGGTAAGGCCACTGCTTTCTAACTGGCGACGAATGGTTGTGCTCTCTCCGCCCGGCAGCACCAGGGCCCCGCACGCTTCCATCTGGCCGCTCTTTCTGATCTCCACTACCTGGACATTTCCCTTGCCCGCTCTCTCCAGGGCCAGGACATGCTCCGAGACGTCTCCCTGCAAAGCTAGTACGCCAATTCTTGCCACTTACCAGCCCCTATTCTGCAAAGCTTCCGCTTCGGGAATCGTAGATGCATCCATTCCTTTCATGGCCGCGCCTAGACCCTTGGATACCCTGGCCAAATGTGCCGCATCATCGTAATGGTGCACCGCTTCAACGATGGCATCCGCCATGGCCTGCGGATTTTCGGACTTGAATATGCCTGAGCCCACGAAGACCCCATCCGCTCCAAGCTGCATCATCAACGCGGCATCAGCCGGTGTGGCCACGCCGCCCGCGGCAAAGTTGACCACAGGCAGACGCTGCATGCTGGCGCACTCTCTGACCAGATCCAGATCAGCCTCGATCTCCCGTGCCACCTTCATCAGTTGCAGATCGTCCATGCCCTTCAGGCTCCTGATCTGGCCATGGATCATCCTCATGTGCAAAACTGCCTGGCTCACGTCTCCCGTCCCAGCTTCGCCTTTGGTCCGAATCATGGCCGCACCTTCCTTGATGCGCCGGCAGGCTTCGCCCAGGTTTCGAGCACCGCAGACAAAGGGAATGGTGAATTTGGTCTTCTCAATATGAAATTCATCCGCAGGGGTGAGCACCTCGGATTCGTCCACCATATCCACACCCAGTGCTTCTAAAATCTGGGCCTCCACAAAGTGGCCTATCCTGGCCTTGGCCATGACGGGAATGGTCACCGCCTCGATGATGGCCTCGATGATTTCTGGGTGGGCCATCCTGGCTACGCCACCCATCTTTCGGATGTCGGCAGGCACGGCATGCAAGGCCATTACGGCCACAGCGCCCGCCTCTTCCGCGATAACGGCCTGCTCTGGGGTTGTGACGTCCATGATGACGCCGCCCTTCTGCATCTTTGCGAAACCGCGCTTGAGCAGTTCCGTACCAAATCGAAGATTTTCCAGCTCCATGAATTGCCCCAAATGTTCTTAAGTGCCAGGCTAATGCCGTAAGAATAAATAAACTTTTGGGCAGGCAGGCGGCCTGCCCCTTTACCTCTTACGGCATATAGTTTTCGTAAAGATAGATATCTTTGTCCCCACTGCGATCATCGGTCCAGACGATCCTGCCTGTTCTTATGCGTGGCTCAGTCTGGTTCCCAGGGCCCGCGCAAATAACTTTCTCCTTCTTGACGTTCATGTCATAGGCATAAATGTCCCAGTTGCCATTTCTATTATCCTGCCAGACAATGACACCGTTTTCGACATCGGGATTGGTCTCATCCGCCAGACCCTTGGTAATCTGCAACTCCCTGCTGGTGTTCAGGTCGTAGGCATAGATATCCCAATTGCCGTCACGATTATCCTGCCAGACCACAGTTCGTCCGTCCGTAGCCGGATTCGTCTGGTCGCTGGCATCGCTTGTCAGCGCCACGGGACTGCTCCCCTGCTTCCACATCCAGATATCCCAACTGCCCTTTTTATTGTCCTGATAGACTACATAGTCTCCTCCCGCCCGCGGATTGACGCCGTTGGGTGGATAGTCGGGTGTGGCCTCTTTTTGGTAGAGCGGCCTCACATAGACCATCCAGCCGAAATAGTTCTTTCGCAAATAGGTTAGGTATTCTGCACTAAGGGAAATGGGTGTAGCATTCTCCAGACCATATACCAGCTCCGTGGAGTTGACTATGGATATGTCAAAGGTTCGTACAGACCAGTAGTCCTCGATTTTATACTGGTTCAAGGGATTGCGGGACATCCAGGCGATGATGCTCCCATAGATATCCGGATACATATCTTCATACGGGCCTGCCGCTATGGGTAGCTCTAGTTCCTGAGACAGGCTGTAAACATAGATATCCGGTTTTCCGGTGCGATTGTCCATCCAGGCCACATAGTATCCCACCTGGTCGTTGCCGCCCACGACGGGATGACTCTGGTCACCGGGTGCTTTGCATATGATGCTAGTCTGACCTGCGGTCACGGGCACTGTCCTCGGCCTGCCGTTATGGGTGTTGAGCCAGACCAGCTTTTCGTCCATGCTGGGCTTGACCTGACCCGGCCCCACCTGCACCAGCTCATCTTTCCAGTTGGAGAGGTCCAGCTTGCGAATGGATGTGTTTGTACCAGCGCCGTCAACATAAGCTATGTACTTGCCTGATATCACGGCATTTGTCTGCTCTCCTGGTCGCGGATAGGTCTTACCCCACTTTTTGTCCCAGAAGTAATAGGCGATATCTTTGCTCTTGGCGTCTTCCCAGGCAATGGTGTTTCCGGATATGTCGGGATAGAGCTGATCTCCGCCTTCTGTAAGTTTGGTCTCATTTCCAGTTATTAGGTCTTTGACATAGACATCAAAGTCGCCGTTTCGGTTGTCCTGCCAGACCACCAGATTGCCGCTGATGATAGGATACATCTGCTGGCCCTTTCCCTTGTAGACGGCAACGCTCTCGCCTTTCACCAGATCTTGCATGTAAACGTCCCAGTTGCCGCTGGAGTTGTCCATCCAGACGACCTTGTCTCCAGAGATGGAAGGCCAGGTCTGATCTCCTTTTCCCGTCACTAAGATCGATTCGATGCCTGTAGTCATATTCTTCATATAGATGTCTGCGTCCTTATTTCTATAATCCGTCCAGACCACTTTGTCGCCTGAGGCTTTGGGAGAGAGCTGATCCCAATCTCCTTGAGAGATGGGCTTTTCCGCCCTTGTGAAGAAATCAAAGCCAAAGATATTCCAGTTGCCTCTTCTATTGTCGCTCCATACCAGCAGGCTACCGTTGGTGCTGGGAAAATCGGTGGCGAGCAGTAGTAGCGGATCGGAGTTGATGTACCTCATCTTGATCTGGGAAAATCCATTGCTGTTATCCATCCATACAATCTTGTTGTCTGATATGATCTTGGAAGAGAGGTATGGCTTTATTTGATCCGGATCGCCCTTGCCGTCATTAGGCGTCTGCTGCATAGGAAGTGTGGCAACCGGTATTTCCACTCCTTTTTCCAGATCATGGAGATAAATATCCGAATCTCCCCCCCTAACATCCAGCCAGGCTACATAGTTATTGTATATCGTCGGATAGCCCTGGTTGGCGGAATTGATTGTTACGGCTCTTTCTGTTTTGGTGGATAGGTTGTAGGTGTAAATGTCCCAATTCTTATTTCTGCCATCGGCCCAGACCACGGTATTGCCCCATATCCAGGGTTGAGCCTGCCTATTAGGATCAGTGCAGATAGCGGTCTCCTCACTCGATGTCAGGTTGTAGAGATAAACATCCCATTTATTTTCACCGCTGCGGGAATCGATCCAGACGATTTTGTCGCCGTTTATCACAGGTGAGAGCTTGAAGGACTTTACAGTGGTGACTTGCCTCTCTTTTCCTTTAGCGATGTCGTAGAGATAAATCTCCTCGCTGCCGGAGCGTTTATCGATCCAGATGATATTATTTCCGTCGATCATTGCGTAGCGGTTGTCGGATGAACCATTGGTAACCGTTGTGGTCTTCTTCGTCAACAGGTTATAGAGGAAGATGTTGAGGTTTCCTTTGCTCTTGTCCGTCCAGATAACATTTTTGCCGCTTACGTCGGGACTGCTGTGATCTATTTCGTCATTGGTGACGGCCTGCTCCTTATTGGTAGTGGTGTTGAACAGATAAACGTTGAAGTATCCATTCCGGTTGTCCGTCCAGACGATGTTGTCCCCGGAGATGGAGGGATTGGTATGGTTGAAAGGCCCGCTGGTTATGGATACATCGGCTAAAATCTTGAAGTCGTACATCCGGATATCCGGATCGCTCGGACCTTGCCGGTACTCAGTCCAGACGACGCCACGATCGCTAATGACCGGCTCCATTTTTATGGTTCCCGGTGCCAAGGGGAAATCATCGCCGCTCTTGATGTCATAAAGATTGATATCGGTGCGGTTGTTGAGGTAAGCAATAAATTTGCCATAAATCCTGGGATCGGTCTGCATGCCGGGCTTAGTAAGCGTAGTCGTCTTCTGTGTAGTAATATCCATGAAGGCGATGTCAGACTCGCCGGTACGATTATCCGCCCAAGCTACGACGTTCCCATAAACAGAAGGAAATGACTGATCATTTGGCCCAGTGGATATGGGCGATTCTTTGCCGCTGGCAATGTCGTACATATATACATCAAAATCGCCAGAACGCTTATCCATCCAGACGATCTTATCGCCATTAATCTTGGGCTCAATCTGCTCTCCCTTCCCAGTGGAAACGATGCTCTCCTTCTTGCTCGCCAGGTCGTAGAGACCAATGTTATAGGTGCCGTCGCGGTCATCGGCCCAAACCACCAGATTTCCGCTGATGTCGGGTTGGGTCTGGTTACCTTCAGCTGCAATCACCGCTGATTCGGTGCGGTTGACGGCATCGTACATGTAGATGTCCCCGTTGCCCGCGCGCATGTCTTGCCAGACGATGCATTCGCCGGATACAGCAGGATTAATCTGGAAGAACGGATTAATGCATACCCATTTCTCCAGGCCGGTCTCCAGGTCGTACATGAATATGTCGAAGTTTCCACTCCTGTTATCCGACCAGGCTACAATATGTCCGTCCATGGCGGGCTGCATCTGCTCCGAGCCCACCATAATGGCTATGGGGCGCTCTTTTCCATAATCCGCCCCGCCGACAGCGCCCACATAGAGAAGTGCTGCCGTTATGATCATAATGAAGATTGCCTTGTGCATCTTATCACTCTGTGATCGAATGTTTTTCCTTCTCAGGGTGCTTTTGGCGAACCCATATAAGGACTTTTCTCGACGTTTGTCGTGATCAGTCCCAAAAGGATATTTCTAATAGTTTTTGATCACGATTGGATTTAAGTTAACGGATCATGGTTCTGCCTAAGGTTACCAGGAAGAGGGCCAAAAGCAGCCAGCCTAAAACCGCCTCCACTGTAGCCAAATAACGGAAGACGCCTACCGGGAACCATTTTACTTGCGTCTTGGCTGTGAAGACCATGGCGCTGAAGTAGATATTGTCCAGGAAGTTGAGAGCTTCGGGGTGGGCGATGCTGGGGCCGGCACCATTTAGCGGCTCCACCACAATGCCGTCCCCCATCCAGAAGAGAAGAGCAAAGAGTATGATCAGAAAGCAGCTCAAAAATACTGTGTTCCTGGGCCGTACGCCGTAGCCGCATGAGATCCAGGCCATGCCGTCCAGGAGTTTGGACCAGTTGATCTTGATCAACATTTTTTCCCGAAAGACCAGGGTCTTGCCGGACTGACTCATGCGCCGATAATGGTAGTAGCAGTCGTCTGCATCTTCGAACCACTCCTGGTTTCTGAAATTCTTGGCCAAAGAAAGGTATGCTGCGCCGTCGTAGGCCAGATGTTGGCATAGTGTGGGCCATCTGACCTCCAGGCGGGCGAAATTTGCGTTATGCAGATCGATCTGCCCGGCAAACACCACGTCAAAGAGACGCATGACCTGGATTTTTGCATTTGCTAAATCCAAGTTCTTTTGAAAATTTGAGCCAGAGAAATTTGCCGTGCCTGTAAACTGCGTCCCCCGGAAGAATGCTTCTTTGCAGAACTGAACGCTTCGAAAGTCGGCTTCCTCTAAAAAAGAGACATCCGAGAATTGAGCCTCTCCTGCAAATACCGCCTGCTCAAAGATTGCATCCTCTTGAAAGCAAGATCCCTGGAAGGTTGCCTTTCCCTGGAAATGAGATCCTGTGAAGTTGACATCCAAGAACTCGGCCCGGAAGAAATTAGCTTCTTTCGCCATGTATGAACCTAAAAAAATGGCATTGCCTTGAAAGGAGGCAAACTCCATATTGAGCTCTTCATTGAAGTTTGCACCGCGAAAATCGGCGTTTCCGGATAGTGCAGCGCTCTGAAAGCTGGCATAGCCCATGAATTTGGCACCCTGGAAATTAGCATCGGCAAGAAAGATCGCCTTCCAGAAGCTGACCGATCTTCCAAAAGACGTCTGCCGGAAGTTGGCAGTCCCGGCAAATTTGGCCTGTGTGAAGTCGGCTTCATCCAGAAAGCTTGCCTCTCCAAAGTTGGTGCACAGCTTGCTAAAGCGAGCCGATCCGAAGTGGGCCGGGCAATCGAAGACTGCATTGCCGAAGTTGGCTATGGCGGAAAAATGTGTCCCCTGGAATCGAGCTGAACCCAGGAAATTTGCATCTCGGAAGGTGGCATATCTCTTAAAGCTACAGGATTCAAATCCTGCTCCACCCGAGAAAGATGCACCTTTAAAGCGCGCCTCCTGCAAAAAGGTGCAGCCGCACAGGTCCAGGGCTTCTCGCAACATGGCATGAGCGAAGTTCACGCTTCCCTGAAACTCAGAGTTCCTGATCTGGATCTTAGAGGCCACGACCACTGCCGTCTGCGTCTCTTTAGCAGGGCGCTCACAGTGAATGATGGGCAGATCCAGCCTGGTGATGTCTATGTCACCGACTATGGCCACGTGATCGTAGATGAGCGGATCGCCATTCTCGATCCTGATTAGAAGCTCGCGGGCCTCAATTACAGGAAGATGCGCCTCTTTCGCCATGACCCTCGCCTCGGCATATGACAATTCGGTTAAGAGTTATAATCTTTTTTAATAGATGGTGTTGCAGTTTTGCTCCTTCGCCGGGGCTCAAATCAGCAATGACTATATATTCCTTGCGTCAACCCCCTAACCACATCGGGAGGAACCAAGTTGAAGGATTATCTCATAATGGATGACGTCATGCTTGATCATAAAAGGGTCCTGGTAAGGGTGGACTTCAACTCTCCCATGGACCCCAGCGGAAATATCCTGGATGATAAGCGCATAAAAAGTCATTTAGACACTCTGCGCGCTCTGGAGGACTGCCGGGTGGTTCTCATGGCGCATCAGAGCCGGGCCGGAAAGAAAGATTATACCACGCTAGAGGCTCATGCCCGCCTGGCAACGCGACTCTTACGTCGCGATGTCGCTTACATTGATGATATCTTCGGATCGCATGCCCAGCAAGCCATAAAATCTCTGGTGCCGGGGGAGGTTCTTCTTCTGGAAAATACCCGCTTTTATGCCGAAGAGAACATGAACCGAAGCCCTGCCGATCATGCTAAAAGCCACATGGTGAGAAAGCTGGCGCCGTTATTTGATCTTTTCATAAATGACGCTTTTGCAGTCTCCCATCGCTCTCACTGCTCCGTGGTGGGATTTACGGAGGTGCTGCCTAGCTACGCCGGGCTTCTTATGGACAAGGAGATCACGGCACTGGATAAGGGGTTAAAGGGCAATGAGCATCCAACCGTCTTCTCTTTAGGTGGAACGAAGGCGGACGATTCCATCAAAGTCACGCAAAACGTTCTAAGTCGCGGCGGTGCCGATAAGATCCTGACCTCGGGAGTCGTAGCCACCGTCTTCATGATGGCGAAAGGCATTAATGTGGGCGAGGCCAATCGCAAGTTCGTGGAGGATCAGGAGTATCTGGACCAAATTCCTATTGCGGCAAAGCTTTTGCATGATTATCCGGGCAAGATCGTACTGCCAGTGGATGTAGCTTTGAACCAGAATGGCGAGCGAGTGGAAGTTGCCGTGGACAAGCTCCCCACCGATTTGCCCATCGCCGACATTGGCCTGGAGACCATTGTCATCTACTCTAAGTATATGAAAGAGGCCAAGGTTACCGTCCTCAATGGGCCGACAGGTGTCTTCGAGCAGGAGAAGTTCCGGCTTGGCACATCCGAGCTCTTGAAAGCGGCCACCGAGTCGGGCTATTCCATTGCCGGCGGAGGGCATAGCGTGGCTGCCATTGAGCAACTGGGCCTGGAGTCCAAGTTCACTCATGTGAGCATGGGAGGCGGCGCGTCCATCACCTATCTCTCAGGTGAATCATTGCCCGGCATTGAAGCTCTGAAGAAGGCGGCTCTTCGGGCACGAAAGGTCTGACCTAGAAAGGAAACGCAGTGACTTAAGGCCTGTACCTGAGGTCTTGGGCCTTCAGGGCAGGCTCTCTGTCGCTTTTTTTCGGCATGCATCCAAGATAGCGGTAGGTTCGCCTACTGCCTCCAGGGCGGCTGCCGACCTGTGCCCCCCGCCATCGCCCCCGTGGGATTTGCCCACCTCTCCCAAGAGCTTTGCCAGGTTGCAGCCCCTCCGGGCCGCCTCGCGGCTACAGCGGGCGCTGACCCGGACAGTGTCACCATGCCGTCCAGCCACGAAGGCCACGTCTGCACCTAAATCCACCAGGGCATTGGCAGCGGAGCCCTCGAAGGAGTTGACAGTTGTGCAGGCAACAAGCCAGTCTCCCTGGCGCATGACCTCGGCTCGAGAGGCGGCTTTTAGGACGGCAATTCTTTGAGAGATGTTCGCCGGTACAAAAAGGGCCTCCTGTGCATCTTCATAAGCAAAGCCTCCATCGTCTAAGATCTCGGCTGCCGCCCGGAAAGCGCCAGGCGACGCGCGCTTGAAGCGGCCGGTGTCGGCGATCATGCCTGCCAGAAGTCCCAGGGCCGCGTTTCGGTCCGCCTTCTTGCCGTTTTCTTTTAGAATCGTCCAGACGATCTCGGCTGTAGACTTGGCAGGCTTTTGTATGTAGAATAGAGCGTCTTCCAGCAGTCCTTCGTCCAGGTGGTGGTCCACCAGGGCATAGTTGGCCGGCAGCCTGTTGCCCAGTTGCGTTCCTACCGATGTGTCTACTACTACCACCAGATCGTAGTCTTCCACAGGGGGGTTAATCAGTACGTGGGCTCCTATAACATTGGCCAGGGAAACGCCCGTGCGACTCAAATCGTCTACAGCGCCGATTGTGCCTCCGAAGGCCCGGCTCAAGGCAAAGCTGCTTCCTATGGCGTCTGGATCGGCGTTCCTGTGACAGAGGTAGAGGACATTTTTGTATTGGCCGATGTGATCGCCATACTGTTGCTCGCTTATGCGCATGGCTTTGTTTTAGCTATGAGAATTGATATAGGTTGTCCAGGCGAAACGAAATTCGCTTCTCCTTTGCCTCATCCAGCAACTGAGAAGACTAAAAGCATCCCAAAGCCCAGACTCACCGAAAATACGAGAATCAAATCGCGATGCTTGTACCCGATTAGCCTTTTGAGACGCAACCAGTGGTCTTTCCCAAGGCGTTCCAGCTTTGCATGCCCAAATCCAGCGTTGTCTGTCATCTTCCCGGCTCCATTTACCTTCAATTCAATATTGCCAAAAAATTGGATGTTGGATGATGGCGAAGCCAGTTTTGGCTGACCACCCTCATCATTTCTGTTGGCTGCAATACTTTGGAAATTACTATTGTCTATCTTCCGCCTCGCTGCATGCTGCCGGACTCACGTCCATTTCCCGCTTGGCCGCCATCCATGCCCTGGCAGTTCTCGCCCTGGCCCATCGGTCCCTGGTCGTTCATGCCCATCATACCATTGCCCATCATGCCATCGCCCATCATTCCGGGGCCATTCTCACCCATGCGGTCCTTTTTCATCTCCTTGATCTGGGCCAGAGTCATGTTGCCGAGCTTTTCCATCTGCTTTTGACGAAGCTCGTCAATCTGAGCCAATGTCATGTTGTTCAGTTCAGCCATCTTCTGCTCTTGCAGCTCTTTGATCTGGTTTAAGGTCATGTTATCGAAATTTTCCCTTGTGGCGTCATCCACCAGGAGCATCCAGTTATGCGGTCCATCAAAACCGCCTCTCTGCAAGGAGGCATTGCATCTCTCTTTGTTGTTCGAATCCTGTCCAGCGGCCAGGGCCGGTGCCATAGAAAGGCAGACCACAGCCAGAGCCATTACGGCTAGCGCAATTCTTGTTTTCATATCTTTATACCTCGCAACATTTTTCTTCGAGAATGTCCGGCGAATTGCATCGCTTGTGACATTCACTGAGCACCACCGTTGTCAAGAACGATAGAAAAGGGTGGGACCGAACGAACGGTTCTAAAAGCACAGGAATATCTAATTGAAAGCCAATAAAAGGTACGGGAACGTTTCGTTAATACTAAATTGTGCAAATACCGTTTTGTTTCAATGATTTAATCTTAAAAATCAATATTTTCAAGATCCAGATCTGATTAGGCCAGATTGCAGATAAGGCAACCTTCCTCTCACCAGGAGGGCCAACCGGCTGAGCACCGGTCGGGCCGCGCCATGATAAGAGTTAATAGTGGGTGGACCTCAAACCGCCCCGCACCCCCGCTCTTTCGTGCGCACCCGCACCACGTCCTCTACCGGATGGACGAAGATCTTGCCGTCTCCGGCCTCGCCCGTTTGGGCAAACTCGCAGATGAGGTCAATGACAGACTCCACGTCCCTGTCCTCGACCACCATCTCCAGCTTCATCTTCTGCAGGAACTCCACCCGGTAGTCTCCGGCCCGCCACTGCAAGGTGATGCCCTTCTGCCGGCCCCGGCCCTTGACCTCGGTCACAGTCATTCCCGAAAAGCCCTTCATATCCAGCTTTTCTCGCAGCAGGTGCAGCTTCTCGGGCCGAATTATGGCTTCAATTTTCTTCATCATTCCCCACTTTACATGTAAGCGCCTTCGCCATGCTGGCTGATGTCGAGACCCACCGATTCTTCATCATCCCGCACGCGTAGCCCCATGACAGCGTCAATGATCCTGGCCAGGCCAAAGGTGACGACAAAGGAGTAGCCCCAGGTGACGGCAATAGCCAAAAGCTGCACCATCACTTGATGGGCATTTCCGGAGAGCAGGCCCGACGCGCCGATGGTGGCAAAGATGCCCGTCGCCAAGACGCCCCAGGTGCTGCCGATGCCGTGACAGGCTAAAACGTCCAGCGAGTCGTCC
>Ga0209777_10000977_pt1 | contig 43740 bp, 42 predicted proteins | sample FrelakmetHBP12HB_FD_187147 | JGI IMG/M metagenome (GOLD analysis project Ga0209777, IMG submission 187147) | Freshwater lake sediment microbial communities from the University of Notre Dame, USA, for methane emissions studies -HBP12 HB (SPAdes)... | ecosystem: Environmental > Aquatic >...
CATTTGCTTCTATAACTATGAACGGATACAATTAAAAACCAGACAGACACCCTATCAAATCAGGTGCCTGTCCAGTTAGCTCATGCGGGGTCTTTCTTTTTGTGTCTTGCCGATAGGGTTCAGTCTAAAGCGCCCCCGCACTCCTTTTTTCGCATCCCCTTTCCATGGAGATGGGATACCCAGGACAGGACGCCACACGACTTTGAGAAAGCTCCACGTTTGAAAACTTCTGATTTATTGCTCCCGAAACGACTCAATCCAAAATCTCCCGGGTGAGGTCAATGTCAGCGTGGATCTGCTCCAGCAGCGCCTCCACAGAAGAGTATTTCACCTCAGGGCGGAGGTACTTGACAAACTCCAGCCTGACCTGCTGACCGTACAGGTTCTGGTTGAAATCGAGGAGATGGGCTTCGACCAACGGGGCGGGAAGGTCGGGAGTAAAGGTGGGACGGACGCCGATGTTGGTGGCAGCCGGATATTTTTTCCTCTCCCCAATGCCTTCCCCAGGTCCCCGGCTTGAGTCCTCAAGCCAGGCCCAGCAGGCATAGATCCCATTAGCAGGGATAAGCTTACCGTCTGGAACCAGAATGTTGGCGGTGGGGACATTAATCCTGTGCCCACGCCCGTCGCCACGGATGACGGGGCCAGTGAGATCGTAATAGCGGCCCAGAGCGCCGGCCGCAGCAGACATATCCCCAGCAGCGATGGACTGGCGGATGCGGGTGGACGAAATTACACCCATTTCATCCGAAAGCGGCGGAACCGCCTGGACGGAGTAGCCCAACTCCTTCCCGATCTCAGCCAGGCGGGCGGCGTCCCCCTCCCGCCCGCGGCCAAGGGCAGTATCGTAACCGATGTAAAGGCGACGCAGGCCCAAGGTCCGCGCGACATGGCGCATGAATTCCTCAGCGGTCTGGTTAGCAAATTCGCGGCTGAAGGTCTGGGTGATGACCACGTCCACGCCGAGCGCTTCCAGCAGGGCGAGGCGTTCTTCGGGAGTGGTCAGGCAGTTGAAATCTGTTTTGCCGCCCAGGACCACCGCCGGGTGAGGGGTGAAGGTAAGCACCACCGCCGGTTCACCGACGGCATGCGCCCCGGAGACAAGCAGCCGCAGGATCTCGGAATGGCCGCGATGGACGCCGTCGAAGATGCCGATGGTCAGCCAGGCATTCTGAAGGGCGAGGTCGTCGAGAGAAAGAGTGTGGATCAAGGAAATTACGAGAAGAACACTTTCTTTGGCTGCCATTCCATGGTGACTTCATCGAGATCCAGGATGGCAATGAGTTCACCGGCCATGCTGACGCCTCGCACCAAACCCGGCTTGGCATCCACGGCAGCCTTGACGCGGTGGCCGTGCTTAATCTCTTCCACCTCGTCCGGGTTGAGTTCCACTGCGGACCATTCCGCCAGGGCCTCGGCGGCAGGGATCAGGTACTGGTACCAGTTCCCGGCAGTGAAGGCTTCCTCCAGTTTGCGCAGGGGCGTGGCATCACGCAGACTGAAACGGCCTGACTTGGTGCGACGCAACCCAACCAGGTATGCGCCACAACCCAATGCAACGCCCACATCGTTCGCCAGCGAGCGGACATAGGTGCCGGAGGAGCAATGCACGTCAATGACCACTTCAGGTGGCGCCCACTCCAGGATCTCGAGATGGTAAACATTAATCTTGCGCGGGGCAAGTTCCACTTCTTCGCCCTGGCGGGCCATCTCGTAAGCCTTGCGACCATGAACCTTCACCGCTGAGTAAGCCGGGGGCGTCTGTTCGATCTCACCGATGTAGCGCTGGAGAACCTCATTGAACTGCTCCTCGGTCACATCCACCGGGGCGGTCAAAGGCTGGCGCGTGAAGCGTCCTTCGGCATCGTAGGTATCGGTGGCATTGCCAAGGCGCAGGATGGCCTGGTAACGCTTGTCCGACGCCGAGACGAACTCGCTCAGGCGCACCGCCGGTCCGACCAGCACGACCAGCACACCGGAAGCGCGTGGGTCAAGTGTGCCGGTATGTCCGGCACGGCGGATACCGGTGCCGCGGCGGATATGCTCGACCACATCGTGCGAGGTCAGGCCAACGGGCTTGTCCACGACGAGAATGCCGGAGATGGCGTTCTTAATATCCTGACTTTCCATTTTTATTCCTCCTATATAGCTCCCAACTTAATGGGGTCGGTTCAAAATTTTACGCGTGGCCGCCAGGACACGATCCCGGACTTCAGCCAGGCTGCCGGATAATTCCGCACCAGAGGCGGCCTTGTGGCCTCCACCATCAAACTGGCTGGCAATCTGCGAAACGTCAACATGCGGTTTCAGCCCACGCCAGGAGACCTTTGTTTTATTTTCATTTTGTTCCACAAATATGATAGCAATTTCGGCATCATCAATCGCCGAAACGATATTGATAAGATCGGCATCATCCTTGCCGGTATATCCTGCAACTTTGCGGTCGTTCAAGGTCAAAGTGGCCCAGACGATCCCGTCAGCACGCTCCAGGCTGGTGAGGCCTGCACCCCAGTATTTCGCCTCCACGAATGTCCGTCGCACCAGGCTGCGGTAGTAGAGCGTGCTCATATCCACGCCGAGTTCCAAAAGGTCAGCGGCCTGGCGCAGAGATTCAGGGGTGGTATTCGAGGTGCGAAAGCCGAGCGTATCGGTGACCAGACCGGTCATCAAATTTGCCGCGATGGGCTTAGTAATGGACAGTCCCCATGCGTGCATGTGACGAGTCAGCACCGAGGCTGTGGCAACCGCCTCCGGTTCTACCAGGTTCAAAGTACCGAACGGTTCGGTAGTAACGTGATGATCCACGACAATGTCTGGAGCGTGGTAACCGTCCAAGGCATCGCCAATCCGTTCCAGGTCCGAACAGTCGACGCTGATGATCAGATCGAACACGCCATCGCCTTTTGTACGGACCAACTCCGCGCCGGGGAGGTATTTAAAATTGGCCGGGAGGCCATCGGAGAGCACCACCTGGACCTGCTTGCCGGCATCGAGCAATGCCAGAGCAAGCGCCAGACTGGAGCCGATGGCATCCCCATCCGGGCGGACATGGGAGGTGACCAAAACACGTTGTGCCGCTTGGATGCGGTCTCTAATTTTTTTCTGCAGGTCGTTCATTCTTTCGCAAATCAGCAATTAACCGTTCGATGTGGTCTGCATTTTCAGGCGTGGGATCCCAGTAGAAGCGCAAACGCGGGAAGACCCGCAGTTCGACGCGGGCGGATAGTTCGCGGCGCAGGAAACCGCTGGCGTGTTCGAGCCCCTCAAGGATTTCAGAACTGCGAACCGATCCTTCCACTGCCGAAACATAGATATCGGCGAAAGCCAGTTCCCGGTCCACTTTTACATCGGTGATAAAAATCTGATGCAGGCGCGGGTCACTGATCTCCCGGATGAGCATTTCCGAAATTTCCTGGCGGATGCGATCCGCAATACGCTGGAGACGGATACCGGATGGCATAATTTTAATTCTGCTCGTTGATCATCAACTATTCGATCTCTGTCTTTTCCAACAGGTAACATTCAATCAAATCACCGACTTGAATATCGTTGTAATTTTTCAGGCCGATGCCACATTCGAAGCCAGTGCGCATCTCGCGTACATCTTCCTTCTCATGCTTGAGCGAACCAACCTCGCCTTCGTAGACAATATCCTTCCCGCGGGTAACGCGGATCTTGCTGTTACGACGGATTTCGCCTTCGGTGACCCGGCAACCGGCAATATTGGTGCCTTTTGACAGGCTGAAGACCTGCAATACCACCGCCTTGCCAACCGGTTTCTCGGTAAATTCCGGAGCAAGCATGCCCTTAAGGGCTTTTTCCACGTCCTCGATCAGGCGGTAGATAATGTCATACAGCCGGATGGATACACCTTCCGTATCAGCCAGTCGACGGGCGGCCACATCCGCCTGGACACTGAACCCGAAAATGATGGCCTGGGAAGAAGATGCCAACAACACGTCGTTTTCGCTGATATTACCCGTCTCAGCGTACAAAATGTTAATCCTGATCTCGCCTTTCCCCAAGCTGTTGATCTCGTTGATGATGGGTTCTAGTGAACCCTGCACGTCGGCTTTCAGGATGAGGTTAAATTCCTGCGCTTCACCCGCTTTAATCTTGGAGAACAATTCCTCCAGGGTGATCTTTTTGGCCACGGAGGCCTGCTTTCTACCGGTTTCCTGCCGTTCGAGAATGGCCTGCCGGGCTTCCTTCTCCGAACCAACCACTCTGAACACATCCCCGGCGAAGGGCAACTCGCTCAGTCCCATCACCGAGACCGGGACGGAAGGCCCGGCTTTCTGGATCTTCCGCCCGCGGAAGTCGAACAGGGCGCGCAGGCGGCCATAAGTGTTGCCAGCCACCACGATATCGCCCGTATTAAGAGTCCCGTTCTGGACCAGGAGCGTGGCAACCGGTCCCTTGGATTTATCCAATTCTGCTTCGATAATCGTCCCAATGACCTCACCCTTGGGATTCGCGCGGATGTCAATATTATCGGCTACCAGCAGGATGGCTTCCAGCAAGTCCTCGATCCCCTGTTTCAGCTTAGCTGAAACCGGGATGACCATCGTATTGCCACCCCAGTCATCGGGCATAAGATCGTTCTCGCCAAGTTGTTTCTTGACGCGATCGGGATTGGAATTGGGTTTGTCCACCTTGTTCAGCGCCACGATAATGGGCACGCGCGCCGCCCTGGCATGAGCAATGGCTTCCTTGGTCTGCGGCATCACACCATCGTCGGCAGCGACCACCAGGATCACTATATCCGCGCCCTGGGCGCCACGCGCGCGCATGGCAGTAAAGGCAGCGTGACCGGGTGTATCCAGGAAGGTGATCTGCCTGCCTTTTAACTCCACCTGATAAGCACCTATATGCTGGGTAATGCCACCGGCTTCCCCAGCGGCAACATCTGCGTCTCGAATGGCATCCAATAATGTGGTTTTGCCATGGTCCACATGGCCAAGGATGGTCACTACAGGTGCACGTGGGCTCAAGGAGGCTTCGTTCTCACCAGCTATCTCCTGCCGCCATAATGGAATATTGCCAGTCTCTTTTTCCACCGGCGCCACCTGACTCTGCAGTGAGGGCTCAAAACCCATTTCGTCGGCCAGAATAGCAGCTGTATCATAATCTATCGCCTGGTTTATACTGGCCATCACGCCATTGGTCATTAACTTTTTAATAATCTGGATCGGGCTGACTTCAATGATCTGGGCGAAATCGCGAATGGAAATATTCGCGGGAAGTTCAATCTTTTTACGGTTAGGATCGCTCATACAGCATCTCCATAAATCATAACTCTCTTGTGGCAAACCCCATCTGCTGACCGGATAGAGCCGGAACCCCTCACGCCTGCCGTTGAACGATCAGCGGTTCATCAGTCCATTTGAACCTTATGCCCCTTCACCGGTATCCTCTTTATCATCATCCGGCAGCGTTAGCATGAACTGGCGGAGGCGCTGGGCATCATCGGCTGTCAAAGTAGTTTTGAGGGCATGCTCCAGCGGCCCTTTCAGGCCTTTCTCCCAGCAGGAACGGCGATTGTGCAGATACGCGCCGCGTCCGGCCAATTTACCGGTCGGGTCCAACTGCACACCTTCCGGCCGGCGTACGAGACGAACCAGTGACCACTTCGACAAAACGGTCCGGCAGCCCACGCAGGTGCGTTGGGGGATGTGTTTGGGTGGTTTTGCAGGTTTGCCAGTCACCTTCTATATCCATCCAATAGATCATCAGGACAGAAATTCTTGCTTCGGCCGGGCAGACTAATCTTCTTCCCAGCCTTCGTCGCCACGCTTATGCTTCTTCTTGGCAATGGCCTTTTCGAGATCCTCGTCGTATACGATCTCGACAACTTTCTTTTTCTTCTTCTTACCCTTTTTCTTATCTGACTCATCCTCTTCGTCTTCGGGGGTAGCTGCCACAGGCTGCAACATATCAGGCCTGAGCGTGAAGATCTCCTCCAGCGGTTTCTCTTCGACTTTTTCTTCGGTGATCTCCGCAGCCACAGGGACGGCTTCACCCTCCACCAATGCCGGTTCGGGGAGACCTTCCGCAGAGACGGTTTCGGCAACAGCCTCCACTGGTGCTTCAGCGACTGGCTCGGCCGGGACCTCGGCGACCGCCTCAACTACCGGCTCAACGACCGGCTCCGGTTCGGGGAATGAGATATTCGCCAAGGCCTTCTTGATAGCATCCATGGACTTGGGACCAATCCCAGCCAGGCCCAGGACACTGTCAGGGTTAAGTTTCATCGCCATCATCAAGTCACCGACGGTGCGGTACTCGGCCTCGGTCAGGATGTTGTAGACATGATCAGGCAAGCCCAAAGCATCGGTCCCCGTTTCGAACGCGGCATCCTGAACCTCAGAGCGAGCGGCAGAAACCCGTTCTTCCTCAGCCGCTGCCGTGGCTTTCTTCTGCTCCACAGTCCGCCGCTCCACACGCTCCACGAACTGGATGAGCGTCATGAATTCCTCCGGGGTCACCGGGCGGCCTTCGCTCTTCTTTGCCAGGACTTCTTCAACCACCGGTATATTTTTGTGTTCAACTTCGGCAATGTTCGCCAGGGACGGATCAGTCTGCACCTTGACGATTGCATCCGCGGCGGCTTCAATCAGCGATTTAATATCAATGCGCCAGCCGGTCAACTTGGCAGCCAAACGCGCATTCTGCCCATCGCGCCCGATAGCCAGACTTAGTTGGTCCTCCTGAACAACCACCGTGGCAGTCTTTTCGGTATCGTTAAGATAAACGCCGGAAACCTTGGCCGGGCTGATAGCCTTGGAAATATACAACACCGGGTCGGCATTCCATTCAATGATATCAATCTTCTCGTCGTGCAATTCCTTGACGATGGCCTGGATGCGCACCCCTTTGATACCCACACACGCTCCCACCGGGTCCACGTTGGGCTGGGTGGCCGAGACGGCGACTTTAGCACGCTGCCCCGGTTCGCGCGAGATGGCGCGAATTTCAACAATGCCATGATAGATCTCGGGGACTTCGTTTTCCAGCAAACGGCGCAGGAAATTGCGGTGCGATCGCGAGAGGATGATCTGTGGACCACGCGGGCTGTCCTTGACTTCCAGAACAATCGAGCGCACGCGTTCGTGCACTTTAAATTTCTCGCCAGGTATCTTCTGATTGGGGGGCATGATGCCTTCGGCCTTCATATCCAAACCTATGGTCACGCCTTGAGTCATGCTGACAGCCTGAACCACGCCGCTAATGATCTCGCCAACCTGTTTATTGAAGAAATCAGCCTGCATCTGGCGCTCGGCTTCACGGATACGCTGCTGGATGACCTGACGAGCCGTCTGTGCTGCAACACGCCCAAAATCTGCGGGCGTGGATTCGACGACCACCATGTCACTTAAATTGGCTTCCGGGTTCACCGTGCGCGCCACCTCGAGCGTCACTTCCGTGCGCTGATCCTGCACATCTTCGACCACTTCTTTTTCGGCAAAGATCGTGACCTTGCCGGTTTCCGGGTCAATTTTAGCTACGACCTCCTGGGCATTGGAGGCGTTAACCGCCCGGCGATAGGCTGAAACCATGGCCGACTCGATGGCTGCCATGATGATCTCTTTAGGCAATTGTTTTTCTTCCAACACTTCGTTGAAAGCCAGGGCAAATTCATTTTTCATGCTCAACCTGCTCCCCAGAAAAAAATTCCTGTTACATGCAGAAAAGTGGGGGTTGCCCACTTTTCGATGCGTGCAGTATTGGGTTCTCAGACGCGAATAATTTTAGCACAGAACCGATTGGGATGCAAGGCTGTAATTACCAGATGCAGGTCTTTCACAACGTCGGAAAGCCTGGGAATCCCCACCCATTAACCCCCGCCCCAAGGCGGGGAAAAATAAAATCTTGGGGTGTTGGCGGACGGCAAAGCCGTCCGCCAACACCCCAAACCTCAAGTTTTCGAAAACCGTGTCGCCAAATGTAATCGCCAAAAGGAAATTCCTGACTCACCTTCCGCCTGTCAAACGACGCCAAAAACGCAACGGGAGGTGGATGAGACGCGACAACAGCCACTTCCGGACCAGAAAAATGCAAACGGCGCAGGCTGACAGGATAAAGGTCAAACCGGCTGCCCAGTCGAGGACAATTTGCGTCAACGGTAATTTCCAGTCCGGCTGACGGCGGTTAATAAAATCCACCAGTTTGCCATAGTCAGAAACCGGGATTCGTGAGAATAATTTGGAATTATTCTCCGCGGGGAAAACGTATCCGGTTGGGTCGGTCATGTTGTAAAAACCGTCTTCAATGTCAAAGACGGATCCTTCGTGGACGAGAGGGTGAAAGGAATTTTCCCCCAATAACGGATCGTAATGGTGAGTAACATTACTCGCTTGCGCCTGGAATACTTCATAATCGTTCATATCGGGGATAATCTTGTTCACCGGAAAAATCTCTCCAGCCTGGATTTGGGTGTATGTGCCCTGGATGGATTGAATATCAAAATTCCGTCCCTGAACGCTCATCGGGAGCAGGTAATACGCCCATAGGGCAAGCAGTGAAATCCCATTCAGGAAAACAAAAGCAGAGATCGTTTTTAGGCCTGATCTCCCCCTTGCCCAGTGGTCGAATGTTTTGGCTCCCAGAATTGCCAGTGGGAGGATGAAAGAGGCGACAAAACGAGTATTGGTCCGTAACGACTTGAGCAAAGGCAATCCCTTTACAGCGTCGAATAGAAACCCTCTGGCTGTTGAGATTTGAACGACCAGGATGATGGAAATAATGAGGCATATCCCCGCGATTCCCTTTTTCAATAAATTGCTTTTATCGAGATGCGGTTTATGGGATAGCATTATCCAGGCTCCATATATGAGCAAAATAATCAATACCGGAGAGATGGATGTGTCCATTTCCCAGAAACCATACGGGGATCCGGTCCATGCTGCCAACCGGACGACGTAGACGAGACTGCTCTTGCCAATCAAGTTCAGGAATGGGAGTGTAGTCATTATCCCGACGAGCTGGAGAACCAATCCCCCTATACTCGTAACCCAATCCACGAAATATTGGTCATGAACCTCCCGCGGGAAAGATTGCATATAAGCAGCAACTGCGTAAAGCTTGGAACCGCACAAGAGGATGGTGAGAAGACTTCCCCAAATGATCGCAGGGACCACCTTTCGCCAGCCAAGCAGGGAAGGCTTCAGGAAATATACGATAGGAATAGTGATAATAGTAGTGAAAAAGCAGATGACACCAATATAGACTCCTCCAGAATACAGGAAAATTGCTCCAGTCAGGGAAATTAATAAGCCAGCAAGCCAGGCAGGTATTTTACGGTTTAGAAATGCGTAGACGGGGACCACAATCAATGGAAAGGTGATCTTATCTGTGTGTCCGACGACCAATTGTTCAATAAAAAAGCCGCTCGCGACAAAGAAACTAGCCCCCAGAATTGCTGATAAAGGCTTGAATTCCAATGTATCCCGCAGCAATAGAAATGTGACCAGAAATCCAATAATGATATAAACCACGCCAGAGGCCAGAATTGCAACCCAAGGATTGACGAAAAAAGTAAATAACTGTGGAAACGAAAACTGCATCTGGAGAGGGTTGGGGTAAGCCGGCAGGCCTCCTCCAAAACTGGGGGTATACCATTGAATGCTGAACCCGTTTACTTTGTAATGTAAAAGAGAATCAATCAGGCGCGGAACGAAAAGCCGATAATCGCTACCAACCATTGGGTAAGTGGCCTTGGTATAGGACACAAGGAACAGGGCAATCACCAGGATATTCAATCCCCCCAGGATGGCAATAATCCGGCGGTTCTTCATGACTCATCTCCGCGGAAATCGTAAATGCCGTCCAATATATTCCAGGTATGTTTGCAGACCGGACAGGCGAGGCGTTCGCCCTGATCCGCGAGGGGGGCATGTCCGCATTTAGGACATTTGAAAAACGATTTAGGGTCAGCAGGGATCGAGCCTGGTTGTCCACCTTCCGCTGCAGCTTTTATGAACACGCTTGGGGTTAATTGCCATAAAGCCCCGGTCCATTGGAAAAGCGAATCAAGGCCGGCCAGAATGCTGGCAGGAATGGTGCGCTTGAGCAAGCCAATGCGGAAATGCGAGACAGCCAGGATCCTTTCAACCTGGAATCCCGCTTCCCGGAGCCAGCCGCGCACGGCGCGCGGGTGGAAGTCAAAATTCAAAGGGGCGAACTCGACCGGGTCCAACCCGAACGGGTTCCAGGTCTGGCGGTGCAGCGCATAGCGCAGGATGGCCTTCAGGTTCTGCTTATTGGCATATTCCAGAATAAAAACCGCACCGGGCTGCAGAACATTCCGAACCTGACGCAACGCGGCAGGTGCATCAGCCATGTGGTGCAAAGTACGAATCAGCGTTGTCGCATCGAACAGGCCATCCACGAAAGGCAGGCGGTAAATATCTGCCGCGACATAAATGTAACGTTCGGAAGTGCCCAGACGCTCCTGTGCCTGTTTGAGCTGGGTGCGGGAGTAATCCAAGAGGGTGACTCGCTCAAAGCCCTGGTAGCGCGAGGTGTTGCGACCCGCACCAGCGCCCAGTTCAAGCATCAGTTTGCCGTTTTTGGGAAGCAGGCGCCTCAAGGCAATGGCTTCGCAGCGATCCTCATAATCACGTCCCCCTGTTTCCCAGAAACGAGTTTGATAATCTGAGCCTTCGTAATCGATGACGGGTGGACGTTTTTCTCCCGGCATATTATTTCCTGAAGAAACCACGACCCACACCGCGATAAGTAAAGCCGAGAGCATGCATTTCCACCGGGTCGTAGATATTACGCCCGTCGAGAATCACAGGCGTTTTCATGGCATCCCGGACTTGTTCCAGGTCAACGTTCTTAAACTCGTTCCACTCGGTCAGGACGATCAATGCGTCACAACCCCTGGCAAGCGCATACGGATCAGCAGTTGTCTCGACAGCAGGCAACAGGTGGTGGGCATTTTCCATTGCCACTGGGTCGTAGGCGCGGACTGTCGCGCCTGCTGCAATCAACCCCTGGGCAATTTCAATGGATGGGGCTTCGCGCATATCATCGGTGTTGGGCTTGAAGGCCAAGCCGAGCAGGCCAATGGTTTTTCCCTGCAACCCACCCAGCATTTCCTCAATTTTCTTTACGATCACCCGGCGACGTTCGTAGTTGGTATGGGTGACGGTGTTCAGGATTTTCGGGTCAAGCCCATTTTCTTCGGCCATATACGCCAGGGCTTTGACATCCTTGGGGAAACATGAGCCGCCCCACCCCAGACCGGCATCCAACATGGCCGGACCAATGCGTTTATCGTAGCCCATGCCGATGGCAACCTCTTTCACGTCCGCGCCCAGGGCTTCACAAATATCAGCGATTTCGTTGATGAAGGATATTTTTGTAGCCAGAAAAGCATTGGAGGCATATTTGATCATTTCCGCTGTACGCAGGTCTGTGATTACAATGGGAGCGCGCAGGGGCAGGTGTAACTGAGCCACCTTCTCGGCAGCTTCGTGGTGGAATGAACCGAGAACAGTTCGATGCGGCTGCATAAAATCACTGATGGCCGTCCCCTCTCGCAGGAATTCCGGGCAGGATACAACCGCAAACTGGATTGGTTTCGGCTGGTATTTCTTTACAATATCGGCCATCCAGTCCCCAGTACCGACCGGGACGGTGGATTTATTGATAATGATCAATGGCGCGGTCATCGTCTCGGCGATTGTTTGCGCCGCGACAGCTACATATTGCATATCTGCTTCGCCATTAACTCCGGAAGGCGTCGCCACGGCAATGAAGACGAACTCGGTCTCTTTCAAAGCATCGGAATAAGAGGTGGTAAAGGATAGGCGATGGGCGTGCACATTGCGTTCAACAATTTCCTCCAGCCCAGGCTCGTAGATGGGCATAATCCCCTTTTTCAGGTTTTCAATACGCTTCTCATCGACATCCAAAGCTATGACCCGGTTTCCCAGGTCAGCAAAGCAGGCTGCTGTAACCAGACCAACATAGCCGACACCAACCACGCAGATTTGTTTCATATAACTCCTGACTTAAGCAAGTTTTGGTCCTCTGTGATTTTCCGCAGAGGCGAGTAATAGACAGTGGCAAGGCACGCCACCTGGTGTTCTACCCTACCTCTTGGAAAAGCAACTAAAGATATCGAAACTGCCCTCTTCGCACCGATAGACACTTCTTCGGTATCATTTTGGTGATGTTAGGCAACCATCAACCTTTTTTAGATGTCTTATTGGCTTGCAGAGTTTGAGAATTTTCCTCAGCAAAATTCTGGAGGTTGATGGACTTTGAAATATAGCCGTTAAAACCTGACTCCAAGACCCGGTTACGGTCGCCAGGCAGGGTATGGGCGGTGAGCGCCAGCAGTGAGATGGAGGCGGTTTTCGGGTCCGCTTTGAGTTCGCGAGCTGCAGCCCATCCATCCACTCCAGGCAAGGAAAGGTCCATCAAGATCAGGTCGGGAAATTCCTGACGTGCAAGGTCCAGTCCCTTTTACCCGTCGTACGCTGCCAGCACCTGATATTCAGCGCGTTCAAGAAGGAAACGCACCAGTTCAAAGTTATCAGTATTATCTTCGACAAGCAGAACACGGTTTTTAGACATTGTTTCTCCTACCATTACACTATACACAAACTGGCGCATTTCGTCAAACATTTTTCATTGCAGGTTTGTGGTATATTGAAAACATGCGTCTGCTTTTTGTCGCCGACGGGCGTTCCCCTACTGCGCTCTCCTGGTTGAACTACTGGATCGAAACCGGTCACCAGACTCACCTTGCATCAACTTTTCCGTGTGATCCGCCTCCAGGGTTGGCATCATTCCATATTCTACCAGTGGCCTTTGGCGGGATGGCTAGCGAACAAAGCGAACATAAAGTGGGTTCAACGCATACAAGAAAATTCGTCGGACGCTTCCGCAGCCTCCTGCGCCCGCTGCGTTACGTACTCGGACCTCTCAGTCTGCCAACCCATCAGAAGCGATTCCGCGCCCTGTTGGAAGAAATCCACCCGGACCTTGTCCACGCCCTGCGAATCCCTTTCGAGGGGATGCTGGCTTCCGCCACGCCGGCGAGTATCCCGCTGGTGGTTTCCACCTGGGGCAATGATCTGACCCTCCATGCCCATGGCTCAATTCTGATGGCTCAACTCACCCGCCGCACCCTACGCCGTGCTGACGGTTTCATAGCTGACACAACCCGAGACATCCGCCTTGGGCACGAATGGGGTTTCGCAACCGACCAGCCAGTGCTTGTTATTCCAGGAGCTGGGGGCATCCATTTTGATGAAATTGAAGCGGTTTCGAGATCCGAACCACTTCCGGAGGAACTGCCGGATGTCCCAATCGTGGTCAACACGCGCGGACAGCGGCCCGGCAGCTTGCGGCAGGATGTTTTTTTTCATTCCATCCCGCTTGTGCTGGCAAAAAACTCGCAGGTGCTGTTTATATGTACTCAACTGGCCGGCGATGTAGAATCTGAACATTGGGTAAAGTCACTGGGAATTCGTTCCAATACGAAACTCTGGCCACGGCTGGAGCGGGTACAAATGTGGGCGTTATTCAAAAAAGCACAGGTCTTTGTCTCGCCCAGCATCCACGATGGAACGCCTAATTCGTTGCTGGAAGCAATGTCTTGCGGATGTTTCCCAGTGGTCGGGAATATCGAGTCGATGCAAGAGTGGGTGACGCCGGGTTTCAACGGTCTGCTGGTGGATGCGACCTCCGCGCGATCCCTGGCAGACGGAATCATTACCGCGCTGGAGAACCCTGCTCTATGTGAAACTGCAAAAAAAGAAAACGCCCGTATCATTGCTGAACGCGCCGATTACCGGCGTTGCATGGCAATGGCTGAGGCGTTTTATCAAAAGTTTGGTAGGGGCAATTCTTAGGTAGTGTGCCGGCTGAATTACTCTCGTGGAGCGCGTAAAGTTTCCAACCGATCCTGCAATTCAATCCGTTTCGTATTGGCCGCATGGCGGACATCAGCAACCAAACCCTGGGCGCGATCATTGATTTGAACGCGCAGTTCCTCGCCTGCTGAAGGGGTGAAAAGCAGTGCCAATGCTGCACCAATTACTCCGCCTATCAACGTACCGATGAAGAAACTAAAAGCCCGTCGCATAGAAGCCTCCTGTGAAAACAGTCATGGTTGTGTTTATATTATAGAACAAAATGAAATGCGATGGAAGATTGCTAAAGGACTATTTTTGTGGAATAATAGCCAGTGTTGCGCATATCATATGGAACGCGACAGTAAAGTCAAGTCCAACTTGCAACATTCATTCTAACCCGGCCCCTACCTGAAAGGAGGGTACCATGTACACACTTCCCCCTAATCCTGCAGCGCAAACCACGCGCAAAAAAATTTCCACACTGGCTTTCCGCCAGAAAAAAGAACGCGGCGAGTCAATAGCCATGTTGACCGGTTACGATTACCCCACTGCGCTGGCCCTTGACCAGTCCGGGATCGATGCCATCCTGGTCGGTGATTCACTAGGCATGGTAGTACTGGGATATGAAAACACCCTGCCGGTTACAATGGAAGAGATGCTGCACCATTGCCGCGCGGTAGCACGCGGTTCCAGGGTGGCCCTGCTCATTGGGGACATGCCCTTCATGTCCTACCAAGTCTCAACGGAAGAAGCCGTTCGTAATGCAGGGCGGTTCCTCCAGCAAGGCGGCATGGAGGCAGTCAAACTGGAGGGGGGACGTGAACGCCTGGACACCATCCGCGCCATCCTTGGCGCGGGGATTCCGGTAATGGGGCATCTCGGCCTGACACCACAATCGGTCAACCTGTTGGGCGGCTTCCGCCCACAGGGACGCACCGCCGTAACCGCTGAGCGACTGTTCGAGGATGCGATTCGCCTCGAAGAAGCTGGATGTTTCAGCCTGGTGCTCGAATCCATCCCGGCCCGGCTGGCCGAGGCGGTTTCCAAGCGACTGACCATCCCCACCATCGGCATCGGAGCCGGTGCAGGATGTGACGGACAGGTGCTGGTGACACACGATCTACTGGGTCTATTCGACCGTTTCACCCCCAAATTTGTCCGTAAATACGCCGACCTGCACTTCGAAATGCAGAATGCCTTCACATCTTATATCGCCGATGTACAAGGCCGCACTTTCCCAACAAAGGAACATACCGTGGAGATGCCCGATGACGAATGGGAAGCCTTTATTCATCATTTCAACCGCCAGGCGTAAAGCCACCAAATGAATAGTGACTCCATCCTTATTCTGGGAACCGGCGCACTGGCGACTCTGTTTGCGGCGCGGCTTGCCTCAGCAGATATATCCGTCACCATGCTCGGGACCTGGCCAGAGGGATTGGCTGCCCTGAGCAAAAATGGCGTACGGATGGATGGATATGGCCGGGCGTTTCACGTTCACGCAACAAATAATCCAGCCGAATGCAAAGGCATGCGTTTTGCGCTAGTGCTGGTCAAAGCCTGGCAGACGGAACGCGTCGCCCAGCAATTGACAGGCTGTCTCGCCGAAGACGGTGTGGCCTTAACGCTCCAAAACGGGCTAGGGAACGATACGGTTCTCGCTGGGGCCCTGGGCATGCCGCGCGTTGCCCGGGGTGTGACTACTCTTGGCGCGACGCTGCTCGCGCCCGGTATGGTCTGCCTGGGCGGAGAGGGACTAGTGTCGCTGGAGTCCCATCCGTGCCTGTCGCCGCTGGAGGAGATGATCCAACGGGCAGGTTTTGTTGTAAACGTGGTAGACAATGTGCAATCACTGGTATGGGGTAAACTGGTAGTCAGCTCGGCCATCAATCCATTGACCGCATTGCTGCGGATAAAAAATGGCGAACTGCTCGAACGCCCGTCCGCGCGGGCGCTGATGGGGGAACTGGCGCGCGAAACCGCTGCGGCCGCCAAAATACTAGGAGTGGTGCTGCCGTTCCCGAATCCCGAACAGGCTGCCAAAGAGGTGGCGCTGAGTACGGCAGAGAACCAATCTTCGATGCTGCAAGACATTCTGCGCGGCGCACCAACTGAAATTGATGCCATTAACGGTGCGGTCGTCCATCTGGCGGAGGATAAAAATCTCCAAATACCGGTCAACCGGACGGTCTGGTCATTGGTGAAAGCCATTCCTGTCCGTGGTAATATTAAGATATAAGTAATCCTTTTACGAAAGGTGTTTAATGAGGAAATATTTTGTGTTTTTGGCTGTTCTGGCAGCGCTCTGGGTTTCCTTTTCCGCCCAAGCGCAAAATGGGGTGCGCCTGAGTTCAGTGAACGTGGAAGTCTGGCCGGAATATGACCAGCCAGCCGTGCTGGTCATTTATCGTATTTCCTTATCCACCGATTCAACGCTTCCGACAACCCTGAATCTACGGGTTCCGGCCCAGGCCGAAGTCTATGCAGTAGCCGTCTCAGACCCGGTGAGGGGGCTTCTCAACGCTCCCTATGATCGTACCATGCAAGGGTCGTGGGCAACTCTGACGATTACAGTCAATTTACGGGATGTGCAGGTGGAATATTACGATGTCCTGGTAAAAAATGGGACCGCTCGTCACATCGTCTACGAATGGGCTGGCGACTATGCAGTAGATGCTTTTGCAGTTACCCTTCAGCAGCCGGTTGGTGCCACGGACTTGGTAACAGACCCCGTTCTCACAAGAAGCAGCGTCGGTCAAGATGGTTTTACCTACTATCGATCCACACCTCAGCCCCTAGCAGCGGGACAATCTTTCACTCTGACTGCTGATTACCAGAAAGCGACCGACACGTTAAGCACCTCCGGGCTTCCGGTCCAACCGGCGCAGCCACTCAACGCGAGCACGCCTGGCCGGGTTACGATGAGCGGCATCATGCCGTGGATATTGGCAGGAATTGGAGGAGCGCTGATCGTGGTCAGTATTGTAGGTGGCCTTTATATGTGGAAAAGCGGCATGCGCCGTTCATCTGCCTCGCACAAACACCCCTCACAATCGCAACAAGTAAACGAAACCGTGGATGTATACTGTCCTCAATGCGGCAAGCGCGCTCAAACGGGCGATATGTTCTGCCGCACCTGCGGGACGCGTTTACGAACGGAAACAAAAGACACAAGCTGATAAAGAAACGGTTGAGAGGGTACAAATCGCTTTTTAAATTGCAGTGCTATAATCTAATTTATGATTGACTTTATCCGAAATCTATTTACCGTCAATCACGAAATCATCTATTTCATTTATGGATTGATGTTTTTTGTGCTGGGCCTGGCGATTGCGCTGCAGTCCAGGCATTCATCCCATCTGGATCTAGCGCACAGCGTGAACTGGCTGGCCGCTTTCGGTTTCCTGCACGGGTTTCACGAGTGGGGCGACCTCTTTATCCCATTGCAAGCTGAATACCTGGCCCCCGGATTCATCCTTTATCTGCAATATTTCCATCTCCTGTTGCTGGCTGCCTCTTTTTCCTGCCTGTATGGGTTTGGACTGGCCCTGCTGGAGCCGTTGAAGCACCGCCGCTGGTTGCACATCATTTTTGCAGCCCTGTTGGTGAGCTGGCTGGTGCTCTCTTTGTTCCCCTTCCGGGTCTGGTTCACTGATTTTAATACCTGGTATAACGCCGTAAATGCGCTGACCCGTTACTTCATCGGCCTTCCGAGTGGATTGCTGGCTGCCTACGCCTTGCGTGAACACTCCCTCAAACAGATTGCCCCCTATAAAGTACCTCGGATCATGCGAGCTCTGCAACTTTCCGGAATCGCCATGGCAGTCTATGCACTTGCAGCCGGATTGATAGGTCCTCCGGTTCCCTTTTTTCCTGGGAACTGGTTGAATACGGATACCTTCACCCGTTACCTGCTTGTTCCTCCCCAACTCATTCGGGCGTTGATCGGCCTGGCATTGGCAATGACCACGATCAGGTTCCTGGAAATTTTCGACATTGAGACCAGCCGCCAAATCGAAGCCATGGAACAGGAGCGTATTCTGGCGGATGAACGCGAGCGGATCGCCCGCGAACTGCACGATGGTACCATCCAGAAAGTGTATACGGCCGGTCTGCTCGTCCGTTCTGCCGAGAAACTAGCCGCACAGGACACCCCGCTGGCCGGCCGCCTGGCGACCGCCGTCGGCGTGCTGGATGACGCCATCGGCGATTTGCGTCAGAACCTGAGCCAGTTGCACGCCCCGGCCAAATCGCCGGAACCTCTCAAGCTTGCCATTCAAAAGTTGGCCACCGACCCGCGTTTCAGCTCGTTGGTGGCCGTGGACCTGGACTTGGTCCTGCCCGATTCGTGTTTCCTCACCCCAGAGCGTAACATCCATGTCATGGCAATCCTCCAGGAAGCCCTGGCAAACATCGTCCGGCATGCCCATGCCCGGCATATCACAGTCACGGCAAATTGCAGGGAAGACCGCCTGCGCGTGATGGTCAAGGACGACGGGATCGGCCTGCCGGCACAAGTTACCGGAGGGCACGGCCTGCGGAACATGCGCGACCGGGCCTCGCTGCTGCACGGGCAACTGGCATTTGACAAATTGGAGAAGGGTACCTGCGTGACACTCGATATCCCATTGGAGGAGAAACAATGAGCAAGATCCCAGTGGTTTTGGTCGACGACCATGCCCTGGTTCGCCTGGGATTGAAGACGCTCATAAATGACCAGGCAGACATGGAAGTGATCGGTGAAGCCGGTACGGCCCCGGAGGCTTTGAGCGTGGTCGAGAATTTACACCCACAGGTGGTGCTGATGGACATCCGTCTGCCCGGCGAAGGCGGCCTGGAAGCCACCCGCCAAATCGTAGACCGTTTCCCGGAGACCAAAGTCGTCATGCTGACTTCCTTCGCGGACGAAGAGCTGGTCATGAGCGCCATCCGGGCCGGGGCCGTCGGCTATTTATTGAAAGAGGTGGGCAACGAGGAGGTCTTGCGCGGCATCCGCGCGGCAGCGCAGGGAAACTCGGCGATGGACGCGGCCACCACAAGCCGCCTATTTGCCCGCGTGCGGGCTGCCGGGCGCAAGGAGGAGAGCGATGCCTTCCGTGATCTGACTGAGAGGGAAATGGGGGTGCTCTTTGAAGTGGGGCAGGGCAAAACCAATGCCGAGATCGCCCAGAGCCTCAACCTCAGTGAAAAAACCGCCCGCAACTATGTCAGCGCTATTTTGGAAAAGCTTCAGTTGTCCAACCGCATCGAACTGGCGACCTATGCAGTCAAGTATCATCTATCCGAGCGAATGAAACGGGAATAAACCGCTGGACAAAAAAGACGGCGAAGGAACTCGCCGTCTTTTAATTGTTCCGAACTTGCTATGCCTCGGCTCCCTCGGGAGACCGGACAGGCAATTTTACAGTCTTTTCCTTCTTCTGGCGGTTCAAAAGCGAACCGAACCACGGAACCAGGTAGTAATCCACACCAAAGTAACCGGAGACTTTCCAGGCCAGAACCAGCAGGATCGAGAGAGCAAAGAACATCGGGTTGACGCTGGCAGAGCCGGCCATCATGAAATTGAAGTTCATGAAACCACCCACCAAAGCCGCAAAACCCGTGAAGATACCCAAGATCAATGTAGCACCGACGAGGAATTCACCGACCGGTACCAGTTTGGCAAACCAGGTGTATGCCTGTGCGTTCAGCAGGAACTGCAGGAAGGTCCGATACCAGACATAATGAATGGGAGCAGCCCCGGTGGCGGGGATGGCAACGGCGCCCATCCAGAAGCCCTTGAGAGCCGCGCCGGTCTGCATCCAGGCCGGGCTCTCGAACTTATGTATAGAAGCCATCACCCACTGCCAGCCAATCCACACGCGGATCGGCAACCAGATCAGGCCGGCTAGCGGGTGGTTGAACAGCTTGGTGATGAATGATGGGGTCTGAATGACTTCGCCCTTGCGGGTGGTAACAGCGTTGGTCATATTTTTCTCCTTTTGGATATAAGATAGGTTTTAGTTGATTTGATCTTACGCCCCTAAATTTACGACCATTTGTCTCTGATTTACAGTGTCGGATGACCCTAATTTAGATGGGACAGGTGACCCTGATTATTTTCCATCAAAGGATAGCCCTGATCCCAAACATACTGGTCATTTTTTCCATACACCCCAGGTTAGTTCAGTTGCTTTAATCGTGTAAAATATTTCACATTCTCACATTGCATTAATCTCCATATGTAAAATTACCTTGTAACTTGAGAGAAGAAAAATTGGAGTTATGAAATGCTGAAATCCCTACAGACTGTTATTCAAGGCCGTGCGAAATTCATTGTGGGCGGTCTGCTCATCCTGGCAGCAGTGATTTATCTTATTGTTTCGGCCACACAGGCGAATGCTGAATACTTTATGACAGTGAATGAGATAAAATCGAAAGGCAGCAGCCTGGTTGGACGCAGTCTGCGTATCTCCGGTGCAGTTATTGGTGATACCATCCAATATGACCCGCAGACGATGAATTTGACCTTTGAAATCGCCCACGTTCCCGGTGATAACGCCTCCATTGAGGCGAGCGGCGGGCTGGCTGCCGTGCTGCACGCGGCGGTCACGGACCCAACGCGGGCAAGGCTGACCATTGTCTATAATGGCCCGAAACCCGACTTGCTGAGTGACGAGGCGCAGGCGATCATCACAGGTCATCTGGGTGAGGATGGCATCTTCCATGCGGATGAACTATTACTCAAGTGCCCCACCAAATACCAGGAAGCCGTTCCCAGCCAGGTGGTCAATGGGAATTAGTCTATTGGTCTCATTGATTCCTCAGCACCATCCTGCACACTATTAGTCTTCCGCGAGGAGCCTTCATGCTTGCACAATTTGGCTTTGGCGTGTTTGTGCTGACATTCCTGACGGCGCTTTTTAGCGTGGGAGCGGCAGTTGTGGGTTACTTTGACAAATCTGACCGCTGGGTGGAATCCGCCCGGCGGGCCATGCTATTAACATTCCCATTGATCACACTGGCGGTCTTGACACTCGCCTACCTGCTCGTCACAGGACATTATGAACTCCAATATGTCTACTCGGTGACAAGCAACGATATGCCTTTCTATCTTAAGATCACAGCCCTTTGGGGCGGACAAGCCGGGTCGCTCGTCCTGTGGTCGTGGCTGATGTCAGCCTTCACCTCAGCCGTCACTTTACGCAAGTGGGAACGCGACCGCGAATTGCTGCCCTGGGTCATCGTGGTGACTTCGATCACGCTGGCTTTTTTCCTATCACTGTCAATCTTTTATGAGAACCCTTTTGCGCGATGGTGGCAGACTCTCGGCGGCAATTTTGTGGCAAGCATGTTCGCTCCAATTGGAGCAGTCCTGGCTACTCCGCCGGATGGACAGGGGCTGAATCCACTCCTGCGCCATCCTGGCATGATCCTCCACCCCCCCATACTGTATCTAGGGTTTGTCGCTTTTATCATCCCGTTTGCCTTTGCCATCGCTGCCCTGGTCACTGGCCGCTCAGACGACCGCTGGATCCGCATCACCCGCCGCTGGACATTGGTCGCCTGGCTTTTCCTGTCTCTCGGCCTGGTCCTGGGGATGCGCTGGGCCTACGATGTGCTCGGCTGGGGAGGTTACTGGTCCTGGGACCCGGTCGAAATTGCTGCCCTGATGCCCTGGCTGACAGGGACAGCTTTCCTGCACTCGGTCATGATCCAGGAAAAGCGCGGTATGTTCAAACAATGGAACATGCTGCTCATTATTTTGACCTATGCCCTGGTCATCTTTGGCACGTTCCTGACCCGATCCGGGGTACTTTCTTCGGTCCACGCTTTCGCTCAAAGTGCGATCGGACCGATGTTCTTTGCATTTATTGGTATAACCTTTGTCACATCGGTTGCCTTGTTAATTTATCGCTGGAAAGACCTGCACGCTGAAGTAGAGATGAACTCGTTGTTTTCGCGCGAGGCGCTTTTCCTGCTGAATAATCTCCTCTTCATGGGCGTTCTAATCGTCTGCTTCTGGGGAGTGGTCTTCCCCTTGATCTCGGAGGTGGTAACGGGTCAGAAAGTGACCGTCGGGCCACCATTCTACCAGCGCGCCAATGCGCCATTATTCGGTGCGTTGATGGCCTTGATGGGTATCGCTCCACTTTCAGCTTGGGGCAGATCCACATTCAAAACATTGGGACGCGCCTTATGGAAGCCATCCATTCCTTCGGCTATTGTCCCAATAGTGTTGATCATCCTGGGGGTACACAACTGGATTGCGTTGGTCGGTTTCACATTGGTAGCATTTGTGATCTTCGTGACGCTGTTTGAGTTCTGGCGCGGGGCGCGGTCCCGACAGAAGAGGCAAAACGAGAATATCCTGGTCGCGCTCTGGCGGTTGGCTGGACATAATCGCCGCCGTTATGGCGGCTACCTAATCCATCTCAGCATGGTAGTCATGGCAATCGGCATCCTAGGTATTGAAGTGTATCAAACCACTACGCAAAAAACACTGGCGGTTGGTGAAGACATCCAGATCGCCGGGTATACCATCCGCTATGATTCGCTGGCGCAGTTCCCTTATACGGATGGACGCATCGTGACGCGCGCAGTCGTAAGCGTTTTCCGGGACGGGAAGTTTCTGGGCGAACTCCATCCCCGTTATGACTATTATCCGAGCGGGCAGCCGGTGACGATCGCAGGTGTGCGCTCCACCCTGGCAGATGACCTCTATGTAGTGCTGATCAATTGGGAGAACATCTCGGCAGCACAGGCGCCTTTTAAGGTGTATCATAACCCACTGGTCAATTGGCTATGGATAGGCAGCCTGATGTTCATTTTCGGATTCCTGGTGGCGGCCTGGCCTGATCGTGGGGAAGAAAAGCGGGAAGGGAAAATATGAAGACAAAAATCATCTTTCTTCTTCCTTTTTGCTTCGTGCTTTTTGCAGCCTCCCTCATTCCGTCTGTTGCGGTCTCTGCCCAGGCACCAACGCCCTCCGATGACGAAGTGAACGCGATCGCCCGCCAGTTGTATTGCCCGGTCTGCGAGAACACCCCGCTGGATGTTTGCCCGACCACGGCCTGTCACCAGTGGCGCGAACTCATCCGCCAGATGCTGGCTGAAGGGAAATCAGAAGCAGAGATCAAGCAGTATTTTGTGGATTATTATGGAGCCCGCGTCCTGTCTGAGCCGCCGCGGACGGGGATTTACTGGCTGGTGTACATCGTCCCTCCATTGGCATTTTTGGCGGGGGTTTACCTGCTCTTCCGGGCATTTCAGACCTGGAAACGATTTCCGAAAGAACCGGTTACGGAGCCAGATCATCCGTCATCACCCGGGTCTGAATCTGAGCCTGCCAAAGGGTCCGGTATCGCGGCGGATGATGAATATGTTGCCCGCCTCGAAGAAGAACTCAAGAAACGCGAATAGGAGCCTCGTATAATGTCGCAAGAACCGAACACAGCTCCTGCACCGAAGCGCGGCGTTCCACTCGGGGTGCAGATACTCGTATGGATTGGCTTGCTAGGCCTGCTCGGCCTGCTGGCTGCCGGTCTGTTGAAGGCCAAGAATCCAATTCTGAGCGTTGGCTCACAGGTGCCCGATTTCAAGCTGCCTTTGTTCAGCGGCTTTGAATACAACGGCGCCTCGGAAGTCAAACTCTCCGACTTGAGCGGAAAGGTGGTGGTGGTAAATTTCTGGGCGTCCTGGTGCCAGCCATGTGCAAGCGAAGCTGCGGATGTGGAAGCTGCCTGGGGTTCCTACAAAGTAACAGGCCATGTGGTTTTTCTGGGTGTGGATTATGTGGATACCGAGCCGGAAGCCCGTGAATATATGACGAAATTCAACCTGAGTTACCCCAACGGCCCCGACATGGGGACGCGCATCTCGGAAATTTTCAACCGCAACCTGGGTGTGCCGGAAACCTACGTCATTGACCAGCAAGGCGTCCTGCGTTACACCCAGATTGGACCGTTCCAATCCGCGGCAGAAATCCAGGCCATCATCGATCCATTACTGACGGGGAGATAATCCCATAGAACCAGTTGCCATTTTCCTCCTTCTGATCCTACTCGCTTTAATTGTGCTCTTCGTGACCCGTCCATTTTTCGAACGACGGCGCCTCCATGCTGCAGAGAACAACCACGAACTTTCGTTCCTGCTGGCCGAACGCGAAACCCTGTTGACCGCATTACAGGAACTGGATTTCGACCAGTCTCTCGGCAAAATCCCAGCGGAGGATTATCCCACCCAGCGCGCGGCAATCCTCCAAAAAGGTGTAGATGTGTTGCGCCAGTTGGATGCACTCGGCTCTGACACTGCAAAGCGAGATGACGGAAACGTACAGCGCGGCGACCATGCTCCCAAACCCACAGCCCCACTTTCGGATGACGACCTAGAAGACATGCTTGCCAAACGCCGCGGCGCCCGGAAAGATAAAACTGCCGGTTTTTGCCCCAAGTGCGGCAAGCCTATCCTGCAATCGGATGTTTTCTGCCCATCCTGCGGTGGTACATTGAAATAATCATAAAGTCTTCAGATTCCCTTCTCCCGCCATTATAGGAACATTCTTGGATGGCCATCACTTAGACGAAAAGGATCCTTCATGAAATTCTGTTCGACCATTCTCGTTTTTCTTCTTTCCCTGGGTCTTGCTGCCTGTTCGCTGGCCGAGGATATCACCCCGCCGGCAGGCTATTTTTCGCTGACCTCTATACCGACCATTATCCCAGTTACCGAGACGCTGGAACCTCCATTGGCAGCGACGCCCACGCAGACTTCAGAATCTATCGCCACGACCACTGGATCCACTCCTGGCGCACCTGACTCGACCACCCTCTCGGCGGACATAAGCCCCACTGCTCAGGTTAATGTGGTGGTAATTGGCGGAACAGTGACACTTGCTTCCGGCGCTTCCATCCCTGGTGGCACAAATGCGACTCTGCTGGTGTATAACACCACAGCCGGACAGGTGACCCAGACCCTGAAAGCGCCCATCCTGCCTGATGGAAAATACGAGTTTGCCAATATCCCGGCAGATACTTCCACTATCTTCGTGGTCACAGTGGATTACAGTAGTGTTACATACAACTCCGTCCCTGCACAATACGATGGAACGTCCGCTTTGTTTGACATGCCAATCACCCTCTACGATACGACAGACGACCTGAGTGTTCTCACCATCACCCAGAGTCACCTGCAATTCGACTTTTCCACTGCGGGACAAGTACAGGTAATGGCGCTCTATGTAATCAGTAATTCCGCTGGGAAATCCGTCATCGTTCCCACCGATGGGACCAGTGTACCATTCATTAACATCCCTGAAGGTGCAGCAAGCGTTAAATATCAGTTGGCTCAGAGCAGTTCTCCATTAGTAAACGCCACAAATGGCTTTGCGTTATTACCAGGCACTGATAAACAATATGGGATCATTACCACATTCACGCTGCCTTACACCAATCACCTGATATTTACCCAACCGTTCAACTTGCCGGTTTCTTCTGTAACCATCATCGTGCCAGAGGGTGTCAAAGTCCGCAGTGACCAATTAACCGATTCCGGCACGCAAAGTTCCACAGGTACAACCTATCACCTGTATCAAGCCAGCAGCCTGGCATCCGGCAGCACACTGACCATGACGATCTCCGGCATGCCAGGGGAGAAGGCCGGTTTCGTGCCCGATCAGCGAATATGGTTGATGATTGGAGTGGGCACTTTAGGCTTGATCCTGATCGGCCTGGGCATCTTTCTCTTCCTGCGCGAACGAAGACTACGAAAGTTGGAAGAGGAGTTCGAAGGCGATAATATTGAAGGCAATGAAGATGCCCTCGGGGACGATCGCGAAAGCATCATGGACGCCATTATTGCCCTCGATGATCAATATAGAGCTGGCGACATTTTAAAAGAAGCATATGAGAAGCGTCGGGAAGAATTGAAAGACCGGCTCAAAAACCTAGCTTGATATCCATTTGACAGTTCCTGTGAGTTTCCAAGAGAAACACGGAGGAACCTGCAAATAGGTTAGATTTAACCGAATGATCTCTGTTAAAAAGCTTGTCAAACGCTTTGGCTTGAAAACCGTCCTGCGCGGCCTGGATTTTGAGGTGCAGGCGGGGGAATTTGTGGCCCTGCTTGGTCCGAACGGAGCCGGCAAGACCACCTTCCTGCGCATCCTGGCTTCGCTTTCGCGGCCCACGCTGGGCGAAGTCCGCATAGCCGGTTGCCGTCTCCCATTCCAGGCTGCAGCTGTCCGCCGCAACCTGGGGGTGGTTTCGCACCTGCCGCTGCTGTATGGCGATCTCACTGCTGAGGAAAACCTGCGTTTCTATGGGAGGATGTACGCTGTGCCAGAACTGATCCAGCGGATTGATGAGATCCTGGAGTTGGTGGGACTGACTTCCCGCCGCCGAGACCTGGTACGGACTTTTTCGCGCGGCATGCAGCAGCGTCTCGCCATCGGACGCGCCATCCTGCATGACCCGGAAGTGCTCCTGTTCGACGAACCGCACACCGGTCTCGACCAGGATGCATGCGATATGCTCGACCATCTACTGCGCGAAGTGGCGGGACAGGGCCGAACCGTGGTAATGACTTCGCACGACCTAGCGCGGGTCGAGGACCTGGCTTCGCGTTTCGATGTACTCTCGCGGGGGGTGATCTCCGCCTCGGTCAGCCAGAACGAGATGGGGAAGAACAACCTGCTCGACTTTTACCTTCAGGCGCTGGCAGGCTAGCATGAGCAATAGACAAAAGACGGGAAAAAACAAACCTGCCTCCAGCTTTTTAGGCGCCGTCGGTGCAATTGTCTGGAAAGACCTGGCTGCCGAACTGCGCTCGCGCGAACTTCTCTCGGCCATGCTGGTTTTTGCCCTGCTGGTCATCCTGATCTTCAACTTCGCCCTTGAATTGGATCCGTTGACCCGTCGGGTGGCCACGCCGGGAATTCTGTGGGTCACATTTGCATTCGCCGGTACGCTGGGCCTGAACCGCTCGATGGCGGTCGAAAAAGACCGCGGCTGTCTCGACGGTCTCCTGCTCGCCCCGGTGGACCGTTCGGCAATCTATTTTGGCAAGACGGTCAGCAACCTGGCTTTCATGCTTATCGTCGAAGTGGTTGTCCTGCCGGTCTACAGTGTGCTTTACAATACCAACCTGTTCAATCCCGGGTTGATTGTCGTCATCTTGCTCGGTTCGATCGGATATGTTGCCGTCGGGACATTGCTATCCAGCATGGCTGTCCAGACCCGCACCCGGGATGTGCTGCTGCCCATCCTGCTATTCCCGGTCGTCATCCCTATTTTAATTGCAGCAGTCAAAGCCAGCAGTGGTTTCCTGCAAGGTCTGGGATGGACGGATGTCATGCCTTATATAAACCTGCTTATCGTTTATGATGTGATTTTTACTGCGCTTGCTTACATGGTGTTCGACTACGTAGTCGAGGAATAGTAACGACCCTCAAGTTCCGCTCTATAAGGGAATAAGAATTTATGAAACCTCAACCGATCGCTCTGAAAGTGCTCAATGTTGTCTCTGTTCTGCTTTTCCTGGCCGCTCTCTGCATTGTTTTTCTATACGCACCCCTGGAAGCGACCATGAACTATGTACAGAAAATCTTCTATTTCCACATCGCCAATGCCTGGGTCGGGATGCTCGGCTTCATCGCCGCGGCTGTCGCCGGGGTGGTCTACCTGGTCAAGCATGACCAGAAGTGGGACATCGTCGAACAGGCCGCCGTGGAAATAAGCCTGGTCTTCTTCTTCATTGCCATCGCCGCCGGCTCCATCTGGGCACGTCCCACCTGGGGCACTTACTGGACCTGGGACCCGCGCCTGACCACTGCTGCCATCCTCGAGATGGTTTACATCGCTTACCTGCTGCTCCGGCAGGGGATTGACGACCCCGACCGGCGCGCCCGTTTCAGCGCAGTTTACACACTCGTCGGCGCGATCAGTGTGCCAATCACTTTCATGTCGATCCGGCTGTTCCGCACCATTCATCCAGTGGTCATCGGGACGAATGCCACCACCAGCCAGGGAAGTTTTGACATGACATCAAAAATGCTCGTCACCATGTTCTTCGCCCTGTTTACCTTCTCGGTCATCTTTGTCAACCTGTTTTGGCACCGCATCCGCCTGGGCCAGCTTGCGCAACAGGTGGAACAACTCAAATTAGAAGAATCGCAGTAAAGGATTTGACCATGCTTGAATATGCCATCTCGATAAAATACATGCTGACCGGGTATGCGGTGATCCTCACCGTGCTTGCACTTTACCTCATCAGTCTATTCATCCGCTGGCGCAACCTGAAGCGGGATTTACAACTATTCAAAGAAACCCGGAAAACAGATTAGCAGAAAAGGTAAGAGTCCGCTATAATGATGGCGGAATCTTTTATCAGAGGTATGAAAACTCGCTTACGGGCCGAATGGACGGCCATTACCCTCCTGTTTGTTTTTGTGGCAGTGTCCGCTTTTGGGACCCAGCGCGTATCTGCCGCGGGAGAACAGCCTTCAGGTCCAGACCGCTTCACCGTTATCACACAAGATTACACCTCCTATGAATGGTGGTTGACCAGCTGGGCGGATAACAAAGTGGCATGTTCCATCGAAGTTGACCACGAAGGAATGCCAACCGGTAGTGAGATTTACTCTGTCTGCGGTGCAACACTTTACACCAAGTGGTCGGCCACCACACCATGCGATACCGCAGAAGAGAATCCCGCTGCATGCCAGGGGTATTACCTCGTGTTCTTCAAATCCGAACCTGCCCAGCGGGAAGTGGGCGTGGCTCAACCCCCACCGGTTGTGTGGGTGACACTGAATGGGTGTGTCCCCATCAATTCGACCTTCCGCTGTGACGCCTTGCCTACCCTGGTGCTGACCGGTGAGGAGCCGATGGATGGTGAGCATATTACGGGCCTGGCCGGACGGATGGACGGCGTAGCCTTCACCTGCGATGCAGTCTGCCAGGTGGACCTGACTCCTACAGACAGCAACGGCCTGTTATTGGAATTCTGGGCTAATTCCAGTTATGGTGATAGCAGTGTACTTTTCAACGCCCGGGTGCGGGTGGTTGCGTCAGATGATCCCACCGACCCTTCCTGGTACGTGGATATATTGAGCACACAGTGGCGCGGCACGCCGCTGGCAGGCGGTTCACAGATCTGGGGCGTATTCCCGCCCGTCGGAGGGGTACCGGTCTGGCTTTCGACCCCGATTCGCGCCGAAGACCTGGCAACGAATATTCCCTACGAATACCTGGCAGCCGATTTGATAAAGCAAGGCGTGGCAGACGCATCAACATGCACCAATGGCGGTCTGCTCGAAAATGGGCTTGCCAGTCCGTGCGGGTTGGAGACCGCCCGTAGTGCAGTTAACGACTGGCAAAACCGCTTTGACGATCTGATCTTCAATGCGGCCCAGGAGACTGGTATGCCGGCTCAGTTGTTAAAGAATCTTTTCAGCCGTGAGAGCCAGTTCTGGCCTGGCGTGACAATCGGCACTCCGGAAGCCGGTCTGGGACAGATGACGATTGGCGGGGCCGATACCACCTTACTGTGGAACCGACCTTTTTACGAACAATTCTGTCCTTCAGTGCTGGATGATGCCATCTGCTCCCAAGGGTATGCTCATCTCAATTCCAGCCAGCAGGATACCTTGCGCAATACCCTGGTCAGCAGCGTGGATGCCTTCTGCCCGGATTGTCCGCTGGGGATTGACCTGGACCGCGCCGAGAAAAGTGTGAGGGTCTTTGCCGAGACTCTCCTTGCCAATTGTGAACAGACCGGGATGGTCGTTGATCTTAACAATATACATAATGCTCCGGTCGCTTATATAGACCTTTGGCGGTTCACCCTGGTTAACTACAATGCCGGACCAGGCTGCCTGGGTCTGGCTGTGTATACGACCAGCAGCAGTGGTGAACCGCTGGACTGGGAACACGTTTCCTCGCACCTGACGCCCGCCTGCCAGGGGGCATCCGATTACGTTACAGATGTCAGCAGTGCCTCTCCTTAGCACGATGATGCTGTTTATTGGAACAAAACGTAGAATCTCATCGTCATTCCGATAACAACATTGCAATAAGGAGAAAATATGTCCCGCAAAACCCTGTCCCTCCTCACTCTTGCCATGGTGTTCATCCTGGCAACCGCCTGCAGCTCCACCAAGCATGCCAACCTAACTGCCGCCGATAAGGGCGGCCAGGTGGACGTCAAAGTGGGTGAGCAAATTGTCATTAAACTGGATGGCAACCCATCCACCGGCTACACCTGGGAAGCGAAAGATCTGGATACGAGCATGTTCGAGCAGGTCGGTGACACCGCGTTTATCAGCAGCAACCCAAACCTGGTCGGTTCGGGTGGAACCTTGACCCTGACCTTCAAGACCCTGAAGGCGGGTACGAACACCCTGACGCTGGTCTACCACCGGCCATGGGAAACCGACGTAGATCCAATTGACACGTTCGCGGTCACAGTGACAGTGAAGTAAGTTGGGACCCGTCCATCTCGATCTTATTATAAACAAATGCGGAGGCACACTGTCTCTGCATTTGCTTTTATAATTGTCTCACACCCGAAAAAGGAATTTCCAATTCCATGCAAAGCCAAAAGTACCGAGTCCCGTACAGCAAGTCGTTCCTCGAATTTACGCTCCCCCGCATCATGCAAGCCACTGTGATCATGTCGCACCCTGCTGAACCTGTGAAGGATGTACCAGCCGCAATCAGTCAGGCGCTTGCTCATCCAATCGGGACAAAACCAATCCGCGAACTTGCCGGACCCGGCGCCCGCGCCTGCATTGTTTTCACTGACATCACTCGCGCCTGCCCGGACCACCTGCTGGTTCCAGCCCTGCTGGTCGAATTGGAAAAAGCAGGTCTCAGGGATGAGGATATTACCCTGCTCTGCGGTACCGGTATGCACCGGCCCTCAACACGAGAAGAAAAATTTGCGAAGCTGGGAGCCGGGATCGTAGAGCGTTACCGCGTTATCGATAATGAGCCCCAAAATCCGTTGGCACTGGTAAACCTGGGCGTCACACCGGCCGGAGCGCCGGTTCAATTGCATCGCGCCGTTGCTGAAGCGGACCTGGTCATTGCAACGGGGATCGTAGAGCCGCATCAATATGCCGGTTATTCGGGAGGGTGGAAAACAGCAGCAATCGGTGCAGCCGGAGAGGCTCTGATCGCTTACACGCATGGGCCGGCCTTCGTTGACCATCCTGGCACCCGGTTGGGCCGCATCGAAGGTAACCCTTTCCAAGAGGCTGTAACCGAGGCCGCCCGGCGCGCGAACCTGCGGTTTATCTTGAATGTCGTGCTGGATGATGACAAGCGTGTCCTGTGCGTGCAAGCCGGCGAGCCGGACCAGGCTTTTCAGGAACTGGTCAATTTTGCCAAATCCATCTACGAAGTTCCCATCCCTCATCAATACGATATTGCCATTGGCGGGGTCGGTTTTCCCAAGGACGCCAACCTGTACCAGGCCAGCCGCGCCCCATCTTATCTTTTCTTTGCGCCAATGCCGGTGGTGCGGCCGGGCGGATTCTTCATCATCCCTGCCCGCTGTGAAGAAGGGGTCGGGTCCGGTGTTGGAGAACAGCGCTTCCTGGCTGCCATGCGGGATGCGCCCAACATCCAATTCATTCTGGATGATGCCCGCCGCAATGGATATCCACCCGGCCAGCAGAGAGCCTTTGTCATGGCCAAGGTATTGGAGAAAGCACGGGTTGTGATCGTGGGAAGTGAATGCCCCGACCTGGTGGCAGCCTGTAAAATGATCCCCGCGGCGACTTTGGAGGATGCGCTTTCACTCGCCAGGAATGAGTTGGGACAATCTTGCAACGTGCTGGTCGTGCCTCATGCACTGCTCACACTTCCAGTCATTTCCCCGAAACAACGGCTGCACAACCTGGATAAGGAGTAAGCCCGCCAATGGGATTTGGTTCCAGGGCGGCCAAATGCTCTTTCTTACAAAAATATACAATTTTCGTTTATAATCAGACTGAGTTTACCTGAAAAGGTATGGATATGGCGAAGAAAAAGACAGAAACGAACCTCCCCCTCCCCGCCGACAAGATCATCGACGATTACCGCCTGGTTTACCGTTCGCGGCAGGCATCCATTATCGGGCGGCGCGAAGTGCTTTCGGGCAAGGCCAAGTTTGGCATCTTCGGCGACGGCAAGGAATTGCCTCAAGTCGCCATGGCGCACGCCTTCAAGAAGGGTGATTGGCGCTCCGGTTACTATCGCGACCAGACCTGGGTTCACGCCCTGGGTGTCCTGCAATTCCAGGACTATTTTGCCCAATTGTATGCCCACGCTGACCTGGAAGCCGACCCCGCCACCGCTGGGCGCTCGATGGTCGGGCACTTTGTCTCCCGCTTCATCAACCCAGATGGCACCTGGAAAGACCAGACAAAAATGTACAACATTGCTGCAGATGTATCGCCAACTGGCGCCCAGATGCCGCGTTTGGTCGGTTTGGCCTACGCCTCGGTACTGTACCGCCAGTCAGATTCCCTCAAACAGTACGACAAGTTCTCGCAAAACGGAGATGAGGTGGCCTGGGGTACGATTGGTAACGCCTCCACCGCCGAAGGGATGTTCTGGGAGGCAGTTAACGCCATCGGCGTCCTGCACGCTCCGGCCATCATTACCATCTTTGATGATGGCTATGGCATTTCAGTCCCAAACCAATTCCAGATGGTCAAGGAGAACATCGGCTCGATCCTGCAAGGTTTCCAGCGCGATCCCTGCCCGGCGGAAAAATGCGACCGCGGTTATGATATTTATACTGTCCCGGCCTGGGATTACCGTCTCTTGCTGTCAACTTATGACATGGCAGCCGAAACCGCCCGCCGGTATCATGTCCCGGCGCTGGTGCATGTTACCGATGTCACCCAACCGCTGGGTCACTCCACTTCCGGCTCTCAAGAGCGCTACAAGACCCCCGAACGATTGGCCTGGGAGGCTGAATGGGACTGCATCCGTAAATTCAGGGAGTGGATCCTGGAGAAGGGGATTGCGAACGAAGCGGAGCTCGCGCGGGCGGAAGAGGAAGAACGCCTGGCGGTGGAAGATTCACGCAAACAGGCCTGGGAGGAATACCAGGCTCCGTTGCTGCGAGAACGAACCGGGACCTTGGACTTGCTGGCTGGAACGGCTCGGGTATCACGTCATGCCGACGGGCTGGAACAACTCCGGGTCCGGCTCGCAGAAGTCCCAGCTCCGATCCGCAAAGACATGGTCACCGCAGTCCATGAAGCGCTGGTTCTGACCCGTGACGAGGCGCCCTCCGTCCGGCAGAAGTTACTCGACTGGGGACGCACCCTAGATCCGTTACAAGAAGACCGTTACCACACATTTCTCACCTCCCCACTGGCGGATTCAGTCCTGCGCGTCGAGGAGGTCAAACCGGTTTATACACCCGATGCCCCACTGGTAATGGGCTTCGAAGTGGTCAACGCGGGTTTCGACTCTGCCCTGAGGCGCGAGCCACGCCTGGTGGCTTTCGGTGAAGACCTGGGAAAACTTGGTGACGTGAACCAAGGCTTCCACGGTTTACAGGAGAAATACGGTTCGCTGCGCGTGACCGACACGGGCATCCGCGAGGCTACCATCCTTGGACAGGCCATCGGTATGGCGATGCGCGGCCTGCGCCCGATCGCCGAGATCCAGTACCTGGACTACCTCCTGTACGCTTTGCAATTGATGTCAGATGACCTGGCAACACTGCTCTGGCGTACAAAAGGAGGGCAGAAAGCCCCGGTCATAGTGCGGACGCGCGGCCACCGGTTGGAGGGCATCTGGCATTCCGGGTCACCAATGGCGGGCATCATCCACCTTGTGCGTGGCATGCATGTGCTGGTACCGCGCGACATGATACGGGCAGCCGGGTTCTACAACACCCTGCTCAAAGCGGAAGAACCGGCCATCGTGGTGGAGGTGCTCAATGGATATCGCATCAAAGAACGCATGCCAAAGAATATAGGCGAGCTGACCGTTCCAGTGGGTGTTTCTGACGTTCTACACGCAGGCAGGGATGCCACCATTGTCACCTACGGCGCCTGCTGCCGGATTGTGATGGAGGCGGCTGAGAAACTTGAGGCGGTGGGGATCGAAGCCGAGGTGATCGACGTGCAATCGCTGCTACCGTTCGACATTCACGGGAAGATCGTTGAATCGTTGAAAAAGACCAGTCGCATCCTGTTTGTAGACGAGGACGTGCCCGGCGGGACAACGGCTTATATGCTGCAGGAAGTACTGGAGAAACAGGGCGGCTATGCCTGGCTCGACTCTGCGCCACGCACCCTGTCTGGAAGAGAGCATCGCCCAGCTTATGGCACAGATGGCGATTATTGGTCCAAGCCGAATGCGGAGACGGTCTTCGATGCAGTTTATGAAATGTTGCATGAGGCAAAGCCAGCTTCCTACCCGGAGATCCTCTAACTAAAAAGGTCACAAAGGTTAGTGAAGGAACCTTTGTAGTTTTTTACGCCTTGGTGGCGAGAAAGTGAGAGGTTATGGCAACCAAAGTTCTTGTCCCCCGCCTGGGTGAAGGCGTTGACGAGTTGACAATTGTCAAATGGCTGAAAAATGAAGGCGACCCGGTGAAGGAGATGGAGTCGTTGCTGGAGGTTGAGACCGACAAAGTTATAACCGAGATCCCCAGCCCGGCGACGGGCATCGTCTTGAAGATCGCCATGCTTGAAAATACCACCGTCCGGGTTGGAGATATCATGGCGTGGATCGGGCAGGCTGGAGAGAGCCTTTCGAAGTCAAGTGGTCCCGTACCAAATTCTTCTGTATCGAATAGGCAGAAAACCGTGACGCACGTAACGCCGCAATTGAACCGTGGCAATGGAACACGCGAGAGGGGCTTCCTCTCCCCCGTCGTCCGCAAAATCGCTACCGAGCACAATGTGGATCTATCTCACATCCAGGGTACTGGACTAAACGGCCGCATCACCAAGCAGGATGTACTCACTTCCCTAGAACAACCCACAGAAGCCCATGACACGGAGAGGCGCGGTACGATATTGCCGGTGACGACCATCCGTAAACAAATTGCTGAACGTATGCAGCAATCCAAGCAAAAAGCCCCGCATGTGCTGACCGTGATGGAAGTGGAAATGAGCAAAGTGGCAGCCCATCGTTCTGCTAATAAAGCTGCCTTTAGCGCCGATGGAGCCAACCTGACCTACACGGCCTACTTCATCGCTGCCATTGCCGCTGGGTTAAAAGCATTCCCATTGGTCAATTCCTCGTGGACCGAGCAGGGCATCCTTGTCTATACTGAAGTTAATGTTGGGATGGCGACCTCGCTTGGTGAGGAGGGACTCATCGTCCCGGTCCTGCGCCGGGCAGATGAATTGTCCCTGCTTGGGATTGCCCGGTCAGTCAACGACCTGGCAGCCCGCGCCCGATCCCATAAGTTGCTCCCGGAAGAAGTCCGCGGCGGGACTTTCACCCTGACCAACCACGGTATCAGCGGGTCGCTGTTCGCCATGCCGATCATCAACCAGCCGCAGTGCGGCATCCTGGGAGTGGGCGTAATACAGAAACGCCCGGTTGTCGTCAGCGACGCGGCCGGCAACGATGCCATCGCCATCCGGCCGATGGTGTATTTGTCGTTCGTGTTCGACCATCGCATCCTGGACGGAGCCAGCGCGGACTGGTTCCTGGCAAAGGTCAAGGAGACACTTGATAATTGGGTATAAAATTGCAGCGTACCGCTGATGGGTGCTCCGCAGTTCCATCATCTCTCACAAAGGGACTGGTTCCCTTCCTGGATTTAGGAGGTATTTATGGCTGAAACCTATGATGTTCTCGTGATCGGCGCCGGGCCGGCCGGTTACGTGGCCGCCATCCGCGCCGCGCAGTTGGGACTCAAAACTGCCATCGTGGACAAGCAATGGGTGGGCGGTGTGTGCTTGAACGTTGGCTGCATCCCTTCAAAGGCGCTGCTGCGCAATGCTGAAATCGCGCATATCCTGCGGGAACGCGGCAAGGAATTCGGGTTTGCCTTCGAAAACTTGAAACTCGATTTTACGGTGGCAGCCAAACGGTCCCGGCAGGTTTCGGGACGGCTGGTCAAAGGCGTAGAATTTTTGATGAAAAAGAACGGGATCACCGTCCACATGGGAACGGCGAAGATTTCCTCCCCGCAGGTGGTCACCGTTACCGGTAAAGACGGCCTGCAAAAAGAACTCACCGCCAAAAACATCATCGTTGCTACTGGAGCCAGCGCGGCTGTCCCGGCAGCGTGGAAAGTGGACGGCGAGAAGGTCGTTACTTATTACGAGGCCATCCTTCAGGAAAAACTACCGAAGTCTGCCGTCATCATCGGGGCAGGCGCCATCGGGATGGAGTTCGCCACCGTTTGGAATTCCTACGGTGTGCAGGTGACGGTGGTGGAGATGCTGCCGCATATCCTGCCGCTGGAGGATGATGAAGCCGCCGCTGAGGTTGCCAAGGCGTACACCAAGCGCGGCGTCAGCCTGCTGGCTGGGCACAAAGTAGAGGCGGTCGAAGCAACCAGCACCGGCGTCAAGGTCACGGTCTCAGCTTCGGGTGAGACGAAGGTTCTGGAGGCCGAGCAGGCGCTCGTGGCAATCGGTTTCCGCCCCAATTCGAAAGGACTGGGACTGGAAGAAACCGGCATCAAAATCAGTGAGCGTGGATTTGTCGAAATTGACGAAAAAATGGCGACCAATGTCCCCGGCATCTGGGCCATCGGCGACGTGACCGGCAAACTGATGCTAGCGCACGTCGGCTCAGCAATGGGGATCGTTTGCGCTGAGAACATCGCTGGCCACGAGACAGTCACGCTGGATTACGAGATGATGCCACGGGCGACATACTGCTCACCTCAGGTGGCTTCCTTCGGCATGAGCGAGGCTCAAGCAAAGGAACGCGGATACAGCGTGAAGATCGGGCGCTTCCCCTTCCAGGCCAACGGCAAGGCACTTGGACTAGGTGATTACGCTGGTTGGGTCAAACTTATCGTGGACGAAAAATACGGTGAGATCCTGGGCGCCACGCTGGTCGGCCCGGAAGTGACCGAATTATTACCCGAACTAACCCTGGCGCATATGATGGAACTGACCCCGGCTGAGATCGCCCGCAACGTCCATGCCCACCCGACGCTCTCCGAGGCGCTGATGGAAGCGGCGCACGTCGCAGAAGGCAGTGCGATCCATATTTGATCTTGTCTTGAGAGGCGACATATACGCCGCCCTTGCTACCCGATCCTAAGAAAACAGCCTCGCGGCGGAAATCGCGGGGCTAATGCATTTTAACGAGCCGTGAAACGGTATTACACAGTGAAGGATGAAAATCTATTTTCGTAGCAAGTGCACACAGCATAGTTGAGGTAGATGAGGGCTGGTGTAGTAAGAATCGTAACCATTGCCGTCCCAGCTAACATCTTTATTCCGGTTGCCAAGACAAGAAATATTGTTAATTTTTGATCATCGTTAAAAGCATTTTGAATCTCTTTATCGCCTTCACTGCGTGGGGTTGACCGGCGGGCATGATGATGACTTCGCCCGCCTTCAGCAGGGAGGGCTTACCGGAGATCTTGATCTCCGCCTCCCCATCCAGCACGTGAACCAGGGCGTCGAACGGGGCAATATGTTCGCTCAGTTCCTGACCCTCGTCGAAGGCAAACAAGGTGACATTCCCCCCTTCTGCCTTGGCAATTTGACGCGAGACGACGGCTCCGGTCTGGTATTCTGCCAGACTGCTTACGTTCAAGACCTCGGACCTGGGTGAAGTAGACATGAATTTCTCCTTGTATCGTGATGGAAGGGCAGGTTTAAGTGTCTGCCATCACAGTCTATCGGATTTCAAACTGGTAGGCGGCTTGGTCAAGGGTGAAGCGCGTCGTGGCGGTTACCACCAGAACAACATCCTGTACGCTATTGCTCCCGATATGGACGGGGATTTGGGCCGTCTCGTCAGAGTTGACGGGGATGATGGCCACGGTTGTCCCGCTGCCGGCGTGCGTGATAAGCGCCAAGCGGAAAGTTTGCGGCAGGACGTTCTGGATCCGGACAAAGCCAGCTCCTTCCCACCCGCCATCGCCGGATTCAAAGCCCTCGCTATAACCGATCTCGGGGATGGATATGTCATCCACCATGAAACCTTCCCCGTTAACCCCGGGATCGGTGATGTAATCAAAGCGCAACGAAACGACCTGACTGGAATACTGCGACAGGTCCACCGTTTCCTGGATCCAGCTGTTGGATTGACCGTTGTAGCCCCAGCCGTAAGAATTGCCCACGGGGTTTGCACTTGTACCTGAAGGAGTGGTGAGAATCTTCCAGGATATGCCATCGGTGGAGGCTTCCAGAAAAACATAGTCGTAGTCTTTTTCGAGGTCGTACCAGGTCCAATAGCTTAACGTGACCGGGCCGGAAACTCCCGTCAGGTCAAATTGACGGGTAAGAGTCATATCGGATTCGTCGCCTTTATTGGACCAGAAGGCGTAGGATCCCGAATGGGGGTCAGCCGGCAGGAGACCTGTGAGGGTGGAGCCGGTGAAATCAATCGTATAGTCCCCAGAACAGGTGAAGTGGATGTAATCCACGCCATATTGATTAACGGTGCGCGTGTTCTGCTGCGACTGGGGACAACTGTTCACGACTTCAGTGTCATTCGTGGAAGGCGAATTCGGATAGTTATGATAGTAATAGCGCCCATCGGAAACGCTTGGATCGTGGATGTAATTGGCGAGAGTCCAGTCCAGGAAGAAATCGTCGGCGGTAACCGGTCGACTGGTGAGGGGGTCGGTAATATTCAACTGCTGTAAAACATCATCCACGCTCGCCAGAGAATTCTGCTGGTCATGGACAAGCGCCTGGGTGGCAGCCTTGCCAAAACGATCAAGGAAATACGTGACAAAAAGGAAATTCGCTCCATAGTGAACGCTGTTATCCCCCGAGCCTCCAAGCCAGTCAGTCAGATTAATATCGGGATTGAAAGTGTAGTACGAGTCAAATCCACCAGTGTAATAGCCATTAAGGAAGGTAGCCAGTTCAGAAAAACCTTCGTTCAGGAAGGAACTCTCATTCCTGTCCTGGTACCAGTGGATCATGTGCTGGAATTCATGCGCAAGGGTGCCATAAGTGTAATCATCTGCCAGATCCTGCGACGCGTCAATATAAAACGATTCATGGGCATTGGAATACGGGCTGATCTGGGGTGGGTATTCGTCTCCGCTGTCGTAGAAACCGGCGACCATGCTGCCCAGATCGCGGGCATAGATAATGTAAAGGTGCGGGTCACCGTCCACGCCGGGAGTCCATTCCGAGCCGAAGAACTCACGGTCGGTAGGGTAGATGCTATTTTCAAATGTGTCTATCAATCTCTTGGCATCATCCTTATTGAAATCGACACCATCCTCCACCCAGAAATAAGCATGCGGGGTGACATATTGAAGGGTTACATCGATCCTGGAAAAATCGTTGCTGTCGGTATTTAGCAGCCAGAGTTGAGTCTGCTCTCCAGCCTGTAACGGCGAAGCAGGGGGAGCAACCGTAGCAGGCACATTACAGATGTTCTTGAAGCGGCAGGCAAGCACTGCAAGATCCCGGTCCGGGACGATGGTCTGTTCGAGCAAGTGCAGGGTGCTGGAGTTGTTCGCATCCACGGGCTGGCGAGTGATTTCGAAAGGAGTAGGAGTTTGATCGTTCGGGAAAACATTCGTATATGCGGCGATCGTCGGGAGCACTTTCCAAATTTTGTAGAAAGTATAGAACGTGCCGCTTAGAATGACGATCAGGCAGCAACACAGCGCCAGCACAATCCCTACAACGATAAGCACAGTGGAAGAAGATTTTTTCATTTTTCCTTGATTTTCCTCAGTGGGGATGTCGTATTCTACTATAAAAACGGAAGGAATTTACATGAGAGACGGAAGACGGACGACATGAGACGGGTAGAAGAGAGCAGGAGGCAGAATATGGGAAAATTCTTCTCCATCGCACCCGTTGACTTGCGAAGTGTTTTCGTCTATATTACAAAGCATGGCAAAACGTCAAGTTTACCTGCTCTCCCCCAAAGAACTCAGCCCTGAAACCATCGCGGTTGCCTTTGCCAAGACTTCACGCTCGCCCGAGTCCTTCCGCGAAATTGCCGCTGAACTTAACGAGGAATCCAGCGCAAAATTCCATGAACGCTGGGTGGTCGGTTATGGTCATGCCTCGGTAGCCGAACACGCCGTCCTGCACATTGCAATCGAGAACGTTTCGCGCCTGGCAGTGGAGTGCATCGAATCCAACCGGCTGGCATCTTATACCGAAAAATCGACCCGCTACCAAAGATGGGGGCCGAAGGATTTATTCTTACAACTCACATTGCCCGCAATAGGAGAGATTGAGTCAGAGCGATACCACCCTAAGGAGGGACCGGAGGACTTTTTCGTCCCATCAGAACTTGACGGTCTTCCATCAAGGAAAACGAATTACCTGCACGCATGCCGCCTTCTCTTTGACACCTATGCGAAATCTCTTGCGCCGATGCGTACGTTGATCAAGAAAAATCTTCCTCCCGGTCCTGATGAATCTGAAGAGGCTCACGACCGGCGCATCCGCTCGCAGTATATTGATTCGTGCCGGTTTCTGCTCCCAGCGGCATCGTTTGCCAACCTAGGAATGACCGCCAATGCGCGCGTGCTGGAACATGCCATCAGCAAAATGCTCTCGCATCCGCTGGCGGAGGTTAGGGAAATCGGTGAGGAAGTCAAAGAGGTCGCTCTGTCAGAGATCCCAACTCTGGTGAAGTACGCCACGCCCCTGCCTTATTTGACCGAGAGCCGTGCTGCGTTTAACCATAGAGAAAAGAATAAGAAGAACTCATTGGTGAAAACCGAGTGGTGTCAATTGATTGACTTTGATCCCGAAGGCGAGACGAAAGTCCTGGCGGCAGCAATCTACCGATTTGGGGAAATGTCCTATATCCGGGCACTGGAGACCGTGCGTTCCGCCTCCGAGGCTGAGCGCGTTAAACTGGCCGAGTCCCTGCTCGGAGCCCTGGGCGAACACGATACGCCTTTGCGCGAACTAGAATACACAACTTACACTTTCGACCTTGTCCTCGACCAGGGCGCTTACGTTGAGTTCAAGCGCCACCGCATGATGACGCAGACGCCACAAACGCTGACTACCAGGCTCGGGTATGCGCTCCCGCGCCAGATCGTGGAGGCCGGGTTCGAGATCCCATACCGCTCCGCTATGGATACGGCTGCAGAAACCTACGAAAAACTGGCCGACTGGAATCCGCAGGTAGCCAGCTATGTTGTCCCCAACGGGTTCAACCGCCGCGTCCTGTTCACGATGAACTTACGGGAAGCATTTGCCTTCTGCCAGTTACGCACGGCCGCGAACGCCCACTTCTCGATGCGCCGGGTGGCGCAACGGGTGGCCGAGGAGATCCGAGGCGTCCATCCCCTGCTGGCAAAATACCTGCGCCTACCTGAGGAAACATGGCAGGAGATCGAAGCGCAATACCTTTAAGGAAATCGCCCCGGTCAATTGATCGGGGCGGCCCTGAAACCTAGCCCAGGTTGCCAAATTGCCCCGACAACCCAACCACGACCAGGACACAGAAGGCTAAAATGATCAGCAGGTTAAGCACAAGGCCAATGATGCCAAAGAGCTTCCTGTCATTTTTCTGCACCGCGGCACCAATACCCAGGCCAACACCAACCAGACTCAAGATCGGGCTGAGGAACATCAACACGCCGAGAACCAGGACGGTTGGAGAACTCTGGTCAACTTGAAAAGAAGGGTTTTGCGAGGCCATCGAAAAAACATAACCGAAGGCCAGCAGAAATGCCAGGCAGAGAATCAATACTGCCACGATGCCAATCACAAACGAGGCAATGCCGATCCTGGAATGCTTCTGAGTGACAGGAGGAATAAGTGGAGGAGGGGTGAAAGTTGAATCGTACATTTTTGTCTCCTATTCAGGTTGGGTAACCGCTCTGAACAATTTCAGCGAAGAACCCGTTTATCGAACACCATCCCTCGAACAGCTTGCTGCTGCAGTAAAGCCCATCTGACCCTTGATAGAGATTATTCGTGAAATTCTTCCACCTGATAAATCAGAACATCCAGATGCTTACGTCTCCAAGAATCGGGCGCGGCACCCATCTTGTAACAGAGATTTGCCAGAAACTCAATCGGTTCGGGAATTTTCTCCCACACCTGCGGGAGAAAGGTGGCCCGGTGGAAACCGTCGCGCAGGATGACTCCATCCATGCCGGGGTGCAGTTTGGCGAGTAAATCATCAGCATCCGTGTATTCCAACGGAACTGGCACTGTCAATCGTGAAACCTCAATCTCAATACTTGCCAGTTCGCTTTCCCGAACAGTGGGAAAACGATAATCTTCCAGCGCGGCAGCCACGGCGTGTTCGCGCACATCTTCAGCCAGCGGCTGATACGGTTCCAGAGCACCGATGCAGCCGCGCAGGTCGCCGCGCACTGTCAGCGTGACGAATGAAGCACCTTCAGCGCGCAGGGTGGGGGTCAGGGAGGTTTCGTCAAGGCGCGGCAATCGTCCTCCGCGCACTCCGGTCTCGAGCGCCTGTCGCGCCAGTCGGAGTAATGTCTGTTTTTCTTCGAGAGTCAGTTGTTCGCCCATGCCATTATCATACAATTCCCCTCGCCCGGTGTCAAGCGGGCATTAGCGTCAGCCCAAGGTATTGTTAAAGTCTGGGCTTTCAACCCCACCCCCGAACCCCGCCCCACTCTTCCCGAAAAAACCGGGACGATATGGGGCGGGGAGAATACGAAAAAATGTAGATTTTGCGAGCTTCGCTCGCAAAATCTACATTTTTTCAATCTTTCCTCTTCTATGGGGAAGGTAAGGGGGAAGGGACTTTAGAACGACAACTTTAAGAAAACCTTAAGCGGCAGCCGCAGGATAGCAGTTCGACGCCACCCCGTCATTTCATTCCCCCTCATCACCGCCTTCGTCCGTCGCAGCGGGCTGGTCCAGGCGGACCACTTCGCCATGGACATTGATCACCACCTTGAAGCCTGACATTCCCATGAAAGCACGGCTTTCTTCGGGGATGCCCATCTGCAGCAAGATATCGAATTGCTGGTTAATATTCTTCAACTGGTTTTGAAGCATGGCCTTCGAGAAGATATCATCCATTCCGAGCATTTTGGCAGCCTGCTCGCTGAGCATATCTTCATTACCACTGATCTGCTGGCGCATCATCTCCAGCACCTGGCGATCCACCTGCTCCGACGGGATATGGCGGAGAAACCCGGCATCATCCACCACGTAGCATGGCTCTTCCCCCACATAAGCAGTTCCTGCAGGGCGATCAGCCTCGTCCACAACGAGACCGGCAAAAACAGGTTGACGTGGCATGATTTTTTCTCCATCGGATGATTGAAATAGCTAACTTTGCGCAATCAGGACCCGGGTCCCCATGCCGGGGTCGAGCACCAGACGTTCACCAGGTGGGACGGTTGGGAGAGTCCAGCGATAAATCCATTTTGCATCCTGCGGCGTCATATTGATACAGCCATGACTATGGGGATGCCCGAAATCATTATGCCAGTAAGTGCCGTGGATGGCAACCCCGGTATCGGTAATATATGAATCCCATGGCACTCCGGGCAGATCGAATACAGACGCGTCGTCTGCGCCGCCGGTCATATGGTAGGTGGGACGCTTGTGGAATGTGCGGAACCAGCCGGTAGGAGATTCATAATTCTTCTGACCGGTGGCCACCCGCGCCGCATAGACGAGCAAATTCCACTCGAAAGCCAGCAGCAATTGGCGGTCCAGATAAATTTCGATGTGTTTTTCGTTCTCCGGTACCTGTGGTGATAGCAGGGTGATCTCTTCGGGCGAAATGACATGCAT